>WNFL01052100.1_pt1 | contig 13279 bp, 6 predicted proteins | sample 5400361 | NCBI WGS metagenome assembly WNFL01 (sample SAMN13153351, study PRJNA577476) | soil metagenome | isolation source: 40 cm soil on Douglas fir-dominated hillslope | place: USA:California | collected 2013-09-17
AAAATGTCCGCGGTCCTCTCCGATGCTTTGTGGGCGAAGTGATTGCCCATAATGAGCACGTGATCGCGGGACAATAGAGTTCCGGCTGCCTTGTATTCCCGGAGCTTAGTAGGTAACAACCGCGACAACCTGGGTAGGTGAGACGCGTCCGGGTATCGCCCAAGAAAGTTGCTTTCTGAGGATCTACTGCTAAAGAACAGTCCGTTCGCGTGGCGGGATATATGCCCCCACACGGCACTGAGTTGATGACTCACTGACAGGTACCCGCAGTCGTCCGCTATCGTGTCGAGCATGCCGAATACATTGATGACCGCGAGTTCTTCTAGCACGCTGATTGAGTGGACATTGAATGGTTGGGCTAATTGCACGCCAATCGAGAATTTCTCCGGCGTCGCAAAATCAGGGTCGAGGCGTCGAATGTATCGATGGCGACCGAGGTTGTGAAACTTGAAGGCTTTCAGCGAGCAAATGACGCAAACCTCAAACTTCGATGCATGGCGTTCCGAGAACATTCCAACGATCGCCACGCTCATCTCGTTGGTTCCGTTAAAATCCGGACCGACAGCGGCCAGATCGAACACGATCTTCAACCGGCGAGAATCAGAGGGCAATAGGCAACCAAGCAGCGCCTCGGCACGATAATGCGCCGAAGACTCGTAGCGGCGTACCAGCGGCAGGAACTCGCTGTGCCGCTGAGTCATTTTCTCCAGATTGGCGCTCTGATGCGCCTTCATACTCCCTTCGAGAAGATTAAACGATGCCGAACCAGCATGGTAGGCGAAGGCATTGTTAGCCAATACCGTTCGATAGCCGACTTTATTTGCCCGGAAGATCAAGTCGTTTTCTTCTTGATACCCAATGCCGAAGTCGGGATCCAAGAGTCCGAAGTTCGCCAAGACCGTATTTTTGATATACAAATAAAAGCCGACGGCGGTCGGAACAAAATGAAACGGTGGCATTGTACGACTGAGGACTTTCCAGCGACGGTATGATTCGTCCGGATTGGGCGCAACGCTGCCATCTAAGTGAGGCAGGGAACACAGAGAAGCGTTGTTGGAACGAGGACTCGCGAATCCGATTTGAGAATCGGCGTGCACAGCACCGACTAGGTTTTCCAGAGTGCCGTCAAATGTCTCAGTGTCCGCATTCACCAGAATGACGTCCCGCCCGTCCTTGCAGGCGATTGCAAGTCCCCGGTTCACGGTCTTGACGAAGCCAAGATTGGATTCGTTTTCGAGTACCGTTACGTATGCGTGGCGGCGCGCGAAGGATTCAAGCATTTGATGCACGTCGCCGTCATCCGGAGAATCGTTGATGACGGTCATGCGCGCATGGCTGCTAGATACTTCATGTATGTGCGCGGCCAAGGACTCAAGGCATCGAGCGGTCAATTGCACACTCTTATAGACCGGGACAATGATGTCTACGGCCTTGCGGTCCGCAGCACCCGCTATTGGCCAGAGGTGTTCAGCCTGGATCGATCTCTCTATGGGCAATGACATCCTCGCGCTGTCCGTGAGTACGCTTGGAGCGTCAATATATATCAAGTAAATTGATAATCGGCCCTTCTATCTACTGACGCAACGCCTTTTGGCCGGTACCACTCCAATTGGACAGTACTCTCCGAAGGCGCAGCAATTCTCCATTTCGGCAGCAAAGCATGGCAGCAGACGTGGCCAAGCGTGCCGTGCCACACATAGAATGAACATATGACACATAGCAGTGACGGGTCGCCTGCCGCCGTGTTTGGATACTCATTCCGAATGCTGGGGCTCGGGGCCGGGTCCGACGGGAAGCGCTCCTGGCCAGCCGGGATGCGGCCGGCTCCGTGAACGCGCAAAAACTGGATCCGGTGGAGCCATGCGCGGCGCCCGCCGCGTCGCGCCGCGACGTTCACTCCCACTGTGCAGAGACGCAGCGTCGGTGAGCGAGCCCGGCCAGAAGCAGCTGCGCACGGTGTTGTGTACCTGCGGCGGATTGTACGGCGCCCTGGTGCTGAGGCGCCTGCGCGCTTGTGATCGACTCAACATTGTCGCGATAGTCCGCTCTACGCGGGTGCTGGACCCGCACGTCGGATTCTTGCGCGGCGCCCTTGCGCACGTGCGGCGCAGCGGCCTCGCCTACGCACTTTACCTGTGGTACTCGACGGCCCTAGCCGAGTGGTTATGTGCCGTTGCCGGCGCTGAACGCGTCCCGACACACGGTTCCTCGCCTGGAGTGCGCGTATACGCAACGCGCGACCTCAACAATGCAGACGGGCTGCGCTTTCTCGCTTCTTGCGCACCGGATCTGCTGGTCAGTGCCTTCTTCAATCAGCGCCTGCACCCAGCCGCTCTGGCCGTGCCCAAGCGCGGCTGCCTCAACATCCACCCTTCGCTGCTGCCCGCTGCCAGAGGCGTCGATCCGGTCTTTCAGGCGTTGCTGCGCGGCTCCCCGCCATTGGGAGTCACGGTGCACTTCATGGCGCCGGAACTCGACGCCGGCCCGATCGTGGCGCAGCGCGCCTGCGGACCGCGCGCGGCATCAAGCGTATTCTCTGCCACCGCGCTCCTGTTCCGCGAGGGCGCTGACTTGCTGGCGGCATCGATTGAGGCGATCGCCAACGGAGCGGCCGGTACCCCGCAGAACAGTGCCGGGAGTTACGAGAGTTGGCCTACCCGTGCCGAGGTAGGTGCCCTTCGCAGCGCCGGCGGCAGGCTCGTACGTTTTTCTGACCTCGCGCGCTTGTTGCGTGGCTGGCCGCTCACGGACACTGGGGCATAGCAAAGCCTCGCCACACCCGCGGCTGCCGCCTTAGAGGAGGTCCGCCAGAGCCTCGATAGCCCCTTGAATCTGCTTTTCCGTGTGCATAGTGCTTACAAAAAAACGCAGCCTCGCCGCCCGCTCGTCGACTGCCGGATAAACAATTGGCTGTACATTAATGCCGCGCTCAAAAAGCTGATTTGAGATTTTCGCCGCCTTAAGCGAACCTCCGACAATCGCAGGTATGACCGCGTACCCCTGCGACAGGCCGGTATTGATGCCACGCTCACGAGCCATCGCATGGGCGTAGTTGGCCCGCTCGTGCAGCCGACGGCTGCGCACTGGCTCCTCAATCATGATGCGCAGCGCTTCGAGGGACGCCGCGGCGAGCGGCGGTGCCAGCCCGACACTGTACACAAACCCCGGCGCTGCGTACTTGAGGTGCTCCACAAGAGCACGCTCGCCCGCAATAAATCCCCCACATCCAGCCAACGCCTTGCTGAGCGTGCCCATCCAGATATCCACTGACTTGCCTGGGACTCCGTAGTGTTCCCGGATACCGTGGCCTGAATCGCCCAGTACACCAAGCGAATGCGCCTCGTCGACCATCAAAAAGGCTTTGTGGCGCTGCTTGATGTCAATCAGGCGCGGCAGTTCGGCGATGTCGCCGTCCATGCTATACAGGCCCTCAACGACAATCAGCACTCGCTCGAACAGGCCGCGGATCTCAGTCAGGATGGTGTCGAGGGCGGCCGTATCGTTGTGCGGGAACGAGCGCCGCGACGCGCCGGAGAGTTTGATCCCCTCAAGAACACTGTTGTGGATAAGGCTGTCGTGTACGACGAGGTCCTTGGGGCCAAACAGATAGCCGATCGTGGTCACGTTGGTCGCATGGCCGCTGACAAAGACCACGCAGTCCTCGACTTCGTAGAAGGCCGCGAGCGCCTTTTCGAGCTCACGCTGAATTGGGCGCTCACCTGCTACCAGGCGGCTGGCAGACGCCGAGGTGCCGTAGCGCTCTATCGCGGCCGTGGCCGCCTTGTTGACGCGCGGATGACCCGCAAGTCCCAGATAGTTATAAGAGGAGAAATTGACGTAGCTACGGCCTTCGATCAGCGTGGTGGCTCCTGCTACGCCGTCGTGCGCTTTGAAAAAGGGATTGGCGAGGCCCAGTCGGTCGGCCGCAACCCGCGGCACCAGGAGCCTCTCGTAGCCCGGAAAGCGATCGAAACGGCTAAAGGCCTCTGGAATATTGAGCCATTTGCTGCCCGTCTGGGCCGTGGTCGGGGGCGCGTGCGCCGTGTGTTCGGCGCTCTTGCGATCGAGAAAACGCCGGACCAGCTCGTCGCGCGCCTTGTCGACCAAGCCGTAGCGCTTGCTGCTCATCGGATCAACCGCATTTTTCCGGGCGGCATGCTGCGCGCCTGTTCGAGTGTCTTGACAAGATCATCGGCCGCCAGGGTCTCTCCGTGCTGAGTGGCCAGAGTGGCGGCGACAATATCCAGCCGATCGCCGCTCTCTGCCTTCACCGGCTCATCGGTGCGCAGCAGGCGATCGATGACGCGCGTGGCGACCCTTTCGACAGTCATCCCCTCGTTCATCAGCATGGCCGGCAACTCAAGTCCAAAGCGCTTTTCCAGTCCCATTACCAGCTCAACAGCCATCAGCGAATCCATGCCCAGATCGTGCACCGAGCGGTGCGGGTCAACGCGCTCGGGGGCGACGCACAGAACCTGCGCGACTTCCTGAACTACCAGTTCCTGCGCAATGCGCAGGGCTTCCTCGCGCGACTTGCCGGCAATCATAACGCGAATATCATCGCTCACGGCGCTCGTATCGGCGGCCGGGCCCGCTCGGCGGCGCAGCCACTCGAACCGCGTGCCCTTGGCGGAAGGCAGCAATCGTGCCAGCGTGGGCCAGTCAAAATTGCCCACGGCGACCGTACCGGCACCGCGCGGCAGGAGCCGATCGAGCATCTCCAGCGCGGCGCGCGCACTCATTGGACTCGCACCGAGGCGCCCTGCCAGAACGTCTTTAACGGCCTGATTGCGCGCCAGCAAGCCCGCATCGCCGATGGGGCCCCAACCGATGCAGGTGACGGGCAGCCCGACCGCCCGGCGCAGCAGCGCAAGGCTTTCGAGGGAGGCGTTGGCGGCGACGTAGTTCGCCTGTCCCGGATTGCCGATCATCGTGGTGATTGATGAATAAAGGACGAAGTGTTCGATCGGTATTTCGAGAGTCAGCTCGTGTAGGTGCCAGGCGCCGAGAAGCTTGGGTGTGAGCACGTTGCGCAGCCGATTCGCGTCGAGGTTGGCGATCAGGGAGTCATCCAGGACCATCGCGGCATGCAGCACTCCCGTCAGCGGCGTGCGCGAATTGCGGATCTCGCTTAGCATCGATTGCACGGCACTGCGATTATTGATGTCGCAGGCGATCACATCGACCCGGGCGCCCAATGCTTCCAGCGTGCGCACGGCTTCCGCGGCGCCGGGCGTGCGCATACCACGGCGGCCGACCAGCATCAGATGGCCGACGCCACGTTCGGCCAGCCAGCGGGCCGATTCCAGGCCAAAGCCGGATATTCCTCCGGTGACGAGCCAGCTGGCGCGCGGCTCAAAGCGAATGGTTGTTGCACGGGCCGGCGCGGATTCGACGGCGACTGAGGCGCCCTCAATACCCACAATCACCTTGCCGATCTGCTGCGCCTGCTGCATGGTGCGGAAGGCATCGACAATGCTGGTCGCGGGGAACAGGCGATAGGGCAACGGAAACAGCACCTTCTCGCGGAACAGCGCCATGACCTCGCGGAACAGCCGGCCAGCCAGCGCAGGACGCGCGATAAGCAACTGGTCGGCATCAATGCCGAAGTAGCTGATGTTGTTCTTGAACGGGCGCAATCCGATCGGCGTATTCTCAAAAAAGTCGCGCTTTCCAAGCTCAAGGAATCGGCCGAAGGGCTTGAGGACGTCGAGGCTGCGCCGCAGCGCCTCACCCGCAAGGGAATTCAGGACGACATCGACGCCCTCGCCCTTTGTTATGGCGAGGATCTGATCGGCGAATGCCAGGCTGCGTGAGTCGAGCACGTGGTCAGCACCCAGCAGTGCGACGAAATCGCGTTTCTCGTCGCTACCCGCCGTTGCGTACACCTCGGCACCGAGGTGCATTGCGAACTGGATGGCAGCGATGCCCACACCGCCCGCACCGCCGTGGATCAGGATGCGTTCGCCAGGTTGCAGATCTGCCAGGTGCTTTAGTGCGTAGTACACCGTGAAGAAGACAGTCGGCACCGTCGCAGCCGCCTCGAACGACCAGTCGGCCGGTTTGTGCGAAATGGCCTTGGCGGTGGTAACGACGTGGCTGGCAAAACAGGCCGGTGCGAAGCCCATGACGGCATCGCCTGTTGAGAATTCACCGCCATGCCGCCCCACGCGGCTCACAACGCCGGCGAATTCAAGTCCCAAGCTGGCGCCAGCAAAGCCGCCTTCGATGGCATCTTCTGGCAATAGACCCTGCAGGTACATGACGTCGCGGAAGTTAAGTCCAGTTGCCGCGACACGAACTTCGACCTCGTCATCTGCAAGCGTCGGCTCAGCCAGTGGCCGCCACTGTAGATTGCGTATCCGACCCGGCGCGTGGAAATCGAGCCGGAAACGTGTGGCCTTCCTCTCGGGCATGGCGGCCGTGTCGTCCGCCATGCTTTGCATGCGCGTCACGTAGCGGCCGTGGGCACCCAGCATGATCTCCTGTTCACCGTCGGGCTGGAGCAACTCTGCCTGGAGTCGTCCTGCCGCCTCTTCACTGGCCGGGTCAATGTCCAGATCGATCAGCGTGCACTCGAGCGCCGGATATTCGTTCATGACGACCCGGCCAAAGCCCCACAGGGCGCCCTGCGTCGAATTGCCTGGGATCCCATCGGGAAGGTGATCGACCAGCGCTCCGCCAGCCGTCACCATCCATAGTCGCGGCGGGGAAGGATTGCGGCCAAGGCCCTGGACGAGCGGCAATGCGCCGACGATGCCGTCGCTGTCCAAGGGGTGCCACGGCGCATTCTCCGGAGGCACACTGCTGTCCACGGGACCGCTCAGGTAGACAACATGATCAATCGTACCTAGCGTTCCGCGCGCTGCAGCCAACATTGCTTCTGTAGTCGCGCTGGCTCCCGCGCTCAGCACTCGCTGACCGTGCGATTCCAGCAGGCGCTGCACCCGGTCGCCAAGCAGCGACCACGGTCTGGCACCGTCGCAGACCAGAAGCCAGCGGGCGCCAGCCGGCTCGGTGAGCGCAATCGCATCGTCTGCCGCGCGTTTTGCCAGCAGGACATAGGCGCCCTCAGACAGATTCGCACTGGCGGGCTCGCGAAAGATTTCGATATCGACAAAGGACTGCTTCGCGAGCGCCGCCTCCCAGGCGGCGGGCGCCTGCAGGCGTGACACCGGTTCCCCCTGCGCACTCTGCTGCCACCAGCGCGGATCGATCCCACAGACGAAGTCGGCGCCCAGGTCGGGATGCCGTTCCGCCAGAACAAGAAGCCCACCGCGGGCCAATTTGCGCCGTGCCGCGGCCAACACGCCAACCGGATGTGGAGTGTGATGCAGCCAATGACGCAGCACGACAATATCAAAGGAGCCGGGCAGGCGCGCATCGCAGGTCAACTCCAGATTGTCCGCGTTGACGCTTGCGATCCTTACGCACTGGTGCCTGGAAAACTCGGACTGCAAGCGCGCGCGCGTGGGCTCATCGGGATGGGCGATCACGTAGTCGAGCCGGTCCTCAGGGAAGCATTCCAGCAGTTCCTGCACGACACGGCTGGCTCCGGCCGAGATTTCGAGTACGCGCAGGCGCCGATGTTGCGGCCATTGTTCGGCCACACTGCGCAGGACGTGCTGGACCGCCAGTCGCGTGCCCAGATAGCTGGATGAATCCTGGTACAGCGCCTCGGCCTGATGGCTGAGCCGCATGGCCTCCGTCAATGCCTGGGCTTCACTCGCCTTGGTGAGGAGCACGGCCAGGCGGCGTCCGACTCGGGCGGCGAACACGAGCTCTGGCAGGCTGGCGGGGCAATCGCGCAGCAACGTGCGCCAGATGCTCTGCGCAGAAGGCAGATCCGTCGCGACCAGCTGCCAGTTTCCAGCCGAACGCTCAACGAGCAGGCCCTCATCGCGCAACACGCCGGCCAACCAGCGGAACAACGGACGGCAAGCGTCCTCGATACCCTCGGGATTCGTAAGTGAACGCTGTACCCACGCACTCCGCCTGGAGAACAGATCCTGGAAGGCATCGCGCGCAAACGAAACCGTCAAGGCCTCAAACAGTGGCAGCGACGACTTGAAATAGGCGTGACGAAGCAACGAGGGTTCCTCGCGATCAAACCAGGCGCGCAGGCGCTCGGCCAGTTGAGCGCTCGAAGGCAGATCCGCGAGCGACTGCTCGGATGCGAGGGGCTGCAAATATGGCACGACCGTCCAGCAGGCCGGTTGCGCCTGATCGCTCCGGCGCATCGGGGCTGCCCGGAAGCGGCAGTCACTCAAGGTCGCGACGATTCGATTGGAGGCATCCAGCAGTTCGAAGTCGGCGAGTAGCGAACGCTCATTGCGCCGCCTGAGGCTCGTACGGAAGCGCCTCACGGGCGCGTCGGAGTAATAGCGGAGCCGCCCGAACTTGACCGGCAGTAGCGGAACCGCCCGATGGGAGTCAATATCGGCGTGAAAGAAATCCACGAGGGACTGGAAGCACACATCGAGCAGCGCAGGGTGGATCAGGAATTGCGAGGCGGTTTCACTTACGCTGTCCGGCATCTGGATACTCGCCGACAAAGTCTGGCCACGTACCTCTGCGCGCTGCAGCCCCTGAAAAGTTGGCCCGTAATTCAGGCCCAGCAATCCCGTCAGGCGGTAATGAGTGGCGCGGTCAACCACTACGGCATCGCTGGCGCCGCGCGGATCGTCGATTGCACTCGAAGGCTCGACCCCGCCGGAGGCGACGCGCAGACGGCCTGCCGCATTGAGCGTCCATTCGTCATCGCTGAGGCGCTGGCGACTTTGGATCTGGAAACTCCCATCGCGCACCGACAGGTCAAAACGGACGCTGCGCGCGTGTTCACCATCGAACACGATAGGAACGAGTATGTTGAGTTCCTCGCACTCGTGCAGCGTGCCGCCGAAGTGGGCACGAGATGCGGCCAGCGCCAGCTCGGCAAACACCGCTCCAGGGAGCACGATGGCATCGCCTACCTTATGATCGGCGAGCCATGGGAAGGACTCCGGATCGAGACTGTTCTCCCAGGCGGCGGCGGCATCCTTGAGCTTCCAGCCCAGCAGCGGATGCACTCGCGATCTGCCAATCAGCGCATAGGCCTCGCTGGTGCGCGGATGCCAATGACGCTCACGCTGCCAGGGATAGCTGGGCAGTTGCACCTGCCGGGCAGCTTGCGGGAAGTAGGCGTCGAGCCGTGGCGGCTCGGCCAGCAACTGGATTCGCAGCGCCGCCCCCTCGATGCCGGCAATCCCATCAGCCGAGGCACTCATTAATATAGCGTTGCAAGATAGCGTTCGGCGCGATCTCGACAAACACCCGGCAACCCAGCTCCGCCAGTGCAGAAATTGCAAGGTCAAAGCGTACCGGTTCACGCACATTGCGCCACCAGTAGGCGGCGCCGAGCGCGGTGCCTGGCATTACGGCACCCGTCACCGCAGACACAAAGCTCGGTCCGTCCGCAGACACCGGGGCAAGACTGGAAAGGCGTGCAGCCAAATCGGTCTCGATCGGATTCATTGAGCGACTATGAAAGGCGTAATCGAATTCGAGCAGCCGGAAGAACGTATTTCGCTGGCTGAGTAGCTCTCCAAGCCGCTGCAGAACACCGAGATCTCCGGACAGCGTGACGTGCTCCGAACTGTTGACACCGCTTATCTCAACTCCCGCCAGCTGCTCGGTCGCAATCAGCTCCGTTGCGTCAGCTACTGAAAGACCGACAGCCGCCATGCGACCGGCGCCGCGCGTCGGACCCTGGGCGCCGCTACGCGCACATATGACCTCCGCCGCCTGATCGATGCTCAGGGCCCCGGAGGCCCAGGCCGCGGCGACTTCACCCGCACTGTGGCCCGCCACCGCGTCGGGTTCGACGCCGCGCTCGCGCAGCAGCGTCGTCAGCGCCACCTGGATCGAAAACAGCAGTGGCTGCGCAACCGTGGTGTCCTCGAGCCGCGAGTGCTTCTGATCCGCATGCAGCTCCGCCAGGACGGAAAATCCCGTCCGTGGCTGGATGCGCTCGTCGAGCTCGGCCACCAAGGCGGCGAAGCGCGACGACTCGGTTAGGAGTTTCTGCCCCATCCCCAGCCACTGCGCACCGTTGCCCGAGTAGATGAAGGCTAGTTTGCCGGGCTGGGCCAGTGCAGCTTCAAGAACCAGCTGCGGCACCGTAGCGCCCTTCGCAAAATCCCTGAGGCGCTTATCACGCTCTGCGGGACTGCACGGCGGCAGCGCCATGCGCCGCTCGAGTCGCTCGCGGCGATGAGCGGCGCCAAAAGCAATGTCGTAGTACGCGGCCGGCATCCGCTTCATCAGCTTCGCGTAACGACCTGCCAGGTCGCACAAGGCCTGCGGCGTACGTGCCGACAAGAACAGCGGCGGATTGCAGACCTTGTTTCGACGCGGCGAGCGTTTGCGGGCCCGGAATTCCTGCAGCACCACGTGTGCATTCGCCCCGCCAAAGCCGAAGGAATTGACCGCCGCAGCCAGAGCTCTGCGGCCCTGCTTCGCCACCGGGCGAAAACCTGTGACGACCTCGAGGTTCAACCCGGTGAAGTCGATGTGCGGGTTCGGCGTCCTAAAGTGCAGGGATGGCGGCAGCGCGCGATTCTTCAGAACCAGAATCGTCTTGATCAATCCTGCCATGCCCGATGCGGATTCCAGGTGGCCAAGGTTGGTCTTGACCGATCCGATCGGCAGCCTCTGGCCCCGGGCGCGATGGCGGCCATAGACCTCGCCGATGGCGGCCGCTTCAATCGGGTCGCCAATCGCCGTACCGGTGCCATGCGCTTCAACATAATCCACCTCAGCGGCGGAAAGGCCGGAGCGCTTGAGCACCTCTTTCAGCAGTTCCACCTGCCCTTGCCCGCTGGGGATGGTGATGCTCGTCTTGCGGCCGCCGTCTGTGTTGATGCCCGTGGCGAGAATCACGGCCTGGATGGCATCGCCGTCGGCCAGTGCCCGCTCCAGCGGCTTGAGCAGAACGACTGCGGCACCCTCAGCGCGCACATAGCCGTCGGCCGCGGCGTCAAAGGCGCGGCACCGGCCGCTGGCCGAGAGCATTGACGCCTTGGTGAACCCTATGAACGGATAGGGGTGGAGCAATACATTGACGCCGCCGACCAGCGCCGTCGAAGCCTCGCCGGCGCGCAGGCTGTTGCAGGCCTGGTGCAAGGCAACGAGCGACGAAGAGCAAGCCGTGTCGACGGCCACCGAGGGCCCATGCAGATCAAACACATAAGAAAGCCGGTTGGCCGCGAGGCTGAGCGTGTTACCCGTCATGGAATGACCGGTCACGGCAGAGACATCGTCCATGACCCGCATGCCGTAGTCGACGCCTGAAATGCCCACAAAAACGGCGCAATCGGAACGCGCCAGGCTCGAGGGCACCTGGCCGCCGGACTCCATGGCCTCCCAGGCCAGCTCTAACAGCAGGCGCTGCTGCGGATCCAGCCACCCCGCTTCGCGTGGCGAAATGCCAAAGAATCCCGCGTCGAACTCATCGATGCCTGAGAGCACGCCGGCAGCATATGTAATACTGCGGCCCGCCTCCGCCCGCCTGGGGTGCTGCATCACCTCGGTTGCCCATCGCTCGGGTCCTATGCGGCCCACCATGTCGGCCCCACGGCGCAGCGCCCGCCACAAATCTCGCTCCGTCGCCAGATCGCCGGGAAACCGGAATGCCATCCCGACTATTGCTATCAGGCTATTGGACACGAGTTCTCGCAAGGAGACTTAAGAGCCGGATATTGCCCACTATCGGCAGGAATTACCACCCACTGCGTCTATGAAATCCCTTTGGAAAAGAGCGCTCTGCGTAGTTACCCCGCTTGCTGCACCACCGCGCAATAGCTAGAGTCCCCAGGTCGAATTCATTTCATCCCATAAGGAAAATCAAGAGGAATGTCATGATCAAGAAATTACCTGGATCCCGGGCCCGGCAACTGCTGGGGGGGTTCGCACTGTGCGCTTTTGCGGTGGCGGCGCAGGCGGATCCATTCAGCCTGCAAGGCGTCTGCCGCCTCACGAGTGCCATTGCCGGCGCGGGCCAGTGCCAACTCGAGTTTATCCTGAGTGATGCCTTCACCGCCTCGACCAACATCAAGAGTTCAGTAATCAGAGTCGACGGCATTATCGTGTCCCGCTATTGGAATGACAGGCTCAACCCTGTTCCGAGTACTGTGCCTTACGTCTCGGGGTCAACGGCTGTGGCATGCGGCGTGTCGCACGTGGTAACCGCAATCATCACTCGTGTGGGCGTTGGTACGCCTGCTGAAGGGGTCGGAGCGCTTCCAGCCGTGGTATGCCCGACGGCACCTTAGGTAGGCGCCCGCGAGATCGATCTGCTGCTGGTACTTGACCAGCGCGTCCGCCTGCGGGCGGCCGTTCCATGGCGAGCCGGACCGGTGCAACGGCTACACTCGGATCGTGCGACCCATGCACCAGACCCAACCCTGCTCTCCGCGGCGGGCCCGTGCGATCTTGTCCAACCAGGACTGGCGAATGCCGGCATGCGCCGCGTCGTCGGCGATGCGTGCGAGCTCTGAACGCATGATGGTCAGAAACTCTGCCGTGTGGTCCTCCGCCATGACTTGCGTGAAGCCCGCCTGCTCCAGCAGCGCGCGATAGTCGCGCACCGTGCGCAGGTCGTACTGGCGCTGGGCGATGTAAGCGGAGAATTCGGCGCTCGGCTCACCTTCTCCGCGCCCGTAGTCGGTGAAGAACAGCAGGCCACCCGGATTTAGCAGCAAACGCAACTGCGCCAGCAGGCGCGGCTTGTCGTGAATGTGCAGAAACACATCGCGACTGTAGATCACGTCGTAGCGAGTAGTGGGGGGAAGCGCCAGCACATCGACCTGCTCCAGCGTGACTTGTGGGGTCAGCCCTAGCGCCTGAAGCCGTTCCTGAGCGCTGGCCAGCATGTTGGCGGAAACGTCGATGCCGTGAACCGAGACGCCGTGGTCGCGGGCCATCAGGAAGGCCGAACCACCGAGCCCGCAGCCTACGTCGAGCACCTTCATGCCCTGCTTCAGACGGAGGCGCGCGATGCACGCTCGCGCGCTGTCCGCGCCGCCCGGGCTGATGAAGTGCTGGCCGTATACCGCCTCGTACTTGGCAATGGCGTCAGCCTGATACTGGGTGACGTCCAATTGAGCGCCGAAGTCTTTGATGTCGCTCATGCGCAAACGGGAATGGTGGGCCGTGAAGGAGTCGAACCTTCGACCAAGAGATTAAGAGTCTCCTGCTCTACCAACTGAGCTAACGGCCCATTTAAAAAGTGGGGTGGACG
>WNFL01420415.1_pt4 | contig 13278 bp, 15 predicted proteins | sample 5400361 | NCBI WGS metagenome assembly WNFL01 (sample SAMN13153351, study PRJNA577476) | soil metagenome | isolation source: 40 cm soil on Douglas fir-dominated hillslope | place: USA:California | collected 2013-09-17
GCACACTGACTGGGTGCGGTCCGTTGCTTACTCTCCCGATGGGCAGCACATCATCTCCGGATCTGACGACAGCACCATCCGAATCTGGGATTCTGAGACAGGCACTGCGGTTGGCAGTCCCCTCCAGGGGCATGCTCACTTTATAATGTCCGTTGCTTATTCTCCAGATGGGCAGCACATCACCTCCGGATCCCACACCATTCGAATCTGGGATGCCAAGACTGGTGCAGCAGTTGGCAATCCACTCGAAGGGCACACTGACCCTGTGTATTCCGTTGCTTACTCTCCCGATGGGCGCCACATCATTTCTGGATCCCAAGACCGCACAATTCGAATCTGGGATGCCAATACTGGTGCTCCCGTCGGCAATCCTCTCGACGGGCACACTCACTGGGTGCAGTCCGTTGCTTACTCTCCCGATGGGCAGCACATCATTTCCGGAACCCACGACCACACAATTCAAATCTGGGATTCTGAGACGGGCGCTGCGGTCGGCAGTCCCCTCCAGGGGCATACTGACGTTGTGATGTCCGTTGCTTACCATTCGAACCTGGGATGCGGAGACCGGTGTTTCAGTCGGCAATCCCACTGAGGGAGATGTTGGGTCCATAGCGTCCGCTGTTTTCTCTCCGGATGGGCGGCATATTATCTCCGGATCCTCCGACCGCACCATTCGAATCTGGGATGCCAATACTGGTGCTGCAGTTGACAATCCTCTCGAAGGGCATGCTGACGCGGTGGCGTCTGTTGCTTACTCTCCTGATGGGCGCCACATTATATCCGGATCCTTCGACAACACCATCCGAATCTGGGATGCAGAGACTGGTGCTGCAGTCGGTAGTCCTCTCGAAGGGCATACTCGCTCGGTGCGGTCCGTTGTTTACTCTCCCGATGGGCGCCACATCATTTCCGGATCGTTCGACAACACCATTCGAATCTGGGATGCCAACACTGGTGCCTCCGTCGGCAATCCTCTCGAAGGGCACACTGACTGGGTGCGGTCCGTTGCTTACTCTCCCGATGGGCAGCACATCATCTCCGGATCTGACGACAGCACCATCCGAATCTGGGATTCTGAGACCCCTCCAGGGGCATGCTCACTTTATAATGTCCGTTGCTTATTCTCCGGATGGGCAGCACATCACCTCCGGATCCCACGACCACACCATTCGAATCTGGGATGTGGAGACTGGTGCTGCAGTTGGAAATCCTCTAGAGGGGCACACTGACTCTGTGAAGTCCGTTGTTTACTCCCCCGACGGGCGGAACATCATCTCTGGATCCGACGACATGACGATTCGAATCTGGGATGCGGAGACTGGTGCTGCAGTCGGAAGTCCTCTCGAGGGGCATGCTGCCGCGGTTATCACCGTTGCGTACTCCCCCGATGGGCAGCATATCATTTCCGGATCCTTAGACCGCACCATTCGAATCTGGGATGCTAAGACTGGCACTATAGCTGGCAAGTCTCTCGACGGGCATACATGCATGGCCCAGTCTACTGCTTACTCTCCTGACGGGCAACACATCGTTTCTGGGTCTCATGACACCACCACCCATGTGTGTGAACCCTCTACCTGTTCTTCCATCCGGTCTCTCTCTTGTGACCCAGTGCATGCAGGCTTTTGTGCAAAGCCTGACCGGGAAGGTTGGGCAAAGGACTCAGAGGGTGGGTTACTCTTCTGGATACCCCACGAATGTCGTCAAAGCCTGCATTCACCTGCCCTTCTGACAATCCCCCCCACATCTCGTAATCGAGCTGTTTCTCTTGACTTTGATAACTTTGCCTTTGGAACCTCGTGGACTCAAATTTTCAAAAGTGCACCTTCCTAGCCTCCTCCACTGAAATATGACCATGTAGTTTAGTACTAGTTGCTCATTTGGTTATTGCAGTTCTGCTCATCATTTCTGATCGAGGCGAGAGATTGGTGGGTTGCCTATCACGGGAAGTTCTTCCAGAGATGCCAGACGAGGCTCAAGAGCAGCTCATGCAGCTTAAATCGAGAGAAAAAGTAGACACACGCCCCTCTGCGGAGAGAACCACCATTTTCTGGACCCGGTCACTGATCACACTGATCACAAGGATCATCTTTTACCAACCCAACCCTGATCCATAGCATCAGTTATTGATTGAACCATTGATACAGAATGTCGCCCATTAATTGCTGGAGGTGGCACTGTCAGAGCCGGTTCCGGTCGGGGCTGGAAGCGGATCAAGGCTTGGCGTATTACCGTAGTTGTGGTCTCTCACAATGCAGTCCAGCGGAAAAGGTAGGAAAGGAAGTGAGCAGAAGGACCGGTACTCTAGTTGATCCTCAAGCTGAGGGACCAGCAACGAAGTACATGGGTTTAAATAATAGAAATAGAATATGTAATGAAATGTAAATGAAATCAAGGGATGGAAAGACCGATAACCGAAATAACGGCAACGCTCATCAAATAATCTGTCAGGGCCATGCCATCGGAAAATATCCGAATTCAATGGAACTCGCATGGTGCGTGACAGGCACTCATTGTACAAAGCGTAATAAGTTGATTATACAGCAAATTTTGTACAAGAAAGAACAAAAAATTGAATTTCCGTGAGGCTCTGAGAATGGGTTTTGTAGTGATTATGCAATCAATCGCTCTTGCACTGAACATCATGATCGCCCCCATATCCTTTTCACCATAACAAAGAGCCGCTGGGCAAAGCCGACCGCAACTGCTGTTTTTTCATTGGGCTCACGCGTATGCACTAAATAGGGTGTTTGTAGAATATCCCGATCATCTGTAAAATATATTTGATAATATTTCGTGTTGCTTACCAAGCGGATTCATCCGTACTGGGTTCTTCCAGCACGGGTTTAAACTCCTGTTGCAATAATGAAACACAACAGGAAGGGTGTGAAGCCCCGGGTCCTTTCAACAAGAATTGTAAATTGCCCATCGATATCCTGTTTCAGTGGACATCATAAGGATCAGCGCCCGCGCCCACTGACACGTTGAGCAAGGGCCCATCACCCATTTCACAACCCTTCTCCTGTGGTAAGCCTCAGTTACATAATTTATATCCATTTGGGGTCCCTTTTTTGTTCTTGATCGTGTCGCTAATTAGCTAGCAGCCCGTCCCCTCTTTGAAATCGCATGGCCCCGCTGACTCCCCGACACTAACCTGGAGCAAGTTAGAGAACTGGGTCCACCGATTCTCTGATGCACCATCTGCCTATTCCCTGAGTAACTGCAGCAATCCAAGAATCATATCCAGACCAATTGATCCCTGCAGGAGGAAAATAAAACAATAACGTGGTGCAAGACAGTTTGGTTTACGCTAGGAGAGTTGCACAACAACTTTGGGTGCGGGCATTCAACACGGGAATTGCACTCGAACAAAGCCCCATGAGAACACATACGAAGCCATTTTGAGAGGTCCAATTTTTTGCGCTACATAGATTTCAAGTCCACCCCTTTGTCAATATGCAACCCGTTCCTCTTACAGCCCACTAAGTCCTGCTTAATATGTTCTCCCAGCCTCCCTCAACAATGCGCGCTCCTCCCCACCGTGTAAGTCGGCAATAAGAGCTCCAATCATTGCCCGGCCGTTTTTCCCCCTCGCCACGCGTTAACTGCCTTGCCCACACGAGACGGTGCATACGTCAATCCAAGCCGCCCACCACGCTCGCACGCTCCGTATCAAAAAGGAAGTCCACATCACTCCGCTCGTCTCCCGTCCCCGTCCCCCGTCCCCCGTCTGCCGACTCTCCACGAGGCCGACATTATTCAGCTCCTTACCGTTCGCCAGGCGACCGACCTCCTTGACCGTGTTTGCATCGTCCTGTGGCGAGACCGAGCAGGAAAAGATCTCTAACATCTCCGGCGTGCTCATACGCCCGCTTCGCGGTGGGCGAATTTCCACCTTGGCAGCGCACGAACGCGTATATGCTTTCCACTTGATTTCGTTCTCTGGCGTGGGGGTCTGCTCGGTGATGGAAAGCGTGATATCTATATCCAGCACGAGGGAGAGGGCAAGGACGAACCGGCGGTCGGGACCAGTGGAGTTTCTGGTGGGGAGTTATTGTAATTCTACGTCCAGCATAGTTCAGAATCATTCTGTGAGGGTTGTAGAAAAGTGATTTATCTCGCGTCTCCAAGAACCGCGCGTCCCTGATCTGTGTTTAGCTGGGATTTCCGACAGGAGCTCGCTTGTAGTGTCCATATTTCCACGAAGAGCGGCGGTTTGACATTGCACTACTCCCAGCAAGAGACCGCAGGCGTATACCCTCACCTCCTCGTTGACGACGTATGAGCCAGAATGTAATCAAGTAGATATACGACTCACGAAATGAGGAAATAGAGTTGTTTGCGCGCCGACGAGTCGGTTCAGTCGACAAGATGGAAAAACGGAGCAATCGCCTGCCTACCTGGTAGTCCTGAGACTGTGGGCAGTGGGAGCAAGGGTCAGACAGGCCACCGGCCACTGTTGTGTGAATGCTTGGTCTTCAATCCCTCAATGGGCCTCCTAGTTAGCCAAGAGCTAACGTATAAAGAGCTGTCGTAAAAGGTCGTTATGTACAAGGAAGAAGGATTTTGGCTGAAGAGGAAATACGATCGGTGCATGGCCGGAATGGGAGCAGGGGGAAAAGGTGACAAGAGTGGTACAAGGTGTACGTGGGTATTGTGAAAGCGAGTGGTGACCTTCAGTGAAGGAGAGAACAGTCGAGGGAAGTCATAACCAGTCGTGATCTTGCGAGTCGTAATGGTCATCACAATTCCTAGTTGCATAGGGATGATTGGATTAACGATGGAACTTTTGGTTCTCTTGATCCTCATTGGGACGGCTAACGAAAGTGGACGATTTTGCATAGTCAAGGGCTTTGATGAGAAAGTCTAATCAAGAACGTTCAAGATTGAATTATGTTCAGGTAGACTGGGTGGAGGTTGCGTATCCGGACGTAGGACCTGCAAACCGGGCATTCGGACTTGACGTTCAGGGCGGCGGTAATGCACTAAAGGAAAATGAATATCAGAACAAAACTAGGGACTACAAACAAGAAGGACACACCTCTCGGCAGAAGACGTGTCCGCATAGGGTTGTCGTGAGTGTGTCCGCTGAGTCGAGGCATAGTGGGCAGGTGATAGCGAGCGATGGTCTCGAGGTCTGAGGAGGAGGTGAAGGTGCGGGAGGAGGCGAGGTTGCAGGAAGAGGCGAGGTTGCACCACGAGGAGGAATCCTCCTGCCTTCACTGCGTCGGAGCACTGGAACCGGAGTTGGCGTAGGAACATACGCCAGCGGTCCAGTCCTCGACAAGGCGGATCGTGGACGTATATTGACGGCCGGAGGTAACCGGGGGGCTGCCGAAGAAGGGGCTGCGGCTGAGGGCCTGTTCGATCCAAGTGGACGAGGACTGCTGATTTGAGTGATGCGAGGCGTAGAGGTCATCGCAAGCAAGTTAGGTACAGATTCATTACGTGACGTCGGGTAACGACTGGACGCCGCGTGTGCAGTGGGGGAGAGCTGATGGGTTGCCGCCGTATTCGACGAGCGTCTTGCAGGGATCGGAACAGGAGCCGATGCAGGAGCGGGCACTTCTTCGCGTTGAGGTACCAATGATCGTCTTCTGTTATTCTCTGGGCCGCTTTGCGGTTCTCGAACCACATTGCGCGCATAGGTGACTGGTGTTGGAGTCGAAGTTGTGCGTCCTCTACGCATAGTGTGGACACGGATTTGATGCGTCTAGTAGTAAGGCGAAAGGTAAGATGCGAGACGCGTCGGAGCTTATCATTTAGCACGTACGATGTAGTCTGTCTCGCGTACGAGGTCAACATGACATTGCTCACAATACCAAGGGTGATTTACACTGGCACGCATGTGTGTCTGGAGTGCCTCTTGATTTGTAAACATCCGATCGCAAGAGGTGCAATATGCCGCGCCTTCTTCGGCAGCGCTGCGCACAGTGGCACCGGATCCCTCGCGACTGTGCACAGGAGAGCCAGCTGTGGTGTCGGTCGAGAACCAATATGAGTCGCGGGTGTCCATCCTGGTATGACCAACAACAATGTCGTTGCTTCCACTCGGATTGGAATGAGTATTAGTCTCCGTTCTGCTAGATAGGCCCAAAGTAGTAGTGTTGTATTCTGATTCACAGGACCAAGAGCAGCCGGAGGAGAAACGACAGAGGTGCTGTCGATCGATACAGATTAGCCAATTCAATACGAGTGCCATGGATATGAAATGTTCCTGGGAGGTACAAAGGTGATCACTCACCACTTGCAGGGCCCTGTGGGTTCCATGATCATTCCCGCAGCGCTGGCAGAGGTGATGACGGTCACTGGTCTGCATGTGATGATGATATGCATGGTCGTCTCGAAATGCGCGAGAGCAACGCTGGCAGTGAGTGAGCGGTGGCGTCGGGGGGACGGGTGTAACTTCCTGTCTTGGGCTCAGGCGGGAGCCGAACCAGCGATACATGGTAGGAGTCGTGACCAATGGAGGGATGTGAAGGGTGAAGGTGAAAGAGGAGTGAAGGGAAAAAGGAAGGGAGGTGCGAGGAAAAGGGTGTGGGGAGGTGATCACATCACATATGGACACAAGGAGAGGCAGTAGACGTCCTGAAGGCGGAGGAACGGAGAAGTCCCATTTTGGGCAGAAGGCCGACACGAGGCAACTGCTGGATTCAGTCCCTTTATCGCGGCCATAGACGGGAAGGGCTTGAGAGTGGAGACTGGATTAGAGCTCGAGGTGGATATCCATCCGAGAAGCGGTCGGTATTGAGGCGATTGAGCGTTGCTGTCACGTTCTACCTTCATCTTCACAGGCGTTACAGGCAGCTGCTTGGCGATTCGCTCGCTATCGCCATCGGATGAGGGCGTGCACTCAATATGATTTGAGAAGGGATACACAATCGGGTTTGAGCCGAATCGAGAGCGAGCCTATTGGGACCCTGCGCAGGTGCAGTAGTGGATGAAGCGTCTATCTGCTTCCTTGGATCTGGATCTTGCCTAGTGCTAATGGTCCCTTCCGTGAATCCCACGAATGGTGGTGAAAGAGCCCGTATCTCACCTCAAAAGCCCAAGAGAACTCGGTTGAAATTTTCTGCGTTGCGTTGTGACGGCAATTGTCTTAAAAGTTGAAGAAAGAAACCCGAAGAATACTCCAAATCTCGGTAATGACTCCAGGGGCTGCATGTCATATGGCTCATCCTCCGCTTGGAGTATCCCCTTCGTGCGGCCAGCTCCAAGAGTTCAACCTTCAACTTGGACTCCACCACAGACATCATGGACCCACTAGCACTCACAAATACCCCGAAGGAGTCTTCTAATCCTACTCAACAACAGTCTCTGAATAATCAAATCGTGTTGGAAGAAGATGAATACACCTCAGCGCTCAGCCAAATCATCGCCCGAGATTTCTTCCCTATTCTCGCTGGAACAGACTACCTAAATTCACAAAGACCACCTCCAGGACTCTCAGATACTGCCACTCCCATTCAGCAGACACCGGTCCAACTGGGAGATACGCCTTTTATGCGTCCAGGAGAGACGCCGTGCTTTCCCATTCACAATGATGAAGGTCCAGCGCGGAAGAAACGGAAGCTAGAGATGAAAGATGGAGGGGTCAATACCGACCTCTCCCTTGACGACTTTCAAGCACGTTACACGTCTGAAGACAACGCGTCCTTTACCTCTATTCTCAATGACGAGAATAGCCAAAGGAAGGAGAGATACAAGTGGGCGTACGACGCAGAAAGGAGGGTCATTGGCTGGAAAGAGAAGGAGATAAGTGCGCGCGAGACTATGTTGTTGACTGGGGGCGAAGCCGGCGGACATGGACCAATGGGCGTACGAGGTCGATTAACGATAGAGAGACCAGAGGGTGGGGAGGACCGCAAACTCATTGAAGCCGCCAAATCACATGATGAAGAGGCGCAGGCAGGCGAAGCGCCAGAGGATGTGGGGAAGGCGCTTGTTGTCTCGTCCAAACTGCCTGAGCTCACAAAATCTGAGTACAATCAAGTCTCCAAAGATCCTCGTGGCGTCATGGCACCCACTAAGGATACACGGTCAGCTGCCATTCCAGGCTGGGAATTCAAGGTGGGTGTCCGTATCCGTTTCACGCTTCTCACGTTATAACATTTCTCTCAGGCTCGAAATGCGTTCATGTTTAGCCCCGACGCCAACGAGTCGCCTTATGACCCTTCCACCTATACAGCCCTCACGTTCACGCAACCAAAATCAATCACTCATTCGGCAACTCGTATGCCAACGCCACCACCGCAGTCCGGAAACCAAAACGATCCTCCAAGTCCGACCCATTCACGCGTCGCCGCCGCGATCGCAGGCGTGCCATACCAGTCCTCCGAAGCCGAAGCCGAAGGGAAGGACGGCTTCGCATATGTACCCACCCTTCCCACGCCGCGCGCGGAAGATATCGCCCCAAACCTCATGACGACTGGTACTCTTCTCGCCACGCCGCGCATCCTCTCGGGGAATACCTCACTCGACGAGCCTGTAGTTGATCCACAAACACCGTTTAGGATCAATGCACCGAGTCGGCGCGAACAAGCGGGCTTACGACTGAGCGCGAAAGCGAGCAAGAGTCTGAGGGAGAAGGCCGCTTTACTCTCTGGGACCGGACGGAAGAGAGGGGATATGATGCCGCCTCCTACACCAGGCGGCGCTGCGACCCCTAGACGGGTCGAGGGACTTACTCCTGCAGCGAGGGCACTGCTGCAGAGGAGTACCAAGACCGGTGCGACTCCCGCAAGGAGGGAGTTCTCGATGGGCGGTGCGGCTGGTGCGGCTGGTGGTGGAAGAGATTTAGGAAAGGTCAAATGGACACCGAGCCCGGTGACTAGGCGATAGTACCTTAGGGTTTATTCCAAAGGGCAAACTAGAGTACCCTAGCGCAAGCATCCCGAGTGTTATTAAATGTACAGGCGGCTGAGATGCATGCGTGTGTTGTATTGTTGTTGTCGTTCTTATAATTTTACATGAACCTAGTAAGACATGACCACTTGGTGGATGATCTGAAACTCTCCATCCGAGCTCATTCCCTCTTTCGCCTTCGAGTGAACCGGAGGCTCTTCCTCTTCAGCAATGATTGCCGGCCCCGCTTTTGTCTTGCTATTGCCCTCTCGATGTGCGGCCCCCGCAGAGTGGCGAGTTTTGTCCTTCATCCTTCTCACGATAGCCGTACACACGTAACACCGTCCCCCAGAATCCGTCATGGCGAAAGACTCGAATGGGAGCTGCCGCTCACAACCAACGCATTTCCTAAAGGGAGGGTTCAAGATACCCAATGGAAGTAACGAGTGATTCTTGTACTGATCTTCGGGTTTTGGTTGAGAATCCTTATGATAGGTGACATAACGCGTGCTCTCTTCTAAGGAGAGCAGTTTAGTCCACCCAGCGGTCTCGAAGGTATCAAAGAGGATGTGGATAAGTCGGGCGTCTCTTGCGGCGTAGTTCAGGTATTCAGGACTGAGCGGCCGCGCCATCCAGTCTTGATGATCCACTGTCACGTACGCGTCTCAGCCGTGGCCTGGCAAGAACAAGGAGGTTTCCATACCTTTAGGACGTAAATCACTCCCATCCTCAGACCTCATACATTGGTGTTCTCGAAGGCATTTCTCCAAACTGGACAGCTTGTGCACCTGCTCGTACAAATCTCTGTTCTTCCAGACCTCTCGAGGAGCAAACGCCCCACATAGCCGTTTCAGCTGTTCCTCCGAATTCTCTCCACGGGCTTCTCTCGACTTGATATCTACCAGCTGCATATCGAGGACGTTGTACAGCTCGACGCCGTACTCATGATAGAAGGCGCTGAAGTCAGCTCTCCCATCAAAGACAATCTTCTGAACCTTTACAGAGGAGAGAAGATCGAATACTTCGTTCAAAGTTACGGTAGAGAGAGACTTGACATCGATGAGGTATGTCTGTGGATTGGAGGTGGTTGTGCGGAGGGTGATGATCGACAGAGAACCTCCAACGACTCCGAGATCCTGTCCCTCACAGTCGAGTATGAGGATTGGGGAGGATTGGAGTACTGGCAGTGCCTCCTCGCATTTTGAACTGGTGTCGCAGAGGATATGTAGTTCGCTTGTTGGAAGGGTGGGGGTAGATATATCCATAATGTGACTGGAAATCCTGCTGTAAGAAGCAGATATGGCGTCCGGGTCAGACAGCTGCGGATCGTCAGGCTCCGAAGGCGCCACCACTATTTTGACGAGCGTGATAAGACATGGACGCTGATTGGTGGCTAGGTCCATTTTAAATACCTTCCTTGTGGCCGAGGTAGATATAGGACTGACGTACTGCAACAACCCCGGCGCTATACGTATCAGCAAAACCACTGACTCGTGAAGGAGAGCAGCCGTGATTCACAAGTACGTAATTCCCAGTATTCCGGAGTGCGCCTTGAACGGTCATGGGTTTTTCCGATCTGTGCACGTTGGACTCGACCCTAACAGCGCATTGATATACCCAGTCATGGGACTGAAAAAACCGATATACCATCTGGACTTGCATTCAACCAGTGGACTGTCTGGCAGCCCTTTCAAATTTGCACAACGACGTCGTCAGCATTAATCAGGCTCTAAGGCTGAAATATCGAAGGTGAGCTTGAGGTTACCTATGAAAATGCTCATTTGGACAACTAGATCCAGTTTGGCCATCTTTGACCTCAAGAAAATCAGAAAAGGGCACAATCAGCCTGACTCGGCCACATCATGGTTTGTGAGGTAGTTCAGGGTCGCATATCAAGCTACCTTCGTGTATAATAACTCACAATATATCCTTGGGGACAATTTTGTGCCCAAATACTCTCAATCTCACGGAATTTAAAATGTCTTCTCACCCTCATTTCATTCTCACAGCAGTTTAGATCTATTTGGACGACGATAGCGACACCACTCTACCGATGAAGTACATCAGTATTCCCTTGTTACCGATTTACTGCCCCTGTGTACTCCCGCCCTTCCCACCGTCGCGCCGCTTGGTTAATATGGACTCTCAATTCCAATCTCATTGCACACGCGTACCCTACAAGCCTCTCAATGACTATTGCGACTCAAGGATGCCTTTAGTCGCGTTCTATGCCTCTGGGCTTAGTAGTCGGACGCAGTCAACGCGAGTCAAGTGGAAAGAATTATCGTGTTGAGAAATAACGCACTGATTTTTGATGAGAATATTATCCATCGTTGGCTTTCCCAATTTGCTGGTAAGTCCAAATGGCCGTACGGTGGCAATATGGCATCTCCGTCAGGCACGTCCCCCATCTCTTTCTAATGACCACTAAATTACTGTGGTTATTACTTCTGACTGTCTTCCAGGGGAATCTGGCGATTTAGCGCGCACTCATCAACTGGCTAAAGAATGGCAGGGATGGGTCAACGCGTTCCGTACGGCCAATCATGGACCATCAGTACACGCTATTGGTTCTTCTTGTTTCCATTGATTATGACCCAACCAATCACCACGGGCTTCTTCCGAACTCAACAGGAACGTGTTTGTTTCTCATCAGCGCTTCTTGACCCCAGCCACATCCTGTCCCCCCCCCCAACTCGGTGAAATACCAGGCCACATCCTCCTGCCCCTGTGAACGCCAAAGATGTCATCAACCGCTGGTAACTTGCAGCTTTGAACATCCTTGCTCAGCAGTTGTTGCTGACTGACAATGCTTCATAGTTACTGCCATATTTTATCTTCAGGACTCAAGCACAGTACCGGCCCCTGCTCATCTCACCCCGCTCCCAGATTCACGCCCGCCTACTCTGGACTTTAATGTGCGTCCCTCAGATCAATCACCTTCCGGTGCCCTCTCGCTTCAGGAGACTGGCAGCAAAGACAAAGGTACCCCCAACCTCGTACGGGGCTCTGTACAGAATGCAGACCTTGAGGTACCTTTTCCGCCAAATAATCGCCCAATTATCAACCCATCTCCCTGGTCCCTGCCCCCTCCTTTCAAGGTTCGAGCCGGTGATGGGGTCGTGACCGAAAGGATGCGCAAAGTATTTTGCGCTGCGACCGGCTGTCCTATTGTCGCCCTTCGCACTTGCATCGTACCCACCCCTGCCTCGTTTGGAGAGAGTAGGGAGTCCTTGGATGCACGTCGAGCAGAGTTGAAGAGAGCTGGTCACAGGTTTGACGCATCTCGATAATCCGGTTAAATAGCACCGTATTCACATTCTTATATAGCTTCTGTCGACTTGATCGCGATCTTGAACACTATTGGAACAATACAGAGACTAATGCCTGGGAAGTTCAGTTCATTGCTGATCAGTCTCTTCCCCTCAAGAATTTCCCGACCTATCTGATCCGCGTTTGTGACGAGGAGCTGGGCCCCACAGGCAGCCCTTCGACCAAGGTTGTGCCCTTCATCGTCCATAAGCAAGTCCTTGCTGCCTACCTCGCTCACCTTGGCCCCAAACTCGAAGCAAATGTCACCATCTCTCCCGGTAGTTTGACCACTGGACCGTTCCGATACCAATTCCTCCCAGTCTTTACCATCTTGGGTGGACAGCCGAACGTGTACGAATTCCTGCTCAAATATGTCTACCACCAAGAACCCGAAACCTTCCTAAGGTCGATGCTGGGCGATCGGGCCTTCCTTCAAGTCTCGGCTTGCACAGAAGAAATATTATATCAGGACACCCCGCGCACCATCTCGGCTCGCTCTATTGCCGAGAGGAGGGCTGCTATCCAAATTCAGGAAGAACATTCCTATGAAGAGGTCACTCAAGTTTTATTGGGCCTCGACAATATTTTTGCCACCGCCGACGAACTCGGGTTGGAGTCGCCTCCTTTTTGGAACGCACTTGCCTGTGTTCGGCGCATCCTCCTGGACGCTGGCGCCATCTCTTATTTGTATCATCTGAGGGCGATGGTAGATGCCGAAGATGCCGAGGCCGCTTCACGTGTCTAGGTTATGAAGATTGCGTCAGGTCTAATGAAGGGCGAATGCCTCCGTCTACACAGGTTATTCGCGGCGTGCCCATGCCTCTTGACATGTCCCTCAAGCAGTACCACTATATTTTGTTCACCCCTCATGTTCTTGTGCCAGGAATCGGAACCTCTCATCACCCATGCCTCCTATGTCCAGATGTGCCAAGCCCACCGACCACGGACCCGATTGATTGGAGGTAAGATGACATACCCTCCGCGTAGCAATCCAGAATGAATTGTTAGCTACGATGCTCTGTCATGGACCTTCTTTGTTTTCCCGGTCACGATTGTTTTCCCATTACGATGTATTTATTAATAATGGATTCTTCACGAATAGATGACGTTGAAGAGCCTATC
>WNFL01110947.1_pt1 | contig 13277 bp, 12 predicted proteins | sample 5400361 | NCBI WGS metagenome assembly WNFL01 (sample SAMN13153351, study PRJNA577476) | soil metagenome | isolation source: 40 cm soil on Douglas fir-dominated hillslope | place: USA:California | collected 2013-09-17
GATCCGGTAGAACATGGTGCGCACGCCGACGAAGAACGCCTGCTGCTCCTCGTTGGTCCCGAGCAGGTAGAAGCCGTCGGCGGCGATGTCGTGGGTGGCGGAGTTGAACGCCAGCAGCCAGAAGAACGCCAGGGTCCAGCGGAAGGCGTCGGGAAGCTGCGCGCTCATCGCCACGCCCGCGAGCCCGCCGCCGATCAGGAGCTGCATGGCCCAGATCCAGCGCCGGCGCGTGCCGAGCAAGTCCACGATCGGCGACCACAGCGGCTTGATCACCCACGGCAGGTAGAGCCAGCTGGTGTAGAGGGCGATGTCGGTGTTCGAGATCCCGAAGCCCTTGTACATGACGACCGACACCGTCATCACGATCACATAGGGCAGCCCCTCGGCGAGGTAGAGCGAGGGAATCCAGGCCCACAGCCGGCGGGTGCGGGCCGCGTCGGGGGCCGGGGCCGGAGCCGGAACGCGGGCGAGCGGGGCGACGGCCATGCGGCTAACCGATCTCGGCGGCGCCTGCCAGCTCGGCGGGCTCCGTCCCGTGGAGGTCTTCCGGCGCGGCGGGGAACGCCATGTCGCGGCCACCGACAGGTACCAGATCCAGCGCAGCTCGAAGCCCGGGACGCGCACCAGCAGGATGGCGGGCAGCGCCACGATGGCGATGCGGACCATCGAGCTGATGAGCGCCGGCATCGTGTTCCCGAGCGCCTGGAACATGCTCGAGCTGACGAAGACGACGCCCGAGGCCGCGAAGTTCCACGAGATGATGCGCAGGTACTCGTCCCCGACCGCGATCACGTGCGGATCGTGGGAGAAGATGCCCACCATCGCCGCGGGCGCCAGGTGGGCGAGGATCGTGAGCGGCGCCATGAAGCCCACCGCGAGCAGCAGCGCGGCGCGCAACGCGCCGCGCACGCGCTCGGGCCGGCGCGCGCCGAAGTTCTGGCCCGCCACCGGCGCGACCGCGAAGCCCAGCGCCACCACCGGCATGAAGCCGGCCTGGACGATGCGCATGCCGATCCCGAAGCCCGCCTGCGCCTCGGCCCCGAACGGCCGGGTGATCGAGTACACGATGAACAGGTAGGCGCCCATCATGGCGAACTCGGCCCCGGCCGGCAGGCCGATCTTGAGCATCGCGCCCCACATGTCGAACCGCGGCCGCCAGTCGGCTGGCACCATCCGCAGCGCGGCGTCGCGGGGCAGGAAGTAGAGCAGCAGCCAGCCCGTGCCCACGACGATGGCGATCAGGGTCGCAAGCGCCGCCCCGGCGACCCCGAGCGGGCGGTGCGTGACCCAGCCGAAGATGAGCACCGGCGCGAGCAGCATGTTGAGGATCACCGTGGCGGTCTGGACCACCATGCCGGGCTTGAAATTGCCGCTGCCCCTGAGTGCTGCGGCCATCGCGACCATCAGGAACTGGAGCGCCAGCGCCGGCACGAACCACCGCAGGTAGTCGATGGCCAGGCCGGCGGTGACCGCGTCGGCGCACAGGGCGCGAGCGTAGAGGCCGCCCAGCCCGCCGGCGACCGAGAGGAACACCAGGCCGGCGAGCGCCGCGAGCACCACCGACTGGTTGAAGACCAGCAGCGCCCCGGGGCGGTCACGGCGGCCGACCGCGTGGGAGATCAGCGTGGTGGTCCCGACGCCGAGCATCTGGGTGGCCGCGAGCACGAGGAACGTGAGGTTGCCCGCGACCCCGACCGCGGCCACCGCCTCCTTGCCCAGCCGCCCCACCCAGTAGAGGTCCACCAGGAAATAGAGCGTCTGGAACACCATGGTGACCAGCATGAAGCTCGAGGTCTTGATGAGGTGCCGCGTCACCGAGCCAGTGGTCAGATCCTGCACGATGGCTCTCCCTGTTCCCCGTTCCGCGCCCGGGTGGTGCCGGGACTAGTGGCCGGCCGCGGTCGTGGCGCTGGAATCCGTGGCGCCCGAAGCCTCGCGCTCGACCACCGCGCGCAGGTTCCCGAGCCCGCGCTCGAAGTCGGGGCCGATCATCTTATCGGCACTCATGAACAATCCCATCGCCTTTCCCATGAAGTCCTCCTTGCCGTCCATGGCCCAGGTCACCTTGGTGCCCGGGCCGTCGGCGGCGAGCGTGAAGGTGCAGGTGTTGGAGGCCTTGAAGGGCTTGAGGAACTCGATGTTCATGACCAGGCTCGAGGGCGGCTGCGTCTGGGCGATCGCCATGCGCCCTTCGCCCACCTTGGTGTTGCCGGCCCAGTGGTAGGCGGCCCCCACCCCGGAGGCGGCGCCTTCGTAGGTCTTCTGCATGTTGGGATCGAGCTTGTCCCACGGCGACCAGGCCGCCCACTGGTGGAAGTCGTCGAGGCGGGCGAACACCGCGGCGCCCGGGGCGGCGATGGTCGCCGAGCGCTCGACGTGGAAGTGGTCGGGACGGGTGCCGATGAAGCCGACCAGCAGGGCGATGACGAGGACGATGATTCGGATCACGTTGCGCATGCGACTCCCCGGGGCAAGGGACGGAGACACGTCTCGGGATGGATCGGGGCCGGGCCGGATGACGCGGCACCCGGGCGGCGCGAGCCGGTCAGCACTACCAAGCCCCTGTTTCCCTGTCCACGGAAATCACACCGGCTGGGCACCCCCCGGGCCGGGCGCGTCACAGCAGCTCCTGAAGCCGCGCGTAGCCGGCGCGGCTCACCGGCAGCTGCTTGCCGTCCTTGAGGATCGCGATGCGGCTGTCGCGGGCGTAGAGCTCGAGGCGCGCCAGGCATTCGACGTTGAGCACCCACGAGCGATGGATGCGCACGAAGCGCGACGGGTCGAGCCCGGCGGCAACCTCCGAGAGCGGCTGGGTCTTGAGCAGGGTGCGGCCCGCGGCGTGGATCGCGACGTAGTCGTCCTGGGCCTCGAGCCACTCGAGCCGCTCGACCGGGATGACGTGCACTTGCGCCCCCTCCTTGACCAGCAGGCGCTCGACGAACTGTCCGGGCGGGCGCGCCGCCGCCGCCAGCGCCGCCGGCGAGGGGGCCGCGGGCGCGGCGCCGCCCGCGAGACGGGTGCGCACCTGTCCCAGCGCCGCGGCGAGCCGCTCGCGGCCGACCGGCTTGAGCACGTAGTCCACCGCGTGCACCTCGAAGGCCTTGAGCGCGTACTCGTCGTAGGCGGTCACGAACACCACCGCGGGGCGGCGCTCGATCAGGTCGAGCACCTCGAAGCCGTCGAGCTTGGGCATCTGGACGTCGAGCAGCACCAGGTCGGGATCGAGCTCGCCGATCGCCTTGACCGCCTCGAACCCGTTGGCGCACTCCCCCGCCACTTCGACGTCGGGGTGACCGGCGAGGAACTCGCGCAGCAGGGCGCGCGCCGGCGCCTCGTCGTCCACGATCAGGGTGCGGATCAGCGTCTCCTCACCCGGCATCGGGCCCCCGGGCATCGCCGGACGCGGTCGCTGCGACCGGAGCGGCCGCGGGCGTGGCGTCTTCGATCGCCGGCAGGCGCAGCAGGACGCGGAACCGCTCGGGCTCGCGCACCGCCTCGAGCCCGGCGCCGCGCGGATCGAGCGCGACCAGGCGGCGGCGCACGTTCTCGAGCCCGAGCCCGCCGCCGCGGCGCGGCGGCGCCTCCGGGTCGCGCGGGTTCTCGATCGCGATCTCGAGCGCCGGGCCGTGGCGCCGCGCCGCGATCCGGACCGTGCCGCCCTCGACGCGGTCGGCGACCCCGTGCTTGACCGCGTTCTCGATCAGCGGCTGGATGAGCAGCGGCGGCACCAGGCAGCGCTCGGCGCCGGGCTCGATCTGCTTTTCGACCGCCAGGCGCGCGCCGAAGCGCACCTGCTCGATCGCCAGGTAGCGCTCGGCGAGCGCCAGCTCCTCGGCGAAGGCGACCCGGTCGCGCGCCCCGAGAGCCAGGCTGGAGCGCAGGAAGTCGCCGAGCAGCTGGCACATGCGGCGCGCCGCCTCGGGGTCGGGGCCGGTGAGCGCGCTGATCGAGTTGAGGCTGTTGAACAGGAAGTGGGGGTTGAGCTGGGCGCGCAGCGCGCGCAGCTCGGCCTCGCGCGCGTTGACCTGGGAGGCCATCACGCGCCGCTCGGAGTCGCGCGCGCCCTCGAAGGCGAGCAGGAAGTAGTGGGCCACGATCGACTGCCCGTAGAGCACCACGCCGGCCGCGAACACCACGACCAGGTCGCGCCCGATCCCGGCCCGGTCGGGGCCGACGTGGAGCCGCGCCGACAGGAACGCCGCCCACAGTGCCGCCAACCCGACCCACACCGCGCCCGCCTGGACCGCGGCCCCGGCGGTGCTGCCGGCGAGCCGCGACACCGGCGTGGTGGTCAGCGGGTTGGCGCGGCACACCCACCACGCCGACAGGCACATCGAGGCGAACACCAGCGTCAGCGGAGCGGCGAACGCCACGGCCTGGCCGATCGGACGGGGTCCGAGCAGGACCAGCAGGGTCACGAGCAGCGCGCCGATGCCGAGCCATAGGACCAGGTAGAGCAGGGGCCTCAGGCGGCCCTGGAGCAGCGGGTGCATCTAGTTCTTCACCTCGACGCCCCCCATCACGACCAGGCCGCGCAGCACCAGCGTGCCGCGCACCTCGCCGATCGGCACCCGCGAGTCGTCCACGACCGCGCCCATGATCGGCATGGCCTCGACCACGACCGCCCAGTCCTCGGGGATGCGCAGCTCCACGCCGCCCCACCACACCAACAGGTCGAGCGCGGCGCGCCCGTCGGCCAGGCGTGCCGGGCGCATGTCGATCTCGTGGCCGCCCATGATCGCGGTGATCTCGCCGCCGCGGAAGTCCTGGGCCACCACCTTGCGGTTCATGCCGGCCCAGATCGCGGTGGCGTTGAGGGTCGCGGAGCTGTCGTCCACGTCGCGGGCCGCGGCCGTGCGCCGTCGCAGCGTTCCGGTGACCAGCGAGATCCCGAGCAGGATGAGCAGCAGCGGCCACAGGTCCCACACCGACGTGCGCAGGAGCTGGAGGCTCTGCAGCAGCAGCACCGAGCCGATGAGCGTGAACAGGACGCCGCTCGGCAGGTGCGGGCGCGCGCCCCAGCCGAGGATGCGCGACAGGCCGTAGGCCAGGATCAGCGCCGGCCACCAGCGCAGCACCTCGTGTGCGCTCAGCCAGCCCATGTGGTCGAGCATGAACAGCACGCCCAGGCCGAGCACGACCAGTCCGAACGTCAGCCGTCCGGGGCCGAACACGCCCGGCCCGCGCAGGCCGTGGCGATCCACCATGAAGCCCACGACCATGCGCCGCGGCTCGCGACCTTCGGGCTCAGGCATGGCGCACCCTCCCTTCGAGCGGCGCGCCCCGGCGCAGCAGCGCGACCAGCAGCGCCGCCGCGACCAGCGACGCGATCACCGCGACCAGCACCGGGCCATGACCCAGGCCCGCGGCCGCGGCGCGCAGAATGGCGCGCGCCAGCGCGTGGTGGCGCGGGGAATCCGCGAGCCAGGCGTGGGCGAGCCACGCCAGGTTCACGGCCGTGAGCCAGGCCAGCGATGTCGCGAGCACCGCGACTGCGGCGATCCACGCCGCGCGCTCGCGACCGATTGCATGATTCGGCATGTTACTCCTCCTCCCTGCGCTTGCGGCGGGCATCCTCGCCGCTCAACGCCCGGATCACGAGCCCGGTGCCGACGGCGACCAGCGCCATCGGCCACGTCGTCTCGAAGGTGAAGCCGTTCCAGTGGGTGGTGCAGCCGAGCAGCCAGAGGCCGATGAGCACGCTGCTCACGCCCGCCCCGACCCGTCCCGCCAGGAAGCGCGTCGTCGCGGTCACGAACAGGATCACCGGCCAGAACGTCCACGGTGACGGCAGCCTCACGACGCCGAGCCGGTCGAGCAGGACCGCGCTCCCGAACATGATCAGGAACACGCCCCACACCACCGCCTTCATGCGGGGCCTGCGGTATTCGGCGTCCATCGCACCCTCCCTCCGTTGCCTGGCCCGGGCGCTTCCCGGGCGCTCACGAGCCAATCTACGGCGTGGTTCGCGGCCGGGCGCGGGGATTTCGGCGAACGGTGGCCGGGGGTCGGTGAGCGGTGGAATCGGGGGGCCCAACCGCCGCCCACGACGCGGCCCCCGCGGGATGATCTCCGCGGGGGCCGTGGAATCGAGCTTCGGCCGGAGCTACGAATGCGGCTCGGGCTTGGCCTCCGGCGCGGCCTCGGGACTCGTGCCGCTCCCGGCGCCGAACAGGTTGACCTTGACCCACACCCGGCACCACTTGCCGCTGCCGTTGCTTCCGGTCAGCGACAGGGTGACGCTCTCGCGCGTGGTCGTGAGCGGCACGCGATACAGGGCGCACCACACGCGGCGCCCGGGATCGAAGCTCATCGGCTGCTTCCGGCCGATGCCGTCCCACAGCGTGACCGCGACCACGTCGGGGGTGCCGCGCGCCGTGATCTCGACCGCGGCGCCGGCCTCGACCAGCGAATCGGGCCCCGAGCCCGAGAGGTCCGGAGGCAGCGAATCCACCCCGGCTTTGGCCGCGACGTGCTCGATACCCTCGGCCGGGGCGGGCAGGGTCCCGGCGGTGGCGGCGCCGGGCTCGATACCCTGGGACTGGCTGGCCGCGACGGTGGACGCGCCGTCGTCGCCGTGCTTGCCGCAGCCTGCGATCACGCCCGCGAGCAGGGCGGCGAGAACGAGTGCGTTGCGCTTCATGTGAATCTCCCTTCCGGCGATGGTCGGCTTCGGCCGCGCGGCAGGGCACCGGTGCCTGACCGCGGGCCGCCGGGTGGGGCCCGCTCGGGCCGTCCGGAGTCTCGACGGGCGGACGCGTTCGCGCCGCCGCTCGCATGGGTCTCAATACAACCGGCGTGCCCGAAGCTCATCCAATGGATGTGCAATGGGTTATGCGAATCGGCTCATCCGGTGTCTCGGCCCACCGTGTCACGCTTGACACGGGGCCTGATCGGCCACAGGCTCTGGTTGTGCCCGCGGGACAACACATTGCCGGGAACAGGGCGGATGTCGCTTGATTGACACGCCCGCGGTGCGCCGTGACACGCGGCTCATCGTGATGCTGACGGCGCTGCTTCTGGGTGCTGGCCTCCGGGCGGCTCCGGCCGCTGCTGCGCCGCGCGACCTGGGTGCGCGGGTGCTGTGGGTGCGCGGCGAGCGCGTGGTCCTCGCCGCCGCCGACTCGGGGGTGTTCGAGCCCGGCATGCGGCTCACCTTCCTCGATCGCCGCAAGCCGGCCGCGGCCGGCGAGGTGACGCGCGTCCTCGAGGGCGAGCTGGCGCTGGCGCGCCTCGTCTCGGGCTCGCTCGCGCGCATTCGCCACCTCGAGCGCCTCCGGGTGCTGGGCGAGCCGCCGCGTCGCGACGCGCTGCCGCGCCTGGTGCTCGGCGTTCCGGGTCGCGGGCGAACCTGCCTCCTGTTCACCTGCGCCGGGTTGATGCTCGACCCTGCCTCCCCGCCGCACGGCTACCGCACCGACGCGGTGACCGACCACCTCGTCCGGCTGGTGCGCGGCCCGGAATTCGCGACGGCGGCGCCGTGGCCCGACACCCTGGTGCTGCGCCTTTTCGACGAGGCCGCCGACCAGGAGATCGCGCTCGAGCGCGGCGAGATCGACGCGGGGGTGTTCTGGCCCGGCGAGCTCTCGGCGCGCATGCGTGAGGCGCCGCGCTGGTCACGGCCGCTGCTCGGCCTGCGCTCGCGCGGCGTGCTGGCCGCCTTCGACGTCGCGACCGGCATGGCGTCCGATTCGGGCGCCGCGGTGCGCGACAGTCTCGCGTTCGCGGCGCTCAACCGCGATTTGTTCCGGGGCGATCTGGTGCCGTGGCCGCACGGCGAGGCGCTCGCGGGCGGCGGCCGGCCGGCGGCGACCCGCTACGTCGTCGAGCCCGCCTGTCCCGGGCGGCGGGCGATCGAGCGCTTCCTCGAGCGCGCGGCGGGCCCGACGCCGGCGCCCATCGCGGCCGCGGTCTCGCGGCTCGCCTACCTCGACGTCGCGATCGATGACCCCGGAGCGCTCGCGGCCGCGGGCCGCGGCGTGGCGCCGGGAACGCCCGACGCGCGCGTCCGCCCGCTGTTCCTCGCCGGCTGCCCGCTGGTGTGCCCGGCGACGCTGCGGCCGCGGCTCGAGGCGCTGGGCGCGGATGCACTCGTCAACCTGCTCGCCTGCCCGCCCGCGGAGCGCGCGCCGTGAGGTCGCTGCGCTCGCGGCTCATCCTGGGCTCCGCCCTCGTGGCGCTGGTGCCGCTGGCGCTGGCGCTGGTCCTGCTCTCGCAGCGTATCCAGGCCACCGTGCGGACCCAGGCCACGGGGCGGCTGGCCGGGGCCCTGGGCATGGTGCGGTCCCAGCTCCTCGCCGACGGGGCGCGGGGCGCCGAGAAGCTCGGAATCCTGGCGCGCGATCCCGAGCTCAAGCGGCTCTACCTGGTTCCGCCCGCGGGCAGCCGCGACCTGGCGGCCTACCTCGCCCAGCAGCGCTTCCTGCTCGGCCTCGACTTTCTTCAGGTTTCGGACAGCAGCGGCATGACGATCGCCGATGCCGCCACGGCGAGCGCCACGGCGCTGCCGGCGGACCGCGCCCGGCTGTGCCTCGCGCATGCCCCGGCCTGGGGGCTATCCACGATCGAGCGGGTCGAAGGGGTGCCGGGGCTGGCGCTGATCGCGCGCGCGCCGATCCGCTACCAGGGCGCGATCGTGGGCCAGGTGCGCGGCGGCCTGCTGCTCGACAGCCTGTTCCTCGCGCGGCTCGAGGCCATGAGCGGCGTGGACCTCGAGCTCCGGGACGCCGCGGGTGAGCGCGTGACCGGCACGCTCGCCGCGGCGCCGGGGCCGGGCAGAGCCCCGGGCGGCGCGGGCGCGCCGGTGGTGCTCGGCGGGCGGCGCTACTGGAGCCGCAGCGTCGCGCTCGACACCCTGGCCGCGGGCGGCACCCGGATCGTCGGGCTGATCTCGACCGCCGACGCGGACCAGAGCGTCGCGGCGCTGCGCGTGGCCTCCGCGGCGCTCGGCCTGGTCGGGCTGGCGCTCGCGATCCTGCTCGGCGGGCTGTGGTCGCTCCAGGTGACGCGGCCGGTCGAAAGGCTGGCGCGCTTCTCGGAGCGCATCGCGCAGGGGCGGTGGGACGAGCCGCTCGCGCTCGACAGCGTGCGCGAGCTCGAGGTCCTGGTGCGGTCGCTCGATCGCATGCGCCGCGACCTGGTGGACTACCGCGAGCGGCTGGTCTCGAGCGAGCGGCACGCGGCATGGAGCCAGATGGCGCAGCTCGTGGCCCACGAGATCAAGAACCCGCTCACCCCGATCGCGGTCTCGGTGGCCGACCTCAAGCGCAGCTTCGAGCTCGGCCGCCCCGACTTCCCCGCCATCCTTGATCAGGCGGCCCGCACCATCGGCGCCGAGATCGAGAGCCTCAAGCACATCCTCCAGGAGTTCGCCGACTTCGGCCGCCTGCCGGAGCCGCGCCTCGAGTCCTGCCGTCTCGCCGACCTGTGGTCGGACCTGGCGGCGCTCTACGCCGGCGAGGTGGCGGCGGGCCGGCTGGCCTTCTCCGAAGCACCGGCCGATGCGGTGCTGGCCGCCGACGCCGGGCAGCTGCGCCAGGCGCTAGTCAACCTGATCAAGAACGGGCTCGAGGCCACCGCGGCCGGCGGCCGCGTCGAGGTCGTGGGGCGCGCGGACGCGGCCGCGGTGACGGTCACGGTCTCCGACGACGGCCCGGCGCTGGACGACGCCGAGCGGGCCCGGCTCTTCACCCCCTTCCATACCACCAAGCCGCACGGCAGCGGCCTCGGCCTCGCGATGGTCGAGCGCATCGTCGCCGCGCACCACGGCACGGTCGCCGCCGAGCCCGGGGACGGCCGCGGCACCCGCTTTCACGTGCGCCTCCCGCGCCCGGCCTGAGGAACTTTCATGCCCTCGATCCTGATCGTGGACGACGAAGCGGGCATCGTCAGCAGCCTCAAGGCCGCGCTCGGCCGCGAGGGCTACGCGGTCGAGGGGGCGGCCAGCCTGGCGGAGGGCCGCGCGCGGTTGCGCGAGGCCTACGACGTGGTGCTGCTCGACGTCGGCCTGCGCGATGGCGACGGGCTCGAGCTGCTGGCCGAGATCGCGGGCGCCGCGCCGCAGACCGTAGTGATCATGATCTCGGGGCAGGCCACGATCGACGCCGCGGTGCGCGCGACCCGGCTCGGGGCCTACGACTTCCTCGAGAAGCCGATCGCGCTCGAGCGGCTGCTGGTGCTGCTGCGTAACGCCACCGCCTCGCTCGCCCTGCGTGACGAGAACCTGCGGCTCCGGCCCGCGGTCTCGGCGCCGATCGTGGGGCGCTCGCGCGCGATCCGGCGCCTGCTCGAGGACATCGCCCGCGCCGGGCCGAGCCCGGCCCGGGTGCTGATCCGGGGCGAGCACGGCAGCGGCAAGGAGCTGGTGGCCCAGGCGCTCCACGCCGCGAGCCCGCGCCACGCCGGACCGTTCGTGGCGGTCAACTGCGCCGCGATCCCCGAGGAGCTGGTCGAGTCCGAGCTGTTCGGGCACGAGCGCGGCGCCTTCACCGGCGCCACCCAGGCGCGGCGCGGACGCTTCGAGGAGGCCCACCGGGGCACGCTGTTCCTCGACGAGGTCGGCGACCTGAGCCCGCGCGCCCAGACCAAGCTGCTGCGCGTGCTCGAGGCCGGCGAGCTCACCCGCGTGGGCGGCCAGCGCGCCATCCCGGTGGACGTGCGCGTCCTGGCGGCGACCAACCGCGATCTCGAGGCGGCGACCCGCGGCGGCGGCTTCCGCGAGGATCTCTACTTCCGCCTCGCGGTGATCCCGCTCGTGGTTCCGCCGCTGCGCGAGCGCCGCGAGGACGTGCCGGCGCTGATCGAGCACTTTGCCGCCCGGCTGGCGCGCGAAACCGGCCTGCGCCCGCGCTTCGACGCCGCGGCGCTCGAGCGGCTGCGCGCCCACGACTTCCCCGGCAACGTGCGCGAGCTGCGCAACCTGGTCGAGCGGCTCGTCATCATGAGCCCGGGCGCCGTCATCGGCGCGGAGCAGGTCGAGGCGGTCCTGCCCCGTGCTTCGGCCGGCGCGGAGCCGGAGGGGCGCCTGAGCGACGCGGTGCGCGAGTTCGAGCGCGGCCGGATCGAGGCGGCGCTGGCGGCCGAGGGCGGCAACGTGACCCGGGCCGCGGCGCGGCTCGGGCTCGAGCGCAGCCACCTCTACAAGAAGCTGCGCAAGAAGGGCGGCCCGGCCGCGGGCTAGGGGCGCGCCCGGCGCCTGGGACGCGGGCCGGGGCGCCGCGCACGCGGCGCCCAGCGATGGCCCGCCATCCGCACCCGGCCGCGCGCGTCGAACGCCACGCCCTCGCGCTCGAGGCGCATGCGCTGGGTGAGCCCGGCCGCCGCGTCGGCGCGCGCGAGGCTCAGGCGCCCCGCGACGTTCACCACCCGGTGCCACGGCAGCGAATCGGGAATCGAGGCGTGCAGGGCGTAACCGACCAGGCGCGCCTGGCGTGGCAGCCCGGCCACGGCGGCGACCTGGCCGTAGGACGCGACGCGCCCGCGCGGAATGCGGCGCACCACCTCCCAGATGCGGATGTAGGCGCTGGAGGCCGCGGGGCGGCGCCCGGCGCGCGCACGCGGCGGCGGGCCCGCGAGCCGGCGCGTCACCCCGGCCGCCTCATCGCGCCGCGGGCGGGCTCCAGCCCGCGCCGCTGCCGGTCCAGGTCTGGCGCGCGGGCGGAAGGTGGCCCACGTCGCTGAAGCTCACCAGCCGGATCGAGCTGTCGGCCCGCACCGCGATCACGGTGAGCGAGGCGTTGGCGATGTCCATGCGCGACCATCGGCGCGGGTCGGCGCCCAGCGCGCGGCTCGCGAACCAGCGGATGACGTTGCCATGGCAGACCAGCACGTCGTGCGCGTCGGCCGCGGGCGACGGGCGGGCGTAGCGGGCCCACGCGGCGGCGAGCTGGGCGTCGCAGCGGGCCACGTCCTCGGGCTTTTCGCTCTTCATGAGCGAGGCGCGCTCGGCGGACGGGGTGCACTCGCGCAGCATCGAATCGCGCGCCGGCGCCATGCGCAGCGCGCGGCCCACCACATCGGCGGTCTCGCGCGCCCGGGTGTAGTCGCTCGACACCAGCGACTCGATGCGCACCGGCAGCCTGGCGAGCCGCGCACCGATGAGCCGCGCCTGCTCACGCCCGCGGGCGTTGAGACCGTTGGCGGTCAGGTCGTCGGCGTGCTCGTCGCGGTCGTAGGCCCCATGGCGCACCAGGTAGAGGTAGCGCACCCCGGGCGCCACCGGCGCCGCGGCCGCGCGTCCGATCGCCGCGGCGGCGAGCAGCACGATCATCCACCCGATCCAGCGTTTCATTCGTTCCAGCCTCCACGGTGGTCGCGCCGCCCGGCCGCGCGGCCGGGGGCGGCGCATCGTACCCCCGGCCCGTGCGTCCCCGCCACGCGATCGGGCTTGTGGACCCGCGGACCGGCCTGTACAAATCGCGCACCCCGATCCCGATTCGCGCCGCCGACCGCGGAGGTTGTCGCATGAGCGCCCCTGCCCCGCCGACCACGACCCCGCCCGTGCCGGAGCCCGCGCCGGGCCGCTGGCGGATGGTGGCGCTGGTGGCCGCGGCCGAGCTGCTCGGCATGTCGGTGTGGTTCGCCGGCAACGCGGCGGGACCACAGCTCGCGCTGCGCTGGGGGCTCGACGGCGCGCAGCGCGGCTGGCTCACCACCGCGGTCCAGCTCGGCTTCGTGGCCGGCACGGCGTGCGCGGCGCTGCTCAACCTCGCCGACCTGTGGCCGGCGCGGGTCTACTTCGCCGCCGCGGCACTGCTCGCCGGGCTCTCGAACCCTGCGCTCGACAACGCCCCCGACTACCGCACGGCGCTGGCGACGCGCTTCCTCACCGGCGCCTTCCTGGCCGGGGTCTACCCGCCGGCGATGAAGATGATCGCGACCTGGTTCCGGAGCGGCCGCGGGCTCGCGATCGGGATCGTGGTCGGGGCGCTCGCGACCGGCAAGGCCCTGCCCTACGTGGTCCATGCCATCGGGCATGCGAGCCTGTCGGCGATCACGCTCGCGACCTCGGCCGGCGCGGGGCTCGCGGCCGCGCTGGTCGTGACGTTCTACCGCGACGGGCCGTTCCCGTTCGAGCGCCGCGCCTTCGAGTGGCGGCGCGTGGCGACCGTGGTCGGGCACCGCGAGACCCGGCTCGCCACCCTGGGCTACCTCGGGCACATGTGGGAGCTGTACGCGATGTGGACCTGGCTGCCGGCGTTCCTGGCCGCCAGCCTGGCCACGGGGCGCGGCGCCCACGCGCCGTGGATCCCCGACCTCGTCACCTTCGGCGCCCTGGC
>WNFL01074250.1_pt2 | contig 13275 bp, 9 predicted proteins | sample 5400361 | NCBI WGS metagenome assembly WNFL01 (sample SAMN13153351, study PRJNA577476) | soil metagenome | isolation source: 40 cm soil on Douglas fir-dominated hillslope | place: USA:California | collected 2013-09-17
GCGAGGTCCGAGCCGAACAGGAACTGGAGCGTGATCGGCTGCGTCACCGTCTTGAAGGAATCCGGGATCCCGATCGACTGGTTGGAGCACGAGGCGCCGAAATCGCCGGAGTACGACGCGAGCGTGTCCCAGCGGGCCCCGGCGCTCGCGCCCTTGATCAGCAGCCACCCGTAGTCGTAGGAGTACTCGCTCTGGTGGCGCATCTTGAACGTGACCAGGCTCGCGCCCGCGCCGCTGATGTTGATCGGAACGTTCGTGGTCAGGCTCTGGGCCCAGCCGTTCCCGTAACCGTCACCCTTCGGAAGGCCGACATGCCCGCACCACCAGGAGTTTCCGGTGCAGGCGTGCGTGCCCGAAACGATGTTCCATCCGGTGGGCATCCCCGCGCGGTGGTTCACCGTGGTCCATCCCGCCGTCCCCGCCTCGAGATCGGTGAAGTAGACCTGGTGCCGGATCGTCGTCTCGGCCACCGCGGGCGTGCCGCGGCCCGGCGTGTACGTGAGCGGCGTCTCCTGATGGAAGTAGTCCCACTGATTCACTCGAACGGAGTAGGCGGAGGCGCTCGACGCGAGGGAAAGGGTACCGAGAAGAAGTACGGAGAGGCCGGCGGAGAAACGAGCGACGCGCGTTCGGCGAAGGAGCATCACAAGGGGACCTCTTCTTCCTAAAGGTGTCGACCCGGAGGTGCTGATGCCCCTCAGAGCGCATCGGGTGCTGCCGCTTCCTAATGAAAAAAGAAAACGAGGCGGATCGGCCGAAAGCCTAGCGGGCTTTCAGACGAATCGCCTCGAAATACGATTCGAGCTCGACTGCGAAACGGGGAGCGTTCGCCATTACCTTTTCGTGATGACGGGCCAAGGGCCCAACTTCGATCTGGATTTGCCTCGCCGAAGGGTTCGAATCGAGGCAGAAATGATTATATCACCATTCGTTAACGTCGTCAACCGGGAACAGTGCCGGGGCTGCATTCACCCGGCGCTGTTCCCGACCCCAATCGATTGCTACTTAACGAGATTGATGGTCCGGTTGAGGTACGACCCGCCGCCCTGGAGACGGAGGAAGTAGGTGCCCGACGCCAGGGAGCGTCCTGCGTCGTCCTTGCCATCCCAGCCCATAACCCTTGGTCCCGACGTGAGATAACTGTTCACGAGGGTGCGCACCGCCCGTCCTTGAACGTCGTAGATCCGTAGAGATACCTGTGCGTCACGGTTGAGGACGAAATGGATCGTTGTCACTGGGTTGAAAGGATTTGGATAGTTTCGAAGAAGTCTTGCCAGTGCCGGTCTATCCGGGGTCGGAACGGCCGTCACGACATCGAGGCCGGTCTTGTACCAGACGTCGCGGTTCCTGCCCAGAGACGCCGGGAGACGCTCGTCCGTCCAGGCGACGTAGGCCACGCCGAACTCGTCGTGGACGATGCCCGGGAACCGCTGCACGGAGTTGGTCGTGTCGGTTCCGGCGCCTACGATGGAGAGGTTGCCCGCCCAGGTGCCGTTTCTACGGGTGTCGTAGTAGATGTCGGGATTGCTGGCGCCGTTACGAGAATCCGTCCACACCATATAGACGTTGTCGCGCGGGTCGGCGTCCACGTAGGGCTGGATCTGGGAGGCCGTGTTCAAGGTCACCTGGGTGTCGATCGGGTCCCAGCCCGTGCCGGGAACGTACTCCTTGTAGAAGATGTCGTTGTTCCCGCTTCGCGTGTCCTGCCAGACCAGGTGCATGTGGCTGTTGTAGTCCGCCGTGATGGAAGGCGCCGAGGAGCCGGTGGAGCTGAAGACCACCTGCTCGTCCGGGGTCCACCCCGATCCGGGCACGAACCGCTTGGTCCAGATCTGCTGGGTGCCCGAGCGCGTGTCCACCCAGACCAGGTGCACCACGCCGTTCCTGGCCGCCGCGATGGAGGAGCTACCCGCGAAGAAGAGGCCGGGGGTCTGCTGCGTCACGGAATCGAGGACGCCCGTGTTCGAGTGGTACACCCTCGTGTAGAGCGCCGAGGTGGCGGAGAGCGTGTCCGGCTTCTGCCACGCGATCCAGACCCGGTTGCTGTCCCCCACCGTCGCCACGGGGAGCGTCGCGGCGTAGATGGAGTCGTATGGGGAGACCTGGATCTCGGGGCCGAAGCCCGTGCCGCCCATGGAGCGGAAGGTCCGCATGAAGATCGTGTACGACCTGGGCTCACCGGCCGCCGGGATGGTGAAGAGGCGGGCGTCCTGCCACACGACGTACACGCGGTTGCTGTCCTGCTGCGTGTCGTAGTCCCCCGCGCCCCAGTTGCGCACGGCCAGAGCCGGGTACTTGGACATGTTCCACTTGTTGGTGACCCGCGTGATCGCGGGCGAGCCGAAGTTGTAGACGAATCTCCGGAAGAAGATCTCGTAGTTGTTGTCCCCCCCGACGATCTTGAAACGGTTGTCGAAGAAGGCCACGTACAAATTGTTGCTGTCGTCCACGCACATGAAATGCTGGCCGTTGCTGGACGTGAACGTGTCGTTCACTTCGCCGTCGGAGATGTCCTGTTCCTGGGTCCAGAAAGGAACGGCTGTGGCCACACCCGCGTGGAAGACCGCCGCGAGGCCGAGCAGGAACACGGCGGTCAGGACCGAACGAAACCGGCTGGAGCGCATGGAAAACCTCCGGGGAGATCTCAACGGTGCGGACGGGACGGCAAGGGGGATTGCGTCCTGGAATGCAGGACCATCACGACGCGGCGCGAAACCCTGATTTGGATTCAAACGCCCTCGGTGCAAGCCAAAGGATGATGTATCGGGTGAGGACCAAACATACGTAGTTCTCCGCTCGAAACAAAGATCTCGCGCGGACATCTATTATACACCTAACCTCGAATGGGCGCAAGGGGTTCCAGGCTCCCGCTCTGCCCCCGACCGTCCGGACTTCCCTAAAACAAGATGGAGCGGGGGTTTCCCCCCGCTCCATCCCTTGAATCGAGCTGCGGCTTCGCTTACCGGGCCATCACGATGCGGCTCTGCGAGACCTCCGTACCCTGACGGATGCTCACAAAGTAGATACCCGACGAAGCGGTGCGGCCGGCGTTGTCCTTGCCGTTCCAGCGAACTTCGTAGGATCCGGCAGAGGCTGCCTCTTCGCGAAGCGTCCGGACCAGCGCGCCATTCACCGAGAAGATGCGGATCTGCACGGGACCGCTGTCGCGGAGCGTGTACCTGATCGCCGTCTCCGGACGGAACGGGTTCCCGGCCACCGCCGAGGTGATCGCGCCCGACCCCGACTTCGTGAGGTCGAGGGTGCCGCGTAGCGTCACGCCGTCGCTGAGCGCCCTGGCCGTGAACACCATGGTGACCACGGTCCCATTGGGAACGTTGGACAGGAGGGGCTTCACCTGACTGGCCCGGAACTTGATGTCCAAGTCACCAAAGACGTTCGCGTTGATGTCACCGATCTTGAACTGCCTCTGCAGCGTAAGGGCCACCGAGGACACCGACCCCGCGTTGGGATAGGTCGTCGAGAGCACGATCGAGCTCCGATCGATGTCGACCACCGAACGGAAGTAGGATTCGAGACCGAAGGACTGCCACCCGTTGCCGCTCGTCTTGATGATCGGCGCGGCGCCAACGATCTGGACGATCTGGAGCGGAAGGAAATTCACGATCGAGGCCGAGGTCGTGGAAGCGTTGTTGAGCACCGGCGAGCTAGTTGCCCGCACTGGCGTAGGCGTGGCTGGGCGTGGCGCCCGTGGCCGTCGCGCCGTCACCTAAGTTCCAGTCGAACGTGAGGGTCTGGCCCGCGTCCGGATCGCTGGAGGCGGTGCCGTTGAATACGACCGGGATGCCCGTGACTCCACTATACGCGCCGCCCGCGTTCGCGACCGGGGGACGGTTGCTCGCCGTCACGTGGAGCGTGAAGCTGCCCGGCGTGCTGGAAAGGCCGTCGGTGACCGTGATCGTAACCGCGTAGTCGCCCGCGTCGGAAGCCTGCGGCGTCCAGTTCAGCGCGCCGCTGTTCCCGTCGAAGGTCGCGCCGACCGGCAAGGACGGCACGCTCCCGATGGACCAGTGGATATCGTCACCCTCGGCATCCGTCGCCGAGGCCGTCAGCGAGAAAGCAACGAACGCGCTGGCGGAGTAGTCAGCGGCCAGCGCCGGGCTGAAGACCGGGGCCGTATTCGCGATGCCGTGGAGCAGGACCACGAACGAGCCATTGTTGGCGTTGCTGTTGATCGTGACGTTATCGCTCTGGGCGCCGCTCCCGACCGCGGAGTGCTGAACGTAGGGGCCGTGTTCGCGATGCCGTGGAGCAGGATCACGAACGAGCCGTTGCTCGCGTTGCTGTTGATCGTGACGTTGTCGCTCTGGGCGCCGCTCCCGACCGCGGAGTACGACGTGTGGAGCAGCGTCGAGCCGCCCGCCGGAATCGACAGGGAAGCCGCGTTTGCGGTGAAATTCGACCCGCTGTGGCCCAGCGAGCTGATGGTCAGCGTGGCGTCTCCGACGTTCGAAATCGTGAAGTCGAAGTTGCCGCTGCCGCTCCCGGAGTTCACGCGACCGAAGTCGTGTGACGCCGGAGAGACGCTGATGAGCGGACCGCTGACCGCGACGGCGCGTTCGGCGGCGCTCGAGGAGAGCATCCCCGTCAGGTCCTGTCCCTGGCTGGCCGCGCCGGCAAGGCCGGGCACGAATGCGAAGGTCAAAAGCCCGAGGAGAACGACTTTTAGAAAAGCTCGGTTGCGCATTGCTTGTCCTCCCTCAAACGAAACTCAAAACAGAGAAGTGGACCCACGTGATTCGAGCTTCAACCCATCGATCTAAAACTACGACGAACGGGTACTCACCTCCTCTCAATCACGATGCTTGTGATAGTGGTCTGCGTTTTTCTCAAACCTCGTATCCGAAAGGGACATCATTCCTACCGCGAGAGGCGCGCGAGCAGCGCGCGCGCGCGGACCGATCCCGGATCGCGCTCCAGCGCCCGGGTGAGCCAGGACCGCGCCTCGACCGAGTCGCCCGATTCGATGGCCAGGGCGGCGAGGTTGAGAAGCGGATCCACGAATTCCTTGCGCCCCTGCGCCGCGCGCCCGAAGGCGGCCCGGGCCTCCTCCCGGTTCCCCGCCCGGAGGAGCGCCACCCCGAGATCGTTCTGGATCTCGGCGTAGTAGGGATTTTGCGCCAGGGCCAGCTTCAGCTGCTCGAGGGCCTTCGCGGCGCCCTCGTCGCCCCAGATCCCCGGATGCGCCAGGTAGAGCCGCGCCAGCTGCTGCCGGGTCACCGGATCCGATCCATTCACGGCGATCGCCTGCCGGTAGGCCGCTTCCGCTTCCCGGTACGCCCTCGATGCTTCGGCCGCGACGGCGTGGTCGACGGCGAAGTCGTCGCGCCAGGGTGCGAGCCGGGACGCGGTCGCGTAGTCCGCAACCGCCCATTGCGCGCGCCCGAAGCGCATGTCAACGGAAGCCGCCTCCGCCGCGCGGGATCCGGCGAAGCTCGCGGTCGAGACAGCGAGGCCCACGAGCGCCAGGAAGATCAGCGCCCGGCCCGTCCACGGGGACCGGCGAGCATCGCCTCGGTCCGCGGGCGCCGCCGCGAGGAGTCCCAGGTTCGCGAACAGGAGCGTCCCGTGCGGGACGAGCGACAAGTTATCGTCCACCAGTCCGTGCACGAGAAGCGCCCCCACCGATCCGGCCAGGCCGGCCACCAGAACGCGTCCCATCGCCGGCGTCCCGGAAGCCATGGCCGTGGCCGCCGCGCCGAACATCAGCGCGGTCAAGACGGCGAAGGCGGCGAGACCCAGTGCGCCACGCTCCGCCAGAAGTCCAAGATAATGGTTGTGTGCCTGATCCGCGGTGCGGCCCCCCTCGGCCTCGAGCTGCTTCATGACCGGGCTCTTGGCGCGGTCGAAGGCCTCGCGGAAGGTCCCGATGCCGTTCCCGATCACCGGACGGCGGAGCGCCGCGTCCAGGGCGCCCGACCAGATGGCGCGGCGCATGGCGCCTGAGCCTTCACGCTCGGGGTCGATCGGAAGATTCCAGGCCGGCGCCGTCGAGGGACGGGCTTCCACACGGGCCAGGATCGAAGGAAGGAGGAACAGGACCGGAACCGCGAGCGCCGCGAGCGCCGCGGCGAGAATCGCGGGGCGGGGCAAAAGCTCCGGCCATCGCAGAAACGCGGCCGCCAGGATCAGGAGGCCGGCGCCGAGGCCGATCCACGCGCCGCGCGAATAGGTGACGATGAGACAGAACACGAGGCCGAACGTGGCGAGGAGAAGACCGGTCTTGAGCACGCGATCTTGCGCTGAGAACGCAAGCGCCAGCGCCACGGGGATCGACGCCACGATGTAGCCGCCCATCCTGTTCGGCTGCCCGAACGGTCCCAGCGCGCGCCCCGGGTACGAATTGGCCGCGGGCAGGAGCTCGGGCCGGAAGTGCTGCAGGATTCCGAGGGCCGCGACAGGCAGGGCCGCGAGCACCTGGAAGAACGCGAGGCCGCGGAGCATGGGGGTGCCGCGCACGCAGACGGCCGCCGCGAGAAAGAGCCCGGTGATGGCAAGCAAGTTCAACATGGCTTCGAGACTCTTGCCCCTGTGGATCGAGAACGCAGCGGAAGCGGTGGACACGAGCACGAGAACCAGCATGGCGCGCGTCGCACGGGCTTCCCACACGCTGCGGACTGACGAAACCTTCGAAAGCTGGACCGAAACCGCGATCAGCGCCGTGAGACCGAGAATGCGAAATGCGAACTGGGCCCACGGAACCCCGGCTCCCCAGGCCCAGGGTGTGAAACCTATCGCCGCGACCAGTGTAATTAACGCTACGAGACAGGAAGGTGTTCTTCCGAACGGCGATTCTCGCCCTCGATCGGAAGCAGCCATCGTCCCCCCATTCTCGGACTCGCCAGCGCTAAGTGTCTTCTGAGCGCGGATTTATTGCTCAAGCAGTATAGCAGCGGGGGTGGTCAGAGTCAACTAAAAAAGCTTTACACCCTTTGCCCTGCTACATTTTAGCTGTCACTGTCGTCAGTTTTTTCGCTTCACGCCCCTATTCGGACGCCCCACCGGCCTCCCGCAGCTCCCTCGGACCGAACCTTCCACGCAGGGCATAGAAGCCCCCAAGGACAACGAGCGGCAGGATTTGAGTCAGGTGGTAGACGACTCCGTAGGCCAGAGCCTTCGAGGCGTCCACTCCCACAAGAGCGAGGCCCACGACGCAGGACCCTTCGAGCACCCCGATGAACCCGGGCGATGATGGGACCATGATGGCGACACAGACCACGAAGGAGAGGAGCAGCGGCGACCAGAGCGGGAGGGGTAGCTTCATGCTCTGGCCGACGGCCAGGAAGACGGAGCCGCTCACGATCCAGAGGATCAGCGTGATGAAGGCGGACACTCCGATCGTCGTGGGATTGCCCAGAACGCGGAGACCGGCCGCGAAGGACGCGACGGGGCCCTGGAGGGGCGCCTTGATCCATCGCGGCAGGAGGCGCAGGAGCCGCGAGGCGAGCGAGTTGGCGTCGTAGTGCCCCGCGTGGAGGAGCCAGAGAGCGACCGTGATGACGACACTCAGGCCAATCGTCACGTATCCGCTCCATCGAAACCAGGATGGATAGGGCGCAAAGAGGAGCGACAAGGCCCAGAAGAGCGCCAGCGCGGCGAGGTCGAAGATCCGCTCGATCACGACCGAGCCCAGCACGGTTCCCGTCTTGATCCGCTCCGAGCGGGCCAGCGCGTAGGCGCGGACCACCTCGCCCAGGCGCGCGGGCAGCGTGTTGATTGCCAGGAAGCCGACCATCGTCGTGGCGAAGAGCTTTCCCTGGGACACGCGCGCCTCGGGCGAGAGAATCTCCCCCCACCGGACCGCGCGGAGCCAGTAGCCGACGACAGTGAGCAGGCAGGCCACGACGAACCAGATCGGGTCGGCCTGGCCGATGTTGTGCATGAGGTCGCGCGCGCTGACCTGGCGCAGGAGCACGACCACCGCGGCCGCGCTCAGGAGGATGCCCACCGCGCCGAGGATCATCGGGGAGCGCTTCACGGGTCCAGCCGGGCGAGCAGGAGGGTGGCCAGGATCGGGATCCAGAGCTCGTGCGGTCCCACGAAGGAGAGCCCGCGCCCTCCCTTCTGGAGCGGCCGCTCGAGGATGTTCTTCTCCGGTCGGTAGTGCCGGATCTGGTCGAAGTTCGCCGCCGTGAAGGCGCCCGCTTCGTGGCCCAGGTTCCGGACCAGGGAGAGCGCCTTGAGGAAGACTTCTCGAGGCCCCGCATCGAGGCGGCCAGGATCTTGAAGTCGCGGTGCGTCCCCAGCCCCGTCCTCGCGCCGTCGAAGGACGGGTGCTGGTGGAGCGTGTCGGTGCCGATCGCCACGTGCACGGTCAGCGGGATCGACCGCTCCGCCGCGCGGGCGAGGAGGCTCAGGTCCGCGCGCGGCGCCTTGGCGTCGAGGAGGAACCGGCCCAGGGATTCTCCGAGGCCCAGGCCCTTCGCCACGCCCTCGTTCACCGCGCGGTTCATGAGGGTCGGGGTCTCTTCCACCATCCCGAACTGCCCGGTACCCAGGGTCTCTTCGACGGGCTCGGAAGTGTTGCCCCACATCGCGATCTCGAAGTCGTGGATCGCGGCCGCGCCGTTCATCGCCAGCGCGGTGAAGGCGCCGCGATCGAGTAAGGCCAGTAAAGGACGCTGGACCCCGGTCTTGATGACGTGGCCGCCCAGCATGCCGACCACCACCTTTCGGCCCAGCACCGCGTCGCGCCAGGCGTCGAGCAGCGCGCGCAAGGATTCTCCGGTCAGGATGTCGGGCAGGAACCGGTCCAGGCTCCCCTGCGGCGCGCGCGGATCCGGCGCCGGGGCGAACTGCTCCACACGCACCTTCGTCGGGCGCGCGGCCACGGGGATGGTGCGCACCTTCGTGAGGTCGATCTCCTCGCGGGGGCTCAGGGCTTCCCTTCGAAGGCCAGGCGCATGTCCGTCAGGCTCACCGAGATGGAGCCGATCGGGACCTTGCTCTTCACCTGGACCGGGATCCGTCGATCGTCGTCGGAGAGCCAGACGAACATCTCACCCTTCGATTTGAAGATGCCCTCGGACTTGAGCACGGGCTCCACCACCACGCAGTCGAACTTCCCGGCCGGAACCTCGATCCGCTCGCGACGGAGCACCTTCACCACCATCTCGTAGCTCTTCTCGTTGTCGTGGGTGGGGATCGAGACCGAGGCGCCGTCCGGGAGCGGAACGGTCCGCACGTAGTAGAAGGCCGAGAGCACGTCGTGCACGCGGGCCGGAACGTCCAGCGACTTCCCGCCCTCGTACACGGCCTTCTTCCCCGCCTGATCGAAGCGGATGACCATGTCCTTCTTGTAGCCGCCCTCGCGCAGGTGCTTCTCGAAGCGGCGCGTCACGAGGGATTCGGCGTCGATGAAGGATTCGGCGCGGTCCCGCACCTTGTAGAATTTCGAGACGAAGGAGTTGGACTCGGCCTTGGTGACGATCCGCCAGGCGCGATGGCCGTCCACGGTCTGCAGATTCTGGACCTGCATCAGGGCGCTCCCGCCGTTCAGCCCGCTCCAGTCGATCGAGAACTGGAAGTACTCCCCGATCTTCCACGGCACCTTGGCCTCGTGGGCCGGGCGCGCGGTCATGTACTTGCTGAGATCCACGGTGTCCCGGGATGCGCCGTCGACACCGAGAAGAGGCGGGACCAGGAGGAGGAGGACGCCCGCGCGAGCCATCCTTCTCATCGTCCGCTGTGTCCGAATCCGCCGTCTCCCCGCGTGGTCGTGGTGAGCTCCCCCGCGACGTCCAGGATCACCCGCTCCACTTTCGCGAACACCAGCTGCGCCACGCGGTCGCCGCGCTGCACCACGAACGGCTCCGATCCGAAGTTGATCAGCAATACCTGCAGCTCGCCGCGGTAGTCGGCGTCGATCGTGCCGGGGCCGTTGGGGATCCCGATCCCGTGACGGAGCGCGAGACCGCTGCGCGGGCGGACCTGGGCCTCGTAGCCCTCCGGGATCTCGAGCCTCACCCCGGTCGGGACCGCGGCCACCTTCCCCGGGGGAATGGTGAGCGGCTCCTGAACCGCCGCGTAGACGTCGAGCCCCGCCGCGTGCTCGCTCTGGTATTCCGGCTTGGCGAAGGCGTGCGGGTCCAGCGTGATCTTGACCGGGAGCGGCGCGCTCACGCGGCGTCTCCCATCGCGAGGTCCAAGGTCCCGAACGCCGACCCGGCGCTGGGTCCCAGCGCCACCAGCGAGAGGCGGTCGCGCGCGATGATCTCCGAGGCGACGCGCTGCACGTCGCCCGCGGTGACCCGGTCCACGCGGCGCACCAGCTCGTCCACCGGGACGAAGCGGCCCTCGTAGAGCTCGTTCCGCGCGATGCGGTGCATCCGGTTCGACGTGCTCTCGAGGCCGAGGAGAAGGCTCCCCTTGAGCTGCGCCTTGACGGAGTCCAGCTCCGGCGCGGGCACGCCCTCGCGGATGACGCGCTCGAACTCCTCGAGGGTCAGCGCGATGGCGCGCCGACCGTGCTCGGGCTGCACGTTCATCCCGGCGCAGAAGATTCCCGCGTCGCGGTAGAAGTCGGCGTACGTATACACCGAGTATGCGAGCCCCTCCTGTTCCCGGACGCGTTGGAACAGGCGCGAGCTCATGCCACCGCCGAGCAACGTGGAAAGGACCACGAGCGCGTGGCGGTCGGGATGGCCGGAGGGAAGTCCGCGCGCGCCGATGACGAGGTACTGCTGCGCCAGGTCCTTCACGTGGTGCACGACGTCGCGTCCGTTCGTCTCCACGCCGTGCCCATCGGGGCGGACGCCCGGGGCGGCGTTTCCGAAGCGGAGCGCCACCTCGGCCAGGAAACGGTCCCAGTCGAAGCGGCCCGCGATGGCGAGAAGGAGATTCGAGGCGCCGTACCGCCGCCCGTGATAGCGCGCGATCGCCTCGCGCGTGAAGGTCTCCACGGATTGACGGGTGCCCAGGATCCGGTTCCCGAGGGGATGCCCGGCCCAGACCACGTCGGCGAAGAGGTCGTGGATGCGCTCGTCCGGCGTGTCCTCGTATGTGTGGATCTCGTCCAGCACCACCTTCTTTTCCTTCTCCACGTCCGCGGGGTCCAAGCGCGGATGCAGCACCAGATCCGCGAGCACTTCCACCGCGAGATCCAGATGCTCGTCCAGGGCGCGCGCGTCGAAGCAGGTCACCTCGCGGCCGGTGAAAGCGTCCAGATGGCCCCCCACCGATTCCAGGCTCAGGGCCAGCTGGTAGGCGTCCCGCGCCTCCGTTCCCTTGAACACCATGTGCTCGAGAAAGTGCGACATCCCGGACTCCGCGGGGTGCTCGTCGCGGGCCCCCACGCGTACCCAGACGCCGATCGAGACGGAGCGCACGGAATCCACGTGCTCCCCGATCACGGTGAGCCCCGAGGGGAGCACCGTCTTCCGGAATCCGTCGCGCTCCTGGTCCGGCACCTGTTCCTCCGATATCAGAACGGAGGCCCGAGGGCCTCCGCTCGAACGTGCCTCAACTGCTTCCGCTCCGCCCTCGTCGCTAACGGCGCGAATGCTCCGGACGACGGCCGCGATCGCGTCCGCCTCCGCCGGAAGGACGCCGCGGCTCGCCGGGCTCGACCGGAAGATCCTCGAATCCGGGGAGCGCCTGCTTGCGGCTCAGCTTGATCTTTCCTTCGCGGTCGATTCCGATGACCTTGACGAGGACCACGTCCCCCTCGTTGATCACGTCCTCGACGCGCTCGACCCGATGCGGCTCGAGCTCCGAGATGTGGACCAGGCCGTCCTTGCCGGGCGAGATCTCGACGAAGGCGCCGAACGGCACCACGCGACGGACCGTACCCGAGTAGATGCGCCCGATCTCCGGATCCTCGGTGATGCCCCGGATGATCTCCCGGGCGCGGTCGCCGTCGGCGCCGCTGAAGGCCGCGATGCGGATCTCGCCCGTATCCTCGATGTCGATCTGCGTGCCCGTCTCGGCGCTGATCTTCTTGATCATCTTGCCGCCGGGTCCGATGACCTCGCGGATCTTGTCCGGGTCGATCATCATGATGTAGATCCGCGGCGCGTACGGCGAGAGCTCGGCGCGCGGCTTGCTGATCGCGGCCTCCATCTTCTCCAGCACGTGCATCCGCGCCACCCGCGCCTTCTCCAGCGCGCGCGTCATGATGTCCATCGAGAGGCCTTCGATCTTGATGTCCATCTGGAACGCGGTGATGCCTTCGCGCGTCCCCGTGACCTTGAAGTCCATGTCCCCGAGGTGGTCTTCCACGCCCAGGATGTCGGTCAGGATCGCGATGTCGTTGCCTTCCTTGATGAGGCCCATCGCGATGCCCGCGACGTGCGTCTTGATCGGAACGCCGGCGTCCATGAGGGAGAGGCTCCCCCCGCACACCGTCGCCATCGACGAGCTGCCGTTCGACTCGAGAATGTCCGAGACGACGCGGATGGTGTACGGGAAGTCGACGTCGGTGGGAATCAGGGGCTCGATGGCGCGCTCCGCGAGAGCGCCGTGGCCGATCTCACGCCGGCCGGGACCCCGCATGGGCCGCACCTCGCCCACGCTGTAGGGCGGGAAGTTGTAGTGGAGCATGTAGCTCTTCCAGGACTGCCCTTCCAGCTCCTCCACCCGCTGCTCGTCCACCTTGGTGCCGAGCGTGGCGGCCACCAGAGCCTGCGTCTGACCGCGCGTGAAGAGCGCCGATCCGTGGGTCCGCGGCAGGACCCCGACCTCGCAGCTGATCGCGCGGATGTCGTCATGGCCGCGTCCGTCGGCGCGCTTCTTGTCCTTGAGGATGCGCCGGCGCAGATCCTGGCTCTCGATGTGCTCGAGGATGCCCGAGAGCTGCTTGACCGTGTCGGGGTGGCTCTCCTTGAAGCGCGGCGTCGCCTCTTCCTTGATGTGGTCCAGCTCCGCCTGCCGCTCTTCCTTCACCTGGATCTCGTTCGCCTTCCGGAGCCGGGCGCCGTATTCCTTCTCCACGATCGCTTCCAGCGCCGTGTCCTTCGTGGGCAGCGTGATCTCGCGCTTTGGCTTGCCGATCCTCTTCTTGAGTTCGTGCTGCAGCTTGTTCAGCTCCACGATGTGCTTGTGGGCGAACTGGAGCGCCTCCACGACGGTGGCTTCCGGAACCTCGCGGGCCCCGCCCTCCACCATGACGATCGAGGAATCGGTGCCGGCCACCACCATGTCCAGGGCGGACTGCTCCAGCTCCTGGAACGTGGGGTTCAGGACCAGCTTCCCCTCGACCAAGCCGACCCGGACGCCGGATACCGGCTCGGGGAACGGAATGTCGGAGACCATGAGCGC
>WNFL01046650.1_pt2 | contig 13273 bp, 11 predicted proteins | sample 5400361 | NCBI WGS metagenome assembly WNFL01 (sample SAMN13153351, study PRJNA577476) | soil metagenome | isolation source: 40 cm soil on Douglas fir-dominated hillslope | place: USA:California | collected 2013-09-17
GCCAGCCATTGTCCCGCCAGTTCGTCAATCACGCATTCCGGCGGATCGTCGCGGCCAGTTTGGCGGACATGGTCTGCGCATGCCAGAATTCCGATCACCAGCACGATGATGCTTGCGCCCAGAATGCCCATGCCGCCGCCGCCGCGAAGGCCGATGAGGATAGCCAGTGGCACGGCCACGGCGCTCATGATGGTGCCGGGAGCGACCGCAAAATAGCCGATGCCGAACACCGAAGCGACAACGGTGGAGGCGCGCAGTTTCATCTTAGAACCTCACTTCACAATCTCGCTTCACAATTTCACTGTCGCGATCGCCTGGGCGGCGATGCCTTCACGGCGGCCGGTAAAGCCCAGGCCTTCGGTGGTGGTGGCCTTCACGCTCACCCGCGTTTCTTCGATCTTCAATATTTCCGCGATTTTCGTCTTCATGGCGCCGCGGTGCGGACCGACCTTGGGCCGTTCGCAGATAATGGTGACGTCCACGTGATTGATGACCCCGCCCCGGGCCGCCACCAGCGCAGCGGCATGGTCGAGGAATTGCCACGACGCCGCGCCGCGCCAGCGTTCGTCGGTGGGCGGGAAATGCTGGCCGATATCGCCTTCGCCGATACAGCCCAGCAGCGCGTCGGTGATGGCGTGCAATCCGACATCGGCATCGGAATGGCCTTCCAGGCCATGGCTGTGCGCGATCTTGAGACCGCACAGCCAGATATGGTCGCCCGTCCTGAATTTGTGCACGTCATAGCCGGATGCGGTGCGGACGTCTCCAGTACCTAACAAGGACTCCGCCAAAGCGAAATCCTCCTTGCGCGTCACTTTGATATTCTTTTCCTCGCCTTCGACCATTTGCACTTTCAATCCGGCCAGCTCCGCCAGCGCCATATCGTCCGTCACATCCCGGTTGGCGTGATCGCGATGCGCCGCCGCGATCTTGGCATAGACAAAGCCCTGCGGTGTCTGGGCCCGGTAAAGATTTTCCCGTGACACCAGCGTCCAGCGGCCATCCCCATCCTGGCGGCGCAAGGTGTCGCTGGCCGCCACCATGGGCAGGACGCCGTCCGCGCCCGATTCCAGCGCGGCCACCACCGCGGCGATGACTTTGGCGGAGACCAATGGCCGCGCCGCGTCATGAATAAGTACAAAGTCGGGAGCATCCTTCGCCAATGCCGCCAGTCCCAGCCGCACCGATTCCTAGCGAGTCGCGCCACCGACCACGGGTGCGGGCAGATCCAAACCCGCCAACGCCGCGGCCGCCATTTCCTGCTGCCCGGCGCCGATCACGACTAGCATCGGATACCCTTGGAACGCCTCCACGGTCCGGCGCAACATCGGGCGGCCCGCCAGCGGTTCATATTGTTTTGGCAGGCCCAGCGCGGCGCGTTCGCCTTTTCCAGCCGCGACGATCAGGACGGCAATGCGGGACATACTATTTCCTCGAAAAACCGGTGGACTGCCTAACATTTAAGAAGGCGAGCGGCGATATTTTGTTGCTTTGCGGCATGATGCCTATATTATCAGCGTATATAATCTTTGCTCAAACAATAGGCAAACCATTGATCGGAGTCCTGCAGAAATTGCGTACCGCTGCTTCGGCCGAATCTGGAACCGGCACTATCGCCAACGCTCTTCCCATGCCCGTCATGCTGCTGGGCAGCAAGACCGAAGTTCTTTATGCCAATCCGGCCGCCGAGCAGTTTTTTGACACTGGCCTGCCGTTGCTGCGCAAGCAAACCCTGGCCGACCTGATTGCGCCGCATTCGCCCCTGTTTCAGCTGGTCACCCAGGCCGCCGAGCGCAACGCTTCGGCAGCCGAGCGTGACATTGACCTCTCCACCCCACGCCATGGCGAACGAGTGGCCGACGTCACCGTGACGCCCGTGACGGATCCGGAAGGCGCCATGCTGCTGACCTTCCAGGAACGCAGCCTGGCCCAGCGCATGGATCGTCAATTGATGGCGCGGGGCGCGGTGCGCTCGATGCACGGCATGGCGGCGGTACTGGCGCATGAAATCAAGAACCCGCTGGCCGGCATCCGCGGGGCGGCACAATTGCTGGAGGAAGCGCTGGCGCCCGAAGAACGCGAGATGACACAGCTGATCATCGCGGAAACCGACCGCATCCGCGGGCTGATCGACCGGATGGAAAGTTTCGGCGACACGCGCGCCTTTGCCCGCCATCCCGTCAACATCCATGAAGTGCTGGACCGCGTGCGCAAGGTGGCGGAGTCCGGCTTCGCGCGCGGCGTCACCATCCTGGAGAATTTCGATCCCTCCCTGCCGCCGGTGTCGGGAGACCGCGATCAGTTGATCCAGGTGTTTCTCAACCTGGTGCGCAACGCCGCCGACGCGCTGCCGGAAAGTGGCGGCGAAATCACCCTGACCACCGGCTATCGCCCCGGCGTCAAGTTCGGCGCCGGCCTGGCGGGGGAGCGCGTGTCGCTGCCGTTGGAAGTGACGGTGCGCGACAATGGCTCCGGCGTGCCGTCCGATCTTCTTCCCCACATCTTCGATCCCTTTGTCACCACCAAAGTGCGAGGCTCCGGGCTTGGGCTGGCGCTGGTCGCCAAGATCGTCGGCGATCATGGCGGCGTGATCGAATGTGATTCGGTTTCAGGCCGGACCATTTTCCGCGTGTTGTTGCCGCAATCACGCGGCGGGGAGAGTTGATCATGGCCGCGACCATTCTTGTCTGCGACGATGACAGCGCCATCCGCACGGTACTGAACCAGGCGCTGGGACGTGCCGGTTACGATGTGCGCACCACCGGCACGGCGGCCGGCCTGTGGCGCTGGATTTCGGCAGGCGAGGGCAGTCTCGTCATCACCGACGTGGTGCTGCCCGATGAATCGGGTTTCGACCTGATTCCGCGTATCAAGCGGATGCGCCCCGACCTGCCCATTGTGGTGATGAGCGCCCAGAACACACTGCTGACGGCCATCACCGCCGCCGAACGCGGCGCCTTTGAGTATCTGCCAAAACCCTTCGACCTGAAGGAATTGACCAATGTGGTGAGCCGCGCCCTGGTCAGCCCGCTAAGCAAGCGCGACACCAGCCTCGAGCCTGCGGAAGAGAGGCTGCCGCTGATCGGCCGCTCGCCCGCGATGCAGGAAATCTATCGTGTCATCGCGCGCCTGACCCAGACCGATCTTACCGTCATGATCATGGGAGAGAGCGGTACCGGCAAGGAACTGGTGGCGCGCGCGCTGCACGATTACGGCAAGCGCCGCCACGGCACCTTCGTCGCCGTCAACATGGCGGCGATCCCCAAGGAACTGGTCGAAAGCGAATTGTTCGGCCATGAGCGCGGCGCGTTTACCGGCGCCACCAATCGCGGCGTCGGCCGGTTCGAACAGGCCGAAGGCGGCACGCTCTTTCTGGATGAAATCGGGGATATGCCGCTGGAGGCCCAGACGCGGCTGCTGCGCGTGTTGCAGCAAGGCGAATACACCACCGTGGGCGGCCGCACCCCGATCAAGACCGATGTGCGCATCATCGCCGCCACCAACCGCGACCTGCGCCAGCTGATCAGCCAGGGCCTGTTCCGCGAGGACCTTTATTATCGCCTCAACGTGGTGCCGCTGCGCCTGCCGCCGCTTCGCGAGCGGGTCGAAGACATTCCCGACCTGGTCCGCCACTTCCTGCGCAAGGCGGAAGACGAGGGCTTGCCGCACAAGACCATGGACAATGAAGCACTGGACGTGCTGCGCCGTCATCGCTGGCCCGGCAATGTGCGCGAATTGGAAAATCTCATCCGCCGCCTGGCGGTACTGCAATCCGGCGATACGATTTCGGCCGCTGCGGTCGGCGCCGAATTGAAGGAGCCCGCCAAGACCTTCGCTGCGGATTCCGGCGAGGGGCCGCAATCCCTGGGGGCATCCGTCGAACAGTATCTGACGCAATATTTTCTGGCCCAAGGCGATCGGCTGCCGCCGCCGGGTGTCTATGACCGTATCGTGCAAGAGGTGGAGCGGCCGCTGATTTCCATCTGCCTCGCGGCCACACGGGGCAACCAGATTCGGGCGGCCCAGCTTCTGGGCCTCAACCGCAATACTTTGCGCAAGAAGATCCGGGATCTGGGGTTGGAAGTGATACGCGGTCTCCGGACCGAATAGGTCCGGAGACAAGGATCACTTCCAACGGCGCAGCGCGGCGCGCGACAGCGACTTGAGCCGCGCGAGCCAGGGACTGTTGCCAGCGAACTGGCTATGGTGCGAATCCCGGCCGCGCGGCGCCTTAGCGACAGCGTAGTGGGCGCGCGACTTGAGCGGCGCGAGCCACCCGACCGAGTCTCGGTCGCTTGACGACCACAACTCGAGCCACACAACCTAGGACAGCGAAGACGGTTAAAATCTGCCCGTCCGGAATTAACCGCCTTTTTCCCGGTCCAGCCCGCATTGCTGTGTATTTCCTGGGCAGACCCACAGCTCTGTGCTGAATTTGTGACGCTGCATTCTTGCAACAGTCCGTGCTTTGGCTACACTGAGTCCAGAGACTGGGCGGGGCGGGCCGGTCGCAACGGAAGACATGGTTAGCGAAACAACGTTCCCAGAGCGGCGTGCCAGTCTGCGCACAGTGTCACGGCCTTCGCAGCTGGCGTTCGGCGTTGCGTTGCTTGCGGTGCTGTCGGGCTGCGTCACCTATGCGCTGCTCACCGACCTGATCCCTTATCACCTGGGCCGCGCCGGACAGATCGCGCTGGTCGTGTTCAACCTGGCCCTGGTGTTGTCGCTGGCCACGCTGATTGGCTGGCGCATCGCGCGGCTGGTGGCGACGCGCCGCTCCGGGCGCGCCGGCGCCAAGCTGCATGTGCGGCTGGTGACCTGGTTCTCGGCCATCGCGGTGGTGCCCGTCATCCTGGTCGCCATCTTCGCGGCCGTGACGCTCAACCTCGGGCTGGACCAGATGTTTTCCGGCCGGGTGAAGGAAGCACTGGCCAGCGCCGTTAACGTGGCACAGATCTATGTGAAGGAGCACGAAGCCAGCATCCTGGGCGACATCCGTTATATCGGCGATGCCATCCAGCGCGATCCGCAACTGTTCGACGAAGAACATCATGTCCGCGCCGGCCTGTTGTTCGCAAAGCTGGGCACCATCACCCAGAACCGCGGTTTGCAGGCCTCTTATATTCTGGACAGCAAGGGCCGTGTGCTTGGCTCGACCAAGCAGAAATCGCTCAAGGACCCACCGCCGCCGTCGGCGGCAGACCTCGCCCAGGCGCGCGAAGGCGTAGTGCTGGACACGCCCGACAATGGCACCGTCACCGCGCTAGTGCAGCTCCAGACCCTGAACGATGCTTATCTGGAAACGGTGCGGGTGGTGGACCCGAAAGTCTTCGCCTATTACCTGCGTACCCGCGCCGCCGTCAGCGAATATAACCGGCTGAATGCGTCACGGCTGGAAACCCAGCTCCAGTTTGCCGCGCTCTACGCCATGGTGGCGCTGGTGGTGCTGCTGGCCGCCATCTGGTCGGGCCTGTGGGCGGCCAACCGCCTGGTGCGGCCGATCTCTGATCTGATCGAAGCGGCGGGCCGCGTGTCCGAAGGTGATCTCACGGCCCAGGTGTGGGTGGGACGCGATGACGATGAGCTGGGTAGGCTGGGACTGGCCTTCAACCGCATGACCCAGCAGCTCTCCGCCCAACGCGGCGACCTGATCGCCGCGGGCCGCCTGAACGAAATCCGCCGCCGCTTCACCGAAACGGTGCTGTCAGGCGTCAGCGCCGGCGTGATCGGCATAGACGGGGAGGGGCGCATCACCATCATCAACCGCGCCGCCGCGCGATTGCTGGATGCGGCGCCCGAAGACCTCGAAACGAGCCACTATTCCGAGGCGGTGCCGGAACTGGCGCCGCTGATATTGCGGGCGATGTCCGAACCGGCGGGCCGGGCCGGCGGCGAAGTCACCCTCAAGCGGGCAGGGAGCCCACGCGCGCTGAGCGTGCAGGTCACATCCGAGCGCGGCAGCGCCGACGGCTTTGTCGTCACCTTCGATGACATCACCGATCTGGTTTCGGCGCAGCGCACCGCGGCCTGGGCCGATGTGGCGCGGCGCATCGCCCATGAGATCAAGAATCCGCTGACCCCGATCCAGCTTTCCGCCGAACGCCTGAAGCGCAAATATTCCAGCGAGATCGTCACCGATCCGGAAGTCTTTCAGCAATGCACCGACACCATCGTGCGCCAGGTGGGCGATATCGGCCGCATGGTGGACGAGTTCTCGTCCTTTGCGCGCATGCCAACGCCGGTGATGCGGCGGGAGAATGCCCAGGAACTGTTGCAGCAGGCCGTGTTCCTGCAGCGGGTGGCCAATCCGGGGATCATCTTCTCGACCGCTGCGCCCAAGGAGCCCGTCCATTTCGAAGGCGATGGCCGGCTGATCTCCCAGGCGCTGACCAACGTGCTGAAGAATGCGGGCGAAGGCATCGCGGCGCGAATCGCCAAGGGCGATGACGAACCGGGGCGCATCACCATCGCGGTGCAGACCCCAAACAGGGAAACGGGTGGAACGAACTTCGCCTTCAAGGTCACGGACAACGGCATCGGCCTGCCGCCGGAGCATCGCCACCGGCTGACCGAGCCCTATGTCACGACCCGCGCCAAAGGCACCGGCCTGGGCCTGGCGATCGTGCGCAAGATCATGGAAGACCATGGCGGAGATATCACCCTCGCCGACGTGGAAGGCGGGGAGGGCGCGGAAGTCACACTGACTTTCCCGTTCGCACAGAAAAACCTGAAGGGTTCAGAAAAGGGAACTGAAGATGAGCAAAAACGGGTCGCTGATCGCGTCTGAGATCCTCATCGTGGATGATGAGGAAGACATCCGCGATCTGATCGCGGGCATTCTGCACGATGAGGGTTATAGCACCCGCGTCGCGGGCGATTCCGAGTCCGCCCTGGCCGCGATCCGTGCCCGCCGCCCGCAACTCGTGGTGCTGGACATCTGGCTGCAGGGATCCAAGCTGGACGGCATCGAAGTGCTCGACGTCATCAAGCGCGAACAATCCGATCTGCCGGTGGTGATGATCAGCGGCCACGGCACCATCGAAACCGCAGTCGCCTCGATCAAGAAGGGCGCTTATGACTTTGTGGAAAAGCCGTTCAAGGCCGACCGCCTGCTGCATGTGGTCGAGCGCGCGCTGGAATCGGCGCGGCTCAAACGCGAAGTGCAGGAACTGAAATTGAAGGCCGGCGACGACGGGGAGCTGGTGGGAAATTCCCCCACCATCACCCAGTTGCGTATCCTGATCGACAAGATCGCGCCCACCAACAGCCGCGTGCTGATCGCGGGCCCGGCCGGGTCCGGCAAGGAAGTGGCGGCGCGTCTCATTCATGCCCGCTCGCGCCGCGCCGGCAATGCCTTTGTCGCCATCAATTGCGCCACCATGGAGCCCGACCGGCTGGAAGCCGAGCTGTTCGGGGTGGAAAATGGCGACGGCCCGCGCAAGACCGGGCTGTTCGAACTCGCCCATAACGGCACCCTGTATCTGGATGAAGTGGCCGACATGCCGCTGGAAACCCAAGGCAAGATTCTGCGCGTGCTGATAGACCAGACCTTCACCCGCGTCGGCGGCCAGGTCCGCGTGCAGGTGGATGCGCGGGTGATCTGCTCCACCACCCGTGACCTGCGGGCCGAGACGGAAGGCGGACGGTTCCGCGAAGACCTTTATCACCGGCTGAATGTGGTGCCGGTGCGGATTCCCTCGCTCGCGGAGCGCCGCGACGACATTCCCGTGCTGGTGACCCATTTCATGAAACGGCTGTCGGCGGCCGGCGGCTTGCCGATGCGCATCATCGGAGAGGATGCCATGGCGGTGCTGCAAACCCATGGCTGGCCCGGCAATGTCCGCCAGCTGCGCAATATCGTGGAGCGCCTGCTCATTCTCGCCGGCGACGATGTCACCGAAGCCGTCACCGCGGACCTGTTGCCCACCGACCTGGGTGTGGGCGGAAACAAGGGCGGCGACCTGGTGATTTCCCTGCCGCTGCGCGAGGCGCGCGAGATATTCGAGCGCGACTATCTGATGGCCCAGATCAACCGCTTCGGCGGCAATATTTCCCGCACCGCTGCCTTTATCGGCATGGAGCGCTCGGCGCTGCACCGCAAGCTGAAGTCGTTGGGGGTAGGATCGGCGCAGAGTTTCCCCAATTGACCGGCGCAGCAGGGCCATAACTCCAGCTTGAATTGACTTTCAGGACCGTCGCCCCCGAGCCTTGGGCAATTTTCACGCGTTTCACGCGCCGCGGCTCACAATGAAAAAATGGTCCGCCAGCCGCGCGCCCGCCGGGCGCGTGGCCTACGTCAATGGCCGCTATCTGCCGCATGGCAGCGCCGGCGTGCATATCGAGGACCGCGCCCTGCAACTGGGCGACGGCATCTATGAAGTGTTCAATATCCGGAACGGCCAGCCGCTGGATGAAGAGGGTCATCTCGACCGCCTGGAGCGCTCCTTGCGCGAGCTGGGCATGGCAATGCCGATGGCGCGCGGCGCCCTGAAGCTGGTGACGCGGGAAATGATCGCCCGCAACCGCATGGCCAACGGATTTATTTATCTGCAGGTGACGCGCGGCGCGGTAAAGCGCGACCATGTCCCCCCGCCCGGCGGACCGCGGCCGACCCTGATCATGACCATGCGGGCCCAGGACATGGCGGGACTGGCGCAGCGACTGGAACAGGGCATCGCGGTCTCCACCCAGCCCGACATCCGCTGGGGACGTTGCGACATCAAGACGGTACAACTCCTGCCAAATCTTTTGGCCAAGCAGGCGGCGAAACAGGCGGGCGCCTTCGAAGCCTGGCTGGTGGATAAAGAGGGCTATGTCACGGAAGGCTCTTCGACCAATGCCTGGATTGTGGACGGCACAGGTACCGTCATCACCCGCGATCTCAGCAACGCCATCCTGCCCGGCGTCACCCGGCGCATCATGATGGATGCCATGGCCGAAGCGCAGATCACGGTGGTGGAGCGCAAGTTCACCGTGGCGGAAGCCAAGGCGGCCCAGGAAGCCTTCATTTCCTCGGCCACCGGCGCGGCCGTGCCGGTTGTGGCGATCGACGGCAAGATGATCGGAAATGGGGCACCGGGGGCGCTGACCCGCCGGATTCGCGACCTCTATGCCGCACGGTCGGTGCGAAAAAACGCCTGATTCTGGCCGAATCTCGCGATTTTGTCTCTTTCGCAATTGCAGCATTCCGCTACACTGAAAGCCAAGGTGCCGCGTGCCCCGCGCGGCTGAAACAATGGGCGAACCCATGAGCGAAAAACAACAGAACCTTCAGGACACGTTTTTAAATGCGGTCCGCAAAAGCAAGGCTGCCGTCACCATCTTCCTGATCAACGGCGTCAAGCTCCAGGGCAATATCACCTGGTTCGACAATTTCTGCGTATTGCTGCGCCGCGATGGCCAGTCCCAGCTGGTCTACAAGCACGCCATCTCGACGGTGATGCCGATGGGCCCGATCCAGCTTCAGGACGAACCCGCTGAAAGCTGAAACGCGGGGGCCGCAGGCCCGCGCTTTCGTCATCCATGTCGAGCCGAAGAAGCGCGGTACGGTTGGCAGGCCATTGCGCGACGCGCAGGCCCGGCTGGCTGAAGCGGTCGGGCTGACCGCCGCCATCCATCTGGATGTGGTGACGGCCGAGATCGCGCCCCTGGCCCGACCGGTGCCGGCGACCTTGCTGGGCACCGGCAAGGTCGCGGAGATCGCCAGTCTGGCGCAGGCCGAAGAGCCCGAAGTCATCATCGTCAACGCCCATCTCAGCCCGGTGCAGCAACGCAACCTGGAGAAGGAATGGAACAGCAAGGTGCTGGACCGCACCGCCGTCATCCTGGAAATCTTCGGCGAGCGCGCAGCCACACGGGAAGGGCGGTTGCAGGTGGAACTGGCGCATCTCAACTATCAGCGTTCGCGGCTTGTGCGCAGCTGGACCCATCTGGAGCGCCAGCGCGGCGGCTTCGGCTTCCTGGGCGGCCCTGGTGAAAGCCAGATCGAAAGCGACCGCCGCCTGATCGCCGAACGCATCGTGCGGATCAAGGCAGAGCTTGAGAAGGTCAAGCGCACCCGCAGCCTGGGCCGTCAGGCGCGCAAGAAAGTGCCGTTCCCGGTGGTGGCGCTGGTGGGCTACACCAACGCCGGCAAGTCCACTCTGTTCAACCGGCTGACCGAATCCAAGGTGCTGGCCAAGGATCTGCTGTTTGCCACCCTCGATCCCACCATGCGGGGCGTGAAGCTGCCGCAAGCCAGCCGCATCATCCTGTCCGATACGGTAGGCTTCATCGCCGACCTGCCCACCGAGCTGGTCGCCGCCTTCCGCGCCACCCTGGAGGAAGTGCTGGAGGCCGATGTCATCGTCCATGTCCGCGACGCCGCCCATGACGAAAGCGCCGCCCAGAAGGGCGATGTGCTGAAGGTGCTTCAGGAACTGGGCCTGCCGCCCGATCGGCCCATGTTGGAAGTGCTGAACAAGATCGACCTTTTGGAGCCGAACCAACAGGAGGGCATGCTATCGCGTAACGGCCGCAAGGAGGCGATCGCGGTCTCGGCCCTGACGGGAGCCGGAATTCCCGCGCTGCTGGCGGGGATCGAGGCCATGGTGACACGTGACAACATTGTCCTGACCCTGAAACTGGACGCCGCCGACGGCAGCGATCTGGCCTTTGCCTATCGCCACGCCCAGGTGCTTGAGCGGCGGATGCGGGGCGGAAAGATCAGCCTGAGCTTGCGGGTTCATCCCAGCGATATGGGCCGGTTCGAAAACCGGTTTCACAAGAAAATCACGATAGAGCAGGGCGTTATAGATCGCTCCTAATCTATTTTAGTGGCTTTCTGCGGCCAGGCGGCGGCCAGGCGGATTGGACTGGATCGGCTCATCAGCGTGAATTGGGACTCCCACCCTGCTCGCGATCGGCGCGCTGCAGATTTAACCCTTCCTTGCGGGACAGAACCGAACTCGAGGTCTCGCGGGCGATCAAATAAACGTCCTTCCTCTGCTGTTCGAGGAAGATGTGGAAGATATATTCGTTCATCGCGGCAAGGATAAGGAACAGCAAAAAGAACAAGCCCGAAATCTGCAGCGAAAGCGTGGCCCAGCCTTCCGCCGTGTGCTTCAGGAACAGGACAACGACGACGTAGAAGCTGTAGAGCAAGCTCAGCATCGCACCGGCGAACGACGCGGCGGTCAACAGGCGAAGCGGATAGTGGGAACCCAGCAGCATGATACGTATTGCGCGCTCCAATCCGTGAAAATATTCAGCCTTGTCCGCTATCCCGCTGCGAGCGACACGGTCATAGACGAGCGTGGCATAGCGAAAGCCCGTAAAGGCGGTGATCACCGGGAAAAGTTCGAAACGGTTGGGCATCGCGACAAACGAGTTCACCACGCGGCGTGACATCAGGCGGTAGCTCGACGCGGCGACGGGAAGGTCTGCTTTCGTCATCGAGCGATGCAGCGAGAAAAACAGCCGGGCTGCCCTCTGATAAGTGCCATTCAAGGTAAGGCGATCGCGCCGCAAGCCGTAAACGATTTCGGCGCCCGCCTGGAAGGCATCGACCATCTGTGGGATGAGTTGGGGAGGGTCATAAACCGCGTCCATCGTAATCACAATATCCCCGATCGCCTGGTCGATCCCCGCCACAATATCGATCTCGCGGCGGATCGGCGTCGCCAGGCAATAAAGCTGGATATTTTTCACGTTTCTCTGCATCCGCTCGATCTTCTCGACCGTATCGTCGCGCGATCCGTTGTCGACAATCAGAATCTCGTAATCCTTGAATCGTGACGCCAGAGCGGCATCGGCTTCGCGAATGAAATCGTCAATATAGGACGATGCATCGCGAACCGTTGTCACAACCGAAACCAAAAGATCGCTCATGCCGATCTGGTCAGTATTCACGGATATGCTCCTTCACGGCAGAAAGCACGTCATAAATATTGTCGATTTTCGAACCTAGCACCCAGACCAGCCGCGGCTCATCGCGATGCCATTCAAACAATATGGGACGGCCGTCATCAACTTCATTCTTCACCAGGACTGTCTTGATCTCGAACAGGGAATCCTTATACCGCGCCGCCGCAAGGTCGGGCATATAGCGCTGGGCGTCGTATAGCATAGATCGAAACCGCGTTTGTGGAGCCGATTCGGCCAGAATCAGATACGGAGAGCGTGCTTGATCCGCGCTCTCGATCCAGTTCGCGTGCGGCGTATAGCGGACGTGCGATAGAGTGGAAAGTTTTCGGTCCGGGAACGGCACGAAGGAGAAAAACGGCCCATCGACCACCGTGATCGAGAGCCCTGCAAGCGAAGGCGGGAGTTCGATCAGCGCCAGTTCGGCGATCTCGTGCTTGAGTGCGTGGGCCGTCCTGGCAAGCCCGGGGATCGCATTCAGACCGGAATAGGCGCAGTTGAACACATATTTCGCGGCATAGGATCCAGAGTTGTCGAGTGACAGTTCGAATTGGCCCTGCCGCACGCGTTCAACCCTCGCGACAGTGGTCCCGCATTCAATTCGCACGCCGGACTGCTCGAGACGTTCTCGCATGAGCTTTCGTAAGGTAGCGGCGTCAAACGCATATTCCTCGACAACATAAGCACATTCGATGAGCTGGGATGAGAACAGGCGTTGAATTCTGTCGCCCGCGACACGGATAGGTGCCCCGATCTGCCGGCAAAAGAACTCGAATTGCCGTGCGGAGATCTTGGAATTTCGTCTGGCAACCGCATAGACATTGGTGAAACTGGTGTCGATGGCCGGCCGGTAGTCTTGCAGGAAACGCGGCAGATTCTCCCGGCTGCGGTAGGCGGTGGAGAAGCTCCTGGGATAATGGTAGCCGCCATGCAGGCGGGCCTGATTGTTATAGGATGAGCGTGTAAGGAGATCGGGTTCTTTTTCGAACAAAGTGACGTTCGCGCCCAAAGCCGCCGCCAATTACAGCCGCCGCTGCGCCTGCGTCCATCATCCGGAGGCCGGCGGCGAATAGTCGCCGCAAACGGTTTTGAACAGCAACTTTAAAATCTCCAAATTCGCCCGCATGCCCTTAATCTTGCTTGGTATCCCTCCCGTCTTGGGATATCGGCGCGTGACTGGGATTTCGCAGACACGATAGCCGAGCTTTGGCGCCATCAGCGAAAGATAAAAATGGAGATTATAGGTGTCGAAAACATCGCGGAACGGCTGTACGCGCTCATCCAGGAGAAAGTGTCGGGAAAGCGCGCGAAAGCCATTGGTGGTGTCGGTGTAGTGAAAGCCTGCCGCAAGGCTCAGGATCGGCGCGTGCAG
>WNFL01366220.1_pt3 | contig 13272 bp, 11 predicted proteins | sample 5400361 | NCBI WGS metagenome assembly WNFL01 (sample SAMN13153351, study PRJNA577476) | soil metagenome | isolation source: 40 cm soil on Douglas fir-dominated hillslope | place: USA:California | collected 2013-09-17
GCGGCAGGTGCGCTGGAACCGCATCCGCTTCGCGCTCGCGAAGCCCTGGTACTTCGCGGAGGTCCTCCTCGACCCGTTCCCGCTCGCGCTCGCGGCGACCGGCGCCGCCGCGCTCTTCACGCCCGCGTACGCGGCGGCGCTCCTGGGGTTCGCGGCGCTCGTCGCGCTTCTGAGGATCGGGCAGACGGTGATCCTGGATGGCGCGACGGGCGGCTTCTTCCCGTCCGGGGCCGCGCTCCTGACGCCCATCAAGGACCTCCTCCATTTCGCGCTCCACGCGACCGGCTTCACGTCCCGCGAGGTCGAATGGCACGGGCACCGCGTGCGGCTCGGGCCCGGGTCGCGGATCCTGCCCCCGGACGAGGAACGCGATCCGGCGCTCGCGGCGGCGCACTGAGGTCCCGAGCTCCGCCTACAATTCGCGAATGGAGTCTTCGAGCTGGGAACGCCTCCGCGCGGCGCTCCTCCCGCATCGCGAGACCGGCGTCGTCGTCGCGTTCTCGGGCGGGCTCGACAGCTCCGTCCTCCTCGACGCGGCCGTCGAAGCTCTCGGTGCCCGCCGAGTCGCCGCGTTCACCGCCGTCTCTCCCAGCCTCTCGGCGCGCGACCTCGCCGACGCGCGCCGCATCGCCTCGGAGATCGGCACGGCGCACCACGAGGAAGAGACGTCCGAGCTGTCGGACCCCGGGTACGTCGCGAACGCGGGCGACCGCTGCTTCTTCTGCAAGCGCGAGCTCTTCTCCGTGATCGGCGACGTGAAGGAGCGTCTGGGACTGACGATGAATCGGGGGTCGTCTTCGGCGGCCCCCGCACCCCCCGCCGTGGCTTACGGATACCACCGCGACGACGACGCCGATTTCCGGCCGGGCCTGAAGGCCGCGCTCGCCGCGGGCGCGATTCGCCCTCTCTACGAGGCCGGGCTCGGGAAGCGGGAGCTGCGCGAGATCGCGCGGGCGCGAGGCCGCTCGTTCGCCGAGAAGCCCTCGGGCGCGTGCCTTTCATCTCGCATCCCGGCGGGCACGCCGGTCAACGCGAGGCGCCTCGCCGCGGTCGAGGCCGTCGAGGAGTGGCTGCGCGATCGCGGCTACCGGCAGCTCCGGGCGCGCCTCGAGCGCGACGACCGGATGCGCCTCGAGACGGACCCCTCCGACGTCGTGCGTCTGGCTCGCGAGATCGCGGCCGCGCCCGAGGAGCTCCTCGCGGTGGCGCGCGCTCACGGCGTCCTCGAGCTCGCCGTCGACCCGCGTGGGTACGGAAGGCCGGGGGAAACGCGGTGACGACGCGCGTCGAGGTCGACGAGAGGCGTTTTCTCCGCACCGGCGTGGCGGAGGCGATCTACGCCCCGGGGAAGACCGCGCACGAGATCGCCCACGTGGCGCGCCGGCTCGCGGCGGCGCGTCGCGAGGCGGGGGAGGATTCGGAGTGGCCGATCCTGGCCACGCGCGTCGACCCGGAGCTCGTCGTGAACGTCGAAGCGGAGCTCTCGCAGGAGGGCGGCGACGCGCGCCTCTCCTACGACGCGGAGGGGAGAATCCTGGAGCTCTTCCCGCCTCGCGATCGGACCGCGATCGGACCCGCGGTCGTCCTCGCCGCGGGCACCACGGACCGCGGCCCGGCTTCGGAGGCGGCGACGGTGCTACGCGCCTACGGCGCGGAGGTCGCGCGCTTCGACGACGTCGGCGTCGCGGGCCTCCATCGCCTCCTCGACCCCGCGAAGCTGGGCGCCCTCGAGAGGGCGAAGGCCATCGTCGTCGTCGCCGGGATGGACGGCGCGCTGCCGACCGTCGTCGCCGGGCTCGTCAGGGCGCCCGTGATCGGCGTGCCGTCGCCCGTCGGCTACGGGGTCGCGGCGGGGGGGCACGCGGCGCTCCAGACGATGCTCGCGTCCTGCGCGCCCGGACTCGCCGTCGTCAACATCGACAACGGCTTCGGCGCGGCCGCGCTCGCGGTCAAGGTCCTGCGCGGCGCGCGCGGCTGACTAGCCCAAGGGCTCGGACTCTCCACCGGCGGGGAGCGGAATGGCCTCGACGAGGGTCGAGCCCGCGCCTCGTCTTTTCACGGCGCCTCCCTAGACCTCGAGACAGTTGATGGGATCGGCGGCAGCGGCGACACTCCCTTGCAACACGAGGGATCGAACGCCGTAGGAGTACGGCTTTTTTTGTTGGAGCAGGCGGCTCGAAGCGCCTTGGCGTCCGAGGTGGATTGCGCGCGGCGGGGTGACCGGACGCTCCGCGCGGGCGTGAGGCACGTCAACGAAACTTGGGTTCCCAACGAAAATCGCTTGACGAGCGCAAGGAGGCGCTCCTACCTTCCGACGTCGCTTTCGCGAAAGAGGGCGTGGGGTCGGGCGCGCTGGCGCCACTCCCACGTGGAAAGAAAAGTCGATCGAACGCCGTCGGAGTACGGCGTTTTTTGTTTGGGCGGCGACGTGCCTGCATGTCGTCTGGCCCCGGTGGCGGACTGCCCGCGAGGGACCCGCTGCTGCCGGGGTCCGCCGAATCGGTAACGGGTCCCTGCCACAGGAGGTTTCCATGAAGCGTCTCGTTCTCTCCCTCTCCCTCGTACTCGCCTCGTCGCTGGCTCTGCCGGCCGCCGCTCAAAGCGCGAAGGCCACCGCGGCGATCCACACGCTCTCCGTCTCGTGCGGCGGCTCGAACACCGTGCCGACGACATGCGCGAACCAGTGGGTCGACATCATGACGACGACGATCAAGACCTCGAACGTCGCCGACCTCTTCGCGAATGTCTCGCTCGTCACCGGCCTCTACACGTCCACGAACGTGAAGGGCAACAACACCGGCGCCACGTCGACCTCGGTCGCGCAGGGTACCGTCGAGGTCCGCGTCCTTCTCGACGGCAACCCGGGGCAGGCGTTCCCCGACACGACGGGCGACGGCATCATCTTCGACCAGCGGATCCAGACGCTCTCGGCGAACCTGGGGAACGTATTCACCGACTGCTTCGCGAACGGCGGCAATACGGGCACGGGCTGCACGCTGACGCCGGAGCAGATCACCCTCGTCCTCGACACGACGGCCGCGCACGGTTTCAGCTTCATTCTTCCGAACGTCGGCGTCGGCGGCCACACGCTGAAGATCCAGGCGCGGAGCTCGACCGGCACGACGGGCACCGACCCGGGCAACGTCTCGATCGCGAACGCGGTCTACGGGCTCGGCTCCCTCACCGTCGAGGCCGTCCGCCTCGTCAACAGCTTCTCCTTCTAACCCGCCATCTTCGGAGCGGTCCGGCCGTGCGCCGGACCGCTCCCCGCGTGCGCGATCCGGGGACGTCGTACGATTCCCCCTCCATGTCGAGTCTCGAGTTCCTGAGGGCGCACTTCTTCGCCGGCGCGCCGCGCTACGAATACCTCGGGACGCTCGGACGCGGCGGCATGGGGATCGTCTACAAGGCGAAGGACCGCGACCTCGACGAGGTGATCGCGATCAAGGTCCTGTTCGCGCCCGCCGAGTTCGACGAGGAGACTCTCCTCGCGCGCTTCAAGCGCGAGGTGAGCCTGAACAGGAAGATCAAGCACCCGAACGTCGCGCGCCTCCACGACTTCGGCATGAGCCATCACCTGCCGTACGTCACGATGGAGTTCGTCGAGGGGCGCGCCCTCGCGACGATCGTCGAGACCGATGGCCCCTTCGCCCCGGCGCCCGCCGTCGCGGTCCTGAGGCAGATCGCGCTCGGCAGCGCAGCGGCGCACAAGGTGGGCATCGTCCACAGGGACATCAAGCCGCAGAACATCATCGTCACGCCGGAAGGTGCCGTGGCGATCCTCGACTTCGGCCTCGCGCGCGGCAAGGCGCTCCCCGGCATCACGCTGCTCGGCACGACGGTCGGCACGCCGCACTACATGTCGCCGGAGCAGGCGCGCGGGAAGCCGACCGACGCGCGAAGCGACATCTACTCGATCGGTGTCGTGGCGTTCGAGATGCTGACGGGGCGCGTGCTCTTCGACGCGCCGTCTCCGATGGCGGTCGCGCTGAAGCAGGTGGAGGAGCCGGTCCCGCTCGACGTGCTGCCGTCGCACGGCGTTCCGCGCGCGCTCGCGGACGTGATCCACAAGTGCCTCGCGAAGGCGCCGGAGCAGCGGTTCCAGTCCGCGGCAGCGCTGGAGACGGCGCTCGCCCTCCTCGGCCGCATCGAGCCGGAGGCGTCGCGGCCGCCGTCCTAGCCAGCGAGTACCTCGCCCCCGTCCGACGCCGAGCTCGAGGAGGCAGACGACGTCCGCGAGCTGATGGAAGCGGTCGCGGAAGGCACACTCGGGCGCGAGATCCCGTCCGACCTCCAGTTCGACGTCGAGCACGCCGCGCCGGCGGCCGCGGAGGAGACGGCCGCGGCCCCGGCCCCCGAGCTCGTCCCGGAACGCCCGTCCGCGCCCGTGCTCGGCCGCTCGAAGGCGAGCGTGATGCGGAGGCCCACGCTGACCGGCACGCCGGCGCCCGCGCAGGACCGCCCTCCGCGCGTCCTCGTCGTGGACGACGAGCCCGCCGTGCGCCGCGTCATGAAGAGCGTCCTCGAGGGCAGCGGATGCGAGACCCTCGAAGCGGTGACCGGCCAGAGCGCGCTCGAGATCCTCCACGACCGCGGCGCGGACCTGGTCGTCATGGATGTGCAGATGCCGCTCCTCGACGGCTTCGACACGGCGCGCATCCTGAAGTCTCAGCCGCGCTTCGCGGACCTGCCGATCATCTTCGCGTCGGGCAACCTCGACCGCAACCGCCTCGCGTTCGCGCTGCAGGCCGGCGCGACCGACTTCATCGAGAAGCCGTTCGAGGTCGCCGTCCTCGTCGACAAGGTCTGGCGCATCCTGACGCACCTCGGGTTCGCGAGGTCGATTTCCAGCTGATTCCGGTCAGGGCGCCGCGACCTCCACCACGACGGCGGTCCCGTAGCAGAGGACCTCGGTGACGCCGTTCATCAGCTCCGTCGCGTCGTACCTCACGCCGACGACGGCGTTCGCGCCGACCTGGACGGCGTGCGAGAGCATGAGCTGGAAGGCCTCCTCGCGCGTCTTCTCGCACAGCTCGGTGAAGAGGCTGATGTTCCCGCCGACGAGCGTCTGGAGGGAGCCGCCGATCGTGCCGATGATCGAGCGCGAGCGGACCGTGATGCCGCGGACGACGCCGAGCGTCCGCGTGACGCGATAGCCGTCGAGCGCGAACGTGGTGGTCGTGAAGGCGAGGGGAATCGACATGGGTCGGAGCTTATAGCCGCGCGATCGCGACCAGATGCCCGGCGGGGAGGAGGAAGCGGCCGTAGGAGCCCCCGATCGCCGAATCGAAGCCCGCGCGCGAAAGGAGACCGGAGACCTCGGCGCGGTCCCAGAGGCGCAGGCGGTGCAGCTCCTCCGTGCGGCGCCAGAGGCTGCCAGTCCGGCGGAACGTCGTGATCCGCCGGGTCAGGCGCGCGCGGCGCGCGTCCTCGGAGATTCGAGGAGAGCGGCGCGAGGAAGTCGAAGACGAAGAGGCCACCGCCCCGGAGCGCGGCGAAGACGCGCCCGAAGAAATCGCCCAGGCGTTCCGAGCGCCCATCGAGATAGTTGACGACCTCGCCCATCGCGACGACCGCGTCGCACGGAGGCAGGCGCGCGTCCGCGAAGGACGCGACGCGGTAGCGACCTCCCGGCGCGTTTCGACGCGCGAGGCGGACCATCGCCGGCGAGAGGTCGATGCCGAGGACGCCGTAGCCGGCCGCGACGAGCCGCCGAGCGAAGACGCCGCTGCCGCAGCCGACATCGACGACGAGACCGGAGCGGACGCCGTTCCGCGCCAGGAGACGGAGCGCCTCCCGCCCGGCTCGCTCGGCGAAGTACGAGAAGCCGGCGTCGTGGACGAACGCCAGGTCCTCGCCGTACGCGCGTGGTCTCACGGCAGCGCGACGAGCTTTCGCGCGGCGAGGATCTTCGCGAGCCGCGAGACGAACGCGGCGTCCACCTCGACTCCGAGCCCGGCCTCGAGGAGCGAGGCGATCTCGGCCGGAGTGCGCCGCCCGTCCATCAGATTGGCGGCCTCGAACTCGAGGATGTCCCACGTCATGCCGGAGGCGAGGCCCGTCGACGAATCCTCGGCCGTGAAGCGCGCGGCCTGCGTCTGCCACCACGTCCTGTCGTCGCCGGTGAGGTCCGCGAGGGCGGAGGACGCGATCGGAAGGAGCGTGAGGCGCCGCGGGCCCGTTCCCTGCGGCCCCCGCGTCAGGAGCTCCGGCGCTGCGGTGAGCTCCTCGGGACCCGACGCCTTCGGCATCGCCGCCTTCAGGAGCGCCGCGTCGCGCTCCACGCGCCGCGCGAGCTCCTCGCGCGCGGGGCCGCTCGCGACGGCGAGGCGGCCGGCGTCGTCCGCGAGGCGCGCGGCGACGACGCGCGGCGCGAGGCGTCCCCAGTCGTCCGGCCCCGCCGCCGCCATCCACCACGCCGCGGCGGACGCGAGGACGCCGACGCGGAGGAGCTCGCTCGCGTCGGTCTTGTCGACCGTGTCCTCGCTCGTGTGGTGCGTCCAGTCGGGATCGTGCCCGAGCATCGTCGCGGGGATGCCGAGGCCGAGGAAGACGTCGTGATCGCTGCCCTGCGCGTACGGCATCGGCGCCGCGGGCCAGAAGTTGCGCGTTCCGGTCGGCGCGTAGAGCGCGGCCTCCCGCGTCTCGTCGAGGACGTCCGCGAGGAGCGCGTCGAGGAAGGACGGCACGGAGGCGGGCGCCTTCGTCAGGTAGAAGCGCGACGCGGTCTTCACCGTGTCCTCGCCGACCATGTCGAGGTTCAGGTTCGCGAGGACGCAGGCGCCGGTTGAGCGGCTGGCGCAGCGCCGCACCTCCGGATGCTTCGAGACCCAGGCGAGCGTCCCGAAGTACTCGGGAACCCAGAGGAAGTGGATCGTCCGCCGTGGGGGCGGGATGGCGCGCCTGTCGACGAGAGCCTTCAGCGCGCGCGCCATCTCGAGGATCGCGGCCGAGCCGGAGGCGTTGTCGTTCGCGCTCCACTTGGGATGATCGAGGTGCGCGCTCACGACGACCTCGCGCTCCGGCTCCTCGGTTCCCCGGATCCAGGCGTGGACGAGCGTCAGCTTGCCGGGTCCGAGCGTGGCGTCGACCGTGCCGCGGACGACGACCGGCCCCTTCGCCATCAGCGCGCGGAGGCGCGCGTACTGGTTCGCGGAGATCTGGAACGATGCCGCCGTCGACGAGAGCTCCGAGGCGAGCGGCCAGACGCCGTTGTAGCGGACCATGTCCGGGTGGTCGGGCCGGTCGTTCGCGCCCGGGTAGATCACCGCCCCGGCGGCGCCGCGGTGGACGGCGGCCTCTCGGACGACGGCTCCCGCGTAGCCGCTCGCGAGGACCACCTTCCCCTTGACGTCCTTCCCTTCGTAGTCCTTCGCCGACGTCCCGGGGCCGACGTCGATCAGATCGCCCGTCAGCGTCCCGCCCTTGGAGTAGCTGGAGACGCACATCGGGACGTCGTCGTAGCGGCAGAGGCGGAACGGCGCGAAGCCGTCTCCGGCGGCCTTCTCCACCCAGAGCTCGCCGCCGCGCATGTCCCACCCCATCGGCGAGACGTGCGTGCCGTAGAGCGTCGCGCCATCCGAGGGGAACTGCTCGATCGCGGCCTCGAGGCCCGCGGCCTTCAGCTTCTCGAGCACACGCTCGGCGACCGCCGCCATCATCGGGCTCCCCTGGATCCGGTGGAAGCGGACGATCTCGCGGACGTTCTCCTGCGCGCGCTCACCCGAGACCTCGGAGGCGATCGCGTCGAACGTCCTCTTCGGGAGGAGCGGCGAGGCGGCGAGAGCCGCCCGGGCGGCGAGCGCGATGAGGAAGAGCACCGAGATCTTCATGAAGGGAGTCTATTGCGGTGATCCGAGCGAGCCGACACAGCTTGGGCCGCGCTTCCTTGTTCTCACCTCGGAGCACTGGTCCCGACGCCCAGAAACGAAACGGCCGGGAAGAACGGAGCCTTCCCGGCCGAATCGCGAGGTGGAAGAGTTAGTAGCGGTTCCGTCCGCCGCCGTAGCCGCCGCCGCCGCCCCGGTTCTCCTGAGGCTTCGCCTCGTTCACCTTGAGAGCGCGGCCGTCGTGGTCGCGGCCGTTGAGGGCGCCCATCGCCTTCTGGGCGTCGCCGTTCGCCATCTCGACGAAGCCGAAGCCCTTCGAGGTGCCGGAATCGCGATCGGAGATGACGCGCGCGGAGTCCAAGGCGCCGAAAGGCTCGAAGAGGGCACGGAGGGTGGTGTCATTGACGGAATAGGCCAGATTTCCAACGTAGAGCTTCATGAGGGTTCCTGTGTGAAAACGCTCGCCCGAGGGGCGACGTCGTGTCGGAAGATGGTTCTCAGATACGGATGAGGGTCGACGGGGACCTGTTCGGTTCTCGGTCCGCTCCGTCAGATCGAAGAAGGGCGAACGACGGCAATATAACCCAGGTCGCGCTGGAAGTCCAACGGGGGTCCGCCACGGCTTCTTCCTCATCGCGGGTGCCCCCCCGCACCGGCGCCCCGGCGCACGACCGAGGCGCCTCGCATCCGCGGTATAGACTGCTGAAAAGAACCATAAAGGAGGAGCCATGAAGAGCCGTTTCTCCCTCGCGGCCCTCGCGGTCATCGGTGCTCTGCTGTCAGCGAGCTCCAGCCTCGCAACGGATCAACCGACGACGTTCACGTATCAAGGGCAGCTCAAGAGCGGCGGCAGCTTCTACACCGGCACATGTAGTTTCAATGTCCTGATGTTCGACACCCCCGACAGCGTCACGGGCCTGCTCGGAACGCAGAATCTGACGGGGATATCCGTGACCGGCGGGCTGTTCACGCTGCCGCTCAACGGCGCCGCGGAGTTTGGCTCGAATCCTTTCTCTGGCGACGCCCGATGGCTGACCTTGCAAGTCAAGTGCGGCGCGGACGGCGGCTTCACCGGACTGACGCCTCGCGTGGCCATCACGTCGACGCCCTATGCGCTCGGCCTGAAGCTCCCGGTCTCCGAGACCGTCACCGCGTCCTCGGCCGCGCTCGGCGTCAACAACGTCGGCACGGGTATAGGAATTTACGGAAGCAGCGTGAACAACTGGGGCATCGGCGCGACCAGCACGAGCAACACGGGACTCCAGGCGCACAGCAACACGTTCTACGGCGTGTACGCGGACAGCGGAACTGGGATCGGGGTCGCCGGGGTGAGCGGTGGGTCGAGCGCGGGTGTTTTCGGGACCAGCGCGAGCGGCGATGGCGTCCACGGGACCGGGCACAACGGCGTCTTCGGCTCGGGTGTACGGCGAGAACACGAGCAACGTCGGGGTCGCGATCAAGGGCGTCGGGCTCGACGGCGTAGGCGTCGAAGGGAGCGGCACGACCGCCGGCGTGAACGGGATCGGCAGCCCGGGCGTCAAGGGCACCGGGTCGTTCGCGGGAGCCCTGGGCGTCTATGGCCTCGCCACGGGCGGCGGGAGCGGCGTGTACGGTCAGAACGCCGACCTCGTCAATGGGCACGGGGGCACCTTCGACGGCAACGTCTCGATTCAAGGGGGCGGCGCCCTGAACGTCGGCGCCAATGGAACGAAGATCAAGAGGATCCTCGCTGGCACCGCGACCGTCGGCTCGAACGGGACGGCCAGCACCACCTACACGGTCAACTTCGCCTTCGCGTTCTCGGGGACGCCGCACGCGGTCGCGATCGCTCACAACGATCCGAACCTCAACGTGGCGGACACCTTCGTGGTCTCGATCCGCCAGATCGGGACGAACGCCGTGGTGTTCAACATCATCCGCATCGATTCCAATGCGGGTTGGGGGCAGAGCCTCCAGCTCGATTGGATGGCCTGGGAGTAGCGCTCCTCCCGAACGGCTATCCTCCAGGGCATGTCCCTGGAGACCTTCCATCCCGCCATCCGAGAGTGGTTCGCGACGCGGCTCGGCGAGCCGACCGCGCCGCAGCGCGAGGGCTGGCCGCCGATCCGCGAGGGCCGGCACACGCTCATCGCGGCGCCCACCGGTTCGGGCAAGACGCTCGCGGCGTTTCTCTCCGCGATCGACGCGCTGATCCGGCAGGGGACCGCGCTCGCGGACGCGACGCAGGTCCTCTACGTCTCGCCGCTGCGCGCGCTCTCGAACGACGTGCAGAAGAACCTCGCGGGCCCGCTCGCCGAGATCCGCGCGATGGACCCCTCGATCCCGGAGGTCCGCGTGCAGGTGCGGACGGGCGACACGCCGCCGAAGGAGCGCGCCGCCATGTCGCGGCGGCCGCCGCACATTCTCGTCACGACGCCCGAGTCGCTCTACCTCCTCCTGACGAGCGACGGCGGGCGCGCGATGCTGCGCACGGTCTCGACCGTCATCGTCGACGAGATCCATGCGCTCGTACGCGACAAGCGGGGAAGCCACCTCGCGCTCTCGCTCGAGCGCCTCGACGCGCTGGCGGGGCGAGAGGTCCAGCGCGTCGGCCTCTCGGCCACGCAGAAGCCGCTCGAGGACGTCGGCAGGTTCCTCGTCGGCGAGGGCCGGAAGTGCACGCTCGTCGACGCGGGCACGTTCCGCGAGCTCGACCTCGGCGTCGAAGTCCCGCCGTCGCCGCTCGCCACCGTCTGCTCGCACGAGCAGTGGGCGGCTTCGTGAACACGCGGAAGATGGCGGAGCGGATCGCGGCGCAGCTCACGCGCCTGCTCGGCGAGGACGCGGTGACGAGCCATCACGGCAGCCTGTCGCGCACGCGGCGCCTCGACGCGGAGGAGCGCCTCAAGGCGGGCAAGCTGCGCGCGCTCGTGGCGACCGCCTCGCTGGAGCTCGGCATCGACATCGGCGACGTCGACCTGGTGATCCAGGTGGGCGCGACGCGCTCGATCGCGACGTTCCTCCAGCGCGTCGGCCGCTCGGGCCACGCGTTGAGGAAGGTGCCGAAGGGGAGGCTCTTCCCGCTGACGCTCGACGAGCTCGTGGAAGGCGCCGCGCTCCTGCGGTGCGTCCGGGGCTCGGTCCTCGACAGGACGCCGATGCCGCCGCGGCCGCTCGACATCCTGGCTCAGCAGGTCGTCGCGGCGTCCGTGAGCGAGAGCTGGGACGAGGGCGCGCTCTTCGCGCTCGTGCGCCGCGCCCATCCGTACCGCGACCTGACGCGCGAGGACTTCGACGCGGTCGTGGCTCTCCACACCGGCGGCCGGCTCGCGCTCCTCCACCGCGACGGCGTGAACGGCCGCGTGATGGGGACGAAGCGCGCGCGCCTCGCCGCGCTCCTCTCCGGCGGCGCGATCCCCGACACGGCCGACTACCAGGTGAGGCTCGAGCCGGAGGGCACGCTCGTCGGCAGCGTGAACGAGGACTGGGCGATCGAGTCGAACGGCGGCGACATCTTCCAGCTCGGGAACGCCTCGTGGCGCATCCTGCGCGTGGAGCCGGGCGTGGTGCGCGTCGCGGACGCGAAGGGACAGCCCCCGAGCCTCCCGTTCTGGCTCGGCGAGGGGCCGGGACGCACGCGCGAGCTCGCGTCCGAGATCGGCGCGCTGCGCGAGGAGTGCACGGGGAGCGAGGTCCTGCGCTCCGCTTGCGGCGCGGCCCTGCCGGAAGGCGCGGCGGTCCAGATCGCGGAGTACGTCGAGGCGGGGCGGCGCGCCCTGGGCGCGGTCCCGTCGAAGACGCGCGTCATCCTCGAGCGCTTCTTCGACGAGAGCGGCGGCATGCAGGTCGTCGTGCACGCGCCGTTCGGCTCGAAGATCAACCGCGCGTGGGGCCTCGCGCTGAGGAAGAAGTTCTGCGTCGGCTTCGGGTTCGAGCTGCAGGCCGCCGCGAACGAGGAGGCGATCGTCCTCTCCCTCGGCACGCAGCACAGCTTCCCGCTGGAGGACGTCTTCGACTACCTGAGCCCGGCGACGGCGCGCGAGGTCCTCGTGCAGGCTCTCCTGGCGTCGCCGATGTTCGAGACGCGCTGGCGCTGGAACGCGCAGCGCTCGCTCCTCCTCGAGCGTTCGCGGGGCGGCAAGAGGGTGCCGGCGCCGATCCTGCGGATGCGGGCGAACGACCTCCTCGCGTCGGCGTTCCCGCAGGCGATCGCCTGCCCCGAGACGCTGCCGGGCGGTCCGATCGAGGTGCCGATGGACCATCCGATCGTGCGGCAGACGATCGAGGACTGCCTCACCGAAGCGATGGACGTGGAGGGCTTCCTCGAGGTCCTGCGCGGCCTCAAGGACGGCTCGATCGAGAGGCGGGCGGTCGACACGCCGGAGCCGTCCGCGTTCGCGCGCGGCATCCTCGCCTCGCAGCCGTACACCTTCCTCGACGATGCCCCGCTCGAGGAGCGCCGCACGCAGGCGGTCCTGAACCGCCGCATCCTCGACGTCAAGACGGCCGACGAGCTCGGCACGCTCGACCCCGACGCGATCGCGCGCGTGAAGGAAGAGGCGTGGCCGCAGCCGTCGAGCGCCGAGGAGGTCCATGAGGCCCTTCTCTGGATCGGCTACGTCACGCTCGAGGAGGGGAGGCCGTGGGAGGCGTGGCTCAACGAGCTCGCCGCATGCGGGCGTGTCGCGCTCGAGGGAGAGCGCTGGCTCGCGCACGAGGCGTCGCGCGATCCGAAGTCCATGCTGCGCGGCCGGATGGAGGCGCTCGGGCCGGTCTTCGAGAAGGCGGACGACGCGGAGACGAGGTCGCTCCTCCTCGAGCTCGAGACCGAGGGCGCCGTCCTCCGGACGCGAATCGGCGGGCGCGAGGCCTGGTGCGACCGGCGGCTCCTCGCGCGCATCCACCGCTACACGGTCGAGCGCCTGCGCCGGGAGATCGAGCCCGTCAGCGCGTCGCAGCTGCTCCGGTTCCTCGCGTGCTGGCAGCACGTCGACCCCGAGCACCGGCTCGAGGGTCCGCGCGGCGTCGCGCAGGTCGTCGCGCAGCTGGCCGGCTTCGAGGCGCCCGCGGCCGCGTGGGAGCGGAGCATCCTGCCCGCCCGCGTGCGCGGCTATCGGCGCGAGTGGCTCGATCAGCTCGCGCTCTCCGGAGAGGTGACGTGGGCGCGCCTCTGGGGCTCGGCGACGGGCCCCGTCCGGCGGACGCCGATCTGCCTGGTGGAGCGCCGGCATCTCGGTGAATGGGCCGCGCTCGCCGGGCGTCAGGAGTCCACCGAGCCGGGCGGCGCTGCCCTCCAGATCGCCGAGGCGCTCGCGTCCCGCGGCGCGATGTTCTTCCAGGAGCTCGCGCGTGCCGCGAAGCTTCCGACGTCGTTCGCGGAGCAGGGGCTCGCGGACCTGATCGCGCTCGGGCGCGTGACGTGCGACTCCTTCGGTGGCCTCAGGTGGCTGATCGTCCCGTCGGG
>WNFL01215639.1_pt1 | contig 13269 bp, 15 predicted proteins | sample 5400361 | NCBI WGS metagenome assembly WNFL01 (sample SAMN13153351, study PRJNA577476) | soil metagenome | isolation source: 40 cm soil on Douglas fir-dominated hillslope | place: USA:California | collected 2013-09-17
GAATTCTGCGGGCCGCATCAGATGGAATCACTGACCCAATGACGTTAACTGCTATCGCGATAGAGGACGGTATGCAGCCAGCGGACTAGGCGACTTCTCGGCCTTACTTCGGCTGGCGAAGCACTGAGAATCTGGGCTGACAGTCGTCGATAAAACAGAGGCCGCCAAGCGAGGCGGCCTACCGTTGTAACCACCACGGAAGAACAACCCCGATTAGGATAATAGCAAGCGTTATCAGCATCCAATTCTGACCGGGGAAAATCGTAAAATCTCTTACAAGCCAGTCGCCCATTGAAGCCCCCACAAAACGCGAAGCTACAGGCAAGCGCTGACGCTAGACTTACAGGCGCTCGTGTTTATCGACTCCGGGGTCATTCTTTTCGGCATCACGAACGGCGCGGGCTTCCGCGATCTGTTGCCTAGTAAGCCCAGCATCTTTTGCGCGCTGCGGTACTGGCCGAATTAGGCCACTCGCCAGTTCAAAGTAGGCCACTCTTGGATTCTAAAACAGAATTTAATGGTGTCGGCGGATTGCGAACCCATATCAGAATCGTGCCGTTCCCAGCTCGCGCCCCGCGCTGGGGCCGTTTCTTTGCCGGGGCTACCCAAAGTTGAAGCTATTTGGAGAGGTCATCAACTGAGGCGGCCTTACTCGTCTCTCTCGCGGAGCTTCTGTTCCAGTTCCGTGATCAGTTCGGCTATGCGCTGCTTGGTTTCATCGTCCGTAATTCGCCGCGCCAGCGAACGGTACTTCATGATCTTCATTTCGAGTTCTACGCGCTCGTTTTTTGAAGGCACGGCTGCATTCCCATCGTCTTTTATATGACGATGAAGCGCCTGAAATGTTCAATTCCATTTTCTGAGTTACTTCGGTGGCTGTAGCTCTGATGATGACAGCCATTGATTGATTTGGGAGGCAGTTTCTAGCTGCCGGGCCTTTCTCACGAGAGCGTCGCGCTCCTTACCGTGAGGCAGTTTTTGAGCTTCGTTTTTGGCGGCTTCCGACTGTTGATGCCACTTCTGTTCAATGGTGATTTTGTTGCGCATGGGTCGCTCCCTGATGTCCTGAAGACAGGGTGTTGGGCCGAATTTGCGCCTACTAAATTAGCAAAGGTGGCGTCGGGTTCCATCGCGAAAATGAAATTAAGACACTTCCGATTCAAGTGGGGGGTGATTACGGACAGCACCCAAATCTACATGAGAACACCGTGAGAACAGACTGCACGGATTTTGCACGTAAGTGCACGCCATTTCGTGCTTTGTTCTGCGTGCACGTGCCAAAACTATGCACCCAACGGCCAATTCGTTTTGCGAGAACCATTGATTTGATTGGAAAAAATGGTGCTGCCAGACAGGATTGAACTGTCGACCTCTCCATTACCAATGGAGTGCTCTACCACTGAGCTACGGCAGCGTGCCCGGACTTAAGAGAATCGGCCAATAGGCCCCACCAAGGCGGCCGATCCTTGCCACAAGGTCCCCAGCGGCGCAAGCTTGGGGCCGGCTCCCACCGCCATCAAAATCCGCTATAATCAGCCCTGGGCGCCGGCGGCTTGCTTCAGCCGGGCCAATTGCGGGCCGATCCGGTTCCCCGTTTCCTCGCCCAGCGCGGCCAGCGCTTTGATGGGGCGGATCCTCGAATTCGGTCATTTCGCCGGCCTCATTGAATGTGATGAGATCGATGCCCTTGAGCTGCCATTTGCCGATATTGGCGGCAAATTCGAGGGCTGCATCGTGAGAGCCTGAGATAAAGGTGCGGTGGTAGCGAAAGTTTTCGAAAATCTGCACCACCGTGGTCAGCACCAGCAGGGTCGCAGGCAGCCCAAGTATCGGCGATTGCACGAACGGCGAACGAAACACAATATGTTCCGACAGCAGGCAGGCCAGCAAATCGTGATCGCCCGACGCGACAAAGCGATGCCAGCCGTCCAGGGTCCGTTGCGGCAAAGGCGCCAGTGCATGGTTTTCGCCCATCGGTCCATTGTCCCGGTCATTCGAGCAGGTTCACGATGAAGGATGAGAAGGATAAATACGAGGGGCAAACCAGCAAGCCCGCGAAGAATCCAGGGAAAGATCCGAGGCAGGATCGGCTGAAGCTGGCGTTGCGCGAAAATCTCAAGCGGCGAAAATCGCAGGCGAGGGGGCGAAGCGATGTCACGATGGCACCTTCCAATGGTGATGACGCCTCACCACATGACGTCAGTGGAAAAAAGCCGGGCGAATAGCCGGCTGCGGCAAATTCGTTATTTGTTTGAATGAGTGCGAGAAAAAATGGGCGTTGATACCACGACAGGAAACAAGACGAATGGCCGCGCTGCGCTGGCGTCGGCGTTTCCGCGTCGCGAGCAGACATTCCCGGCGCTGACGCTGGAAGAAATCGCGCAAATGCGCCGGTTCGGCGAGGTGCGCCATTACAAGGATGGCGAAACACTGTTCGAGACCGGCAAGCCCGGGCCGGGCATGTTCGTCATCCTGTCCGGCCATGTGGCGATCACCCAGCGCGATGGCCTCGGTCACGTCACGCCGGTGATTGATCAGGGGCCGGGTCAGTTTCTCGCCGAAATCGGCCAGCTCTCGGGCCGCGTCGCGCTGGTCGATGGCCATGCCGAGGGCGACGTCGAGACGCTGTTGATTCCGCCGGAGCGATTGCGCGCGCTGCTGGTCGCCGAAGCCGATCTCGGCGAACGCATCATGCGCGCGCTGATCCTGCGCCGGGTCAGCCTGATCCAGGGCGGGGTCGGCGGTCCGGTGCTGATCGGCCCGTCGAACTCGGGCGGCGTGATCCGGCTGCAGGGATTTCTCACCCGCAACGGCTATCCGCACCATCTGCTCGATCCGGTCGCAGATAACGATGCCGCCGAGCTGATCGCGCGTTATTCGCCGTCGCCGACGGATTGGCCGCTGGTGGTGACGGTCGACGGCACCGTGCTGCGCAATCCGAGCGTATCCGAATTGGCGCGCGCGATGGGCATGATCCGCGCGCTTGCCAAGGACAAGGTGTACGATGTCGCCGTGGTCGGCAGCGGTCCCGCCGGATTGTCGACAGCGGTGTATGCGGCGTCCGAAGGGCTCAGCGTCGCGGTATGCGATGCGCGGGCGTTCGGCGGGCAGGCCGGCGCCAGCGCGCGCATCGAAAATTACCTCGGCTTTCCCACCGGGATTTCCGGGCTGGCGCTGACCGCCCGCGCTTTCAACCAGGCGCAGAAATTCGGCGCCGACATGATGATTCCGGTCTCGGTGATGTCGCTCGATTGCTCGCGCGTCGACGGCACATTTGGCCTCAAGCTCGACGACGGCGATGTGTTGCGGGCGCGTTCGATCGTGGTGGCGAGCGGCGCGCGCTATCGGCGCCCCGAGATGAAAAGCCTTGCTGATTTCGAAGGCCGTGGCGTCTGGTACTGGGCCTCTCCGATCGAGGCGCGACTGTGCGCCGAACAGGAAATCGTCCTGGTCGGCGCCGGTAATTCCGCCGGCCAGGCGGCCGTGTTTTTGTCGGGTCACGCCAAAAAGGTCAACATGATGATCCGCGGCGGCGGCCTTGGCGCCAGCATGTCGCGTTATCTGATCGAGCGTATCGAGGCCACGCAAAATATCGAGCTGATGTTCAACACCGAGGTGGTCGCGCTGGAAGGTGCGCAGGACGCCTCGCTGGAACGCGTGCGCTGGCGCAGCCGTTTGGGCGGCGAAGAGAGCTCAGCCGAGATTCGCAATCTGTTCCTGTTCGTCGGCGCCGATCCCGCCACCCACTGGCTCGAGGGCTGCGGCGTCATGGTCGATCGCGGAGGCTTCGTGGTCACCGGCGCGCACTGCAAGAAGAGCGAAGGGCAACTGGCGTCGGCGCTGGAAACTTCCGTGCCCGGCGTGTTCGCGGTCGGCGATGTGCGCTCGGGCTCCGTCAAGCGGGTCGGCGGCGCGATCGGCGAGGGCGCGCAGGTGGTGGCGGCGCTACACGGTTTTCTTGGCGACACCGCGAAACCGGCGCTTTAGGCATGATCCCGAAAAGTGGAAACCGGTTTTCGGAAAAGATCATGCCTAACTATAAAGACAAGCTATAGTTTGATTCAGCGAAGGTGGATCAGACTATAGGGCAGATACAGGATGGCAAAGGGCTGCAAGCATATCGCCGGCATCCAAAGCGTTACGCCGAGCGCGCTCGGCTGCGAGGAATGCCTGAAGATCGGCAGCGAGTGGCTGCATCTGCGGATCTGCCGCAGCTGTGGTCATGTCGGCTGCTGCGACGATTCTCCCCACAAGCACGCGACCAAACACTTCCACGCCACCCAGCATCCGATCATCGAGGGCTACGATCCGCCCGAAGGTTGGGGTTGGTGCTATGTGGATGAAGTACTATTCGATCTGTCGAACCGAAAGACGCCGCATAACGGTCCGATCCCGCGCTACTATTGAATTCAGCCTTTACATTGAAATCAAGGGAAACCGGATGCCATCCGTGACGGGAATTTGCCGTGCCATGGTGCCTGCGATGGCGATGGTCGTATCGATCGCGTTGCTCGATCCGGGCGCAGCGTACGCCCAGGCGCCACAAAGCAAATTCGCCGAGGCGGGCGGCGTCAAGCTGCATTATCTGATCGCCGGCAAGGGCGATCCGGTGGTGCTGCTGCACGGCTATGCCGAGACCAGCCATATGTGGCTGCCGCTGATCGCAAAACTTGCCGACAAGCATACCGTGATCGCGCCGGACCTGCGCGGCTTCGGTCAATCTTCCGCGCCCTCGGATGGCTACACCAAGGCGGCGATGGCGCAGGACATCCACGCGCTGGTGAAGAGCCTCAAATACGACCGCATCCGGCTGGTCGGTCACGATATCGGGCTGATGGTCGCCTACGCCTATGCGGCGCAATACCCCGGCGAAGTCGACCGGCTGGTGCTGATGGAAGCGTTCCTGCCCGGCGTCGGCGACTGGAACAACGTCTTCCTGCTGCGCGATCTCTGGCATTTCCATTTCTTTGGCAAGACGCCGCTGGCGCTGGTCACCGGTCGCGAACGGATTTATCTCGAACATTTCTGGAACGATTTTGCCGCCGATCCGAAGAAGTCGGTGCCGGAAAAAGATCGCGAATTCTATGCCAAGGCCTATGCCCAGCCCGGTCACATGGCCGCCGGGATGGAAGTTTTCCGTGCCTTCCCGAAAGACGCCGAAGACTTTGCGGGCTTCGCTAAAACCAAGCTGGCGATGCCGTTGCTCGTGCTTTCAGGAGAAAAAGCCGGCGGTCCGTTCCTGATCGAGCAGGGCAAGATGGTGGCGACGAATGTCGAAGGCGTACTCGTCAAAGACAAAGGACACTGGCTGATGGAAGAAGCGCCGGACCAGGTGATCCCGAAGCTGGTCGAATTTCTCAATCGCTAGGACGCTCGTGGCATCGTTGGCATCCTTTGTGACAGCCATGCAAAAAACTTGGGCATGGCCTCCGCTTTTTTTGATCGAAGCCGCAGGTCTGAATTGCCATCGGCACAACCGAAGCATGTGGCAATTTTCTGTCCGGAGTCGTAGCATTCGGGACGGCTTGCAAAGGGGGAGTGCGTCATGATTCTAGGTATGAGTTTGGCTACATTTACGATGGTGCACGTGATCATCAGTCTGATCGCAATCGTTTCGGGCATTCTCGTCATGTTCGGACTTCTCGGCTCCAGCCGGATGCCGGCTATGACCGCAATATTCCTGCTGTTCACGATTCTGACCAGCGCCACCGGATTCCTGTTTCCGTTTGAGAAGCTGCTGCCGTCGCACATGATCGGCATTCTCTCGCTGGTGCTGCTGGCGATCGCCTGTATCGCGCTTTACGGCATGAAGCTTTCCGGCGCGTGGCGCTGGATCTATACGGTGACCGCGATGATCTCGCTTTATCTCAACATATTCGTGCTGATCATCCAGGCCTTCCTGAAGGTGCCGGCGTTGCATGCGCTGGCGCCGAGCGTGCCGCCCAGCGAGCCGCCATTCGCCATCATCCAGGGCGTCGTGCTTTTGTTCTTCGTCATCGTGATCATCGGCACGGTGAGACGATTTCGGCCGGCGTGATCAGTCCGATCGAGGCTGCCTAGGTTCGTCATTTCGGGGCGACGCCAACGGGTCGCGCAACGCCCGGCCCGGCGACAGGCTCCGCGGTCGAACCCGGAATCTCGAGATTCCCCGATGTGCAATTGCACATCTGAGGTCCACGCCAAGATGCGTGGCCTGGAATGACAGCAACAGTAGAGGAGACTTCGCGATGGCGACGATCAAGACCAAAGACGGCATTGAAATCTACTACAAGGACTGGGGCAGCGGTCAGCCCATCGTATTCAGCCACGGCTGGCCGCTTTCGGCCGATGACTGGGACACGCAGATGCTGTTCTTCCTGAATCACGGCTATCGAGTCATCGCCCATGACCGCCGCGGCCACGGCCGGTCCAGCCAGACCGGCGACGGCCATGACATGGATCACTATGCAGACGACCTTGCGGCTCTGACGGCGCATCTCGATCTGAAGAATGCCAATCATGTCGGCCATTCCACCGGTGGCGGCGAGGTGGTGCACTATCTGGGACGGCACGGCGAGAGCCGGGTAGCGAAGGCGGCCATCATTAGCGCGGTGCCGCCGCTGATGGTGAAGACGCCGGCCAATCCTGGCGGCCTTCCCAAAGAGGTCTTTGACGGACTTCAGGCGCAGCTCGCCGCCAATCGCTCGCAATTTTATCGCGACCTTCCGGCGGGTCCATTCTATGGCTACAACCGGCCGGGCGCTAAAGCCTCGGAGGCCATCATCCAGAATTGGTGGCGCCAGGGCATGATGGGCGGCGCCAAGGCGCATTACGACGGCATCGTCGCCTTCTCACAGACCGACTTCACCGAAGACCTCAAGAAGATCACCGTGCCTGTCCTGGTGATGCATGGCGACGACGACCAGATCGTTCCTTATGCCGATGCTGGGCCATTGTCGGCAAAGCTGCTGAAGAACGGGACGCTGAAGACCTACAAGGGCTTTCCGCACGGCATGCCCACCACGGAAGCGCCCACGATCAACGCCGACCTGCTCGCGTTCATCAAGGGATAATATCGCCTCGCTTTGCCGGCGACGGATGCGGGCGATCAATCGAGGATCGCCCGTATCGCGGCGAATGTTCGCTTCACCAGCGCTTCCGGTTTTTCGCGCGCGCCTTCGGCGGCCCACAGTTCGCCGCCGATCCGCATCGCGCCTGTTGCGATCATGGCGACCAGCCGGGCCTGAAGCCTTTCGGCTTTGTGGCCCGCGCGCTTGCCGAGCGCCTCCGCCAAGGCGCGTTCAAGCTTTTCGTATTTGACCTGATCGCGTGCCTGCAAGGCCGGATTGTCGCGCTTGAGCTGCGCCATCGCCATCGCTTCGCCGGGCTCGAGCTGCCCGACCATCGCGGCAATCGCGTTCTCCGCGGCCGCGAGCATGGATTCGTCGGCAGGCCGCGCGGCCACCGCGGCAATCAACGCCGCCGTGCTCTCCTCCTGCCATGTGAAAACGACGTCTTCCTTCGAGGCAAAATAGTGGAAGAAGCTCCGGCGCGAAATGTCTGCGGCGGCCGCGATGTCGTCGAGCGTGGTCGCCTCAAAGCCGCGCTCGAGGAACAGCGCCATGGCCACCTTGGTCAGCCGCTCTCGGGTTTGCCGCCGCTTGCGCTCCCGCAGACCGGGCGCGCTCGGCAACACGGGCTTGCCAGTTTTCTTCTCTGATATCTTGGACTTAACCTGCCTGCGCACGCTCACCAATTATCCTCGATTTTCACCTCTTGCAAATTTGCACTAAGTGCACATTTGGCACCATGCGGCGGATGTCCGCAAACGAATCGAGCGCAGGAGATATAAGCATGACCGACTGGACCGCCGCAGACATTCCGCCCCTGAACGGCAAGACCGCTGTCATTACCGGCGCCACCGGCGGCCTCGGCTATGAAACCGCGCTGGCGCTCGGCGGCGCCGGTGCAACCGTGGTGCTGACCGGCCGCAGCGACGTCAAGGGCCGCAATGCGCTGCAAGCCATTCGCCGCCAGTTTCCGGATGCCAAAACCAGTTACGAGACGCTCGATCTGGCGAACCTTGCCTCGGTGGCCGACTTCGCCAAACGCTTCGGCGCTACTCATGCCTCGCTCGATCTGCTGATCAACAATGCCGGCGTGATGGCGCTGCCCAAGCGGCAGACGACAGCCGATGGTTTCGAGATGCAGTTCGGCACCAACTATCTCGGCCATTACGCGCTCACCGCGCATCTGCTTCCCTGGCTTCGTCGCGGCAATCAGCCCCGCGTGGTCAACCTCTCGAGCCTCGCGCATCGCTCCGGCGCGATCAATTTTGACGATCTGCAAAGCACACGGTCTTACGTGCCGTGGAAAGCTTACGGTCAATCGAAGCTGGCGATGCTGATGTTTGCTCTTGAACTGCAGCGCCGCAGTCATGCCGCCGGCTGGGGGTTGATGAGCAACGCCGCGCATCCCGGTTATGCGCGAACCGACCTGATCACCAATGGTCCGGGCGCCAGCGGCTTGTTATGGCAGATCAACAAGTCTCTTCGGCCCTTTGTCAGTCATTCAGCTGCCGAAGGCGCGCTGCCCACGCTGTTCGCCGCGACCTCGCGGAGGCGAAGGCGGCCGGCTATTATGGCCCGAACTGGTTCTATGAGCTGAAGGGGCCGCCGGTGCCGGCGAAGATCATGCCGCAGGCGAAAGACCCAGCGGTAGCGGCACGGCTCTGGGATGTCTCCGCCACTCTGACCGGCGTATCGTTCGATCAGCTCGCGGCAGCAGCCTGAAACGTATAACGCAACGATGCAGCGGGAAATCCGATGAAAGTCATTCTGTTCGGCGCAACCGGAATGGTTGGGCAGGGTTGCTTGCGCGAGTGCCTGCTCGACGCTGATGTTGAAAGCGTGCTCGCGGTGGGGCGCAGCCCGACTGGACAGCGGCATGCCAAGCTGCGCGAAATTCTGCACGATAATTTTCTGGACTATTCGGCCATCGAAGCTCAGCTCGCGGGATACGACGCCTGCTTCTTCTGCCTCGGCGTCAGCTCAGTCGGCATGAGCGAGGAGCGCTACCGGCATTTGACCTACGACATCACGCTTGCCGCGGCGACCACGCTTTCGAAGCTCAGCCCGAGCATGGTGTTCGTTTACGTCACCGGGCGAGGTACCGACTCCACCGAGCAAGGCCGCCTGATGTGGGCGCGGGTCAAGGGCAAGACCGAGAACGATCTGCTCAAGCTGCCGTTCAAGGCGGCCTATATGTTTCGCCCTGCCGGTATCCAGCCGCTGCACGGAATCAAATCCAAGACCGCCTGGTATCAGGCGATCTACGTCGCGGCGGCGCCGGTATTCACGCTGCTGAAACGTGTCGCGCCGAAATACGTGACCACGACCGAGCAGGTCGGCCGCGCCATGATCAAGGTCGCGCGCGACGGCTACCCCAAGGCGGTGCTGGAGAGCGAGGATATCAATCTAGTTTGAAAAAAGCGTCATTCCGGGGCGCGAGTGAAACGAGCGAGCCCGGAATCCATAACCACCGCTGGGAGTGATGGATTCCGGGCCTGCGCCAAGTGGCGCATCCCGGAATGACAGTGCAATTGGCAAAACAGGCCCTAACCCCATCAAATAGCCGTAAATTTCAAAGCTTTTGCCATCGAGGGCTCAATCGCCCTATACTTCGCGCACAGCAAAAACGGGAATCGGCATGGATCGCATTCGCATCGTCGGCGGCAGCAAGCTCAATGGCACTATTGCGATCTCGGGCGCGAAGAACGCCGCGCTGCCGTTGATGATTGCGGGCCTGTTGTCCGAGCAAACGCTGATCCTCGACAACGTCCCGCGGCTTGCCGACGTCGCGCAACTGCAGCGCATTCTCGGCAATCATGGCGTCGACATCACCTCAGTGGGCAAGCGGCCCGGCGATCATGAATACCAGGGCCAGACCCTGCACATTTCGGCGGCCAACATCATCGATACCACGGCGCCCTACGAGCTGGTGTCGCGGATGCGCGCCAGTTTTTGGGTGATCGCGCCGCTGTTGGCGCGGATGCATGAGGCCAAGGTATCGCTGCCCGGCGGCTGCGCCATCGGCACGAGGCCGGTCGATCTCCTGATCATGGCGCTGGAGAAGCTCGGCGCCGAACTCACCATCGACGGCGGCTATGTGGTCGCGAAGGCGCCCGGCGGCCTGAAGGGCGCGAGCATCGACTTTCCCAAGGTGACCGTTAGCGGCACCCATGTCGCGCTGATGGCGGCAACCCTGGCCAAAGGCACCACCGTCATCACCAACGCCGCCTGCGAGCCGGAAATTCTCGACGTCGCCGACTGCCTGAACAAGATGGGCGCGCGCGTCTCCGGCGCCGGCACGCCCCGCATCGTCGTCGAGGGGGTGGCCAAGCTTCACGGCGCGCGGCACACCGTGCTGCCGGATCGAATCGAAACCGGCACCTATGCAATCGCGGTGGCGATGACCGGCGGCGATGTGCAACTGGCCGGCGCGCGGCCGGAACTGCTGCAATCGGCGCTTGACGTGCTGACGCAGGCCGGCGCTGACATCACCGTCAACAACCAAGGTATCCGCGTCGCCCGCAACGGCGCCGGAATCAAGCCGGTGACGGTTTCGACCGCGCCGTTTCCAGGCTTTCCGACCGATCTGCAGGCGCAGCTGATGGCGCTGATGGCTTGCGCCACGGGCTCTTCTCACATCACCGAAACGATTTTCGAAAACCGCTTCATGCATGTGCAGGAACTGGCGCGGTTCGGCGCGCGGATTCATCTCGACGGCGAGACCGCCACCATCGACGGCATCGCCACGCTGCGCGGCGCGCCGGTGATGGCGACGGATCTGCGCGCGTCGGTGTCGTTGGTGATCGCAGGACTCGCCGCCGAAGGCGAGACCATGGTCAACCGCGTCTACCATCTCGACCGCGGCTTTGAGCGGCTCGAGGAAAAACTGTCGGCGTGCGGCGCTTCCATCGAGCGCATCAGCGATTGAAATCTTTAAGGTGCACGCGGTGACGACCCAGCTCAAATTGATCGCGCTCGATGCCGACGACCTTGCCGTGATTTCCGCGCATGTGCAGGATGCCCGCGTGCAGACCGCCGACATCATCTGGCGGCAAAGCGAAAAGCGGCTGGTGGTCGGCATGAGCCGGCTGGATTGGGAGCAGACGCTTTCCGGGGAAACCGCCCCGCGCCGCCTGGTCGCGGCGCTGCGCTTTGACCGGGTGCTGGCATGCAAGTCGCGCAACATCGATCTGGAGACGCCGGAAACGGCACTTGAGCTATTGGGGATCGAGTTTCATCCAGGCGAAGCGCCTGCCGGCAGCGCGGTATTGATGTTCGGCGAGGGCGGGGCGCTGCGGCTGGATGTCGAATGCCTCGAATGCGAATTGACCGATCTGGGCCCGGACGATCTCGGAACCAGCGATCTCGGCGAAGGCGCCGAGCCCTCCGGATGGGACGCCTGAGCCTACGTGCGTTTGAAATAGAAACGTCATTCCGGGGCGGTGCGAAGCATCGAACCCGGAATCTCGAGATTCCCCGATGTGCAGCGCACATCTGAGGTCTGGTCCGGAGCCTGTCATCGGGCGGCGCAAAGCGCCGACCTGTTGGGACCATCCCCGAATGACGCAAGGCCCGCTCCGCCTCCATTAACTTAATCCGCAAGCTGAAGGGTTGACGGCCATTGGCCGCCGCGCCATTGAGCAGTGGGCCTTCAGTCAAGCCCCGCCCACCGGAAAGCCGCCATGCCCATTCGTCTCGACAGAAGCAGTGCCGATTTCGCCCAGCGATTCGAAGGGTTCCTCGCGACCAAGCGCGAGGTATCGGCCGATATCGAGGCCGCCACCCGCGCCATTGTCGACGACGTTGCCGCGCGCGGCGATATCGCGCTGATCGAGGCGACGCAAAAATTCGACCGTCTCGATCTGGATGCAAGCCGGCTGCGCATCACGCCCGCTGAAGTCGAGGCGGCGGTGAAAGCTTGCGATTCGCAGACGCTGGATGCGCTCACATTCGCGCGCGACCGGATCGAAAGCTTTCATCGGCGGCAAATGCCTGCGGACGAGCGCTTCACCGACGCGCTGGGGGTCGAACTCGGCTGGCGCTGGAGCGCGATCGACGCCGTGGGTCTTTATGTGCCGGGCGGCACCGCCGCCTATCCGTCCTCGGTGTTGATGAATGCGGTGCCGGCTAAGGTTGCAGGCGTTTCCCGCGTGGTGATGGTGGTGCCGTCGCCGGACGGCAAGCTCAACCCGCTGGTGCTGGCGGCCGCTCATCTGGGCGGCGTCTCCGAAATCTACCGCGTCGGCGGCGCGCAGGCGGTGGCGGCTTTGGCTTATGGCACCGCGACTATCGCGCCCGTTGCAAAAATCGTCGGCCCCGGCAACGCCTATGTCGCTGCCGCCAAGCGGCTGGTGTTCGGCAAGGTCGGTATCGACATGATCGCCGGGCCCTCGGAAGTGCTTGTGATCGCCGACCACACCGGCAATGCCGGCTGGATCGCGGCCGATCTGCTGGCGCAGGCCGAGCACGACGTCAATGCGCAGTCAATCCTGATCACGGATAGCAGCGCGCTTGCGGATGATGTCGAACGCGCGGTGCAATCGCAATTGAGCACGCTGCCGCGCGCTCCCATTGCGCGCGCCTCATGGGACCAGTTCGGCGCCATCATCCTGGTGGAAGACCTCGACGAGGCTGCGACGCTGGCGAATGCCATCGCCGCCGAGCATCTCGAAATCATGACATCCGATCCGGAAAGTCTTTCGGCGCAAATCCGCAATGCCGGCGCGATTTTCCTTGGGGCTCACACCCCCGAGGCCATCGGCGACTATGTCGGCGGCTCCAACCACGTGCTGCCGACGGCGCGGTCGGCGAGGTTCTCGTCCGGACTTGGCGTGCTTGACTTCATGAAGCGGACCTCGATCCTGAAATGCGGACCGGACCAGTTGCGGGCATTGGGACCGGCGGCGATGACGCTGGGCAAGGCCGAAGGCCTCGATGCTCATGCGCGGTCAGTCGGGCTGCGCCTCAATCTGTCATGACCAAGCCGCCGCCAGAGGAGGATTCGCACCATCGCATCGTTGCGGTGACGCTTGATGAGGAATCGATCGGGCGTTCCGGTCCCGACATCGAGCATGAGCGCGCAATCGCCATCTACGACCTGATCGAAAGGAATCTGTTCGCGCCGGAGGGCGGCGGCGAGGGACCGTTCGCCCTGCACCTCGGTATCACCGGCAACCGGCTGATGTTCGACATCCGCCGCGAAGACGGCACGCCTGTGGTG
>WNFL01243833.1_pt1 | contig 13268 bp, 14 predicted proteins | sample 5400361 | NCBI WGS metagenome assembly WNFL01 (sample SAMN13153351, study PRJNA577476) | soil metagenome | isolation source: 40 cm soil on Douglas fir-dominated hillslope | place: USA:California | collected 2013-09-17
CAAAAGATCGGTAAACGGGAACTCCAGTGGGATGGACCGCGATTTAGCCGGAGCGGCGGCTGATGTAATCGCAAAATCTATCACTTGACATAATATACATTATCGGCCATTAGTTATTCCATATCACCTTAACAAACATACGTATCTGATTGAATTTAAGCATATTAAGTACTCGATAAAAGCTCCGACGTTGGTCTGTTCTATTCTTTGAACAATTTCCTAATTGACATTAACTTCCCTATGTATCTTATTGAATAACTTAACAGTATTTGCCAAACAAGCATCTCCAACCTCATCTTGACTTCGGCTGGTGAGCTCAGCAATTCGGCCGGCGACATATGGAACGAAAGCGGGCTCGTTGGTCCGCCCGCGCATCGGCACGGGTGCCAGATAGGGCGCGTCGGTTTCGATCAGAAGGCGCTCGCGCGGGATGAATCTCGCGACCTCTTGCACTTCCTGCGCGTTCTTGAATGTCACGATGCCAGAGATCGAGATATAGAACCCAAGATCGAGCGCGGCGCGCGCTACGTCCAGAGACTCGGTAAAACAGTGCATCACGCCGCCAGCCTCAGTCGCGTGCTCCTCGCGCATGATGCGCAGCGTGTCGGCCGCCGCCGCGCGCGTATGAATGATCAACGGCAAACCGCTCGCGCGGGCGGCACGAATGTGCACGCGAAAGCGTTCGCGCTGCCACTCCAGCGGCTCCTGCAAGCGAAAATAGTCGAGCCCCGTTTCGCCGATCGCGACCACGCGCGGATGTGCGGCGAGCGTCACCAATGTGGCGACGTCGGGCTCCTGACCGTCGCGCGAATCGGGATGGACGCCGGCCGATGCATAGATATCCGCCTCTCGCTCGGCCAGCGCCAGCACCCGCGGAAACTCTTCCAACGTTGTGCAGACATTGACTGCCGTCCGCACGTGCTGCGCGCGCATGCGCGCGAGTACGCCACCGATGTCGCTGGCGAGTTCCGGAAATGACAGGTGACAGTGCGAGTCGATGTACACAGGCGCCGCGTATGTCAGCGAAAGACAAAGAGATCGGGCCCGGCGGGTGAATCCTCTCGCCCAGATGCCGTCGCCGGCGCCCTCGCCCGCCGCAGATATCGACGCGGCTAGATCGTATGGGTCGGGCGCGCTGATTTCAGCGCCGAACCGAGCACATCTTCGATCTTCTTGCGCGCGCTCATGCCGCTCTCGTCGCTCGGGAATTGCACCCCGATACCGGGCTGGCGCGAGCCGCCTCCGGACGGGCTGATCCAGACCACTTTGCCCGCGACCGGAATTTTGGTCGGGTCGTCCATCAGCGTGAGAATCAAGTAGACCTCATCACCGAGCTGATACGAACGGCTGGTCGGAACGAAGATGCCACCGGTCGTCAAATACGGCATGTAGGCAGCGTACAGCGCAGCCTTTTCCTTGATCGATAGCGACAGCACAGCCGGCCGCCCGCCCTGCGCGGGCGTACCCATCACCGTGGCGGGTCCATTCGAGAGACTGCCGCCCAGGCGAGTTACCGGACCCTCATTCATCGCGCACTATCTCCGTACGTTCAGCGGCGTTGCACAGAACACTTTTGATCAAGCGGGCGAAAGAGCACGCACATAGCCGAGCAATGCAGCCTCAACTACCAGTCGCGAATTCAGCGGGTGCTCGGCCGACGCCCGCATCTGCGCAAGTTCCGACCACCAGAGCAACACCCTTGCGGGCACGAGCATGGTCGCGATACGGGCAATCGCGACAGCCTGCGCCCCATGATATCGGACCTTGCCGGTTGCTCGAAACAGCAATAAGTCGGCGCTCCACCGTTGAAACAGCGCGATTGCAGGTGCGATTTCGAGTCGAGCCGGGATTCGCGCCGCGATCTCCGCCGGATGCAGCCGCCCGCCTTGCGCTAGCATTTTCAGGAGGGTCTGTCGCAGCTCGCTCTCGCTGCGCTCATTTGTGCGTCCCGCGGCCCCTTCCAACGCGACCAGCGGCGCTCCACCGGCAGCGGCAAGCTCGGCCTCGGCGTCAGCCGCGCCCTGCTGCTTTAGCCACGTGAGCGATTGCGCCCAGGTCGGCACGCTGGCCCGAACCAGTACGCAGCGCGAGCGAATAGTCGGCAGCACCTCGTCCAGTTGATCGCTCACGAGCAGCAGCAGGCTGCGCGGCGGCGGCTCTTCGAGCATCTTCAAAACAAAATTCGCCGCCTCCCGATGCAATGATTCGACCGGCGCGGCAACGACGACGCGCCGGCCGCCGCGATGCGTAGTGAGATTGAAAAAATCGGGCCAGCCTTGAACCTGGGCGAGCAGGATTTCGTTCGAAACGCGCCTGCGGCCGCGCGCAGGATCGGGCTCCGCCTCGGCCTCGCTGGGGCCGCTTTGATTCGAGACATCGCCTTCGTCGTCGTCGCTGTCGTTGGCTACTGGCCGCCAATGGGCGAGCGCATCGGGGACGACCATCCGCAGATCCGGATGGTTGCGCGTCGCCATCAAGGCGCAACTGGAGCAATGCCCGCAGGCGCTGCCATCGGCGTTCGGCGACTCGCACAGTTGCCAGCGCGCAAATTCGAGCGCGGCCGCTTTCTTGCCGATGCCGGCCGGGCCAAACAGCAGGATCGCGTGTACGTGCCGCGTCTGCGTCGCGCGCAACGCCACCAGCGTCGGCGCCGACCACGGCAAAGGCTGGGTCACATCCATTTCAAGTCCACTTTTCGCACGCGCCGATCACCGCGTCACCCAGATCCGCGACCGCGCCGGCGCCATCGAGAACCAGAAATCGCTCCGGCTCCGCGGCGGCGCGCTGCCGATAGACCGCTTGCACCCGTTGCACGAAGTCGCCTGCCTCGCGCTCGAACCGGTCTGCTGTTCGCGCGCGCGCGACACGGGTCGCCGCGATGGTTGGCGCGATATCGACCAGCACCGTCAGATCCGGACGCAAGTCCGGATGCACCCATCGCTCGAGCGCTTCGATGGCGGCCATCGGGTGGCCGCGGCCGCCGCCCTGGTATGCGTAGGTCGCGTCGGTGAATCGGTCACACAGCACCCAGCGCCCAGCCGCCAGCGCGGGCGCGATGACCTGCGCCACGTGCTGCGCACGCGCCGCGAACATCAGCAAGGTCTCAGTCGCAACCGCCATGGTCTGATGCAAGACGAGATCACGAATCGCTTCGCCCACGCGCGTACCGCCCGGCTCGCGAGTCGCAAGCGCATCGCGGCCCGCGCTTTGCAGGTGCGCGGCCAACGCGCGCAGCAAGGTGCTCTTGCCGGCCCCGTCGATGCCCTCGAAGGTAATGAAGCGTCCGTGCCCGCTCACGGTTTGACCTTTGCGCTGTCGTCCTTGGAGTTGCCCGACGCCGGATTGGTCTGAGCCCCCGCCGCATCTTTGCCATGGTCCGCGCCGGCGGGCGACTTGCCGACGCCGAGTTGCCACTTCCCGACTTCGCGGTTGTGTTCGCTCAAGGTCTCGGAAAATTGCGACGTGCCATCGCCGCGCGCAACAAAATACAGAGCGCGCGTGGGCTCGGGGTTCAATGTCGCATCCAGCGCGGCGCGCCCAGGCAACGCCACCGGCGTCGGCGGCAAGCCAGCACGCGTGTAAGTGTTGTAGGGACCATCGGTCAACAAATCCTTCTTGCGCAGATTGCCGTCGAAGCGCTCACCCAGGCCGTAGATCACGGTTGGATCCGTCTGCAGCAGCATGCCCTTGCGCAGGCGATTGAGGAACACACCGGCAATACGGCCGCGCTCGGTGGATCGTCCGGTTTCCTTTTCCACGATCGAGGCCAGGATCAGCGCTTCGTATGGCGACTTCAACGGCAGATTCGGCACGCGCTTTTCCCAGGCATCGTTCAACGCCGCTGCCTGCTTGCGATAGGCCTGGCGCAGAATCTCGAGATCACTCGACCCCGGCTCGAAGACATACGTGTCGGGTGCAAACAGTCCCTCGGGCTCCTGTTCTCCGGCGGCGCCGATCGTGCGCATCAACGCCCGATCGTCGAGTTTCGCACTGTCCTGCTTCAGATCATCGGTGGCGGCCAGCGCAGCGCGCAAGTCGCGATACGTCCAACCCTCGACGATCGTGATCCGCTCGCGCAGCACCTCGCCGCGGCGCAGCTTGTCGATGATGTCGCGCGGCGATGCGCCGCGTTCAATGGCATATCGTCCTGCCCGCAGCGCACCGGTCGCCTGCGTTGCGTGTGCGACGGCGATGAAGGCGTCCTCATTAATATCAAGACCAGCCCCGATCAGCGCCCGCGCGATCGAGCGCGCCGAGGCGCCGGGTGCGATGCGCACTTCGATCCGCTCCTCGCGCAGACGCAACGGATGTTCATACCAGCGCCAGCCGACCACGAACGCGATCGCCGCGGCCAGCACGACAAACACGAGCGCGGTTCCAATCCAAGCGCGATTGTGATGCGATGAAAACACGATCGACAAAGAAAAATAAGACTCAACGCCAGCCTATGATACGGGCGGAATCGATGCCTTCACTTCAGCCTCGACGATGCCGGTGTCGCTGAATGCGATTGCGGGATTTCTGAACCCAATCGCGTTTTTCCGCAGCCGCGGTTGATTTCCTGAGGTACCGCCCAAACTCCACTGCCATGCCCAACGACGTTGTTCCCAATCCGGCGCTGCGCGAATTTTCCGGACCTGATGGATCCGCGCTGCCGGCGCAGACCGTGTGCGTGTCGCTCGCAGACCTCGGTGTGATCGCCGTTCGCGGCGCCGACGCCGCCAAGTTCCTGCAGACGCAGTTGACCAACGATGTGACGGGACTCGATACCGTAGCCGTGCAGATGAATGGCTTTTGCACGGCCAAGGGGCGCCTGCTTGCGGTGTTTGATCAATGGCGCGATGACGAGGCGGTTTATCTCCAACTACCCCGGGAAATCCTCCCGCCCGTCTGCCGGCGTCTGGCGATGTTTGTACTGCGCGCCAAGGCCGCCCTGAGCGACGACTCCGCGTCGTGGCACACATGGGCCATATTCGGCGGCGACCCGGTCGCCGCGATGCGAAACTGGAAGGTCGATGTTCCCGAGTTGGGGACAACGTTAGTGGTGGACGGCACGCGCGTCACTCGACTGCCGGGCGGCGCGCGCGGGAGCGAGCGGATCGTGATCCGCGCACCGCTCACGGCGACACCTGCGTGGCAGGCGCGCTGCGCTTCACTGACCGAGGCGCCGCTTGCGCAATGGTGGTGGTCGCAGATCGATGCCGGGGTGCCCACCGTTTTGGCCGCGACGCAGGAAAAATTTGTGCCGCAGATGATCAATCTTGAGGTACTGGGCGGCGTGAGTTTCAAAAAGGGTTGCTATCCGGGCCAGGAAATCGTTGCACGCAGCCAGTACCTTGGCAAGCTGCGGCGACGCATGGCGCTCGCGCATTGCGACGAGGCGAGCGCAGCGGGCGCCGACATCTATGCGGACGGATCGAGCGAGCCCGTAGGCACGGTCGTTCTCGCCGCGGCCGCGCCCGACCGTGGTTTCGATGTCCTGTTCGAGTGCCCGGTTGCGCAAACGATCGCCGGCACGCTGCGCATCAATCGCACGGACGGCGCGCCACTCGTGCTGCAATCCCTGCCCTACCCTTTGGTCGACGTGACCGCGTGACGCGCTGCTGCAACGGCATGGAGAATTGGTACATCTATTACCAGATCTCGCCCGCGCAAGCGCAGGAAATCGCGCCGCGCCTGCGCGCGATGCTCGATCAAATCGCCGATGCAACGGGCGTTCGCGGCCGCCTTCTGCGCCAGGACGACGGCGGCCACTGCACGCTGCTCGAGTGTTATGAAGATGTGCGCGCACCGGAGCAGTTCGCGCCGCAGCTGGCCGAGGCATTGACGCGCGCGCAATTTCCGGCAACGCTGCGCGCTGAACGGCACCTTGAGCGCTTTTGCGAAATCTAGACCCGCGTCATGTGCATCGCCCTGCTCGCCTGGCAAAGCCATCCGGACTATCCGCTGGTGCTTGCCAGCAATCGTGATGAGTTCTACACGCGCAGCACGCGGCCCGCCGCGTGGTGGGGACAGTCGGTTTCGCTGCTCGCAGGTCGCGATGAAGAAGCAGGCGGCACCTGGCTTGGCATCAATCGCAGTGGCCGGTTCGCGCTGGTGACCAACGTGCGCTCGCCGCAGGAGCGCAATCCCCATGCGCCGTCCCGCGGCACGCTCGTGGTGGCAGCGCTGCAGGCGACCGAGCCGGTCGCCGTGTGGCTGGCCGGAGCGGCCGAGCGATCGCGCCTGTACAACGGCTTCAATCTGCTGCTGGGCGATGCGCTGCCATCGTCGGCACCGGCACATCCGGCGCAACTGCACTATTTCAGCAATCGTCGCGATGACGGCGTGCAGGCGCTGGCGCCGGGCATCTACGGCCTGTCGAACGCATTCCTCGACACGCCGTGGCCGAAAGTCACGCGCTCGGTGGCGCGATTTGCCTGTCTCATTGCGCAACGGATCGACACGCGCTCGCTGTTCACCCTGCTCGCCAGCCGCGAGCTGGCGCGCGAAACCGAGTTGCCGCGCACTGGCGTGCCGATCGATTGGGAGCGCGCTCTCTCGGCGGTGTTGATCCGCGCCAATGGCTATGGCACGCGCGCCAGCACGGCACTCACCGTGCGCCGCGATGGGCTGGTGAATTTTGTCGAACGTACGTTCGATCCGGTCAACCCGGAACGCTTTGCCGATCGCAGCTACGAGTTTGTGATTCCCGCTGCCAATCGCGTGGCGGGGGCCGACCGGCATTGAGCGCCGGCGCTTCAGCTTTAGACTAAGGAGGCTCTGAAAAACTACGGCGCAGCCCAACTTGCCGCCTCCGCTCCTCTCTGTACGCCCGTAAAGGTCCGGTGCTCGGCGCTCATTTGGCAAATGAGTTGGGCGTGCTCGCTACGTTTTTCAGAGGCTCCCTAGCGTGCAGCGCATCGCGATGTGATCGATGCCCGCATCGTCGAAAGGTTCGCCCTCCTCGACGAACCCATAGCGGCGATAAAACGGCACGGCGTGCAGTTGCGCATTGAGCACGACCGTACGATCGCCGCGCGCACGCGCAGCCGCCAGCAACGCCTGTAGCAGTGCGGCGCCGACGCCCCGGCCGCGTGCGTGCTTGAGCACCGCCATGCGGCCGATGTGGCCGTCCGGCAGCAGGCGGCCGGTGCCGAGCACACGGTCGCCTTGGTCGCGCGCGAGCGCATGCAACGAAACCGGATCGAACTCGTCCAGCTCGAGCTCCACCGGCACGCGCTGCTCTTCGACGAACACAGCGAAACGCACGGCCTGCGCCGGCGCGCGCAGCAAGCGCCAAGCACCGAGTTCGATGCAGACCGCGCCCACTGGCGCTGGGCCTGCGCTGCGCTCGCTATGGGCCATCTGGGCCATCGGCCGTAAGCGGCGGCAGAACCTCGTAGGCGAGCACACGGGCGCGTACCGGCTCCGCCCACGGCACTGACTTGCGTTGCGCGGGATCAGCATTGACGTAGACGAGTTCCGCCGCCACCAGCACCGCCCCTGTGCTGCGCTCACGGACCAACTCGATCGCAAACGTCATGCTGCTGCGGCCGAGGCGCGCCACGCGCCCGCATACGAGCAGCTCATCGTCGTAGACCGCGGCCGCGAAATAATCAAGACGCGCATGGCGCACGAAGATATCGGTGCCGTCGCGCACAAGGTCGTCCGGATACCGCACGCCGATCGCGCGCCAGTATTCGGTGACGCAGACGTCGCAATACGTCAGGTAGTGGCCGTTGAACACAACGCCCTGCCGGTCCACCTCGACCCAGCGCACGCGCAGCGGCAGGCGTAGCCGGAAGTCGGCCAACGCCATCAGCGCGCACCTTTGCTGCTGTCGCCGGCCACGGCGAGCGTCAGCTTTTCCGGATCGATCGCACGCTTGATCGCGGCGTTCACTTCGGGCGCGGTCAGAGCGCGCAGGCGGTCTTCCAGTTGCTGTGAAAACGCAAACGTCCGATCCAGATCGAGGTAACCGACCCAGGCCGACGATAACGCGCCGTCGTCGCTGCGCGTCTGTGACCGTTGCTGCAGCAGGCCGCTGCGCGCATCGTCGACTTCTTTCTGCGTCACGCCGTCACGCACCCAGCGCGCGAGTTCTTCGCGCATGCCCTGCTCGGCGCGCGCCGCGTTCTGCGGCGCGACGATCGCGGCGATCAGGAAACTCGCGGCGCGATCGCGCGCCCCGACGTTTATGCCGGAGCCGATGCTGTACGACAAACCTTCTTTTTGCCGCAGTCGATCGACCAGCCGCGAGCTGAGTCCCGAGCCGCCGCCGAATATTTCGTTGCCCAGCAATAGCGCCGGGTAGTCCGGATCGTCATCGCGCAGCGCGAAGTCCAGGCGCGCGCGCAAGGTCGCGTTTTCTTTGTCCGGCGTATCAACCGCGAGACGAGCCGGCGCGATCTCACGCACCGCGCGCAGCACGGGCGCATACGGCGCCGGCGAAACCCACGCGGCAAACGTTTCGCGCAGCAGCGGCTCGACCGCGGCCTCGTCGAAATCGCCCACGATCGCGATCTGGCCACGCGCCGTGCCATAGAAGTCATGGAAGAAGGCGGTGGCATCGTCGCGCGTGACCTTCTGCACTTCGTCGACCCAGTCCGCGAGCGGCCATGCATAGCGCACATCGCCGCGCGGATACGCATTGAAGTGCAGGTTGACCGCCTCGCGTGCGCGCGCCGAAGGATCGGACAACTGCGCCTGCAGGCGTGTCAATGTCTCGCGCTTGAGAACGTCGAACTCGGCCACTGGGAAATTCGCTTCGCGCAACTCCTGCACGGTCAGGCGCAAAGCCTCGGCCAGATTGGCGCGATCGGTTTCGAAGCGGTAGGTGTCGCCATCGATTTTCAGCCGTGTGCGTTCATCGGCGATCTGCTGGCGCGAGAGGCCGCCCGTGCCGCGCCCGATCATGCCGGCAGCGAGTTGCTCGGCGGCGCCGCGCCCGAACAGGGTTTTCTCGTCGCCCCAGCGAAACGCGAGGTGGACGTTGACCGTCTGGCCCTTGGTCTTCTTCGCCAGCAACGCGACTGACAGATCGCCGATATGCACGATGCGTGTGCGTCGATCGATGTTCTGCGGGCTCGGATCGAAAGACTCGCCCGCCGCCACCGTAGCGTGCGGCTTGAAGTCGCGCAGCAGATTGGCGACGGGCAGCGGCGCCGGGATCTCAGCGCGCTGCGGCGCGTCGTCCGGAATGAAAAGACCCACCGTGCGGTTATCGCGCCGGAAATAGTGCTGCGCGGCCGCCACGATCTCGTCACCCGTCGTCGTCGCCGCGCGATCGCGGGCAAGAAAGAACAGCCGCCAGTCGCCGAGCGCGATGTACTCCGAGAGTGAAATGCCGAGCTGCTGCGGATCGGCGAGTGCGCGCTCGGCGTCGGTTTCCGCCGTGCGCCGATAACGCTGCAACTCGGCGTCAGTCGGCGCCTGCTGGGCAAACGTCGTCTCGACCACGCGCTGCAGGGCATCACGTGCGCGCTGCAGATCTTCACCCTTCTTGACCACCGCTCCGAACAGGACCAGGCCGGGATCACGGGTCGCCATCGGAAACGCAAAGACCTGCGAGGCCAAGCCCTTGTCGACGAGCTCAGCATGCAGGCGCCCGGTCGGCGTATCGCCGAGCAGCGTCGCTGCCGCATCGATCGCCCCGGCGTCGAGCGAGCGCGCCGAAGAAGTGTGATAGCCCACCAGAGCCAGCTGCACATCGCCGGCGCGGCGTACGGCAACGCTGCGCTCGCCGTCCTGCGTCGGTTCCACCGTCCAGCGCGGCGGCAGTTGCCGCGGCGGCCGCGGAATCGCACCGAACGTGGTCGCGATCAGGCGCAGCGTCTTGCCCTCGTCGAAGCGGCCGGCAACCACCAGCACGGCGTTGTCGGGCTGATAGTAAGAGCGGTAAAACGCCTGCAGATTCTTGATCGCCACGTTCTCGATATCAGCCCGGTTGCCGATCGTGCTGTGGCCGTAGTTGTGCCAGTCGTACATCAGCCCCTGCATGCGCTTGAGCAGCACGGTGCTGGGCTGGTTCTCGCCGCTTTCGAATTCGTTGCGTACGACCGTCATCTCGGAATCGAGATCCTTCTTGGCAATGAACGACTGGGTCATGGCATCGGCGGTCCAGCCGAGCGCCCATTTCAGGTTGTCGTCGCCGGCCTGGAACGTCGAAAAATAGTTGGTGCGGTCGAGCCAGGTCGACGCGTTGTTGCGAAAACCGCGCGCATTGAAGTCGCGGTCTGGATGGGGATAGTGCTTCGAGCCCTTGAAGATCAGATGCTCGAGCAGATGCGCCATCCCCGTCTCACCGTAGCTTTCCATCAGCGAGCCGACGCGATAGGTGATGTTGACGGTGACCGTGGCCTTGGTCGCGTCGGGATAGAGCAGTACGCCAAGGCCGTTGGCCATACGGTATTCGGTGATTCCTTCGGCCGACGTGATTCGCTGCACGCCGGCCGGAAGAGCGACTATTCCGACCGCGCCGGCCGATGCGGCGCGATCAACAGCGCCGGCAGCGCTCCCGATGTCATTGCTTGTTCTCCGATCATTGGTCGCAAAAGAATGCGTTGATCCGCTCGCCTGCGAATTGTGGTTCCTCGTGCAGCAGCCAGTGCGTTGCACGCTCGCGCCGTTCGATTGCCAGATCGGGCACAAGTTCATCCAGACCCGCGAGCAAACCGGGCAGTAGCGCCGTGTCGGCCATACCCCAGAGGACGAGGGTCGGCACGCGAACCATGAAATCAACCGCAGCAAGTTGCAGTCGCGCCGGGCCTGGGTCATCGCCTTCGGGCGGGTAGATGGGCGATGCTCGGTAGTAATTGACGCCGCCCGCCAAGCCGTGCCGCCAGACCGCGCGATAGCGTTCAACGCGTTCCGCGGTCAGCCACACGGCGTCGGCTCGCGCCATGCGCGCAAAGAAATCAAGCAGGCGACGGAAATTGTCCTGCGCGAGCGCGACTTCAGAACCGGCAGCGCGCAACCAGTTCATGTATTGACTCGCCGCGCGCTGCGCGTCGTTGACAGACAGCTCGCGCGCGAACGGTATCGGGTGCGGTGAATTGACGATCGCCAGTCGCTCGACCAGGTCCGGCCGCGCGATTGCGAGCTGCCATGCCGCCGCGCCACCCCAGTCGTGCGCCGCCACGCGGGCGCGCGCGTAGCCAAGCGCGGCAATCAACAGCACGAGATCAGCGACGATCTCGCGCGCGCGATAAGACGCGACCGCGGTCGGTTGGCTTGACAGGTTGAAGCCGCGCAAGTCGGGCGCGACGACAAAGTGATCGCGTGCGAGCAAAGGAATGACGTCTTCCCATGCCGCCCAGTATTCGGGAAAGCCATGCAGGCAAAGCGCCAGCGGCGCGCCGGCGCGGCCGCAAGACGCATAGTGCAATGTCGTGCCATTGGACAAGTGGGCGAAATCGCCGACGCGAACTCCCAATTCGCCGCCGGCGCCCGCATTGTCTTGCTCGACCATCGGCACGGACGCGACGGCCCGACTCATATGGGCGTTTCGGGCCGGACGCCGGACTTGCCCGCGAACGGATCCGCGGGCGCACTCTGCGCCAGCGTGGCGTCAAAGCGCGCGCGCAACGACGGCAGGATCTGCGGGTGACTGAAGATGTGAAATCGATTGGCACGAATCGCGTCGAAGGTCAGCAACGCGACATCGCGCGCTGTCACTTTGCCCGCGGCAACCGCCTTCGCCACCTGTGCCTGCGCGGCGCGTTGTGAGGCAGTTACGGCGGCGTCGTCGCGTAACGACGCCGGGCGATTGCGGTGCGACTGCGCGATGCCGGTCGGCACAAATGCCGGGCACAACACCGACACGCCAATCTGCGACTGCGCCAGCTTCAAGTCGTGGTACAACGTCTCTGTCAGCGCCACCACTGCATGCTTGCTGACGTTGTACACGCCCATCAGCGGCGGACACAGGTAGCCCGCCATCGACGCCGTGTTGACAATGTGCGCGGCTTGACCGCGCTGCTCCGCCGCCAGCATCGGCGGCACAAAATGACGGATGCCGTGCACCACACCCATCAGGTTCACGCCCATGAACCATTGCCAGACGCCGGCGTTGTTGAACAGAAGATGGACCTCGCCGCAGCGTTCGTATGCGAATTGCGCGAGCCGCGCGACTTGCGCATTGTCGGCAACGTCGACGGTCATCGACTCAATCGCACCACCCGCCGCGCGCAGCTCGGCCGCAACTTGCGCCAGCGCGTCAGCCTGAACATCTGCCAGCACCACGCGCATGCCCAGTTCGACACCGATGCGCGCGAACTCGCGGCCGAAACCGCTGCCCGCGCCCGTGACGACGGCAACTTTGTCGCGAAAATCCTGCATACGGGTCCTCTAATGATCGTGTGCACTGCCGGTGCAAGGCCGGTCGCTGACGGCGCGCCGGTGCCTGGAAACGCCGTGGAGTTTATTCAGCGCGGCGCCCTCAGACCGCAGTCACACCGCCATCAACGGCGAGAATCTGGCCGCTGATGTGTTTGCCGGCATCGGAGGCAAACAAGGCGACCGCGCCCTTCAAATCCTGCTCGTCGCCCAGCCGCTGCAATGGTGCGCGCCGCGCCAGCGTTTCAGCACCGATTTCACGCAATACTCCCTGGGTCATCTTGCTGGGAAAGAAGCCGGGCGCGATCGCGTTGACAGTGATGCCATAGGGACCCCACTCGCCCGCCAGCGCCCGCGTGAAATTCACGAGCGCACCTTTGCTCGTGTTGTAGGCCAGCGTCTTCATCGTACCCGCCGGATTGCCGCGCAGACCGGCGATCGACGCGATGATGACGATCCGCCCGTAGTGACGCGGAATCATCGATCGCTTGCCGATTTCCTGCGTCACCAGAAACACACTGCGCGTATTGAGATTCATCACCTTGTCCCAGGCATCGAGCGGATGATCTTCGGCCGCCGCACCCCAGGTGGCGCCGGCGTTGTTGATCAGGATGTCGATGTGACCCAGGTGCGCCAGCGCTTCGTCCGCGAGGCGATGAATTTCCACTGCCTGTGCCGCGTCGGCGGCGACTGCCGTGGCATCGGTGCCGCGCGCACGCAAATGTTCGCAGGCGCGCGCGAGCTCGTCGGGCTTGCGCGCTGACAACACCAGGCGCGCACCCAGGTCGCCCAGCACTTCGGCGATCTGCAGACCCAGTCCGCGCGAGCCGCCGGTGATCAGCGCCGTACGCCCCGCCAGCGAAAACAATTGCGCCGCGCTTTGCGCGCGCTTGACGTCTGCTTCGTTCACCCGACTCTCACCTTACTCGTGCCGGCCTTGGCTTTGAATG
>WNFL01290250.1_pt2 | contig 13267 bp, 14 predicted proteins | sample 5400361 | NCBI WGS metagenome assembly WNFL01 (sample SAMN13153351, study PRJNA577476) | soil metagenome | isolation source: 40 cm soil on Douglas fir-dominated hillslope | place: USA:California | collected 2013-09-17
CGACAGCTGGCAGGCGGTGTTCGCGCCCGCCGGCACGCCGCCCGACGTGATCGCCACGCTCAACCGCGAGCTCGCCGCCGTGCTGGCCGAGCCGGCGGTGCGCGAGCTGCTCGAAAAGCAGGGGTTCGATGTCGTCGCCAGCAGCCCGGACGCGCTCGGCACGCTGGTGACGGCCGAGCTCGCCAAGTGGAGCCGGTTCATCAAGGAAGCCGGGATCAAGGTCGAGTAGACCGGCGGCTCACGCCGCCTTGGTACCGCCGAGACCCTTCGCCAACACGCCGTCGAGCCGGCGCGCGAAGGCGCGCGGGTCGGCCGGCAGTTCGCCTTCGAGGATTCGGGCCTGGTCGAGCAGCAGGCGCGCGGCGTCGCCCAGCGCATCCGACGCGCCGGGCTCGGCGACGCGGCCGACCAGAGCGCGGATCACCGCATGGCGCGGGTTGAGCTCGAGCACCCGCGGTGAGACGCGGTCGAGCTGCTTGTGCTGGCGCAGCAGTTTTTCGAGCCGCATGTCCATGTCGCCCTCGTCGGCGACCAGGCACACGGCGCTGTCGGTCAGACGATTTGATTCCCGGACATCTTTGACCTCGTCGCCGAGCGTCAGCTTGAACAGCGCGATCAGCTTGGCGATCTCGCCCTCGGCCAGTTTTTCCGTGTCGTCGGCCGGCTTCTTGTCGGTCTCGGCCTCGCCGCCCGCGATCTTCGACAGATCGGCGGCGCCGCGGGTGACCGAGCGGAACGGCTTGTCGCCGAACTTGTGCACCATCGGCATCCAGAACTCGTCGATCGGGTCGGTGAGCAGCAGCACCTCGACGCCCTTGGCGCGGTAGCCCTCCAGTTGCGGGCTCGACTGCAGCTGCTTCGGATCCTCGCCGCTGATCGTGTAGATCGCGTCCTGGCCGGGCTTCATGCGCTCGACGTAGGTCGCCAGGCTGATCGGCGTGTCGCTCGCGGTGGTGCGGAAGCGCACCAGCTTGAGCAGGACCTCCTGGTTGTCGTGGTCCTCGTACAGCCCTTCCTTGAGCACCGCGCCGAAATTGTCCCAGAAGGTCAGGTAGGTCGCGTCGCCGCTCTTTTCCTTCTTCTCGATCTCGCCGAGCACGCGCTTGATCAGGTTGCCGCGGATCTTGGCGAGCAGCGGATTGCTCTGCAGCAATTCACGACTGACGTTGAGCGGCAGGTCGGAGGAGTCGACCACGCCCTTGAGGAAGCGCAGATAGCCGGGCACCAGCTCCTTGCAGTCGTCGGTGATGAACACGCGCCGCACATACAGCTTCACGCCGTGCTTGCGGTCGGGGTGGAACAGGTCGAACGGCTTTGAGCCCGGCACGAACAGCAGGGCTGAGTATTCGATCGTGCCCTCGGCGCGCACGTGCACGGTCACCCACGGATCGTCGCTCGCATGCGCGACGTGCTTGTAGAACGCCGACGACTGCTCCGGCGTGATCTCGCTGCGCGAGCGCGTCCACAAGGCCGCGGCGCTGTTGATCGTCTCGGCGTCGTCCTTGTCCTTGGACTTGAGCGCGATCGGGATGCCGATGTGGTCGGAATAGCGCCGCACCACGTCCTTGAGGCGCTCGGGCTCGACGAATTCGTGCTCGCCGGCCTTCAGGTGCAGTTTTACGGACGTGCCGACAGTGTCACGTTCAGCTTCGGCGATCGTGAACTCGCCCTTGCCATCGGAAGTCCAGCGCCAGGCCTGCGTCGTGCCGGCGCGGCGGCTCGTGACCTCGACCTTGTCGGCGACCATGAACGCGGCATAGAAGCCGACGCCGAACTGGCCGATCAGCGGCATGTCGGTCTTGGCGTCGCCGGTCAGCTGCTCGAGGAATTTGCCGGTGCCCGAGCGCGCGATCGTGCCCAGGTTGTCGACCAGCTCCTCGCGGCTCATGCCGATGCCGGTATCCACGATCTCGAGCGTGCGCTGCTTGGTGTCTGGGATCAGGGTGATCTTGGCCGGCTCGGTGCCCTTGGCCGTCTCGGGCTCGGTCGTGGTCAGGTAGCGGAGCTTGTCGCACGCATCGGACGCGTTCGAGATCAGCTCGCGCAGGAACACCTCTTTGTCGCTGTAGAGCGCGTGCGCGACGATGTCGAGCAGCCGGCTAACCTCGGCTTGGAAAGCAAGCTTCTCTTCGGCCATGACGGATCCTGTCTCCCCCGGGCTGCCACGTGATAGCTCCGGGAAATATGGATTCGCCCAAGGATTACAAGAAGATTCTGCCCCTCTCCCGGGTGGGAGAGGGGCAGGGTCGGGGCGGCCTGGCGGTTCAGCGCGGCAGATCGCTCACGATCGTGAAGCGCATGTGGGCGACCGGCCTGGTTTCGACCGCGACCGCGCGCCAGGCTTCGAGCGCCGCGTCGTAGCTCGGGTAGGGCCCGAGCGCCTGGGCCCCGCCGTTCGCCAGCTGCTCGAAGCTGGTGTCGACATACTCCCCGCCGATCACCCAGAACTGCTTGGACATGACGATCTCCTGTTCAGACGCTTGGCTACGTCCTCCCTCACTCGGCCGCGTGGCGCGGCACGTTGTCGTTGGTCGTGGGCTGCTTGAACTGCGCGGCCTCGGTCGAGCCCGCCATCGCGGTGGTCGAGCTCTGCCCGCCCGAGATCGCCATCGCGACCGCGTCGAAGTAGCTCGTGCCGACCTCGCGCTGGTGGCGCGTCGCCGTGTAGCCGCGCGGCTCGGCGGCGAACTCGGCCTGCTGGAGCTCGGAGTAGGCCGCCATGCCGCGGTCGCGATAGCCCTCGGCGAGCGCGAAGGTCGCGTGGTTCAGGCTGTGGAAGCCCGCCAGGGTCACGAACTGGAAGGCGTAGCCCATGGCGCCGAGCTCGCGCTGGAAGCGCGCGATCGTGTCGCGATCCAGCTTGGCCGCCCAGTTGAACGACGGCGAGCAGTTGTAGGCCAGCTTCTTGCCCGGGAACTCCTGGTGGATCGCCTCGGCGAACTGCCGCGCCTCGGCGAGATCGGGATGCGAGGTCTCCCACCACAGGAGGTCGGCATACGGCGCGAACGCCAGGCCGCGCGCGATCGCGTGCTCGACGCCGCAATCCTGGCGCAGGCGATGGAAGCCCTCGGGGGTCTTCTCGCCGGTCATGAAGCGATGGTCGCGCGGATCGACGTCGCTGGTGATCAGCTGCGCGGAGTGCGCATCGGTGCGCGCGATCAGCACGGTGTGCACGTCCATCACGTCGCTCGCCAACCGCGCGGCGTTCAGCGTGCGGATGAACGCGGCGGTCGGCACCAACACCTTGCCGCCGAGATGGCCGCACTTCTTCTCGGACGCCAGCTGGTCCTCGAAATGCACGCCGGCGGCGCCGGCCTCGATCATCGCCTTCATGAGCTCGAAGGCGTTCAGCGGCCCGCCGAAGCCGGCCTCGGCGTCGGCAACAATGGGAACGAACCAGTCCGTCGCACCGCCGCGCGCCTCGAGCTCGTCGATCTGGTCGGCGCGCTGGAGCGCGTTGTTGATGCGCTTGACCACGGTCGGGACGCTCGAGGCCGGATACAGGCTCTGGTCCGGATAGGTCTCGCCGGCGTCGTTGGCGTCGGCCGCGACCTGCCAGCCGCTCAGATAGATCGCCTGGAGCCCCCTGGTTGCCCGTGTAGGCGCCCAGGCAGGCGATGTAGGGCTCTTGGTCCAGCAGCTTGCGCAGCCGGGCGGCGCCGCGCTCGGCCAGCGTGTGGGCGATGCGGACCGAGCCGCGCAGCCGAACGACGTCGTCGTCGCTGTAATCCCGGCGAATCATGGTCGTCTGTTCGGTGATGCTCATGGCCCACCCCCGTTGTTGCACTGCGGGACGACAATGGCCAGGCACCTTCACAAGTTCAACAAAGCCCTGAAGAACAACGGAAAAGCCTGGAATGATTGACATGTTTACAAAATCGGTGGATTGTAAATTGTAAAGCCATGCAAACCGCTGCCAAGCAACCGCTCCGCCTCGGGGGCAAGGTCCGGCGCCTGCGCCAGGACGCCCGGCTGACCCAGGCCCAGATGGCCGAGCAGCTGGCCATCAGCCCGAGCTACCTGAACCTGATCGAGCACAACCAGCGCCCGGTCACGGTCCCGGTGCTGCTCAAGCTCGCCCAGCGCTTCGAGGTCGATCTCCAAAGCTTCACTGCCGAGCCCGACGGCCATCTGGGCTCCGAGCTCATGGAGGGGTTCGCCGATCCGCTGTTCGACGGCCACGCGCTGAAGGCCAACGACCTCGCCGACTGGGCGGCCGGCGCGCCGCATCTCGCGCGCGCGGTGCTGACGCTCTACCAGGCCTATCGCGGCCACCGCGCCGACACCCAGCCGGCCGATGCCGACAGCGACGACACGGTGCCCGTGGGCATGCCGACCGAAGAGGTCGCCGACTTCATCCAGAGCCGCGGCAACCATTTCAAGGATCTCGAGACGGCGGCCGAGGCGCTGCGCGCCGACGCGAGCTTGGGTGACGGGCAGGTGGGGGGCGACGATCCGGTGCCGGCGCTGGTCGCGCATCTGTCGCAGCGCTACGCGATCGACGTCGAGATCCGCCCGGCCGGCGAGCCGTGGCTGCGCCGCTACGATCCCAAGACGCGGCGCCTGCAGCTCTCGGAGATGCTGCCGCCGCCGAGCCGCGCGTTCCAGCTCGCGCACCAGTTGGCGCACCTTGCGGCGGGTCCGGCGATCGAGCGCATCGCGTCGGGCGGAAAGTTCACCACCGTCGAGGCCGACCAGCTGGCGCGCATCGCGCTGGCGAACTACCTCGCCGCGGCGCTCCTGATGCCGTACGCGCCGTTCCTCGCGGCGGCGCGCGCGACGCGCTACGACATCGAGGTTTTGGAACGCCGCTTCGGCGCCAGCTTCGAGCAGGTCTGTCATCGCCTGACGACCTTGCGCAAGCCGGGCGCCGAAGCCGTGCCGTTCCATCTCGTGCGCGTCGACGTCGCGGGCAACATCTCGAAGCGCTACAGCGCCTCGGGCATCACCATGCCGCGCTTCGGCGCCGCGTGCCCGCGCTGGAACGTCTACGACGCGTTTGCCACGCCGGGGCTGATCCGCACCCAGGTGTCGCGCATGCCCGACGGCCAGACGTTCTTCTGCATCGCGCGCACGGTCGCACCGATCGGCCGCGCGGCACCCGGCGCGCGCGCCGCGCGCGGGCCGGGCCGGCTGGCGATCGGGCTCGGCTGCCCGATCGCATCCGCGCGCGAGCTCGTCTACGCCGACGGCCTCGCGCTCGACGACGAGCAGGCCACGACCCCGATCGGCGTCTCATGCAAGACCTGCCCGCGCGCCGACTGCGCCGACCGCGCGCTGCCGGCGCTGCATTCCCGCTTCGCCATCGACGAGAACCGCCGCGGCCTGTCGGCCTTCACGAGCGGCGAGGCGTAAGGCTCGGTAGCCGCACCGCACACTTTCGTCATGCCCGCGAAAGCGGGCATCCAGGGGCCACGCGCCGCAGCGCTGCTCGCGCGACTCCTGGATCCCCGCTTTCGCGGGGATGACGGTGGGGGTGGATCTACCGCTTCTGGTTCGCGGCGGCGATCAGGACCGAGACGTCGAGGCCGTTGATCAGGATGTGGCCGTCCGGCGTGACGTCGATGTGGTAGTCGTAGCGCGGGCGGCCGTTCTCCGGCGCGCCCTTCTTGCCGGCGCCCTGGATCAGCAACAGCACGATGGCGGCCTGCTGGGCCTTCGGGTTGCCCTGTACCCCGTTGAGCTGCTTGATCGCGTCCTCGATGCCGCGGACCGTGATGTCCATGCCGCTATGGCCGGCCTGGGCTTGCTGGGGGGCTTGCTGGGTCGCCGCCGGCGTTTCGTCCAGACCGGCGACCGGCGCCGCGCCCGCCGGCGCGGCCAACAAGGCCCCAACGACCGCCATCCAACGCAAACCACGTCCCGCCATATCGATTCCCCTCTCTCGGCCGACGGCCGCTCATAAGCCCCAACCCGGGAGGCCCGTAAACCCGGAATAAACCCTGACATTCGACGCGCCGCTTGCACGAACCGCGCGCCGGCCCGACTTTAGATGGTGATGGACTGGCGTCAGCAGCGGTCCCGGGTCACCGCGGTCCTCGGCCCGACCAACACCGGCAAGACCCATCTCGCCATCGAGCGCATGCTCGGCCATCGCACGGGTATGATCGGCTTACCCCTTCGGCTGCTGGCCCGCGAAAATTTCGATCGAATTGTAAAATTGAAAGGCGCCAATTCTGTGGCGCTGATCACCGGCGAGGAGCGCCTGGTCCCGGCCGCCCCGCGCTACTTCGTGTGCACCGTCGAGGCGATGCCGATCGACCACCCGGTCGAGTTCCTGGCGGTCGACGAGATCCAGCTCGCCGCCGACTGGGAGCGCGGCCACGTCTTCACCGACCGCATCCTGCACGCGCGCGGCCTGTCGGAGACCATGATGGTCGGCGCCGAGACCATCAAGCCGATCATCAAGCGCCTGGTGTCGGACGCCGAGTTCATCGCGCGGCCGCGCTTTTCCAAGCTCAGCTACACCGGGCCGAAGAAGCTGACCCGGCTGCCGCGGCGCTCCGCGGTCGTCGCGTTCTCGGCCGCCGACGTCTATGCGATGGCCGAGCTGATGCGCCGCCAGCGCGGCGGCTGCGCGGTCGTGCTCGGCGCGCTCAGCCCGCGCGCGCGCAACGCCCAGGTCGCGATGTACCAGGCCGGCGAGGTCGACTACCTGGTCGCGACCGACGCGATCGGCATGGGCCTCAACATGGACCTGGACCATGTCGCCTTCGCGCGGCTCACGAAATTCGACGGCCGCGGTCCGCGCCGCCTCAACGCGCCCGAGATCGCACAGATCGCCGGGCGCGCCGGCCGCCACATGAACGACGGCACGTTCGGCACCACGATCGAGATGGGCGCGCTCGATCCCGATCTCGTCGAGGCGGTCGAGAACCACGAGTTCGAGCCGATCACCCACGTGTCGTGGCGCAACACCGAGCTCGATTTTCGCTCGGTCGCCGGATTGCTGCGCAGCCTCGACGCATCGCCCGGCCTGCGCGAGCTGATGCGCAAGCGCGACGCCGAGGACCACCAGGCGCTCGCCATCCTGGCGCGCAACGAGGAGGTCGCGGCGCGCGCCACCGAGCGCACGCGCATCCGTCTCTTGTGGGAGGTCTGCCAGATCCCCGACTTCCGCAAGATGATGACCGACGCGCACACCAACCTGCTGCGCCAGATCTACCTGCACCTGACCGGGCCGGGCGGAAAACTGCCGACCGACTGGGTCGGCGCGCAGATCGCGCGCATCGACCGCACCGACGGCGACATCGACACCCTGTCGGCGCGCATCGCCCACATCCGCACCTGGACCTACGTGTCGCATCGCCCCGAATGGCTGGTCGACGCGCTGCACTGGCAGGAACGCGCGCGCGCGATCGAGGACAAGCTGTCGGACGCGCTGCACGACCGGTTGACCCAGCGCTTCGTCGACAAGCGCGGCGCCCATCTGGGCAAGCGCCTCAAGGACGCCGAGGCGCTGCTCGGCGGCGTCACGGCCGACGGCGAGGTGATCGTCGAGGGCCACGTGATCGGCCGGCTCGACGGCTTCCGCTTCGAGCCCGACGCGGCCGACAGCGACGAGGCGATGCGCCAGCTCAAGGCGGCGGCGCGCCGCGTGCTGGCCGACGAGATCCAGCGCCGCGTGCGGGCGCTGGTCGAAGCCAAGGACAGCGCGTTCGCGCTGACGGACGGCGGCCGCATCACGTGGGCGGGCCTTGGGGGCAGCCCTGGGGAAGCCCGCGAGATCGCGCGCCTGGTGCCCGGGCCCGACCTGCTGGTGCCTAGTGTCGACGTGCGGGACTCGGACTTGTTGCGCGTCGATCTGCGCGAGCGCATCCGCGTGCATCTGGCGGCGTGGTGCGCGCGCGAGATCGAGCGCCGGCTGCAGCCGCTGTTCGGCGCCCGCCGCGCCGAGCTCGCCGGCGCGGCGCGCGGCCTGATCTTCCAGCTCACCGAGGCGCTCGGCACCTTGCCGCGCACCGCCGTCGAGCCGCAGCTCGCAGCGCTGACGGCGGACGACCGCAAGCGCCTGGCCGGGCTCGGCGTGCGCTTCGGCGTCGAGAGCGTGTTCCTGAAACCCCTGCTCAAGCCGGCGCCGATGCGCTTTCGCGCGCTGCTCTATGCGGTGCGCCACGGGCTCCGGCCCTATCCCGTGCTCGCCAACCCGACCGCGCCGTCGCTGGCGCGCGATCCCGCCCTGCCGCCGGCGCTCTACGAGGCGGTGGGGCTGCGCGTGCTGGGCGATCGCGTGATGCGGCCCGACGCGCTCGAGCGCTTCGCCCTGGCGCTGCGCCAGCTCGCGCGCCAGGGCCCGTTCGTGCCGACGCCCCAGCTGGCAGCACCCCTGGGCTGCAGCCCCGACGCGCTGGCCGGCGTGATCGCCGCGCTCGGCTACCGGATCAAGGACAGGGATTCCGAGCTCACCGTCTCGGCCCGGCGCCGGCGCGCGGCCCCGCCCGCGGCCGCGCGGCCGCTGGATGCGGCCGAGTCGCCGTTCGCCAAGCTCAAGGAGCACCGGTTGGCGCGCTCATGACCATGTCGGGCACGTCCCTGACGGCGCGCGCGCCGGCGACCGACGACGACGTCCAGGGCGGCCAGCGCCTGGACAAGTGGCTGTGGTCGGCGCGCTTCTTCAAGAGCCGCACCGGCGCCGCGGCGCTGTGCGCGGCGGGAAAAATCCGGATGAGCGGCCGGGTGATCTCCAAGGCCCACGTGACCGTGCGGGTCGGCGACGTGCTGACCTTTCCGCTCGGCAGGCACATCCGGGTCGTCAAGGTCCTGGCCCTGGCCCAGCGGCGGGGGCCGGCGGCCGAGGCGCGCACGCTCTACGAGGATCTCAACCCGATCGGCGCCTGACACCTTGCTCCCTGGCATCGGCTGACTATTATCCCCCGCACCCCAAGGGGGTGCAGTTATCCCACCACCCCGACGGGTTGGCGCAGTGCAGGGAACGGCGCGCACAGGAGACGATGAATGACCTACGTGGTGACCGAGAACTGCATCAAGTGCAAGTACATGGACTGCGTCGAGGTGTGTCCGGTGGATTGCTTCTACGAGGGCGAGAACATGCTCGTCATCCACCCCGACGAGTGCATCGACTGCGGGGTCTGCGAGCCCGAATGCCCGGTCGAGGCGATCGTGCCGGACAGCGACCCCCAGGCCGAAAAGTGGCTGTCCCTGAATCGTGACTATTCGGGCAACTGGCCCAACATCACCCGCAAGGGCGAGGCCCCGGCGGATGCGGATTCCTTCAAGGGCCTTCCGGATAAGTTCGCCCAGCACTTCAGCGCCAACCCCGGCAAAAAGGGCTGATTCTGGCGCCAGGCCGGGGGCTTGGCGCCGGCTTGCCTCCCGGCCCCGAGAGCCGGTTTGACGGGTTTTGGGTAGGTCCCTGGGCGGCCCGAAACATCATTGGTGGGGCAGCCATGCGCGCCGTGCGGGGCCCGGTCGCGGGTGAATCAACTCGCCTTTCGGGGCCGGATGTGGTAGATACTCACCCATGCGGTTTGGACGCCGCCGTCGCCTGAATAAAGGCCCCGCGGCGCGTCCGCAGATCAACATAGATGAGACGCCTGGCATGACCCCGTGCTCCGGTAGCCAGGATCGTTTTGTCTCTACGGTTGGGCGAGATCGGCACGCTTGCGTGCGCATCAAGTGGGTAGAAAATGCCTAAGGACAATAACGACTTCCTGACGGGTGATTTCGTGGTCTATCCGTCCCACGGGGTGGGGAAGATCACCAGCCTCGAGACCCAGCACATCTCGGGCTACGACCTGAAGGTGTTCGTGATCTCGTTCGAGAAGGATCGCATGACCCTGCGCCTGCCGATCGGCAAGGCGCGCTCGGCTGGCCTGCGCAAGCTCAGCACCCCGACCGAGATGAAGGCGGCGCTGGCCAAGCTGCGCGGCAAGACCCGCGCCAAGCGCACCATGTGGAGCCGCCGCGCCCAGGAGTACGAGGCCAAGATCAACTCGGGTGACCCGGCGTCGATCGCCGAGGTCGTGCGTGACCTGTACCGCAATGCCGGTCAGGCCGATCAGTCTTACAGCGAGCGCCAGATCTTCCAGGCGGCGATGGATCGCCTGGTGCGCGAGTTCGCCGCGGTCGAGAAGATCGACGAGGCGACCGCGACCAAGAAGCTCGAGGAGCTCCTTCAGGCGGCCTGATGCGGCAGCCGGACAGCGAGAAGTTCGCGCTTCTCCGCCGCTGCGAGCGCATCTGGGCCATCGCCTCGATTCATGGTGATGTGCAGCGCCTGACGGCGCTGCATGACAAGCTGTCGCGTCGTGTCCACGCGAGCGACCGCGTCGTCTATCTCGGCAATTACATGGGCGTCGGACCGGCGGTCCGCGGCGTGCTCGACGAGCTGATCGAGTTCCGCCGCTGGCTGCTGGCGCGGCCGCGCGCGTTCGCCACCGACGTCGTGTTTCTGCGCGGCGCCCAGGAGGAGATGTGGAGCAAGCTGCTCCAGCTCCAGTTCGCGCCCAATCCGTCCGAGGTCCTGCGCTGGCTGCTCGACCACGGCACCGCCGCGACCCTGGCGGCCTATGGCGGCGACCCGGCCTACGCCGGCCAGGTCGCGCGCGAGGGCCCGGTCGCGATGACGCGCTGGACCGGCGGCCTGCGGGCCGCGCTGGCGGCCGCACCCGGCCACCAGCCGTTCGTGTCGGGCCTCCGGCGGGCCGCCTTCACGGACGACCACGGCCTGCTGTTCGTCCATGCCGGGATCGACGTCACGCGGCCGCTCGACGTGCAGAGCGACAGTTTCTGGTGGGCCGCCGGCGCCTTCGGCCGCATCACCGAGCCCTACGAAAGTTTCAGGCGGATCGTGCGCGGGTTCGACCCCCAGCATGCCGGCCTGGTCGCGACGCCCTACACCGTGTCGCTCGACGGCGGCTGCGGTTTCGGCGGCAACCTGCTGGCCGCCTGCGTCGACACCCAGGGTCAGGTGCTCGAAACCCTCGACGCCTGAGGCGCCCCGGCCGGTGATCCGGCCCATCTCGTCAACCGTATTGCGTCGCGACTGTCCCGCACCGACGTTCGCCCGAGGCGAACGTCGGACCAGCTGAGGCTTGTACTTGCGACCCAGGTCGCAAGTACGGGGGAGAGGGCGCGATGCATCTGGTCGACGACGCGCGCACGCAGCGCGCCACTCACGTCTTCATCAAGGCGACCATGCGGGCGCCGCTGCTGTCGCGCGAGCGCGAGGTCGCGCTGGCGCGGCGCTGGCGCGAGGCCGGCGACGAGCGCGCCCTGCACGAGTTGGTGCGGGCCTACGCAAGGCTCGCGGTGTCGATCGCGGGACGCTTCCGCGGCTACGGCATGGCGCTCGGCGATCTGATCCAGGAAGGCAATGTCGGGCTCCTGCAGGCGGCGGCGCGCTTCGAGCCCGACCGCGGCGTGCGCTTCTCGACCTACGCCGCGTGGTGGATCAGGTCGGCGATGCAGGATTTCGTGCTGCGCAACTGGTCGGTCGTGCGCGTCGGCTCGACCGCGGCCCAGAAGGCGCTGTTCTTCAACCTGCGGCGCCTGCGCGCGCGCATCGAGCGCGCCAGCGGCGCGCCGCTCGACGCCGACGGCCGGGGGCGCATCGCCGGCCTGCTCGGCGTCTCGACCAAGGACGTCGAGGCGATGGAGCAGCGTCTGGCGACCGCCGACCACGCGCTCGATGCGCCATTGTCGGGTGGTGAAGGCCGGGAAGCCGGCGCCGGCACCTGGCGCGACCGCCTGGCCGACCAGCGGCCCGATCCCGAGGCGATGGCGATCGGCCGGCGCGACGGCGCGACGCGCGCGCGCTGGCTCGCCGAGGCGCTCGGCGCCTTGAGCCCGCGCGAGCGCCAGATCATCGGCCAGCGCCAGCTCGCCGAGCGCGCGATCACGCTCGAGGCGCTGGGCCGCGAGCTCAACCTGTCGAAGGAGCGCGTGCGCCAGCTCGAGACTCGCGCTTTGTCCAAGCTGCGCGCGACCATCGTGCAGCTGGCCGACGACCCGCGCGACCTGCTGCTCGAAGCGTAGCTACAGCGGCTCGATCTGCTCGGGATACGCCATCTCGATCGTCGGGATGCCCCGGTGGGTGACCCAGCCGCGCACGCGGATCGTGCGGCCGACCAGCGCGTCGGGGACCAATCCTGCGGCGCGGAACAATCGCAGCACCGCCGGCTCGACGTGCAGGATCAGCTCGGTGCCGGCCGCGCCGAGCGCGATCGCGAGCGCGCGGCCGCGCGGCTCGACCGCGCGCACGGTTGCCTCGACGATCTGGAAGCCGTCGCGCTCGCGCGCGAGCGCGTCGGCGCGGCGCACCTGGAACAGGCCGAGCGCCCACACGCCGCGGCGTGTGTCGCGGGCCTCGGCCTCCGCCGCGTAGAGCTCGGCCAACGCCGCGCGCTGGTCGACGCCGTCGCCGACGCGCGCCAGCCCGCGGCGCAGCAGCTCGCTCTGCAGCAGCCGGCCGGTCGCGTCGCGCACCAGGGCGACGGTCCGGCCGTAGCGATCGGTCGGCTGCCGGCCGGTCTCCAGGGTCACGGCCTGGTCGACCACGAGCCGCGCCAGGGTCTCGCGGGCGCGCGTCGCCAAGCCCTCGAGCGCCGCATTCGGGCTGGTGGGTGGCTTCGGCGCCTGGATCGCGGCGAGCCTGACCGTGCGCCCGTCGTCGAGCCGCAGCGTGTCGCCGTCGATCGCCTCGACGACCCGTGCTGCCGGGCCGCCCGCCGCGCTCGGCGCGGCAAGACTGAGATCCGCGCCCAGCGCCAGCGCCAGGGCCAGCGTGACAAAAGCACCCCGGCGGCGCTTCGGGCTTGATGCGCCGTGCCCGCTCATGCTGCGATGGCCGGGCGGCGGAGCGACGTCGGTACCGGCATCGAAAATCCCTCGGGGCGCGTGCGGGAAGGCGGGAGTGGGTGCCGAGAGAGTTGATTGTAGGATGATGGGATGGTGATGCGGACCGAGCTCTATCCCGCGATCGAGCCTTACGCCAGCGGCATGCTGCCGCTCGACGCCACCCACGTGATGTACTGGGAGCAGTCGGGCAATCCGCGCGGCGTGCCGGTGCTGTTCCTGCACGGTGGCCCGGGCGCGGGCGCGTCGCCGACGCACCGGCGCTTCTTCGACCCGGCGTTCTACCGCATCGTGGTGTTCGACCAGCGCGGCAGCGGCCGCTCGACGCCGCTGGGCGAACTCGCCGCCAACACGACCGCGCATCTGGTCGGCGACATCGAGCGCCTGCGCAAGCTGCTCGAGGTCGACGCCTGGCTGGTGTTCGGCGGCTCGTGGGGCTCGACCTTGGCCC
>WNFL01063675.1_pt1 | contig 13265 bp, 9 predicted proteins | sample 5400361 | NCBI WGS metagenome assembly WNFL01 (sample SAMN13153351, study PRJNA577476) | soil metagenome | isolation source: 40 cm soil on Douglas fir-dominated hillslope | place: USA:California | collected 2013-09-17
ATTGGCTGCACTAAGAGGAAAAATGATTGGCGGCATGCCTGCAGATGGGGGTGGAGTGCTGGCGGGCGACGGGTGTAAAGGTGAATAAGGCATCCGTCATTTAACAAAAAGAACATTCTACGCTTTGACATTTTTTATCCTTGTTAAATCCCTTAAGACGTTAGTAAAAGATCGAGCAAACAAATGGCCCAATGTTATTAGCTTGTTATCACGATTAAAGACTTCTGGTAGTAGACCAGGAATTCGTTATAGGCTAACTAGGTTTTTCCTTTGATGACGTAGCGGTCAGCAAGGAATAATGTGACCTTCATTTAATAGTTGCGGGACTTGTCTGAGACGCCATTTGATAGCTCGGGTGTTCGATGCAATTATTTTGAAACTGTGTTAAACGGCTGTAAAAAAATAGTAAAAAAGTCCCCCGATATATAACCGGGGGACATGGAGGGTTTCCAAAAGGGATAACCTGGTATTTACTATTCTTAAAATTGTAATGAGTTTTTTGGAGCATTTAATAACGCCCGTCTTTTTTGTCCATGCTTCGTCCAACTCCGTAACCAACACCACCGCCTAACAACCCACCGATGACGCCGCCAACAACACGATTATGCTTATCGATCAGAGCACCTGCAATGGCACCGGCTGTCGTTCCGATTGCCGTGCCTTTTGCTGCTTTACTCCAGCCTTTCTTTTTGGAAGGCTGTGCAACTGCTGGTCTTGCAGTTTTATAGATGGCCCTGGTTCTTGTTGCTGGTTTCGTCGTCATTGCATCTTTGTAACCCTGCATATAATAATTGCTTGCTGTCTTCGTTTCATTCATTTGCTTCCACGATTGAAACTCCGCGAGGCCGGCAGTATCCGCTGCCGATAAAACAAGACTGTCAGGCGTGTCAGGCGCCTTCTTTGATTGACAGGATGTGATCGCGATCAGCAACACTGCTATCAATGCTGTAATACTTAAAATGGGTAATCTTCTTTTCATAACTGTAATTTTTAAATGATTAATCAAATAACAGCACTCATACTGGCAAAACGATGCCATAGAAATCCACATTGTTAATACAGGAGACGTCGTGGGGATAATTTCCTATCGATCAAAAAATTATCGGGAGCACATTTTAACAAACGGCAGTTTTAGCGGAAATAATATCGCCGTTATGACGGCAGGACAGAATTATTGATAACAATTCTATCGGATTTTCTTAACAAGAAATATGATGATAAATTGGTATGAAGAAATCAAATTTTCTTAAAGGGGCATTAAGACTTTTTTCTCCCGATAGATATCGGATTTTTTTTCTTCGAAATTTTCTTCGTTGATATTTTTTGCTTCATCCATTGCGTCAATATAATCCCACTTTTCCCTTCACCGACTCAAATAATTTCTTTGAATCAAAGCCGACGCCGTTTTTAAATACGGTCTCGGTGTTCCGCATTGCTTTTATATCTTTGGTCGGGTCGCCATTTATTAATACGAGGTCGGCCCTTTTGCCAACTTCAATCGTTCCGGTTTCTTTATCTTTTCCAAGATATTGAGCTGCATTCAGGCTGCATATTTTTATGGCCTGTGAAAAACTAAAACCGGCTTCGACGAGTAATTCAGGTATATGACGATCAGCATAACCCGGAATTACCCTGCCGGCTCCGGTAGGGTCAATGCCTGCCATTAACTTGCCGCCCATATCCGCAAATTGTTTTTCCCACGCCATTTCTTTTTTGAACATCGCTGTGCCTGAGGAGTCTTTTCCGATCATTGCTGAAGAATTTTTTTCAATGACTTCTCTTATTGCGGGCGTTAATGCGTCGCCCCCATCACCGGGAAAAACATCCCGCCCGCTATAAGGTTCAAATACCGGAAGGGTAGAAGTAAGGGTTACATTCTTTTTGATAAGATACGCCATCAGCTCTTTCATCTCGGCACTTTTTTCATCCAGGCTGCGGACAGATGCACTTTGTGCGGCACCATTGCACTGATTTTCTTTTTTAGTTTTATCAAAATCAGTGCTGACCCAAAAACCATGTTCAAGATCGTCGATTCCAATGTCTGCAGCTTCCCGATAGGTGATAGAACATAAATGCCCGGTTACCTTTATATTATTTTGATGAGCCAGCTTCACGACTTCTGCGAGGTCGGCTTTTGCAATATCCATGTACACTTTAAAAGAGGTGCAACCGTTATTGATCCAATAGTTCACTTCCCTCGCTGCTTCTTCCGGGCTTTTAATGAATAATACTTCAGGTATCGGCAATGCAGCCCGTTCAATATAAGGACCTGTGACATCTATATCAGGCCCCGGCATCTTACCACTGTTAATTTGGTCGCGGATATTGAGATCCGTTTGAGGTTCGACACTTCCGGTTGTTCGCATCGTTGTTACGCCGCCTGCCAGGTAAAGCCTTGGAAATGATACCGGCATTTCTAATCCAAGATATTGCGGAGGCACGCTTTCCCCGTAAAATAGATGTTCATGCATCATGATCATTCCCGGGATGATCGTTTTACCTGTGCAATCAATGATCCTGGCTGTTCCAGGAATGCTGGCATTGCCTGATTTGCCTATTGAAGCAATTCGTCCTTTTATGATAACAAGAGTTTGATCAGTTTTGGCCGGATGTCCTGTGCCGTCTACGATTGTGGCATGCGTAAGCGCTAAGGTGTCTGATCGCACACTGATAAATTGTTGCACCGATGAACTAAACTCTTGTGCATCGGTTTGCTTAACGGAAAATGCAAATAGAAAGCATAACAAGGATAGATTTCGCTTCATAAAAAAACAATTGTGGATTTCCTTCAAAAATTTTTATTCAATCTTTTTCATTTCACCTTTTTGACCGGAATTCATAAACCAGGTTTTGGTTACGCTGCCGTTTGGATCAACTTCAAATTCAATTTGCCTGTCTGTTCCATCACTATAAAAAAACTTTACAGGCGATTCAGGTTTCAATTCAATATCAGCTGTTCCATTTCGATGGCGATAAAGTTTGCCATCTTTTACAATGAACTGTAGTGTTAATCCCGCCGAATATTTACCGGATGTATCTATTTTTACTTCTTTATGTTCATAAGGCATGACAAGATCTTCACCGGCTAAAATAGATTCCAGGCAAGCATTCATGATCCCAATATTAGATTCATTATTGGAAAGAACAATGATCGTTTCATTGCGATCGGTGTGCCGGGTCATAACTGTTGCATATCCCGGCCAGCCTCCCGTATGAGTAACCGTTTTGCCAACTTCCGTATGCGGCATTACCATAACGCCAAATCCATAATAAGAAGTAGTGTCGCCTGCCCTTATGGGTACAAGAGGGGAAAGCATTTCATTTAATGAAGCCGGGCTGACTATTTTGTTACTATATAATGCACGGTCCCATTTGAACAGGTCGCCTGTTGTCGAATTGACGCAGCCATCGCCGACAATGCCATCAAGGTAATACACATAATCATATTTTGTAAGGCTATCTGGCAAAACATATCTTTTTAAACTATCTGAGTAAACATATCCCAGTGCATAGTTGGCGGGAAACTTATAAGCAGAACGACGGCTGTTATAAACAAAAGTATGGTTCATGCCTAAAGGTTGGAATATATTTCCGGATAGAAAGTCATTGTACGTCACACCGGATACCTTTTCAATGATGGCGCCCAAAACAGCATAGCCGGTATTGGAATATTGCCATTTGCTTCCGGGTTTGAAACGGAGCGTGTCTTTAACCCTTGCCAGCATCTCAATAATATCTTTATTATACGCGATCTTATGGTGGTCCCAGTTCTTTTCAAATTGATCCTCATACGATGGCAATCCTCCCGTATGTGTCAATAAATTTCTGATGGTGATATTATCATAGGGTAGTTGCGGAAAGAATTTTTTGATGTTGTCTTCATACGAAAGCAGCCCTTTGTCCCTGCATATCATAACGGCCATGGCGGTAAATTGCTTCGACAGCGAAGCCAACTCAAAAACAGCGCTATCATTCAGCATCCTGTTTGAAGAAAGATCAGCGAAGCCCAGCGCCTGCTGATAGATGACCTTTCCATCTTTCGCTATCAAAACATTTCCATTAAAACGAAAGTATTTATTCTGGCCCGTCATGAATTGTTTGACCAATGAAGAGTAGTCTTTTTGAGCTGCGAGTGAAAACGGAATCAGGAAGAGCAAAACGATTTTTTTCATACTAAATTTGTTTATTCTCCGGGGTGGTAAGTTCTTTCTGCATGTTTTAATACATCTTCCTTATAAAACAATACATCTTTGAATTGACCTTTAGTATACATCAGTCCCTGGTCATTGAAATGTTTTGAGTCCGGATCTCCGCTTTCGCCGCCGGTTAATAATGATTTGGCTTTTATTTTTTTGCCAAATTCAACGGCACATATAAAACTACTTCCCTTATAGCCATATCTTTTCGAGGTGCCGGGATATCTGCGGCTTGCAAAGGACGGAAGCATGCCCCAGGCAGAAGAAACAAAACCAACCGGAATACTTACTTTGTTATCATCAAACTTGTTCTCAATATCGGCTGAAATTCTTTGGAAACGGTTTATGTCTCCCCATTCGATCTGCCAGTTGCCATATCTTCCTTTTAGGTTCCTCACGGCCGTAAGCAATGGCAATAAGAGCTCATTTGTGGACGCAATCGCAGCAAACTGCCGGGCCTTATCCACCTGGTCGGCATTCTCATTACCCGGAATTTTTGTCCGGGAAAGAGCCGCCTCGACGGTTTGGCCCCATTCAACTGAAAGAGTTGTGGCAATAGAATTTTCCCCGCAACGATAATCCCAGTTCTTTAAGATCTTTATTGGCTCAAGAAGTAAACCATACAATGAATCACCTTGAGGCGTTCTATCAAATGCTTTCAGAAGCGCCGGTATTAATATTTCGAATGCGGTGAGCCTTCTATCATAACCCGCATTTATGACTTTTTCAATTGTATAATGCTTTTCTTCGTCAAGGACTCTTACCGCATTGATACCCCTGAAGTTTTCGCCATCGGGCGCCATATAACGAGGATAATCACTTTTCCGGGGACTATTGCCACCCGCAACCGTAAAAGGAGTGGAGTTGCAATTCTGTAACCATCCATTTGGAGGATTAAATAAATGAATGGTCTCTTCTACGTTGTGATGCCCTTTCCATTCGGTAGCTGATGTTGTTCCGTCTACTGGTTTGCTCCAATCGACTTTTGGATCACGGGAAGGAATTCGATTGCCATGCCAGTAGGCAATATTTCCTTCTGCGTCTGCATAGACCGTATTATTGGAAATATTTCCAAGCAGATCCAGCGTTTTTTTGAAATCGGCAAAACTTTTTGTTTTAGTTCTTTGCCAGCACTGGATCAAGCCGTTCATTAATCGATTATCCGCTTTTACACTCAGGTATTCACCATTACGCTTGGCCATGACCGGCCCGTGACCGGTATAGACGATTGTAAAAGTTCTTGTCTGCAGTTTATGGTCTCCCGGTATTGACGCAAACGAGATGGTTACCTTCTTTGTTTTTGCTATTTTTTTTTCCTTGTTGTACTCATAATACCATTTACCGCCCTGGTGTTGTATGTTTTCAATATAAGAATCTGCCGCATCCACCTCGCTGCTGGTGTGCATCCATCCGCAATGTTCATTGAATCCTTGGTAAACGAAAAACTGTCCCCAGGTAACAGCGCCGTACGCATTCAATCCTTCCTCACTGACCATGTGTACTTCCGGGCGGAAATAAAAAGTGACATGAGGGTTAATATAAAGAATAGCATTTCCCGACTCCGTTATTTTAGGAGCAAAGGCGAAACCATTTGAACCGGTCAGATCTTCATCGTCTGCCCGGTTCATCGAAACGGGCGCACCTGCGCCGGTATAGAAATTCTTGAGATCATCTGCTGAGATGCCGGCAGTATTAATCGCGCCGATACTTCCATCTGTCCATAGTAAAGGATACCATGGTTCAAAACGGACCTGCAAAGATGGATTTGTTTTTGGATGTTTGTAGAGGTAGAAGTTAATACCATCCGCAAACGCGTCACATAATTTTCTAAGCCACAGGGGAGCTTTCTGATAGTCTCCTTTCGCTTCTTCCTGGTCAATTACGATCCGGTTCAAAAGATCATTGTATAATTCTGCTTCGCCTTTTTGCTGTGATAGTATGCCAAGCTTTTCGGCATAATTCGCCTCCACTCGTTGGAAATCATCTTCACATTGAGCATACATCAGTCCAAATACGGCATCAGCGTCTGTTTTGCCATAAATATGCGGGATCCCATAGTTGTCGCGGATGATCGTGACTTGATTCGCCTGTTTCTCCCATCTTGTAATTTCCTGCTTGGAATATTGCTGTGCAAATAACTGCACGGGCAATATCAACAATATAAAAAGCCTTTTCATGCGAATATTTTGAATCAATTGAAAGTATAGGTTAAGTCTTTAAAACGAAGCATGGACCTACCGTTTCCTAAATATAGATATACTGCGGCAAAAAATAATATTCAAAGCTCATGGTTCGTTCGCCGTTTGCTGAACACACTCCCGTGCCGGACTAGAAACATTGACACCCGGTTACGTGGCAAGGCGGTAGATAAGGAGAAGAAGACTTATCGCAACAATAATTGAATAAATCAGTTTATTGTTTCGAGCCAGCCAGGCAGGAAGAAAAATATCGAAATTATCTCTTGTTGAAACAGAGTACCTGCGTGCAATGAGAGTAACGGGACACATCCTTTTAAAAACGATTAATACAATGCCCTCGAGAAAAATGCACCCGATAGATATCCAAACCCACTTATCAATTTTATCCGCTACCACCGCATACAGCAGGTAGAAAATGACGACATTAAAAAATAGCCAGATAAGTGTATGGATCGTCTTAATAAAATTGAGCTTTGTTTTTACCGTCATGGTTGTAAATAGCTGAATGACATTTTGTAAAGCTATGATTAGTATCACGAACTCCTATGGGGCAGAGAAAAGTTCGATACTTCGGCACAATTATAAAACTCAGGAAGTTTGGGGATGCTTCGCTACAGGTGTTTGTGTTGACGATAAATATCAACGACGGGCTTAAAAGATCCTATTCAAGTGCCACGAGCCCATTGAGGAATTCTTCTGCATCGCCGGATAAATCAGTCATTAACTTCTGGGATGTATAGCTCACTAATTGAACGGTACCGTTAGCATTAGAAAAATAGTACCCGTAATAGGAGAATTTAACACCCTGCGTTGTGCCATTCATTTGCATGAATAAAACCTTTTTATTATTGACAGTTCTGTATTCCTGTTTGGAAACTTCTATATCGGATGCAACGGATTTTGCATTTTCGATGGCAATGTCTTTGAGTGATTCAAGTGGTATCTCAATTTTTTCTGTAATGATCATTCCATAAAGATCTTTCCCTTTTAGCTGGAGCTCATATTCAGCATCTTCATTATTAGCTGCTTTTTTGAATGTCCATTTTTTTGAATCAATCCAAATGCCGATTTCTGTCCTTGTGCTTTTGAGTAAGAATGTGGAATTGCTGCTTTTCTTAAAGACCTTTGGATTCACCGGGATCTGAATTTTCACCCTGGCTGAGTCATTAACATACTTCCATGTGCCATTATCATATAATATTACTTCTTCGCCGGTTTCAGTTACAGCTTTTTTTTGGGAAAATGAGGTGATCGTAAGCAGGATCAATACAATTTGTAAAATAGTTCTTTTCATTTAATTACTGGTTAAGTGGCAATCGAAAATAACTCATACACGGAATGTCAATTCTTGTTTAGTGTTTTTCCGTGCATCCGTGGCAAACATTTTAGAGCTTATCGGAATTATTTTCAAACTGAGGCACCACCGAAAATAACTCATTTTCTGAAAATGCATTTGTTGTCATAGCTTCATGTAGTTATGATATATAAATATTTATTGTTGCTGCTGGTACCTGGTGGGATAAGAGCACAGCCGGTTAAACAAATAACTATGAACCTTGATTCATTATTTAACGCTTATTTCAAACCCGGCGAGCCGGGGGGTGCTGTCCTCCTGGTAAAAGATAACATCGTAATTTATAAAAAGGGATTTGGCGTTGCAGACATCACAACCCGGGAACCTGTTACAACAAAAACGCTTTTCAATGTCGGCTCTATCACTAAAACATTTGTAGCTTATGGGATATTGAAGCTTGCAAGCGAAGGAAAAATTTCACTGGAAGATAACCTCTACAAATATTTCCCCGATTTCAGCAGCGAAACAGTCGCCAGGAAAGTAAAACTTTATCATTTACTTACGCACACCTCCGGAATTCCGGACAGCAGACCTGTTAAAGAACAACATGATTTCTATCTGACCGCTAAAGACGAGGAGAATTTTGCTCCTTTAAAACAAACGACCGGGTTGCAGTTTGAACCGGGCACGAAATACAGGTATTCCAATCCTGCTTTTAACGGGCTGGCTTTGATCATTGAAAAAATAACCGGCAAAAAATGGCAGGATTATATAAAGCAGAATATTTACAGGCCGGCGGGCATGAAGACGTCGACGATTACAGATGGTGCGCATCCTGAATCGGGTGTATCACATGGTTATATACTCAATGATAGAAAAGAGTTTGAGGAACTAGATTACGGGGAAGAACCAACGTTTGCTGCCGCGGGCAATGGTGGTGTTTGGAGCAACGTGGAAGAGCTTTGGAAGTATGAGCAGGCCATTCAACATTACAGTTTCCTGGATAAAGCGTGGATAGATAAATCAAGAACGATTTATCCTTTTGCCGATTGGAAAGATACCCTGCCGCAACGTCTCGGGCTTAGCTGGTTTATCAACACTGACCCACGTTTAATGATCGGTCATACCGGCTCACAAGGAGGCTTTATCAGTGATTATTGCTGGTGGCCCAAAGAAAAGATCTTCTATGTATTGCTTTGCAATATACCTGAGCCGATCCAGGAAATACGCCGCAAAGTCCTTGAACTAATGGAAAATTGACCCCGGATCAAAAAGCTTTCTTTTCTCCCGCAGTTTTTTGTACAACGATTTTTTGTGCGTCGTCCTGTATTACGTCATCAAAGAATTTTTTTACAGATGCATATCCGCTTGCAGGAATCTTATGTTGTTTCAGAATTAAAGTAGTAGTTGAATAGATCGAGTTCTCGGTATCATTGATCCAATAATGGGTTTTATAACTTGCATAGTCGCATTTCAATTCCGTTTCTTTTGGCAACGCATCCGGTTTTATACCAGCGGGCAATTTGAGAATAGTGGTATCAGTCTCTTTTAGGGGAAAGTGGAAATAATAATCAAGTTTCCTGTTTTCTGCCTTAGGAAGATTCCGCGTCCACATCTTGTATATCCGCGGACTTATAAAGAGTTTGGCTCCAGAAACAAATCCGGGTAATTTGCCTATGATCATGTTCAGCTTCGACAAATGGTCATCTGCGGATGGATCCTTCAGGAACTCAAAATCATCGGGCTGCTTCGACCCAAAAATGGAAACAATCGCTCTTTTCTGATCATCTCTATTCTCGCCCATCAGTTCATTCATCAATTCGTGGTAGGCTCCTTTGGACGTAAAAACGGTTTCCGTAATCGCTGACAGATCATCTGACAACATTACCGTTGTAATGCGCGATTGTGTATTTGTTTCTGCATGGCTTTTCGGGGTTGCTACCAATACACCTCCACCATCAGTTATTAATAAGGCATTTCGGTTTTCTGTGAACGTTCCAAGTTCGCCAAATTCAGCCGTTGAACTGGTACATTCAAGCCAAATAGAATCTTTTTCGTTGGGGACGCAGAGGATCACATGATTAAAACGGTCGGCCGGGAAATCCGGATCTACAGGCTCTTCGTCGTATTCTGCATTGATTATGGCGACATGGCTTTGAATACCCACTGCCTTTAATGCTGCCTTCATGTAATTACTTAACGCCTTACAATCCCCGTATTTCTTTTTATCGGTAAAATCCGCGGAAAAAGGTCGCATACCTCCAATGCCGAGCTGGATACTTACATACCGAAAATTTTTCTGCAAGTACTGGTAAATACGTTTTATTTTTTCTTTCTTATCGGGCGTGCCTTGTACCAACTGTGAGAAAAATTGTTGACGATCGGCTGGTAAGTCATCAAGGCCGTTGTATAGAGCGTTAATCCACTGGCCATAATTTTTCCAGGAGGAAAAATCTCCTTCGAAACCATAGTGTGTAAATTTATCACAAACGATAGATACCTGCGGGTAACGGTCTCTGTAAGAAACGGCACCTTCCTCGTAATCGATTGGCGCCAGGTTTTTGACGGCCCACTTATACATTTTATATTTTCCTTCCTCAGTGATCACTGGCTCTATTGAGGTGTTTTTTCCCTTATAGCGCAATGGAATATCAACGGGCACTTTTGCGGTATAACTTGATTCCACTATTCCCTCTCCAAAGTCTATAAACCGGTAAGCCGGTATGGCAAGAGTACTTTTAAACTTTTTCTCGTACCTGATATCGACAGTAACCGGATAAGAGGCCGTTGAAATGGGATAATACGTCACATAGCCATCTTCAATCAAACCTTCGCCGGTGGCAACTGTAGACATATCCTTTTTTTTATATTTGCCGGTTTGTTTACCATTCGCGTCATAGACCCGTATTTCGACATCGTCCAGTAAAACATATTTTGTGCTGTACTCATTAAATAAAAGTGCCGGTTTACCTTCTTCATTCATCACTGTAAAAACCTTATGGACGCTGAGGTTTGCTTTTTCAAGGTTCTCCACTTCAAAGCTGATATCCTCCTGGTGCACAATGATCGAAGCTTTGTTTTTCACTGCGTCAGGAATTGCCTTCAAATCATAGGGGCTTTGCGCCGACGCCGGGAGAAGCAAGTTTAATAATAAATAAAGTACCAGGATCTTTTTCATTTTGTTCGTTTATACCCGATTTTATTTCTTTTTGCGGATAACATACTGCTCATTGATAAGATCAAATAATTGCTTGTAGAACTCCTGGAATTCGCCATATTGGGCAGCGGGATAAACCGGCCTGGCGAAATCAAGCTGTACTTTGGTCATGAGCCTGTTTTCGATTACATCGCCTCTCCTGACAAGGGCAATGCTTGTATCAGGCATGATCATTTTAATGTTTTTGGGAAGTTGTTCGAACTGGTATCCTTCGGGGATCGTGAAGTTTCCCAACACGAGATAACTCTGATTGGTACCAAAAAAAACATCTGAAGACCGGGTATCTGCGATGAAAGGGTTTTTTTCAAGACCCGAAAGTATGTTGGGGTTGAAATACGTGTAATCGCCGGAAGAATTTAATGGAAGGCTGAACTTTATTTTCTGCACAAACGGCAAACTATCTGACTCCAGGTTCTCAAATTCGACGCCGTCTACCGTTAAGCCCGGGTTGGCGCCGGTGATATATTGTTCAGTGAATTTATCCTTGCCTTTTTTAGCCGTTAGCAGTCTTGGAATGCGGGCATAATCATAGCTTGTTATCGTTACCACGCCAGTCATTTTTCCGGTCTCACTAATTTCCCCGACGATTAACACAATGTTTTTTCTCTGCAGGTCTTTATGCCATAAAGTCCGCCAGCCCCAATCAAAGGTTTCTATTTTTTCAATTACCATACCTTCTGTAGATACAACATCAGGGGGTATCAAATGCGGCGGCAAGTCTTTCTGCGAGGCGTCGAGCACATAAACTTTATCGTCGATTTCTACATAGGCCATTACTTTGTCAAATTGATTAAAGCCGGGATTACCATAGGTTCCCGCGTCGCCGGTATTTACAACTCCGTTGTCATGTGTGCTAACCAGGACTGGATGTGCATCAAGGTCAGCATCTTTTAAGAGGTTTACCAATATCAGGTTTATTTCTCCTACGGTCCCTTTCTTATCTTTCCACGCCGATTTAACCCCATCGAAAGCCCAAATGCCTGTAACTTCATTCCACTGCATGTTATCCTGAACGTATTTGTATATTGTCTTCATTCGTTGGTAGGGAGCTTTTATGTTTTTCAGTTTTTCATCAAGCTCGGCAGTACGGGGTATATTCTTTTTTAATTGTATGCCAAAATCCTCATCTTCCATCAAATACTTTATTACCTGTATCCAGTTAGCGACCCTGTTCTGCCGCAGTCCATTGATATTATAGGCGGTAATTTTCGTAACAAGATGATCCCTGTAAAAATCTTCATTGATAATATAGGGTTCGTCACGAAAAGCAGGCACATTGCTCATAGCATAGGACTGAACCGTCCTCCTGCTCTTTTCTTCACTTTTTTGTTCAAATGGTCTCGAACAGGCCGGAATCGTTCTTACTTCGATCTCTTCGGGAAAATCGATCACAAAATGACTATAGCGGACGGGAATCGACTTTTGGAAATACCAGTCCATTAGTCCCATATTGGTATGGCGGTACTTATATTCAATAATGGAACCCACCTTTACTTCGGGAAACGTGAATACTTTTTCGGAGACTTTTTTATTGATTTTTTTTTCATAAACAAGCTTCTTTTCAACTTTTGTTACGACAACGTTGCCATTCGCATCGAGGTTGTATGTCTGCGCGTCAAGATTGTTGACGTCTTCCCTGTCGCTGCCCGTTGTTAAGTAGCGAATGTGAACATTAGCCCAATCAAGACCTTTATTACTTAGAATTTTTATTCTCACCCTTTTATTCAGCTCTGTGCCGGAACCAAGGATTTCGTCTAACTGGCCATCTTCAAGCAGGACCATCGCTTCTGCCTTATCATCAAATTCACAGGCCTTCATTTCAAGGTCAACTTTATCCACTTTACCAAAGGGGGGAAGATCCGCATTACTGTTTTTGTTTTTTTGAGCGATTAACGAGGTAATGAGTAATAGCAGGATGCCAATGAACGATAACTTTTTCATGTGGAAGAGTTTTGGTTTAATGGTGTCGCTCAGGGAAGTTAACCGGTAGATTAACTCAGGCAAGAGTTTCTTGCATACAGGTCAGCGAAATTAATGCTGATCTAAAAAGACCGCCAACCATTTTTAGGAGCCGACGGTCTTTCCGCGGAAGTGACTTTTGATAGTTATCGCGTCTTAAGACCTTTTTTATCGATTGGCCTTGACAATAAATATCTTGTCATAAAAATTCCACCTGTCATCCATATATGTCTGTAGTATTCTAACAATGCCCGCTAACGCTGAAAACAAGGTCTTCCTGGATGAATTGCTGAAACAATGGTTAGAATTGAACATTTTCCGGCGGGCAGGTGAGCCGAGCCGGAAAGAGACGATTTTATTTCCGGATTGAGGACTGCATGAACCTGAGTTTCCATTTACTT
>WNFL01255379.1_pt2 | contig 13265 bp, 6 predicted proteins | sample 5400361 | NCBI WGS metagenome assembly WNFL01 (sample SAMN13153351, study PRJNA577476) | soil metagenome | isolation source: 40 cm soil on Douglas fir-dominated hillslope | place: USA:California | collected 2013-09-17
ATCTGTTCGCGTGCGAGGCATGGGGGGTTTCGGTGCTAGCGAGCCGCTCTATGTAATTGACGGCGTCATCATCACCTATAACGACAGTTCTCCTTCCTACAATCCACTGGCCACACTCAACATGGCGGACATCGAGTCGATCAATGTATTAAAAGACGCCTCTGCATCGGCGATCTATGGCGCCCGTGCCGGCAACGGCGTTGTGATCATCACCACAAAACGTGGGAAAACGGGCAAAGGCCAATTAAGTTTTGACAGTTATTACGGTGTTCAGACTGTGGCCAAGAAGTTGGACTTGATGAACGCCAGCGAGTATGCCGGCTTTAGCAATGACGCATACACGGCGGCAGGTCAAGTTCCGTTTAGCAAATTTGCCAACCCTGCCTCGCTTGGGAAGGGTACCGACTGGCAGAACGCTATTTTTCGCACGTCTCCCATTCAGAATTATCAGTTAACCCTCTCCGGTGGAAGTGATAAAAATCAATATTTAGTTTCGGCGGGCTATCTGAAGCAAGATGGAATTATTATTGGCTCCGTGTTCGACCGATACTCCTTTCGGGTTAACCTGGATAATCAAATTACTTCTCACCTGAAAGTCGGAAGCAGTCTCACCCTGAGCCGGACATACAACGAAGCGCTGCCCAACAACGACAAATTCGGCGGGATCGTCGCCCAGGCGATCCGGCGGTCCCCCACCCTTCCGATCTACGATCCAACCGGAGGATGGGGAGGACCGGATGCACAGGACCTTCCTTACTTAGGTCTGACTGCGAACCCGGTGCGAATTGCCTTACTCAATAATAACCAAACCGAGCGGATCCGCGGATTGGGAAATCTGTACGTGGAGTTGGAAGTGATCAAAGACCTCTTCGCAAAGACCAGTCTGGGGATTGACTACCTGTTGACGAATAACAATTCGTTTAGCCCGACCTGGAGGGAGGGGGTACTGCAAAATACGATTCCCGTTGCCAGCGCCACCAAAAATACGCTGGCCAACATCATGTCAGAGAACACGATTGCTTACAGAAAGACTTTTCGTGCAAAGCATCACCTCGAAGTCCTTGCGGGTTATACGGCCCAGTTATCCACTTTCGAGAATATCTCGGCGAGTTCAAAGAATCATCTCACGAATACCGTGATCACGATCGACGCCGGAGATCCGAATCCCGATCGCCAGGCATTCGGGAGCAAAAGCCAAAGCAGCTACGCTTCCTTGTTAGGCCGGATCAATTATGCTTTTGAAGACAAGTACTTATTCACGGCGAATGTGCGGCGGGACGGTTCTTCTGTTTTCAGCTCATTGCATAAATATGCGGTGTTTCCCTCCTTTTCAGCGGGGTGGCGGATTTCCGGGGAGCGCTTTATGGCCCGCGTTGCATTGATCAGCGACTTGAAGTTACGCGCAAGCTGGGGACAAGTAGGTATTGACGGTAATTTGGGTAACGGTACCGAGTACGCAACGATCGCGTCGGGATACCTGTATAATTTCGGACATACTGTCGTACCCGGGATGGCCGGCAATCGCGTTCCCAATTCCAACCTGAAATGGGAGACCGTAACGCAAAGGGATATCGGGGTCGATGTTGGCTTGTTCGAAAACCGGATAAGTGTTACAGCCGATTATTTCTCAAAACGTTATGGGGATATGATCACCCAGCGGCTCATCCCGGTCTACGCTGGGATTATCAGCGATAGTTTCTACGAGAATCCGATAACCCAACCGATTAACAGTGCTACCGTAACCAACAGCGGATTTGAATTCGCGATGAACTACCGCAAATCGCAAGGTCCTTTCACCTATAGTCTCGGCGCTAACCTGACAACTTTTCAAAACAAGGTTATCAAATTGTCGGACCAAATCGTCGGTGGAAATACGGGCAACACCCCGCAGGGAAATTTGACCCGGACGGCCCAGGGCCGCTCTGTCGGCGAATTCTTCGGCTGGCAGACAGACGGTATTTTCCAAAATCAGAATGAGATCAACCAGGCCAACGCATTGGGTGATCCTGCTGTGCCCTTCCAGAACAGTGCCACAGCGCCAGGTGATTTAAGGTTCAAAGACATCAACGGAGACAATGTCATTGATGATAAAGACCGCGTCTACCTGGGTAGCCCAATTCCGCATTTTATGTACGGACTCCAGGCCAATTTGGCATATCAACGATTTGATCTTTCGTTATTTTTTCAGGGCGTTCAAGGAAACAAAATTGCGAACGTCAACCGGTTCATTACGGAATCCAGCGGAGGGTCTGAAAATAAAAGCCGTGATATGCTACAACGATGGAGTGATTCAAATCCCAGCAATACCTATCCCCGTGCCGTTGTTACCGATCCCAACTTTAACGATCGTTTCTCCAACCGCTTCGTTGAAAATGGTTCCTATCTCCGCCTTCGCAATGTCCAGTTAGGGTACAAACTTGCGCCCATGCTTCTTCAAAAATTATCCATTCATTCTCTTCGAATCTATTTATCGGCGCAGAACCTGTTTACGCTGACACACTACAAGGGGTTTAATCCGGACATTGGGGCGCAAAGCCAGAGTAACCTCAGCTACGGTGTGGACAATTCCATCTATCCTCAAAGTATTACTTTTCTAGTCGGTGTCAATGTTGAGTTTTAAGTTTTTTCTTTTAGTCTAAATGAAACGGAATATGAAAACGATTTATAAGATAGGCAGGGTCCTTTTCCTGGGAACGCTCATGGCCTGTGGTCAGGATTTCTTAACACGGCCACCGCTCAATCAAATTTCCGACAATAGTTTTTGGAAAACGGAACAAGATGCGACCGAAGGCGTAACGGCAATTTACGATGCCCTCCAAACGGATCTGGGATACCGGTTGGGTATGCTCGTTTTTGGCGACGTGGCGGGAGACGACATGAACAGCTTTGATGCCAATTGGTTTGTTCAGTATGATAATTTTACCGTCAATGCCGCCGATCCGCAGGTCCTTCGCGCCTGGCGTGCCTGGTGGGCGGGTGTCACACGGGCCAATATTGTACTGGCACATGTCCCCGCTATTCAAATGGACAACGATCTGAAGACGCGGTTGTTGAACGAAGCAAAATTCTTGCGGGGAGTTTGTTATTTCAATATGGTTACTATTTGGGGAGATGTTCCCCTTATCCTGACGGAGTTAAATCAAGCGGAACTCAATTCTGTTACCCGGCAATCCAAGGATTTGATTTGGGCGCAAGTTGAAAGGGATTTTACCGAGGCGGAGGCGTTGCCTTTACAATACCCTGCTACCGATGCAGGCCGGGCAACGAAAGGCGCAGCCAAAGCATTTCTTGCGCGCAGCTACCTGTACCAGGGCAAGTACCAACAGGCTGCCGCGAAAGCGAAAGAAGTCATCGATTTAAATGTATACGATCTCCATGATGAGTACATAAAGAATTTTCAAACAGCCTTTGAGAATGGGATTGAATCCGTTTTCGAAGTAGAATTTGTTCCCGGCACAGGGGGTTGGGGAAATAATGAAGGAAATTGGGCGCCTGAATTTACAGGGCCACCTGGAAATTATGTACCTGCCGGAGGCTATGGAATTATCGTTCCGGAGGCAAGCCACAAAAAAGCCTATGAACCGAACGACAAGCGGAGGTCGGTGAATATATTTGAGTTTGGTTCAGTGTACAACAGTACGCCGTATGACTCTACCTGGTCACCCACTGGAATAAACCTGGCTAAATACATTGTAGGAGACCCTCCGGTAAGTACCGAAGGACCTATTGATGCAGAACGCAATACCCCGGTGATCCGGTACGCCGAAGTATTGCTTACGTACGCCGAGGCCTTGAATGAAACGGGGCAAACAGCAGCGGCAGAACCGTATCTCAACAAGGTGCGCAATCGCGCCGGCCTTGGCAACCTGACGGGGTTGAGCCAGGATGCTTTTCGGGATGCGGTGCTGCAGGAACGGCGAATCGAATTTTTTGGAGAAGGTCATCGGTTTTTTGATCTTCGGAGAACCGGCAAGGCAGACAAGTTCATACGGGCGATAGCCGGAAAGTCCAATTATATAGAACCGAAGAATCTTTATTTTCCGGTCCCTCAACAAGACAGAGATTTGAATTCAGGATTAAGCCAAAATGCCGGGTACTGAGATCCCTGGTCTTTGGTCGTTGATGGTAGCGGGTTGGAATTCAAAAAGCCCATAACGCAAGACGAAGGACTCAGACCGGCTTTCAATAATGAACGCGAGAACCAAGAATAACCGGGTAGTTATTTCTATCCTTCTTCTGATTATTTTGCTCTTTGCGGCATTTACGTTACTTATTAAATACTTGGTTTAGCTCGCGTAAGGTGAACTATAAAAGATCCATCCTTACTCGTCTTCTGCTTCTTCTGATACTTTCTGAACTGTCAGGATGCAGTTCCCATCATCGTGCCCCCCTGCAGGTAAGCAAAACGAATCCCCGGTACTTCGACGATGGTTCCGGAAAGGCAATTTACCTTACCGGGTCACACACCTGGAATAATCTTGTTGATATGAAACCGGCAGGCATTCCGGATACGTTTGATTTTCCGGGTTACCTTGATTTTATGAAAAAGTACAATCATAATTTCATGAGGCTTTGGACCTGGGAATTACTTACCTGGGATACACGCGGAAATGAGCAGAAGGCACCTAAAATTCTGGAAGTGGAACTTCATCCGTGGAAAAGGACAGGGGCTGATAAAGGGCTGGACGGAAAACCAAAATTTGATCTTACCCAATTTGATGAATCCTACTTCGAACGGCTGCGACAAAGGGTAGCCGCTGCAAGGGAAAAGGACATTTACGTCTCCGTCATGTTGTTTGAGGGATGGGGCATACAGTTTAGCCCCGAGGGCTTCCGAAATCATCCTTTCCATCCGGATAATAATATCAACGGGCTCGGTCTCGATACATCGACTCAAAGTAAGGGATTGGAAATACATGAACTCAAGAATAAAAAAGTGCTGGAGATCCAGGAAGCCTACGTACGGAAAGTAATCGATGCCGTCCGGGACCTGGACAACGTGCTCTATGAAATTTCCAATGAAAATCATGCCTCTTCCACGGCGTGGCAATACCACATGATCAACCTGGTCAGGGAATACGAAAGGCAGACCGGCCCTCCCCATCCGGTTGGCATGACCTTCCAGGTTGACGGAGGCAATAACCAAACCCTTTTTGATAGCCCCGCCGACTGGATATCCCCCAATTCCGACGGAGGCTACCGGGACGATCCTCCGGCCTCCGGCGGAAAAAAAATCATTCTCAACGACACCGATCATTTATGGGGCCTGGGCGGAAATCACAAATGGGTATGGAAAAGTTTTCTGCGGGGACTGCATCCGATTCTCATGGATCCGTACGACGGCAAGGTGCTCAATTCAGGCTACGACACGAAAGCGCTGGAGCGGGAGATAGAAGCAGTAAGAAAGAATATGGGGTATGCCCTGCAGTATGCCAGGAAAATGGACCTGATCCGAATGGAGCCGTCCGATGAACTAAGTTCTTCGGGCTATTGTCTCGCCCGCAAAAACAAAGAATACCTTATGTACCTTCCCGAAGGCAACCAACTGGAAGCAGATTTAAATGGAGCAAGTTCAATTTTTGAAGTGGAATGGTTTGAGCCTGAAACCGGAAAAAGAATGGACGGCGGCCAGGTTGAAGGAGGAAAAAAGGTCGTATTCAAGTCGCCTTTCCTGTCGAACGAAGCGGTGCTTTACTTGAAGAATTAAACCGTTCCTCACCGGCAAGGAATTGCTGGGCCTATTGCGGGGATTTGTCCAATCCAAACACTTGTCCGCCGAAGCTGCAGCGAAGGTGGAAGCTTTGGCGAAGGTGGATCACTTCACCGTTCGATTCAAAAAATCCACCGCAAGTTTTAAGCGCTCCCCAGAGAAAAAAACATCCCCGCCGTGGGTTGCTCCATTTAAAACTTCAAGATGCACGTCCAGGTTCAGTTTTTTGTATTGGTTTTCGAGTTCAAACGACTGGTCGATGGGCATTTGAGGGTCCCGGTCGCCGTGAAAGATGAGAAGTGGAGGATCATTTTTATCAACATAAAATACCGGACTGGCCAGTTTGGCAAGGGATGGCACGCCTTGTGGCAAAGCCCCCAACAATAATTGAAGAGCCGGTGTTCGTACCGAGAGTCCATACGGTGTTGATTGATCCAGTATGGTAGTCAGGTTGGAAGCGCCGAAATAGTCAAGTATTGCATCGACGGGGGATGACTGCTTGGTGTAGTTACCTACCGTACCTTCGAGGTCGGCGTTTCCATTGGATACGCCTACCAGCGCAGCAAGATGACCACCGGATGAAGCTCCGCCGATGGCGATACGGCCGGCCTTGTATCCGTATTCGGGTGCTTTTGCACGCAGAAAGCGGATGGCACCTTTGATATCATGGATGGCAGCCGGGAATCGGGCCTCCGTTGATTGCCTGAAATCCAGGCTGGCAATAGCAATCTTATTTTGTGCAAATACCTTGGGAACGTTCTCCTTCGAGCCCGATCTCCACGCCCCGCCATGAACCCAGACCAGCAAGACAGGATGAGGAACACCGGAGGGGAGGTAAATATCAAGTTTCAGATCTTTACCATTGACGGTAGCGTAAACAATGTCTTTATACGTTGGAGCCTGCGATAGCGCGGAACGGGCCTGAAAGATAAAAGCGATGACCACCCAAAGGATAGGATTTCGCAGAAGGGGTTTGAATTGATTTGCGATCCAGGATCGACGTACCATGCAACTTGATTTTTACCGGTTCTTGATGTGCGAATGTAACAATTTGAGAGATGATGTGCGACCTGCAATTTTTGATTAAAGAGGCCTTTGTGTACATTTGCAATCTTGTTTTTTGCCTCCGTATTTCAATGGATAGAATTTAAGATTCCGATTCTTAAGATGTAGGTTCGATTCCTACCGGGGGTACAAATCGAAACATTAAACCGCTAATGATCGATCTGTTATCGGTTTTTTGTTTTTAGGGGTAGACTTGGAAGGGCAAAAGGCGCCCTTTTTTATTTATAAATAGCCAATAAAAAAAGCCCTGCTTTGAGGCAAGGCTTCCCTGAATTCCCTTTGGGTAGATCATTTTTCAAAGTGGGTTTCCTCAATCACTAAAAATGAAGATCATGAAAACTTCAAGAAAAAAATTTGTTTCCCTCATCCTCATTTCCGGGTTTGCCTTTCTTTTTATTTATAACGTAATTTTTCGATCCGTAGTCCGACTCATTCCTGAAAGCGGAGAGTCTTTCCTGGGAACGGAATCACTAACAGGATGGAAGAGCACCGTATCCACAATCTTATATCCTATCAAAATTGTTTTGGCAGGTCCTATGGTTCCTCTTCTCAATTTGCCGGATCCGCCACCTCCATTTTTGGTTATTGCATTTGCTTTCTACTGGACGATACTCGCCCTGGTAATTCATTATCTCATCGGTATAATGAAGCGCCCTCAACTAAAAACATGATTTTTAGCAGGATCAGAAAGTTCCATTGTCATTTCCAGTATTTGGAGTAAAAAAAATCAAAGTCGCTGAATTTGCCGGGTTCCTTGGCTCCTACTCCGGACTTGCGGTGACCATCTGGTAGAAGGGCAAACATCGCATAGTGCGTAGTCCCGAAGGGACGGCCGGCCTGTAGAAGGGCAAACATCGCATAGTGCGTAGTCCCGAAGGGACGGCCGGCCTGTAGAAGGGTAAACATCGAATAGTGTGTAGTCCCGGAGCGACGGCCGGCCTGTAGAAGGGCAAACATCGCATAGTGCGTAGTCCCGGAGGGACGGCCTGTCTGTAGAAGGGCAAACATCGAATAGCGTGTAGTCCCGAAGGGACGGCCGGTCTGTAGAAACGATCCATGAATCAAAAATCAAAAACCCCGAAGGGGTGGCCGGTCGGGTGACCGATGTTATTTCAATTCGCAAAAAATATATTTTTCATCGTAGGCGATTTCAAATTTTTTTAGGAATTGTCTGAACTCATCTGGAAATAAAATTTTCCGGTGATGCAATTCCTGGCCTTCAATGTAGGTTATCACCTGGGAAATTTGCCGTCTGGAATATGAGAATGCGCCATATCCTTCCTGATTGAATCCTCACTATAACCGGTCGCCCCTCCAGGGCTACAATTCTTTTCGCGTTACCTTCTACAGACCGGTCGTCCCTTTGGGACTACTGCGTTCGCCGATTCGTCCACCGAAGCGTCTCGTGCAGGTGGAAGCGTTTTTCTCAATCACCGTAGCATTTGCGAAGGTGATTGCGAAACCGGACAAAGTGTTTTATTTCCCTTCAAAGCCCGCGTATACGAATGACTCAATTCGAGAATGGAATTAGCCCTTTCGGTTCGATGATTCTTTTTTTCCTGTCGAATAGAATTGAAGCCGGTTCAGTTGCAATTATAAGCGTAGGTTGAGGTATTAATCTGAGAGCTTACAGTATATGTCTCAACCCGCTTTGATGGAAATCCATTTGCGTCGAATTCGTAGGTGTAGGTAATTACTTCGCCTCCGCTATAAACTATTTTTGTAACGATATTTTCAACAGGTTGTCCTCCGAGTCTAAGATATTTAATTAACACAGGGGGTGCGGCACTGAACGCACACTTTTTGTCGCCGTACGAAAACTCTGATGTTGAAGAAGGAGCCGTACTGGTAGCGGAGTCGAAATATTTTATTCGAATGGGATCCTTGGAGGAAGTATTGGCATACTCTAAGACCCGATAAGTATCTTTTACCAGAGTGGCGCTTTTATAATATTCCTGTATTTTGACCAATTGCCCATTCGCGTATTCATAGTCTGTCTGATCTTCCAGGGCATTCGTGGCCGAGTATTTCTCTCTTTTTGTAATACCATCGCTCGAACTAGTAAAAACGTCACGCGCGTTTCCGGAATAATCGATCTCGGAGATATTACCACTTGCATCGTATTTGAAAGTGCCGGTGATGGAACCGCCTCCTCCCGTGGCGGTTGTCGTGGTTGTTGCACGTTGGCCGTCGTACGTCAAGGTATACGTGTACGTGTTGCCGCCACCGGATGTTATCTGGGAAGTCAAAAGGCAAGGTATTATTATTGCTTTAGGGTCATCCTTCTTGTGACAACCAAACAATAGAAGCATTGTGATGGTTGCACACAACCCTCCATTTACAATCATTTTTTTCATTATTTTCTTGGAGGAATAATTATATAAGGCCGAAATCGAAACAAAGAAGATGAGTATAAATTCCTGAAATATATCAAGTAATTCTCAGATACTAAAATTAATGCCGCTTTTCAACGCCTTCGTATAGACTCGCTTGTCGAATGAATAAACATGTGGCGTTTTGTGAGGTTTGCCCGTCCGGCGTTCTCCGGTCTTTCTTACAATCTTAAGACCGATGATCTTTTTTCTGAAGTTCGCCCGATCGAGCCGGACCCCAAGGATCGTTTCGTACAGGCTTTGGAGCTCCGACATCGTAAATTCTTTCGGCAGGAGGTTCAACCCGACCGGCTGATGGATGATCTGTAATCGCAATGCTCTTAATGCTTCCGTGATCATCTCAGCATGGTCAAACAACAACCCGGGAAGCCTGTTTAAATCACACCAGGAGCATTCTTCTGTGAAAAAATCGGGCTGTGGATTAATGATCTGGGAATACTCCACCAGTGCATAATAACCTATGGAGACCACTCGCTGACGGAGCCAGTTGCCTTTCGGGAAACGAACTCCAAGCGCCTTGTTAAAATCTGCCATTTTCATGCCGGGGACCTTCGATCGGTCAGGATCGGTGAACGTGTGATACTGTTTGAAAAAAATCCCCCCGATCCCGGTCCTTTCCTTCAGCAATCGGCTGGCCGCCGTGTCGGCCGGCTCAGCGCGTTTCATATAACCGCCCGGCAAACTCCAACCCCGCAGGTATTTCCATTTCAATAACAGGATTTTCAGTTCGTTTTCATGGAACCCGAATACGGCACAGTCAATCGATACATGGGGCAGGTATTCCCGGTACCCGTTGTCAATAAAATCCTGCAACTGGCGTTTTAACATGCTGCAAGGTAATTCGATCGACCGAGAATTTGATAATTGTGAAAAACTTTTTACTATTGAGTACTTTTTACCTAATAGCTGCCGAAAATGAAAAGATCACGAACCCGCCTTCTACCGTTTATCCTCCTGCTGACGACCCTTTCCTGCTCGGAAAAGCAGCCTGCCCGTGTGCTGGTCTTCACCAAAACAGCAGGATTCAAGCACGAAAGCATCCCTGCCGGGGTGCAGGCGATTCTGCAGATGGCCAAGCAACACCATTTTCTGGTCGACACAACCTCCGATGCCGATCAATTCAATGACGATAACCTGAAGCGGTACCGGGTCGTCGTGTTTCTGAATACCACCGGGGATGTACTGAACCGGGAACAGCAAAATGACTTTGAGCGATTCATCCAGGCAGGAGGCGGCTACGTCGGCATTCATGCCGCAGCCGATACCGAATACGAGTGGCCCTGGTACGGCAAACTTGCGGGAGCCTGGTTCAACGGGCATCCCAATGGACCCAACGTGCGCGAGGCGGAATTTTTCACAGTCGATAAAACGCATATCTCCTCCGATTCATTGCCCGAACGGTGGAAGCGGACTGACGAATTCTACAATTATAAAAATATTCAACCCGACCTGCATGTGCTTGTAAAGATCGACGAGAAAACGTACGAGGGAGGAACAAACGGCGACAATCACCCTATCAGTTGGTATCACGATTTCGATGGAGGAAGAGCTTTCTATACCGGGATGGGCCACACCGTTGAATCCTACACCGATCCAATTTTCCTCCGTCACGTATGGGGGGGTATGTCGTATGCTCTCGGAGGCGAAAAAGCAGCGGCCCTGGACTACAAAAAAGTAAGCACTCCGCACATTCCGGAAGAAAACCGCTTCTCCAAAATCGTACTCGATGAAAAGCTCGACGAACCGCTGGAGTTAGCCGTTCTGCCGGGACAAAAAATACTATTCATTGAGAGAAAAGGCAAAGTGAAACTTTACGACCCCGGCAAGCAAAAAACGAAAGTCATCGCAGAAATTGCAGTAAGCACCAAATACACGGCGAAAGACGGAACCAAAACAGAGGCAGAAGACGGACTGCTCGGGGTTATTGCCGATCCCGATTATGAAAAGAACAACTGGATATACTTATACTATTCTCCTTCAGGGAAAGAGCCAAAGAACATACTGGCCCGCTATGAATTGAAGGACGATAAACTCGTCCAGGATTCGAAAAAAATAATCCTGGAAGTCCCCACCCAGCGCGAGCAGTGTTGTCACACCGGCGGCTCGATGGCTTTCGATGCCCCCGGCAATTTATACCTTTCCACGGGAGACAATACCAGTCCCCGCGCCACAGCGTATGCCCCCATCGACAATCGTGCGGGGCGAAATCCCTGGGATGCCCAAAAGTCATCCGGTAACACAAACGACCTGCGCGGAAAAGTACTGTGCATTCATCCTAAAACGGATGGGACCTATTCCATTCCCGATGGAAATCTCTTTCCCTTAGGTACGGACAAGACAAAGCCTGAGATCTATACGATGGGTACCCGAAATCCATACCGGATATCGGTTGATAAAAGGACGGGCTATTTGTATTGGGGAGACGTTGGGCCGGATGCTTCTCTTGATTCGGTGGGTCGCGGTCCTCGCTCCTATGATGAAGTCAACCAGGCGAAAAGAGCCGGGTTTCATGGCTGGCCTTATTTTGTTGGAAATAACGAAGCCTATTCCGAACGCGATTTCAAATCAGGGAAGGCCGGCAAAGTTTTCGATCCGGCACACCCTGTTAATGAATCCCCGAACAACACGGGGCTGCATGACCTCCCGCCGGCAACCAGACCGCTTATTTGGTACCCGTATGATACCTCTGCGGAATTTCCCCTGGTCGGAAGCGGCGGGCGTTCGGCGATGGCAGGGGAAGTATTCTATTCTGAAGATTTTAAGGATGCACAACGCGCCTTCCCCGGATATTACAATGGAAAACTATTTATCTATGAGTGGATGCGGGGCTGGATCATGGCTGTTACCATGGATAAGGAGGGTGGCTATGTTTCGATGGAACGCTTTATGCCCTCCTATCGGTTCAGCAATCCCATCGATATGCAATTCGCACCCGACGGAGATCTTTATATCCTGGAATATGGAACTGCGTGGTTCCAGGGAAATGAGGATGCGCGCCTGGTCAGGATCGAATACAACGGTGGCAACCGCAAACCTCAGGTAAGGCTTGCCGTAGATAAGGCTAAGGGCGCAATCCCACTCGAAGCTCATTTTACTTCCGCCGGGACAAAAGATTTCGACAGGGACGAATTGAAATACGAATGGACGATTGTTACTTCAGAAAATAAAGAAATAGCCAGGCTAAACAGCGAGGACCTTACGTTCACATTTAAGGATGCAGGAATTTATAAAGCCTCCCTTACCGTTACCGATAGCAAAGGAGAGAGCGCTTCCGGTCACGTCGCTATCGAGGCGGGCAACGAACCGCCAACCCTCTCATTCAATATTACAAAGGGAAACAAGACATTCTTTTTTCCCGGCGCGTCCTTCGACTATGAAGTCAGTGTAAAAGACGTTGAAGACGGCAGCCTTGGAGAAGGTACGATCGCTGCGGACGAGGTTGCCGTCACAATAGATTATTTCAAAGAAGGATTGGATCAGGTCCAGGCTGGGCAGGGCCATGCGGAGGCCGATGCCGTGGCGGCATTTGCAACGGGAAATAAACTAATGGGCGAAAATGACTGCATGTCCTGTCACGCAGTCGAAAAGAAATCTATAGGACCCTCTTATAAAGATGTTGCAAAGAAATATCATTTTGATCCAAATGCGCCCGCCTACCTGGCAAACAAAATTATCCAGGGCGGGAGTGGTGTATGGGGTGACATACCCATGGCGGCTCACCCCCGGTTGCCGGCCGCCGACGCGAAAGAAATTGTGAACTATATCCTCAGCCTGGCGGAGGAAAATAATTCAAGGCAAATGCCATCGAAGGGGACGTATGTTACGGCTCCATCAAAAGCGGAGGGCGACAAAGGTGTGTATCTCCTGAGGGCATCCTACACCGACAAAGGCGCCAATGGACTTCCCGGCATCACTTCAACCAAAACAATGATCCTCAAAAATCCAGGCATGCCGGCTTCGAAAGCGGATGCCATCAGCAATGTGATGAAATTTAAATTACCCGAACCGCCCATGGACCTGATGATCTACAGCCGTGACAGTGCGAATGTATCCTTCCATGGAATTGATCTGTCAGGCATTGGGGCGATCGTGCTGGT
>WNFL01141805.1_pt1 | contig 13264 bp, 14 predicted proteins | sample 5400361 | NCBI WGS metagenome assembly WNFL01 (sample SAMN13153351, study PRJNA577476) | soil metagenome | isolation source: 40 cm soil on Douglas fir-dominated hillslope | place: USA:California | collected 2013-09-17
GCTAGTACTGAATCCCGCGCCCGTAATCGTCACACCAGAAATCGTGACGTTCGAGTTTCCATTGTTTGTCAGCGTTGCACCCAACGAGCTGTTGCTGCCAACGTTTACGTTCCCAAAACTGAGGCTTGTCGGACTGGCCGCCAGTAAGAACGTTGCAGCTACGCCCGTGCCGGTTAAGGGGATGGCCAAAGGCGAATTGGGTGCGTTGCTGAGTAGCGAAACTGAACCCGTAGCGCTCCCCGAAGTATTGGGCGCGAAAACTGCATTGAACGCGATGCTCTTCCCGGCCGCAATCGTCGTTGGAACAGCAAGACCTGTGATGCTGAAGCCCGGACCCGAAACATTTGCCTGGGAAATAGTTAGGTTGGCGCTCCCGGAGTTGGTCAATGTTATGGTCTGCGTGCTAGGAGTTGCTATCACCACGTTTCCGAAACCAACGCTTGCGGGAACGGGCGAAATTTGAGCTCCATTCACGGTGAGCGTGGCCGCGCTGCTAGTCACATTCCCCGCTGTGTTGCTGACCACTACAGTGAATTGCGCCCCGTTGTCGGAGCTAGTTGTGGCCGGAGTGGTATAGCTCGACGAGGTCGCACCGGCGATCGCCACGCCATTTCTCCGCCACTGATAGCTCAGCGGAGCGGTGCCCGTTGCGATCACACCGAAGGAAGCTATTTGCCCCACGGTGACAGACTGGCTGATCGGCTGCGTGCTAATCGAAGGTGCTACCGAAGCTGCATTCACCGTCAGGGCCGCCGCGCCGCTAGTCACATTGCCCGCCGTGTTGCTGACCACCACAGTGAATTGCGCCCCGTTGTCGGAGCTAGTTGTGGCCGGAGTGGTATAACTCGACGAAGTCGCACCAGCGATCGCCGCGCCATTTCTCTGCCACTGATAACTCAGCGGGGCAGCGCCCGTTGCAATCACAGTGAAGGAAGCGGTTTGCCCTACCGTAACAGACTGGCTGATCGGCTGCGTGCTAATCGAAGGCGCCACCGAAGCTGCATTCACCGTCAGGGCCGCCGCACCGCTAGTCACATTGCCCGCCGTGTTGCTGACCACCACAGCGAATTGCGCCCCGCTGTCGGAGCTAGCTGTAGCCGGAGTGGTATAGCTCGACGAGGTTGCACCGGCGATCGCCACGCCACTTCTCTGCCACTGATAACTCAGCGGGGCGGTGCCCGTGGCAATCACGCTGAAGGACGCGGTTTGCCCTACGGTGACAGACTGGCTAATCGGCTGCGTGCTAATCGAAGGCGCCACCTGAGCCGCGACGCCGCTGCCGGTAACTGCAACTGTCGGCTGAGAGCCGCGGGCGTTGTCAGTAAAGCTGAGGCTTCCAGTCGCGGCCCCGGCCGTCGCGGGCGCGAACTGTACGGCAAGCGATAGACTCTGCCCGGCGGTGATCGTTGCCGGCAGCGAAAGCCCGGTAATTCCAAATCCGTTCCCGGAAGCCGTCGCGAGATTTACGCTGAGATTGGCGTTGCCGCTGTTCGTCAATTGGACGCTCTGCGTGCTGGTTTGGCCCACGGTTACATTTCCAAAATTGAGCGACGTCGGGGAAACCGCGAGGCGGGGTCCTTTGCCGTTTCCGTTCAGAGAAATCGACAGTGGCGAATTTGAGGCGGTGCTAGAAAGCGAGAAGCTGCCAGCAACAGTACCAGGTAACTGTGGCGCAAACTGAATCTGAATTGTGCTGCTCTGACCGGCAGGAATCGAGGAGCTCCCACCGACGAAGGTAAGATCGGTGCCGGAAATCGTCGCCCCGGAAATGTTGGTGGTCTTTGTTCCGGTGTTTGTAACGCTGACGCTTTGGGTTGCACTACTTCCGATGGGAACATCTCCGAAGCTTATGCTGTTCGGAGTCGCCGAAAGGACTTCGAGGGCCGGCGCTGGCGTATTCGCGCTCGTTATGCCCGCGCAGCCAGATAGGCAGAGGACCGCTGGAGCAGCCGCCAAGATTAGCAGGAGCACGAACTCGCTCGGCACTCGATACTTAATTCCGCTAACCGGGCACACGTGTCGCTCGTTGGTTAGTCGCACCTACATCTCCTGGCTTAAAGCAGCATCGGCGCAGGAACCTACGGAGGAGGTAGCTTGCTGCCTTGTTCGTCCTAAATTTTTGTTTTCCGACCTACTGTCAGCTTAGATAAACAATCCTCGCTTAACTACTGGTGAATAGGTCAGTTTTGGGTCAGTGCAAGAAAGCACAATTAGCCTGCGGGCCGTCATGGGGACACTGTACGTGCGAGCAACCATGGGCTGGGCCCGAACCTGTACCGGGAATGCAGAGTCATCGAAATCACGCTGATGGCTAGGCTGCCGACTGCTTGAGACATTAAGGGATGAGATTTGCTGCTCAGAACAAAGCGGCCAGAGCGCGGCGCTTTTTGCATTGGACGATGGACCTACATTGCCCGTCTTGCAGCAGTATTGAAGTCCGCCAATCGCAAAGAAGAAGTCTCGTGGAGATCGTTATGTTGCCCTTCTTGCTTGTGCGGCCCTTCCGGTGCGAGAGCTGCAGTAGTCGCTTTTACGCCCTCGCCCTCCGGAGACGAGTCCGGCGCGACGCCCACGCAATCCCAGAGCTGCTACAGGATTTGCCGGTTCTGGTTTACGGACGTAGGGATGACGAAGAGCCGTTTCAAGAGGAAACCAACGTCCGCCGGTTGAACTTCCGCGGCGGGCTTATCACGCTCGCGACGAAAGTCGTGCCCGGCCAACATCTCATCCTGTTAAGTCTGGCCGCCGAGGAAGACCAGCGGTGCCGTGTTGCCTTTGTCGCTGAGCAACATTTCGGTCGAAGCATGATCGGAGTCCAGTTTAGCCACCCTGCTTGGGAATTCTGGCGTGCGGGCACGCCTTCAGCAGCTTGTCTGTCTCAAACCCAGCGCGACTAGTCCCTGCGGGTAATCTGAACCCTACTACTCGCGACAAGCGCCCGTCCCCCGCCCGGAGCAGTCGCGATCGCTGGTTCAGAACCACAAACTTCCAATTCAAACCAACAAGGAGAGAGAAAATGAGGAAACTAAATGTTCTGCTAATCATGTGTCTCGTGGTGATCGTTGCCTCGACGGTCCGAGCCCAGGGCAGTCCCGGAGTGAACAACGCCGAGTTGAGCGGCAATTACGCATTCATATTCAACGGGATGACCACCGGGGGCAGCGGCGCCTCTACGGTCTTCGCCGCTGTCGGAAGATTCACGGCGGACGGGGCCGGGAATCTGACTAACGGCGAACTGGACACGAACGGCGTGGGCCCGCAGGAGAAGCTAATCGCTCAAACGTTCACCGGCACCTATCAGATCGGTGCTGACCACAGGGGGGTTATGGCCTTAAACATTCCGGGTGGAGGCACGCTCGCCTTCGCTATGATGGCCAACGGCAACGCCAAGTTCATCGAAATCGATGCCGCGGGAGGGCACGGAACAGTGGGTTCGGGCACCATGGAGAAGGCCGACCCTACTGCATACAGCACGGCCCAAATAATGGGTGACTATGCGTTTGGTGTAGCCGGCTTGGACGGCTCGAACAATCGTACGGCCATCGCCGGCCGCCTCACTGCGAACGGAGCGGGCACTTTCACCAACGGAGCTTCAGACGTCAACCAATCAGGGATATTCACTACTTGGAATGTTTTCGGGGCAAATTACCTCGTAACCGACGTGACGAGCGGCCGGGGCATAATGAACCTGCCTCCGTTGGCCGGCGGAGTGCCAACGAACCTCAATTTTGTCTTCTACGTCGTTAACGCGGGAAAACTGTTCGCCATGGAGACCGACGCCGTCACCCCAGTTACCCCGCTGCTAAATGGCGCCGTGCTGCAGCAGCTAACTCCGATCGGAGGTTTCTCCAGCGCTTCGCTCAATGGTGGCATGGTGATCTACCTTACCGGACGCGCCGGGTCCGGGTGCGGTGGAGGAACAGGCCCAGCGCCCAACGTGCTCGCAGGTCTCCTCACTGCCAACAGCGTCGGCGGTCTTAACCTGACCTATGACGAGAACTGCGGCGGGGCGCCGACTTCCGCAACTGGTTTGCTCGGGACCTATAGCTTGGCAAATAATGGCCGGGCGGCAATCAGGGTGGGAACGAATTATGTAGTGGCCTACGTGGTGAGCCCAAACCAAGCCTTCTTCATTGTCCCGGACAGTTCCGTGTTGTTCGGGTTCGGCGAGCCCCAGGCAGCGGGATCGTTCACCAATAGCTCTGTGAACGGCAGATATGCGGGGTTAACGACCACCCCGGCGACGCTCGGCGTCACTATCTTCTCCGGCGAGTTCACTGCGGACGGTGCCACTCCGACTGGCAATCTCACTGGCATCCAAGATATCGGGGCGCCGAGTGGACCAAGTTCGCCAGCAGCCAACGCCACCTACTCCGTATCCTCCCTCCCGGCAAACGGAAGAGGAACCACCGCGGGGAGCTTCGGAGGGAACGGCATCATGTACACGGTCTCCGCCTCGAAGTTTGTAGTGGTCTCGCTGAGCGATCCTAATCCCGCTGTCCTGATCTTCGAGCAGTAGCCTTCACTCCCTCCAACTCTCTCTCCTATGATCTTCAGCGATTGCTCCGCTGCCGACGCAGACGGCCAGCAAACCAGCATGTCCTTTGCGAACAGTCTCTGTCAGAGATGTGGAAGGACAGAGAAGAATCAGGGCTGTACAATTCCACGGCGGACCGCGTAGCGCACAAGGCTGGCGGTCTCGTGGATATTCAGCTTCTTCATGAGTGTTGTGCGGTGAGATTCCGCTGTCTTTACGCTTATACCGAGCAATGACGCGACGTCTTTCGTCGATTTCCCCTCTGCAATCAACTGGAGCACTTGCCGCTCCCTGGCGGTTAGCAGATCCCTGCGCCTTTCCGATTTTGAGTGAAACGCCTCCATTACTGCCCCGGAGACACCAGGACTTAGGTAGGACTGTCCGCGCGAAACCTGTTTGATCGCTACGACCAAGTCTCCGGCTGCCTGACTCTTCAGAACGTAGCCCTTCACTCCTGCTTCCAGCGCCTCGAAGACATACTGATCCTCTTTATGCTGTGTCAGGAGAATTGACTTGGTTTTCGGAGAGGAACGCTTCAGCTCGCGCGCCACATCGACACCATTCAGCATCGGCATGCTGATGTCCATCACAGCAATATCCGGGTGCATGGAGGCCACCCGACGTATGGCCTCGTGTCCGTCGGACGCTTCACCAACGACCTGAAATCCTTCTCGCTCAAGCAAGGACTTTAGGCCCTGGCGCACCAGAACATGGTCATCCGCGAGAACGACGCGAATCGCCATTGAAATCCTCCAGGGGAAGCCGAATCAAGAGTTTCGTTCCACGCCCAGGAGCCGAGTGGATCGAGAGTGTTCCTCCGACCGCATTCAAGCGCTCCCGGATTCCGATCAATCCCAGACCTCTGCGCTTACCCTCCGCATGCGCCACGTGGGCATCAAAGCCCTCACCATCATCCCGAATCGAGCAACACAGAGTTCGCCCTTGTCGCCGCACTTGAATCCAAACCCTGGTCGCCTTTGCGTGTTTTGAAGCGTTAGTCAGCGCCTCCTGTACGATCCGATAAAGGGCTGTTTCCATCGCGCCAGACAGTCGCCCGGCGAAAGCCGCTTTCACCTCTATGAGAAGATGAGTGCGTTTCGAAACGCTTTCGGCCAGGAACCGGATGGCGGGAATCCAACCCAGATCATCGAGTACGGTCGGACGGAGCTCATGAGAGTACCTTCGCAGCTGCTCTTCAACTTGATTCAGTAATCCTTCAAGGTCCCTAATCTGTTGTTGTTTGTCAGGCAACTCCGCCGCCAAGCTCGCCAGCGCGAGATGGACTGCGACAAGCACCTGCCCCGCCTCGTCGTGCACGCCATACGCGATGCGCTTGATCTCTTCCTCGAGCGTTTCATTGAATTGACGCAGGGCCTTCACCGCATCCTGAAATCCGCGCTGCGCCATTTCGTAGGGAGACAAGCTCTCTGTCAAGAAATCGGCGCTCGCCCGTAGCAGTCCTCCTTCGCCTTTCCCCTTTCCCGCTTCACGAGCAATCCCCTGCAGAGCTTGATGATGAATAGCCACAAGTTCGACCAGGCTCTTCCCTTCCGTCATCGCTTTACGCCCAAGCTCATATGCTCGGCCTAGCCCGGCTTCTCCGCTTCTCACCGCATATTCACTCAGCGCAGACCGGTAGATATCTTCAAAACTTGTTTCCGATTTCTTTGTTCGCCTCGCCGCCATCTTCATCGCCGAATCCCGGTCAATCGAGCTACCAACACGAGCGCGTCGTCATTTCCACGACAATACTGTTCAAGGATTCGATCCGCGGCTCTTTGCGGAGCCTCCAAAGCCGACAGGCTCTTTGCAAATTCACTTCTGACGCCATCTGTAGCAAAAATCAGAGTGTCTCCTCGAGCTATCGGAAGAACCGCGGCCTGAAGGGGAGGCAGTTGGGAGCCGACAACACCGGCGCGGAGAAGCAGTTCCTGCTCCACAATTCCTTTCGAAGCGCCGGTGCGCATCACCGCTCCTTGAACATTTCCCACACCGATCCACGTCATCATGCCGTGCACTGGGTCAATGGAAGCCAGACTCAGGACAATACCGCGCGTCGTGCGAAGATTTTCGTGACACTTTTCCACGAGAGAAATGACCGGCTCGTCCACGCTTGTCTTGAGGATGGAAACGGCTGCTTTAGCGGCCATCCCAGCCTCTTCTCCGTGGCCAAGCCCGTCAATCGCCGCAATAAGGATTCCGCCGCTTTGCTGGCAGCAAACCAGATGGTGATCACCCGATTCGATTTGACCGGGAAGGACAAACTTCGCCACGCCGTATTCGATCAGCGGTATGCTTATTGCTTCCACTTTTTCACCGCCACTGTCGTTCCCCGACCGGGTTGGGAGGCGATTTGAAACTCGTCCATTAGGCGCCGCACTCCCGGCAAACCTAGTCCAAGACTGCCGGACGTGGAGAAACCATCTCGCATTGCCTGAAGGACATCTGGGATTCCGGGACCGTCATCGGAAGCGACCACCAGGATGCCATGACGGCTAGAACCATGGATCGTCTTCAGCGTAATCTCGCCCTTGCGGGCGTAAGACACTATGTTGCGTGCGAGTTCGGAAATGGCGGTGGCAATCAGTGTCGAATCCGTTGCCGAAAAGCCGATATCTGTCGCTAGCGCCCGGCCTCTCTGGCGGGCTACGACAATATCTTGGTCCGAGTTGATGGCAACTCGGATTTCTCCATCCGACACTGTGGCTCTCTTTCTTAGTCTGCGTTCTTGAATTTTTCGATTAAGTACGCCAGCCCTTCTTCCAGATCTAGTGCCGCCGCAACACCCTCCAATGTCAACCCCAGCTGAACCATCGCGAACGCTACTTCCGGCTGGATCCCCACGATGACCGTTTCCGCGCCGCGCAGGCGGATCATGTGCGCAATTTCGCGGAGCGTGCGTGAGGCAAACGAGTCCATCACGTCCATTGCTGTGACATCGACGATGACCCCGCGCGAACGATGTTTCACGACCTGTTGCACCAGGCTGCGGCGCAGCTGGTTGAGGTCCGCGTCCGAGAGAGCTGCCTGAAAGGTTGCGATCAGCACAGCTCCCTGTTTGAGAATGGGGACTTCCACGTGGCCCTTTCCTCCGGTTCCCTTAGCGTGGTTCCGCCAACGTCACCACCTTGTATCCCAACAATCTTTCGGCCTGCTCGATGCCCCCTTGCAGGTCGCCCACCGTGTTCATCTTTCCGAGGTCGACACCGATGGTCACCAACGTCTGAGCAATCTCTGGCGAGAGGCCCGTGACGATTACCGTCGCGCCCAGTAGCCGGGAAGCCTCGACGGTTTGCACCAGGTGGTTTGCCACCGTGACGTCCATCGCTGCCACACCGGTGATATCGATTACGACGACCTTCGCTCGGTTTGTCCGGATGCCTCGTAGGAGCTGTTCCGTTAACTGCCGGGCGCGCTGAGGATCAATCACACCGATAATTGGCAGAATGAGCAGCCGCTCGCGGACCTGCAAGACAGGCGTCGAGAGTTCTCGAATCGCTTCCTGTTGCTGGCGAATAACGCGCTCACGTTCCTGCACGAAGCCCACCGCAACGGTATTCGCGATGCGATTAGCCGCTGGCTCATATGCGTCCAGGATGCGGTTCAGCTTCCTGAAGTCCGTCTGATATTTCGCGAAAAGAGAACGCGCCAGGACGTCGCGCAGGAGCAGAACGATTCCCACAACTTCGTGTGTCTCGACGCCTCGCGGAATGATTCGTTCGGAAAGGTTCCGCGCATACGCCTGCAACGCTTCAAATGTTTCGGTTTCCAAGGCTTCGACGTAGCTGTCATACACCGAAGTCGCTTCCGCAAAGATCTCCTCTTTTGTCATTGCGGTAAGCAGTCGCGTCTCCGAAATGCGCCCAACCCATTCCTCGCGGAGTTGATTCCGGTTCTGACGGAGGTGCGCAACAAGTTCTCGTAGCAATTCTGACTGCGCTTCACTTCGCGCCAATTCCGCCGCTTGGTTGTCTCGTGTCCCCAAGTCCTTCGAACTGCTCTCTCGTTTGGCCATGAATCATTCTCCTCGCCTTGAATGGCTTGGACCCGTTCACCGACTTGACCCGTGACAAATCCGGTAGAAATACCATGATTTGCCTGGTATCTGAAACAGGTGACACCCTGCAAGCGGGCTAAGGTGAATACCTGAGCTGTGAGCTAGTTCGGCCACAACACACGGACTTTCCGCTGTTCCTTCGAGGCACGGATGCCTGTCACGTCAAAGTACTTAGAGGAATTACCCGTGTGAACACTACGGCTTTCCCCGGCTTGCCCGCTTTCCGTACCAATGGAACTATTACCTTGGTCATCGCGTCGTTCCGTACTTCTGGTGGGAGGGGTTGTGGCACTACTCGATTCGCAAGGCAGCAGCGTCACGCAGGCTACTCGTTTCAGGACATCTCTGCCGAAACGGGCGTCCGACCGCAGGGTTCTGTCAATGCATCGACGGAAGCACCCTTCAGAAAAGGACCTCGAAGAGATGCTCTCCTCTGCCTTGCCGGCTGCGGACGACAGAGAGCTCCGCTATCTAGCCCTCACTGACGATCTGACGTGCTTGTATAACCGGCGCGGCTTTTTTGCTGCGGCGACGCAGCAGCTTAAGCTCGCGCGCCGCAATGCGCAGGGTTTGCTCCTGTTCTTTTGCGATGTTGATAACCTGAAAACGATTAACGATTCCCATGGGCACCGGGAGGGAGATTTGGCAATTGTTCGCGCTGCTGGCGCGTTGGAACAGACATTCCGAGGTTCCGACATACTGGCACGCCTTAGTGGCGATGAATTTGCCGTGTTGACCACGGAATCTTCCAGTCAAAGCCAGGAAGTGATTCTTCGTCGCTTGGAAAAAAGTCTGAAGAAATCAAACGCGAATCAATCTCGTTACAGGGTATCGCTGAGTATCGGTCTGGCGCGGTTCGATCCGAAGCATCCCGTCTCGCTTGGTGCACTCCTGGCGCAAGCCGATCAGGCCATGTATGAACAGAAACGGAGTCGACGCGTAGCATGCTTGAGCAAGGTATGAAATGTGCCGTCCAGACTGGCCCCAGCTCCGTTGTTCTGAAAGGGTCCTAGTCACGTGCATTTAGATGGGAGAATTGAGAAGCGTGTCTCGATGGCAGTCTCTGTGTGCCTCATAAGCTTGACGGACCCGCGCACCGTTGAACGAGTGCTGACGGAAAACGTCAGTTCCCGTGGCGCTCGCGTAATAACCAAACAGCGTTGGCAACCCGGTGAACAGCAGCGAATCACTTCATTGTCGGGCGAATGTCCCCTGTCAGCTCGAGTAGTCTACTGTCAACAGCTTCCGCATAAGGGCTTTTGCGTGGGACTCGAGTTCCGGGAGTGTTCCGTCAATTGGGGCGAGGGCCTTTTTAATAGCGTTGCGTGAATCAGACGATTGCATCCGATTCGGGAAGAAAGCTGACAGCACTACTAGTTCACGTCATCGCGCTAAACGAACTTCACTTCCTCTGAAAGCTAAATGAGGCTTTCGTAGCAGCAAGACAAGGCGCCAATACAGGCGACTCCCGTTCCAACGGTCCATACCAGCCCTGCACCTTCGGTCCCCTCTTCGCGCCAGGGAATTCGCTCTGCACAATTCGCTCTGCACACCCGAATGAACGTTTCAGGAAGGATTTGAATCCGGTTGTGGCTCGTGCCGCTGGAAATGATCGCACGAACCGGATCGTCGGTATCAATTTGTCCCCTTTGCCCTCCGCGTATCACTTAAGTCCCGACCAATCGGGAAGATGGTTGGTAGGGGCGGTGGGAATCGAATTAAGTCCCGCGTTTTCGGTGCTACCCACTGCCAGCCAAATGACGAAAGAGACGCGCTTCGATTCCGTGAGCTTCCTCGTTTTCATATTCAAGTCAGGCCATCGGGTTCTTGTTGGCGCTAAGTGGAGGGACTGACGGCCTCAGAACTGTCCAAGAGACGCTAAGCTGTAGATTAGAGATATCTAATAGTGTATATTATCATACATATACACACTCCATCGCGAAGTATATTTACACCTTCGGGTTTAGAGACGTGGAACGCCATGACTGGGCGAAGAGGAGAAGCTGATGCTTACATTGAACGTTCGGAATCTTTGGATGGCGGCGTTCCTTTCGGCCGCAGTTCTTGCCGGGTGCAGCGCTAACACGAAGACGGCGGGGACGCCGACGAACCCCGGCGATCCGTCAACGCCACCTACAGTGACGTCTGTAACTCCGCCCGATGCCTCTACCCTCGTTTGCCCCAACACCGCGGTTATCACCGCTACATTCAACAAGGCGATGAATCTGGCGACCATCAGCGCTTCTACCTTTACTGTAACCTCCACCGGGGCCGGCGTTTCTGGACAGGTTACCTACATATCTGCAACCAATGTGGCCGTCTTTACAGCCGCCACGCTGCCGGCAAGCACCAACTTTACTGCGACCATTACAACCGGGGCGAAAGACACATTCGGCCATCCGTTGGCGGCCGCTAAGATATGGACCTTCACGACCTCGGCTCCGTGTCCTCCGCCAGCACTACCCACATCGGCAGCAGCCTGCACTTACGGAATTCTGGCCGCCACCACCTCGACGAATACGGGCGCCTCCACAGTCCGGGGAGATCTCGGATTAACTCCGGGAAGTTCGGTGGTTGGCTTTCAGGACCCGCCGGCAAACACTTACGTGGGGGGCGGCACACACACCGGCGGGCTTGGGCTCGTGACCGGCACGATACACTTGACGGATCCTCCGCCGACGTCGCCCACCTCCGCCGCCGCCGCACAAGCCGCCTTGACTGTCGCGTATCTCGACTTGGCTGGGCGAACTGCCCCTGCTCCTGCAACTGTCGCCGGAGACTTAGGCGGCCTAACCCTCGCTCCGGGACTTTACAAGTCCACATCTACGCTGGGTATAACCGGTGCACTAACCCTGGATGGCGGAGGCAACGCGAACGCTATCTGGATTTTCCAGATAGCTTCGTCATTTACGACCGCAGGCAGTAGCTCAATTGTCCTTGCTGGCGGGGCACAATCTCACAACATCTTTTGGCAGGTCGGCAGCTCTGCAACGCTGGGAACCAACTCTACCTTCAACGGGAGCATCCTGGCGCTCACAGACATCACGCTTAAAACTGGCGCAACACTGAATGGGAGAGCGCTGGCGCGAAACGGCGCCGTCGCACTGGACACCAATATAGTGACCGTACCTTCCTGCCCATAAAAGTATTCGATAGGGGACCGGCTTCAGGCCGGTCCACTACCGTTCTGGCTCGAAAGCACGATTCACGTTCTTGAAAATTCGCAGGAAGATTCGCATCTCCCCTCAATCAAAGAGCTATTCGCACAGGTCTTTGGGACGCTGCCGTCTATCAGGTTGACGCCGCCTGCCACACCCTTCACTGACGAATAAAGGAGAAGGCATGGCCACGCACGAGCATCGAATCACCCCACGTTTCAAAGCTTCGTACTCCCCTGTCTTTTCATCGCATGGAGACCCTATCACTTTGCTAAAGCGCACGTGATCGGTAACCCGAAGACATGACCGAGCAAGTAATCGAGCAGATGTTGGGGGGCATTAACGATTTCAAGTTAGAGGACGAGTGGGAGAAGGACTTTCTCAACTCTATTCGTGAATGGTGGAAGAAGAAAAGAAAGCTGTCAGACAAGCAGAAGCGCCGTCTGCTTGAGATTTGGGAGGCTCAGAATGATTCCGAATCTCGCTGAGCTTAAAACTCAGGCCAAGGCTTTAGGGCTGGAAGTTCAGCGTTCTGGGAAGAGAGAAGCCAAGGAAGATTACCTTAAAGTTTTGCGTGTCCATCGTCTGAAAGAAGACCACCCTAACGGTTTGCCGTATGACGAAGTTCTACCAATGCTCTGTTTCGATTACAACAGTCTCCACCCTAAAGAGCAAAAGCTGGTATGGACGAGCCATGACTGGTTGCTGCAAAAGAAGCTTAACGGCTGCCGAATGATTCTTCATTTTGTTGAAGGTTCAGGAGTCTTTGCGCACTCTAGAGCCATCTCAGCATCCACCTTCCGACGAACACAATATCAGGACCGACTTTTGTATCGTGATTTTGTGCCGTCGTTCTCAGCAACGATTGACACGGAAGTTCTCTGTGATCGGTTTATAGATACTAGATCCTTTACGACGAAGGGCGAGGTCACTAAATCGACTCTGCACTCCACCACTGCCTTGCTACAACTTGAGGCTGAAGCTTCGAGGCGCTTACAACAGGAACAAAACGCGCCCTTGATCTTTCATACGTTTGACATCCTGACTTGGCTAGGCAACGACCTAAAGGAAAAGAGGCTCTGCGAGCGGGCTGTCAATCTTGAGGAGTTCAAAGCCGAGATCAAGAAGACGGAGGCTGGAAAGTATTTTGAGTTTGTCTCCAACTGCATGAAGGACAAGAAATCCTTTTACGAGCAAATACTGAAAGCTGGCGGCGAAGGGATTATTTTTAAGAATCTCAACTCTAAGTACGAGGCCTCAAGCTCCCGCAATCGATTTGGTTGGGTCAAGCTCAAAAGGCAGTTGGAGCTGGACGCCTACTGTAGTGGCTTCGAGCAGGGGAGGGCCCTAGCCGAGCGCTTGCCTGGTTGCCTCACGACTGACCAGCGCGCTTGGCTTCAACGGTCATGTCCCGATAAACGCTAGTGCTTTACCGGATGCGCGTTCTCGGTGAGGAGTGAACGGAGGCGGGGAGTTCTGCGCGCGTCCGGTAAAGCCGTTTGGAGGTGGCCG
>WNFL01406841.1_pt2 | contig 13263 bp, 15 predicted proteins | sample 5400361 | NCBI WGS metagenome assembly WNFL01 (sample SAMN13153351, study PRJNA577476) | soil metagenome | isolation source: 40 cm soil on Douglas fir-dominated hillslope | place: USA:California | collected 2013-09-17
ACCAAATTCGTGTACTCCTATCCACTCACCTGGGATCAACTCGTGGTTTGGGCCTGGTATGCGGCGATTCTCCTGCTCGGCACCCGGTTGAGCGAAAACGCCAACTGGCTGCGGATCGGTGGAGCCGCGCTGGCCAGTTCCGTCTCTTTCTTCGTTCTCAGTAATTTCGCCGTCTGGGCGTCCGGGAGCATGTATCCCAAAACCGTATCCGGACTGATGACTTGTTACGCTGCCGGACTGCCGTTCTTCCGCCGTGCGCTCGGAGGCGACATGCTATTCACCGCGGTCATGTTCGGAATACCCGCAGCCGCCAAAGTGATCGCCCGCTCTAATAAGCCGCAAGGCGCCGCCACAGCCTAGTTTGTGGAGCGACGGGCGTCCCGCCCGTCCAAGCCGAGCGCAGCTCGGCCTCGCTTCCTCTGCCGCCGGATCCACCACCCCACGAGAAGCGCTCCGGCCGTTGCCAGAATCCACACGAAATGGTGCGCGAAAAGACTCCCCGTCATCGTCACAATTCCCGGCCCGAACCACAACGTCAGCAGCGCCTCAATCAGAAAACGCACGAACCGTCCGGCGAAGATCGCCAGCAGAAAATGTGCGAAGTTCATCTCAAACGCCGCCGCTGCCAGCACTACGATTTTGAACGGCGTTGGCGGCGGCAACATCGCGGGAAACATCAGCGCCCAGAATTCATGATGCTCGAAGGACGCATGAACCTTCTCGAAGCGCTCTGTTGAAAGCCGCTTACGCAACAGTACCTCGCCACCCGCATAACCGACAACGTAGAGAACGATGCTGCCTAGCGCAGATCCGGCCGAAGCCAGCAGCACATACAGCAGAAAGCGCGAGCGATCGTTGTACACGTAGCCGACAAAAATCGCATCCAGAGGCAGGCCCATAAACGAGCCATCCACCGCCGCAAAAGCAAGCATCCCCCAGGGCCCCAGAGGCGCGAGAAAGTGCTTGATCCACTCGCTGTAAGCGTGGACAAAATGTTTGATCTTGTTCAAGCACTCGCTGTAAGCGTGGACAAAATGTTTGATCTTGTTCAAGTAGGTAAGTTTACGTCAGAAGCGGAACTCGGTCGTCGGTCGTCCGTCGTTAGTCGATGGTCGCTAGTCGTTGGCAAGCCAGCCCAGTTCGCTTCGACAGTCTGCTCCATACGATTTTGCCAACGACCATCGACTATCGACCAACGACTTAGCAACTAACGACGCTCGTGCTCCGTTTTTCCCGCAATCAACTCCAGCGCATGTGGTAACAACTCCATCACTGCCTCCAGCGATTCGACGGCTCCCCCTGGACTGCCCGGCACATTCAAGATCAGACTTGTTCCCCGGACGCCGCACACCGCGCGGCTAAGAACCGCGAAGCGCGTCCTGCGAACGCCCTGGAGTCGCATTCGCTCCGCGATCCCTTCCACCAGTCGATCGCACACCGCGCTCGTCGCTTCCGGCGTCACGTCGCGCGGAGCAATTCCGGTCCCGCCCGTGGTCACCACCAGGCGAGCCGACCGGCACAACTCAATCAGTTTGTCTTGTATCGCGCCGCGCTCGTCGGCCACCACGCTGCGCACCACCACTTGGAATTTGCGCCGTTCCAGCGCTTTCACCACGGCCGGACCGGAGAGGTCCACTTTTTCGCCGCGCGAACACGAATCGCTAACCGTCAGTACCGCCGCTCGCGTCCCATTGCGCGACGAAGCATCAGGTGTCGAGGAGGACATCTTCACCCTCAGCCGCTGCGTCCCGCTGCGACTCGTCAAGCAGCCGTAATCCTTCCATCAGCAGGCCCTGCGTGTTCAGGGTCGTCGTCTCCTGCGCGGATTTCGCCTTGAAATCAATCTGAAAATTTCCCTGGGTCCAGCGCAGCACCTTGAAAACCGCTTCGTCTCCCGTAATCGGTCCATAAGCGGCGTGCTTGGCCTGCCCCTGGCTGAAATAGATCTCGCATTTGTCGTTGCCGTTGGTCATCGTGAGCAGGCAACTCTTACGCCCCATTTCCAGCGATTGCACCAGGTCAATCACGTTCATCTGCGACAGGTTTCCGCGCAACACGCCATCGGTCGACGCAGCCTTGCTCAGTTTCTCCAGCGCGATCCGGTCGACCACGCGCTTGATTTTGTGCGTGGCATCTTTCAAAAAGAAGGGCTTTTCCAGATAGTCTTCGATCGGGTCCTGCATCGACAGCCGTTCGCTGATGTCGGACTTGCTGGCCATCAGGATCACCGCGATCCCAGCCGTGGCCGGCCTGCTCTTCAGTTTTTCCAGCAACTGGCGCCCGTCCATGCCCGGCATGCGATAGTCGCAGATCATCAGGTCCGGCAGGTCATCAACGGCCTTCAGCAACGCATCGGCCGCGTCCGTCGCAATCGCAACCTCACCCAGCGCCGAGAGCGCCTGCTGCAGCATCCCCAGCACCATGGGGTTGTCGTCCACCAGCAGGATTTTGACGTTGCTCGCCATAGCTTCGTATCAGGGCATCGCTTCAGCGATGCCAAATCGCGCGTTATGAATAGCCCCTTTAGGGGCTGGGCGACATTCCAGTCTCCACCAGCCGCCCGTTGTAGAATTTATTTCCGCTTGCCGCTTCTCCTGTAGTCGCCACTCTTACCGCCCGACTTCCGCTGCAGCACCACTTCCCGGATTTCGATGCCCTTGTCGAGAGCCTTGCACATGTCATACACGGTCAGCGCCGCCACGCTGGCCGCGACCAGCGCTTCCATCTCTACGCCCGTCTCTGCCATGGTTTTTACTTTCGTGGCAACGGAAACGCCATTCTCGCACACGCGTAGGGTCACAGCAATGTGCGACAGCGCGATCGGATGGCACATGGGAATCAACTCCGCAGTCCGCTTCGCCGCCATGATCCCCGCCGTCCGCGCCACTTCCAGCGGGTCGCCCTTTGGATTCTTGGGCAGAGCCCGCAGCACCTCGGGCGACATCAGCACGAAGGCGCTCGCCTCAGCCTCTCGCGCTGTTCGCGACTTGGACGAGACGTCCACCATGCGGGCCTGGCCCTGAGCGTCGTAGTGAGAGAGTTTCTTCGGCATCCTTAACAGGTTATCGTACCCGCCCCAGCCAAGCTCGTGTGGGGACGGGCGTCCTCGCCCGTCCAAGCCGAGCGCAGCTCGGCCTCACCTCGGAATCAGAATCTCCCCAGCCCTCGCATCAACCTCACCGCATTAATAGCGAGACCCAGTCTCCCGCCTCAATCCGATCGCGGTCCGGAGGAATCACAACGTAGCAGTTCGCTCTGGCCAGCGCTGCGATGTCGCCCGAGCCCTGCCATCGAGCCAGCTCCACCTCTGCATTCTCAAACTCTCCCGAAAGCACTGCGGGAAGAAATCGCTTCAAGCCTGTCTTCGTCCGTATCTCCGACTTCAGCCGCGCGCTAAGAAAGATCAACGGCTGCGGCGTCATTCCCGCCAGCGCTTCGATCATCGGCCGAGCAAATAGTTCGAAAGTCACCATGGTAGAAACCGGATTTCCCGGCAGCCCAAAAAAATATTTCTTGTGTGGTGGCGGGTCTCCGACCCGCCCTGATCGGGTCGACGGCCCGCCACCACACGAACCAAACACCACCGGCCGCCCCGGCTGAATCTCCGCTCCGGTGAAATTAAACTCCGCCTTCAGTTCGCCGAGAACCAGCTCTACCAGATCGTACTTTCCCATGGAGACGCCACCAGTCAGCAACAACAGGTCGCAATCCAATCCTTCTTCGATCAAAGATTTCAGCCTCTTCCGCTCATCCGGAGCAATTGCCAGCCGCACCGCCTCCCCGCCCGCATTCTCCACCTGCGCCGCCAGCGAATACGAATTCGAATTCCGTATCTGCGCCGGCCCCGGCGTCGCATCAATCTCCACCACTTCGTCACCGGTCGAAAGCACGGCCACGCGTGGCTTCCGGAAGACCTCGACCCGGCTCTTACCTACCGACGCCGCAATCGCGATGCCGGCATGGTCAAGCCGCCGTCCTCGATCCAGCAGCAGTTGCCCTGCGCGAGCCTCCGCCCCGCGTGGAACAAAATTCTCGCCGACGCTGAGGCTGCGCCGAACCTCTAATTTGCCTCGCAACTTACCCCCCAGCTTCCCCGCCGGCTGATCTGCCAACAATGAAGTGTGCTCCACCATGACAACCGCATCCGCACCCGTCGGCAGCGGAGCCCCGGTCATGATTCCCAGCGCCTGCCCCGGCCCCACCGAGGGCGCATCCTGCTCCAGCCAGTCGCCGGCCTTCACCTCGCCAACCACGTCCAGTTGCGCCGGAACCTCAGCCATGTCCGCCGCTCGCACGGCATATCCATCGCGAGTAGCTCGAGCAAAAGGAGGAAAATCGCGATCCGCCGAAATCTGTTCCGCCAGCACCCGCCCCAAACCCGCCAGCAAATCTACCGTCTCCGGGTCTCCCGGAGACACGGCGGCGGCATGCTGCTCAACCAAATGCCGAGCCTCTTCAAAACTAACCACGCCGGCCGAAGGCACTACCAAAGAGGAGCCGAATGCGTTGGAAGATGGGCGAGACAAAGACATGCAAGAATCATACGCCGCCCGACCAATCAGTTTTGCTGACCTTGCGGGCCGCCAATTATTGGGAAAACGGACCGCCGTACTGATTAGTGGCGCCTTCTCTTGCTACACTTCCTGTTCATGGCGGTTGTGACCTACCTCGAAGCGATTCGCCAGGGCATCTGGGAGGAAATGGAACGCGACCCGAGTGTTTTTTGCCTGGGCGAGGATATCGGCATCTACGGTGGCGCCTTCAAAGTCACCGAGGGCTTCATCGACCGCTTCGGCCCCGAGCGTGTGATCGATACGCCGATCGCGGAGTCGGCCATTGTAGGCGCGGCTTTCGGCGCCGCCCTCACGGGATTACGCCCGGTGGTCGAGTTCCAGTTCATGGACTTCATCGGCTGCGCCTTCAATCAGATCGTCAACATGGCCGCGAAGGCGCACTACCGTTGGGGAGCGCCCGCCCCGCTCGTGATTCGTGGTCCAAGCGGCGGGAATGTGCACGGCGGGCCATTCCACTCGCAAAACCCCGAGATGTGGTTCGTCCACGCGCCCGGACTGAAAGTAGTCTGTCCGGCGACGGCCTACGATGCCAAGGGGCTAATCAAGGCGGCGATCCGCGATCACAATCCCGTGATCTTTTTCGAGCACAAGTATCTGTATCGAAGAATCAAAGATGAAATTCCAGCGGACGACTACGTCGTTCCTCTCGGAAAGGCGCGAGTGGCGCGCGAGGGCAGGCATCTAAGCGTGATCACTTACGCCGCCATGCTGTATGTTGCGCTCGAAGCCGCTGACATCGTGAGTAAAGAAGGAATCGAAATAGAAATCCTCGACCTGCGCACGGTTTCGCCGCTCGATCGGGCTGCGATATCCGCCACCGTGAAAAAAACGAACAAAGTCATCGTCCTGCACGAACACGCCCGCACCGGAGGTCTGGCCGGAGAAATTTGCGCGATCATTCACGAAGAAGCGTTCGACGATCTCGACGGTCCCATTGTCCGGCTGACGTCGCTCGATACGCCGGTTCCGTTTTCTCCGCCGCAAGAGGAGTTCTTCCTGCCCAAGGTTTCGGATCTGGTGCGTGAAGCTCGTCGTCTGCACGCTTACTGACTTCCACGAGTCGCGGCCCGCGCTCTCGGACCACTACGGGTTCTGCCGCAGCATGCCGTGGAGTCCTGTTATATATAGAAGGCAGCGGGCTTGATTTTCCAGATTCTCCGAGGAGATGAAATGCGCAACTTCATTCTGGGAGTTGTCATCACCATTATGGTTCTGCTGATTGCAGGCCTTGGCGCCGCCTTGCTCGGCTTCGTACCGACCAATGCCAACACCGCGCCGCCGAAGTTGGAAGAGCAAATCGCCATGAGCGCACTCGATGCTTCAATGGAACGGCACGCTCCCCACGTCAACAGTCCTGTGCCGCCGACCGATGAGAACCTTATCGAGGGGATAAAGATCTACACCATGAATTGCGCGCTTTGCCACGGTGGAATCGACCGCCAGCCCTCGACCCTGGAGAAATCGCTCTATCCCCCGCCTCCGAACCTGATCCTTCACCCACTCGATGATCCGGACTGGCACGTGTTTTATGCGATTAGCACCGGCGTCCGCTACACCGGCATGCCCGCCTGGGACAAAACGCTCTCTGCGCCTGACATGTGGAAACTCACAGCCTTCCTCACCCGCATCGACAAACTGCCGCCTGCGGTACAGGACTATTGGAAAAAATCAAGCTCGGTGAACCCTCCAACCGGCGGGCAAGAGGGACACAGCGGACACAAGATGTAGGTTGTGTGGTGGCGGGGCTTCCCCGCCAGGGACGGGGCGGGGCAAGGTCATCACTGACGCTACCCTGGCGGATGGCTGAAATTCACAGTGATCACGGTTTGAGTTGCCGCGGCGTGGCCGCTGAGAGTGTAGGGCTGGAATCGCCACTGCTTGACGGCGGCAATCGCCGCCCGGCCCAGAATAAAATATCCCCGGACAATTTTCAGATCCTCGACGCTACCATCGCGTCCAATCACCACCTGCAGCACCACTGGTCCGTGAAGTTTCTGGGCCGACGCCTCCGTTGGATACACAGGATTCACGGTGTGAATCAGCAGGGCTCGCGCGGCTTCTTCGCTCAGCGCGACGGGTTCGCTGAATGGCTGGATCGCAGGCTGCGGCTGCGGTGCAGAGACCGGCATCATCTGCGCCGGATTTACCGTCACCACAACCGGCCGCTCAATCGGCGCGGAGTTTCTCATACTTTCGGGAATCGCCGCTCGGTGCACGTGGATCGGCGCTGCTTCCTGGCGCTCGAAAACCGGCACGGGCAGAGGAAAGTCGGGAGCCTTGGGCAAGGCGATGTGCGCATCGGGCAGCGTAGACTCGGTTGCGACCACTGCCAGCGCCGGTGTCTGAGCATTGGAACTGGTATCTCTGCTGAAGTACGCATCCTGTTGCGTATCGCCCGTGGCGGAACCTACGGGCAACGCACCCTTCTGGTTCGCATAAAAAAGCGCCGCAACCGATTCCTTCAAAACGCGGAATCGCCCCTCCGGCGTGCGAGACAGATACTCGACGGTGGCACGCGATCTCCAGAGCAAAAAGACCGCCGCAACAATGAGTACCGCGGCGCAAGCTCCGCGCAACCCTATCGCGTGGCCGCGGCGAGACTCCTCTACATATTCGGCGCGCGCGATTTCGCGGTCCCCGTAGTCCTCTGCGTCGTCCGCTTCGGGAAACCCGGCTGTCGAATCCTCCGGATCGGGCTCCGCATTGCCGGCAACAGAAACAGCATTGGCGCCTTCGCTGCTTGCGCCGGCTTGTGCTGGCAATTCCGCAGCATCTTCCGCACTCAACGGTTGCATCTGCTCACAGGCCTTCGCCAGCACAGCATTGGCTTCATCGGCGGAGATTGGACGATAGATCAGAAAGTTGAGGCGGTTGTCGCGCATTTCCGCATGTGTGGGTTCGTTGTCGACGATGGCGACGGTCACCGTGTCCCGGTTGGGCACCGACTCGTGAGCACGCTTCAAGAGGAAGCTCGCCTCCGGCTGGTCGGCCCAGTCCAAGATCACGCACGAAAAGGTCTGCGTCTTCCCTTTTTCGATGGCTGTAAAGATGTCAGAATAGACTTCCGCGCGGATTCCTGTACTCTTGCAGGCCGCCGCCATGGCGGCACTTGTCTCGGAGCTTTTTGAAAACAAAAGGGCGCGGAAAGCCATCGCGGTAACAGCTTATCGGGACTTTCTTCACCGTGACAGGTAACCAGTGGGTAGTCGACGCGTGGAATCTGGCCATCCCCAGGGCGAAACCCGACATGCGCAGCCTTAAGGGCCCATTCGAGCGCCGGTGACTTTGGTAACCTACCAACTGCCCGCTGGGGCTATGTTAGATCTCGGCCCAGTCTCCGTATAACTCGTGGAGCAGCTTCCGCTGGTGTTTCTGCATATCCTGCTGTCGTTCTTGCATTCTTTGCTGTAGTTCCTTGAGCCTGTTATCGATGTCGCTCAAGTCGATGCCTCTCGAGCGCAATGCCTGCTGCATTTTCTCGATGACGGCCGGACTCACCGCGTGAGCGATCTCACCTGTGGCGCGATTGATTGCCTGCCGTGTATCTGCCGTGAAAGCCGGAATATCAAAGCTATCTTCCAGCAGTCGGCCCGAATCCTTCTTCTCCGGAAGAGTCAGAGTGAGATTCTGTTCTTTCTTCTCGCGCATCACGGTCACGGCTACGGCGGCGCCCGACGATGACCGCAGAGCATGCGTGAAGTCCGACGTATCGTGGACTGGATGATTGTTGACCTTGACCACCACATCTCCGGCACGGAATCCGGCCTTTTCCCCCCGACTGCCTTTTTCCACAGAGCGCACCAGTACGCCATTCCCGCCTTTGATTCCAAAAAACTCGCCCAGTTGGGGAGTTATGTTTTCTACCGTCAGCCCGCTGCGTGCCGACTGGTGGACGACGACCACCGAGACAGGGATGTCGAAGTCCGGCATCGTGGGCATCTGCGGCATCTGCGGCATCTCAACATTAACCTTCGGTTCCCACGCCATCGACTTACGCCGGTCGGCGAGTTGCAGCTTAATCGTCAGTGGTTGACCGTCGCGGCTAATGCCGAGCGTCACCATGCGGCCTGCCGGGATTTCTTTAATCATCCGGCGCAACTGGGCCGCACTTTCCACCGCCGTACCATTCAGGCTCACGACTACGTCATGCTCATGCAGCCCGGCTTTTCCTGCGGGAGCGTCCTGGTCGACCATGGTGACTTCCGCGCCGTGTTCTTCCTTGAGCTTCAATTCTCCCAACCGCTCCGGAGAAACGTCGGCAATGTCGACTCCGAGATACGACGATCCGCCGCCGCCCTCGTCTGCGTCAAGACTCCAATCCCAGTTTTCGCCCGTGTGATCGTAGTCCCGCTCCGCCGGCTGCGCGCTAGCGACCGGGGAAATTACCTGGGAGAAAAGAAACATGAATAAGAGGAAGCGATGGATCATAATCCCCCCGAATAAGAGTTCCTGTCGTTGGTCGTTGGTCGTTAGTCATTGGTCGCTAGCAAACTCTTGCAGTCCGGCACAGAATCGCGAACCACTGACGACCAACGACCACCGACGAACGACCGCTCCTACCGACTGGCGCGCCGGAAGTTGACATTCCCGGAATTCGTCCGGACCTTCAGCACAGGTCCGCCGCCATTGAGCTGACCTTCCGCAGTCACCGTTTTCGGCCACCCCTCGCCGCCTTCACTGGAGACGCGAATGTCAGAGAAGTCGCTCCGGATGCTATGGCCATTGCCCATTTCGATCTCCGCCCGAATGGAGATCGCCAGATCATTCGCGAGATAAACGGTGATGTCGCCGGCCGAGGTTTCAAGCATGGAATTGGTATGGCCGCCAGCCCCAGCCGAGGAGAGCAGCTTCACAACGATTCCCCCAGCCGCAGTTTCCGCCTTTACTGACGTGGCTCCATCCAACTGGATACTGCCGCCGCCGGTCTGGGCCTGCACCCGTCCTTTCGAGGAAGCCAGCCGAATGCTGCCCGCGCCCGTCTCAATTTCCGCCGGCCCTCCGATCTCGCCCAGTTCCACACTCCCACCGCCGGTCGTCGCTTTCACTGTCCCACTACATTTGTCCACGCGAATACTACCCCCGCCCGTCTCCAGCACCGCGCCTTGGAGCCCGGAAAGAACGATTACGTTTCCCCCTCCACTTTCCGCCTTGATCTCGCCCTTGGCGGATGCAATCTTGATATTTCCTCCGCCCGTCTGCAGTGTCACGTCGCTTCCCACGCTGCCGACCTCAATCGTGCCCCCGCCGGTTTGCGCCGTGACCTCGCCGCCGATATCATCCAGGTGAATATTTCCACCACCACTCTCGAGGTCGACACGTCCGGCAATCCCGGTCGCGCTGGCGCTGCCGCACCCGGTCTCGATCTTGGCGGATTCCAGGTTTCGCGGCACATTGATGACAAAATCATCGGCGCTCTTATGATCCCCTCCGCCTGACGATTCCGCCACGATCCACGCCGTCTCTCCCTTTACAGACGTGCTGCTGTTCTGAAGATGTATAAGCTTTACGATGAATGGTGTATGTGATCCCTGCCTGCGATCCACCTTGAACCTTTACCGAGCCTGCGGCCAACTTCACCCGCAGATTCCTCGCCGCACCCAAGTCTCCAGTCACCTCCTGGACCCAGTTGCTGCCTTCGCGATATATCCGGCCTTCCTGGCACAAAGCCAGAGATGCCAGCGTGGCCACAATAACCGCAACGCCGGCGAGTTTAATTGCAAGTCTCAATGATTGTTCTCCTCGTCTAATAAGTCGATAGTCGCTGGTCGCTGGTCGCTGGTCGTTAGTCGTTCGGCATTCGCCGCGTATGTGTTTGCCAACGACCAGCGACTATCGACCAACGACCGTTCTAGTCCATCTCCGGCATCTGGGACAGCATCGTACGAGCCTGCGAGCGAATCGAGACATTCTGGTCCGCTTGCGCCAGTTTGGTCAGCACCGAACGCACATTACTGTCCGTTTTCATCGGCTCCACCAGTCGCAAGGCCTGCATCCGAACGCCGGAGTTCGTGTCGCTGATCAGCGCCCGCAAAACCCCGTCCCTGACTCGCGCATCCTGCCGCACGAAGCCACTCAGTCCATCCAGAGCCTTCAAACGCACACCCGGATTGGTATCGTTCTGCAACGCATACATCAGTGCTTCCCGCACCCGCGTATCGTTAGGCGCCTGCGTCAGCACATCCACCGAGTCCATCCGCACTCCCGAGTTGTAATTGTTGCGCGCAGCAAACAGCAGCAATTGCTGGATGCGTTGGTCGTTCAGCGACCCCTGCGCTTCCTGGGTCAAAACTGTGTCGTACTTGATGCTCACCTGATTCGAACCTGGTTCCTGGGTCACTGACCGGATGCCCGCGATCGAAGCTTCAGCAGTAGGGGTCTTGGAATGCTCGTCATTCACGACGTCAATGATCGGAGCGCGATTCGCCACAAAGTTGTACGTGGCCCCAATGCCTCCGCCAAATCCCACGATAAATATAACCGCCGCCAGAGCCGGCGCCATCCGGATCTGCCGCAGCCACGTTCCCGGTTCAAAAATCACACGCTGCCAGAACCCTCCCGGCTGCGTGGTTTCCAGCGCTTCCTGCAGACGCATCCGCGATGCCGCCAGCAGGTTCGGAGTCGGCTCTGCCACCGGCATTTCCGAAAGCGCCGCGTGGAGCTTGCGTGCCGCTTTCAATTCGGTGGCGCATTCCGAACATCGTGCCAGATGCTGCTCTACCTCGTAGCGGGCATCGTCCTCCAGTTCGTTGTACACATAGAACAAAACGTTTTGCCGCACCCAATCACATTTCATTTTCGTATCCCTTCGCAGAGAGACCAAGGCTGAGTCCAAAGTCCAAGCTCATCGCATCTCCGCCAGCGCGCTGCGCAGTTTTTGCGTCGCGCGAAACAACGTATTTTTCGCCGTCTCTTCCGTCGTATTCAGCATCTCGCCCACCGTGCGCAACTTCAGCCCGTGATAGTGCTTCAACTCGAAGACCATCCGCTCGCGAGGCGTGAGAACCGCCAAGGCCGATCCAATCTTCCGTCCAAGTTCCCGCCGCATCAGATCGCGTTCCGGATTGGCCCCCGAGCGCCCGTCGGGAAACTGTTCCAACCGGCTGTACTCTTCGCCCGAGGAGTCGACCGCAACCGGTGCGTCCTCCTTGCGCACATTCCGTTTCCGCAGATGATCGAGGCAGAGGTTCGTAACGATGCGGTAGATCCAGGTGTAGAAAGAACATTCAAAGCGGAAGCTGCCCAGATTCTTGTAAGCCTTGAGGAAGGCCTCCTGATAGACGTCCTGGGCGTCCGACTCCGATCCCGTCAGGTGCAGCGCCAGCCGCAGGACCGACTGATCGTAGTGACGCACCAATACCTCGAAGGCAGCGCGGTTTCCCTGCTGCGCCTCGCGGATCAGACTCGTGTCGTCAATACGGTTGCTCTGCGCTGCCAAGGAGCCCCTCACGGTGGGGTTCTGGTTGCCGCTGCCCTGTGCCGCCCGCCTTAGGCGGGAATTGCCGCCAACCGGAATTGCTACTGCGTAAGAATCGGCCGGCATTGTCTGTCTCTGTCCCCTACAAGTGGTCCAATTCTTCGATCTTGCCTTGCACGGAAATAGACGGGGCAGCAACCCGAACGTTAGCAGATTATAAGGAGTTGGCCCTTGGTTTGCTTGACAGTTGAAAACAGTGGGAAGAGCTGTCAGGGAATGGTTATGTGGGGACGGGCGCCCTCGCCAGTCCAAGCCGAGCGCAGTTCGGCAATCGCCTGTGGCCACAACGACTCTGGAATCACTACAGCGGGTCAAACCTAACCCGCATTTCGTTCGTAGCCTCAAACCCCAGCCTTTCATACAAATACCGCCCCTCGTCGCTGGCGTGCAAATTGACGGAGCGCAACCCCTTCTGCTTGGCCCAGGCCAGGATCGTCAGCATGATTTGCCGCGCAATTCCCCGCTTCCGGAACTCCGGCTCGGTGTACACATTCAGAATCACCGCCCGCTCGGTGCATGGGTCTTTGGGATTCGCCGGCCACGGACACAGCAGCACACCACCGCCGCCGGCGATGCGGCCCGAGGAGTCAAGCGCTAGCCAGTGGCGATAAGAACCATCGGCCAGGGCCCGCGCCAGCCACGGACTTGCAACTTCCACCATCCGATCAAGCTCCTCGACAGTCCCTTCTCCCATGTCGCGAAACATCGACCTTCGGTGATGAAGAATGATCGCCGATTCGCTCGGTGCTGCCTCTCGAATGGTAATGTCAACTTCCGTCATGTTCGTGCCGTGAATCAGGGGCTCTCAAAAGGTACAATAAAAACGGACGCAAGGTCACAGTCGAGGCTTGCTGGATTCATGTACGAAGTCACAGTCGAAGACACATTCGCGGCAGGGCACTACCTGCGCAACTACAAGGGCAAGTGCGAGAACCCGCACGGCCATAACTACAAGATTCGTGTGACGCTCGCGGGCGCCGAACTCGATAAGGCCGGCCTCCTGCTCGATTTCAAGGACTTGAAAGACGTTATGAAGCACGCCATCGACCGTCTCGACCACCAGATGATCAATGACATCGAGCCCTTCACTGTCATCAATCCGTCGGCCGAAAATCTCGCGAAGTATTTCTATGACGAAACCAACGTCCGCTTGAGCAGCGTGACCAATGGCAGGGTGAGAGTGAAAGACGTCACCGTTTTCGAGACCGATACGAC
>WNFL01242837.1_pt1 | contig 13262 bp, 13 predicted proteins | sample 5400361 | NCBI WGS metagenome assembly WNFL01 (sample SAMN13153351, study PRJNA577476) | soil metagenome | isolation source: 40 cm soil on Douglas fir-dominated hillslope | place: USA:California | collected 2013-09-17
TTCCTTGCTGTCCTTTATCATCGTCGCGCAATACTTCAGGTCCCAGCCCGCGCAGAACGCGCCGCCTTCGCCCCACAAGACCGCGACCGCCGCATTTTCATCCCGATCAAATTGCTGAAAGGCGGAAACCAGAGCGTCGGCGCTCTCCGGATCCATGGCATTGCGCGCCCCGAGGCGCGAGTGGATCACCGTCCAGACCTTTCCCTTCTTCTCTATCCTGACCGCCATGCCCGTCTCCATTGATTGGTACTTCGATTTCGTCTCGCCCTTCTCCTACATCTGCCTGCATAGGCTGAAGGAGCTGCGGACGCAAGTGTCCGTGGAAGTTTCCTATAAACCTGTGCTGTTCGCGGGCTTGCTGAAACATTGGGGACAGAAGGGACCCGCCGAGATCCCCGAGCAGCATCCGTTCAACCCGCTGCAGCACCTGCGCCTCGCGCTAGCGTGCGGCAGCCATCCCGATGCGGTCAAACGCATTTTCGACTGGGTCTGGATGAGCGGCGAGAATGCCAGCGACCCCGAGCGGTTCTCTGTCCTATGCGCGGCATTGGGCGTGGAGGAAGCGAAGCTCGGCGAAGCGAAGGACCAGCTGCGCGTGAACACCGAGGAGGCCGCGGCGCGCGGCGTCTTCGGCGTGCCGAGCTTCGTCGTCGACGGCGAAGTGTTCTGGGGCGCCGATTCGGTTGATTTCGTCACCGCCTTCCTGCGCGACGAGGCGGTGCTGAGGAATCCCGAGATGCGGCGTGCCGACGCGCTGCCGATCGGCGCCGCGCGCAAGGCCTGAGCCATGCCCTTGCGATACGTGAGCGTCGAAGAAGCGATCAGGCTCGGCGGCCTGCGCATGGTGGTCGTCGGCGGCGTGCCGAGCCCGTGGGGAGAGGCCGCGAAGGGCATCCTCCATATCAAGGCGATCGAGTGGGCCGCGGTGCGCCTTGTCTACGACAGCGAGCCGCTCAAGGAATGGGCCGGCCAGCGTAGCGGCCCGGTCGCGATTTACGAGAAGGAGCCGCCGCGGCCTTCGCTCTTGCCCGCCGACCCGGCACAGCGCACGATCCGCTAACGGAAGCGGCGCTGGATCCGGTCCTGCTCGAGCACCGGCGGATAATGTACGCCGAGCACCTGGCGCTGCCCCTCTGTCTATGAAAACAGGATCCCTCGCCTGGACGTTGCGCTGGCTTGTTGTAGCCGGCCTGATGATCGCGCACGCTGCTCCTGCCGCCGACGTGCACGTGATGATCTCGGCCGGCTTCTACGGCGCGTATTCAGAGCTCGGCCCGGCGTTCGAGCGCGCGAGCGGCCACCGCCTGGTCACGACCCGCGGCCCGTCGATGGGCGATTCCCCGGAAGCGATCCCTGCCCGCCTGGCGCGCGGCGAAATGGCCGATGTCGTGATCCTCGACGGCGGCGCGGCCGACGAGCTCGGCAAGCGCGGCGTGGTGCGTCCCGAGAGCAAGGTCGAGCTCGCCCGCTCGCAGATCGGCATGGTGGTGCGCGCGGGCGCGGCGAAGCCGGACATCGGCAGCGTCGAAGCATTCAAAAGCACGCTGCTCGCGGCAAAGTCCATCGCCTATTCGGACAGCGGCAGCGGCACCTATCTGTCCAGCACGCTCTTCGCGAAGCTCGGCATCGCGGACCAGATGGCAGGCAAGAGTCGAAAAGTCCGTGGCCCGCCGTCAGGCGAGCCGGTGGCCGCGGTCGTCGCGCGCGGCGAGGCGGAGCTCGGCTTCCAGCAGATTCCCGAGCTCATCCGCGCGCCGGGCGTCACCTTCGTCGGCGCGATCCCGGCCGAGCTGCAGCCGGGGTTTTCTTTCACCGGCGCCGTCACCACGACTTCCCGACAACCGGAGGCGGCTGGCGCCCTGATCCGCTTCCTCGCATCGGCCGGCGCGGCGCCGACGATCGCCAAGGCCGGCCTGACGCCACCGCCCAAGCCGCTCGTCGTGACGGGCTCCTCGACCATCTATCCGCTGATGAGCGATATCGCCCGGCGCTTCGAACGCCTGAACCCAGGCACAAGGATCGATGTTCGTTCGGGTGGCTCCGCGAAGGGCATAGCCGACCTGCGTGGCGCGCTGTCCGACATCGCGATGGTGTCCCGGCAATTGGCCGGCAACGAGCGGGATCTGTTTGCGTTTTCGCTGTGCAGGGACGGCGCGGCCATCGTCGTCCACCGCAGCAATCCGCTGAAGGAGCTGAGCAGCCGCCAGCTATCGGAGCTTCTCACCGGCAAGACAAGCGATTGGAAACAGCTCGGCGCGCGTCCCGGCGCGATCAAGCTCGCATGGCGCACCGAAGGTCAGGCCATCCCCGAGCTTCTTCTGCAGCATCTGAAGCTCAAGCCGGGGCAGATCCGCAGCCACTCTACTATCTTCGAAAATGCAGACGCCATCAGGTTCGTCGCGGGCGATCGCAACGCCATCACCGTGGCGGCACTGGGCGTCGCCGAGCGCAGCGCGAAGTCCGGTGCTGCAATCAAGCTGCTCGCATACCAGGGGGTACCCGCTTCGACCGCTGCGGTTCGCGACCACACCTATTCGCTGTCGCGCCCGCTAATTCTGGTGACGCGAGGCATCCCGGCCGGGTTGCAGAAGCAATTGATCGACTATGCCGTTTCAGAAGCGGTGACCGACCTGCACGAGAAGCACGGCTTCGTTCCGTACCAGGAAGCTCTGCGTTAGCCGTACTTCCTGAGGTCTTCGATCACCTTGCCGTCGTTCGGCAGGCTGGCCGGCTCGACTAGCTCGACCTCGCCGCGCAGCTTGGTGACGTCGCGGATCGAAGCAACGATGGCGCTCTTCAAATCTTCAGATTTTTCTTTGACTTCGCATCTGAGCGTCATCTGGTCGGCGCCGGGCTCGCCGGCGACGACGAGGCGCGCGCGTCGACCTGCTTCGGCGTGACGAACAGCGCGCGCACCTTGGTGCTCTGGTCGGCGCGGCCCATCCAGCCCCTGATGCGCACGTTCGTGCGGCCGCACGGGCTCGTACCGGGGAGCACCGCCGAGAGATCGCCGGTGGCGAAGCGGATCAGGGGATAGTCGCGGTTGAGGCTGGTGACCACGACTTCGCCGACTTCGCCCGGTGCGACCGGGTCGCCGGTCCCGGGGCGGACGATCTCGAGGATCAGCGCTTCCTCGAGGATCATGCCCGGCGCGAGCGAGCCGTCAGCGAGCAGCGATTCATAGGCGATGAGGCCGAGGTCGGCGCTGCCGTACATCTGAGTGACTGAAATTCCGCGGTCGCCGAGGGCTTTTCTCAATGGAGGAGGCAAATACTCGGCGCCGACCTGCGCCTTCTTCAGGCTGGAGATGTCCGCCTTGAGCTCGTCGGCCTTTTCGACGATGAGCTTGAGGAACGAAGGCGTGCCGACGTACCCCGAGACGCGCAGGCGCTCGATCGCCGCGGCCTGCATCTCGGTCTGGCCCGTGCCCGCCGGGATGACGGTGCAGCCCAGGGCGATCGCGCCCGACTCGAGCATCGAGCCGGCGGGGGTGAAGTGATAGGCGTAGCTGTTCAAAACGACGTCGCCGTTGCGGAAGCCGCCGGCGAAAAGGCCGCGCGCCGTGCGCCACCAGTCAGCGCCCTGTCCTTCGGGATCGTGGATCGGCCCGGGAGAGACATAGAGCTTGGCGGGCGTCGCCGCGTTGAGGCCGCCGAGGGGCGGCAGGCTCTTCTGCAGCTCGAGCAGATCGCTCTTGCGCGTCAAAGGCAGCGTTGCCAGCGCCTTTCGCGAATTGATCTTCTCCGGCTTGATGTCCTTGAGGATGCGCGCAAACCCGGGTGCGCGCTTCTTCGCGTGCGCGATGTGCTTGGGCAGTGCCGCCATGAGGGCCGCCTCCCGCGCTTTGGGAGATCGTGTCTCCAGCTTGTCGTAGTGCTTTACATCCATCTTTTGCGGCGGCGATAGGACTTCACGTCGCGAAAGCTCTTGCGGCCGCCGGAGGAGAAGCCGAGGTAGAACTCCTTCACGTCCTCGTTCTGCGCCAGCGAGGCGCCCTCGCCGTCCATCACCACGCGGCCGTTCTCGAGGATGTAGCCGTAGTCGGCGTAGCGCAACGCGATGTTGGTGTTCTGCTCGGCGAGCAGGAAGCTGACTTTCTCCTCGCGGTTGAGCTTGCGCACGATCTCGAAGATCTCCTCGACGAGCTGGGGCGCGAGCCCCATCGACGGCTCGTCGAGCAGGATCATCTTCGGCCGCGCCATCAGCGCCCGGCCGATCGCGGTCATCTGCTGCTCGCCGCCCGAGGTGTAGCCGGCCTGCGCGCTTCGCCGCTCGCGAAGGCGCGGGAAGTAGTGGTAGACCTTTTCCAGGTCCTCGTTCACGCCCTGGCCGAGGGCGCCGCGCGTATAAGCGCCGGTGAGCAGGTTTTCCTCGACCGTGAGGTGGGCGAAGCAGTGGCGACCTTCCATGACCTGGCAGATGCCGCGCTTCACCAGCAGCGCCGGGTCGAGCCGGTCGATGCGCTCGCCGCGAAACTGGATGTGGCCTTTCGTCACCTCGCCGCGCTCGGCGCGCAGCACGCTCGAGATCGATTTCAGCGTCGTGGTCTTGCCCGCGCCGTTGGCGCCGAGCAGCGCCACGATCTGTCCCTCCTCGACCTCGAGCGAGACGCCCTTCAGGACCAGGATGACGTGGTCGTAGATGACCTCGATGTTGTTGACTGCGAGGGAGGCCATGCGCGTCTTATAAATGAAAACGGCGGGCAACGCCCGCCGTTTTATGCCGCCGATGCGGCCCTGTCAGAGATCCCTGTCGCAGTCGCGGGGCGTGATGCCTTTTTCCTTCGCGTACTGCGACGCGTCGGCCTCGATCTTCGCGCGCACCAGCTTGCGGTCGGGCTCCATCCAGTCGGTGATCACCTTCCACTTGGCGCCGTCCCATTGCTGGAACTTCACCAGGCCAGAGCCCTCGTGGTCGAGGCACGAAACCTTGAGCGTCGGCATCAGGCCGACCGCGCCGAGCTCCTTCAGGCGCTTGTCGTCGATGTTCAAGTGCTCGATGCCCCAGCGCATCTGCTCGCCGGTGATCGGCTTGCCCTTGCCGAACTTCGCCTGCGCGGCGCGGATGGCTTCGGCGGTGACGATGCCGGCGACGACGCCGCGCGTGTGGTAGATCGAGCCGAAGCGCGAGCGATCCTCGAACTCGCCCTTGCCCTTGGCGTAGACGTACTTCTGGATGTCCTTCATCACCGGGAAGTCGCTGCCCGGCGAGTTGAAGCCGGCGGAGATGTAGCCCTTGGCCGCGGAGCCCGCGGGCAGCACGTCCTCCTCGGCGCCCGACCACCAGACGCCGATGATCTTGTCGCGCGGGTAGCCGATCTTCGCCGCCGCCTTGAGCGCGGTCGGGTTCATCACGCCCCAGCCCCAGAGGATCACGTAGTCCGGCTTGATCTGGCGGATCTGCAGCCATTGCGACTGCTGCTCGTTGCCCGGGTGCGGCACCGCCACCGTGGTGAGCTCGTAGCCGTACTGCTTCGACATGTCGGTGAGGACCGGGATCGGCTCCTTGCCGTACGCCGAGTCGTGATAGACGAGCACGATCTTCTTGCCCTTCAGCTTGTCCATGCCGCCGAGCTTCTGGCCCATGAACTTCACCATCACGGTCGCCTGCGACCAGTAGGTCGTGATGAGCGGAAAGACGTACGGGAAGACGCGCCCGTCGGCCGCCGAGGTGCGGCCGTAGCCCATCGAGATCACCGGGATCTTGTCGGCGGTCGCCTTCTCGATGAGCGAGTAGGTGATGCCGGTCGAGAGCGGGTGGATCACGGTCGCGCCGGTCGGGCCCTTCTTCTTCGAGCGCTCGTAGCACTCGACGCCGCGGGCGTTGTTGTACTCGGTCTCGCACTTCTCCCAGGTCAGCTTGACGCCGTTGATGCCGCCGTCGCGCTCGTTCAGCATCGCCATGTAGTCGATGATGCCGCCGCCGAACCCGGAGCCGCCGGGTGCGTACGGTCCAACCCAGTAGAAGTTCGCCGGGACGAATTGCTCGTTCTGCGCCATCGCGGACCCGGCGAGCGAAATGCCCAGGGCAGCGACGGCAATTGCGGTGCGTTTCATTACAGCCCTCCTCCTAGAGATCTGTTCCGAACAGCGGAACGGCGAGTATAGCCCCACTAATGCGGGAAGGGCCAGAGACGCAGCTTTTCCTTGGTGATCTGCCAGAGACGGGCGAGGCCCGCCGGCTCGACGATCAGGAAAAAGATGATCAGGGCGCCGAAGATGATGGCCTCGGTATTCGAGACCATGGCGTGATTCATCTCGATGCCGAGCAGGCTTTCGAGGCCCTTGGAAGCGAAGTTGAGCAGGATCGGGAAAAGGGTGATGAACGCCGCGCCGAGGAACGAGCCGAGGATCGAGCCCACCCCGCCGATGATGACCATGAACAGCACCCGGAACGAGAGGTCGAGGGTGAAGGCCTCGGGCTCGACCGTGCCGAGGTAGCAGAAAGCGTAGAGCGCGCCGGCGACGCCGCAGTAGAACGAGCTGATGGCGAAGGCGAGCAGCTTGGTGCGCAGCATCGGGATGCCGATCACCGCCGCGGCGACGTCCATGTCGCGTATCGCCATGAAGGCGCGCCCGGTCTCGCTGCGCATCAGGTTCTTCGCCGCGAGCGCCATCGCCGCGACCACGCCGAGCGTGAGCAGGTACTTGGCGGCAGGCGAGACGAACTCGTAGCCGAGGATCACCATGCGCTGCGCGGTGATGACGCCGGAGGAGCTGTGGTTCGAGAACCAGCCGACGCGGTTGATCAGCCAGAGGACGAAGAACTGGCAGGCGAGCGTCGCCACCGCGAGGTAAAGGCCCTTGATGCGCAGGCTCGGCAGGCCGAAGACGATGCCCACCGCCGCGGCGCTCAGCCCGCCGAGCGCGAAGGCGCCGAGAACGGGCATGTGCGGCACGCGCAGCATCGCGTTGTAGGCCATGAACGCGCCGATCGCCATGAAGGCCGCCGTGCCGAGAGAAAGCTGGCCCGCATAGCCGGTGAGGATGTTCAGCCCGAGCGCGGCGAGCGACAGGATGAGAAACGGCGTGATCAGCGCCGAGAGCCAGTACTGGTCGCCGAAGATCGGCACGGCGATGAAGGCGATCACGAGCAGCGCGACGACGGCGACCCGGTCCTGCGCGATCGGGAAGATCTGCTGGTCCTGCGCGTAGGACGATTTGAACTGGCCGGCTTCGCGGTAGAGCATCTAGACCCTGTCGATGTGCTTCTCGCCGAACAGGCCTTCCGGCCTGACCAGCAGGAAGACGAGCGCCACGACATAGGCGAACCACGACTCGATGCCGCCGCCGACCATCGGCCCGATGTAGACCTCGGCGAGCTTCTCGCTCGCGCCGATGATCAGGCCGCCGACGATGGCGCCGGCGATCGACTCGAAGCCGCCGAGGATGAGCACCGGCAGCGCCTTCAGCGCGGTGAAGGTCAGCGCGTACTGCACGCCGTTCCTCACGCCCCACAAGAGACCGGCGACGAGCGCGACAAAGCCCGCCACCGCCCAGACGATGGTCCAGATGTGCTGCAGCGGGATGCCCACCGCGAGCGCCGCCTGGTGATCGTCGGCCACGGCGCGCAGCGCCCGGCCGATGCGCGTCTTCTGGAAGAGCAGCGCGAGCACCGCGACCAGCACCCCGGCGACGCCGGCGGCGAAAAGGTCGAACTGGCTGATGCTGATGTTCCACTTCTCCGAGAGCCACTCGATCGGCACGTCGGCGATGCCGAGCTCGAGGCCGTGCGGCTGGGAGCCGAAGACGAGCTGCGACAGGCCTTCCAGCACGAAGGTGAGGCCGATGGTCGCCATGAGGAGCGTGATCGGCGGCTGGTTGATGAGCGGACGCAGCACGATGCGCTCGATCAGCATGCCGAGCACCACCATCACCGCCAGCGTCACCGCCAGCGCCAGCCAGAAGTTCCAGCCCCGCTCGGTGAGCGAGACGAAGGTCAGCGCGGCGAAGAACACCATCGAGCCCTGGGCGAAGTTGAATACGCCCGAGGCCTTGTAGATCAGGACGAATCCCAGGGCGACGAGCGCGTACATCACGCCTGCGAGGAGCCCTCCCGCTACAACCTCGATGAAGAAGTTCATGCTAGTGGGTGACGCCCAGATAGGCGTCGATGACGCTCTGGTTGTTCTTGATCTCTTCCGGAATCCCGTCGGCGATCTTCTTGCCGTAGTCGAGCACCACCACCCGGTCGGAGATGTCCATCACCACGCCCATGTCGTGCTCGATCAGCACCAGCGTCGTGCCGAAGTGGTCGTTGACGTCGAGGATGAAGCGGCACATGTCCTGCTTTTCCTCGAGGTTCATGCCCGCCATCGGCTCGTCGAGGAGCAGCAGCGTCGGCTCCGCCGCGAGCGCGCGGCCGAGCTCGACGCGCTTCTGCAGGCCGTAGGCGAGGCGCCCGACCGGCGTCTTGCGGATGTGCTGGATCTCGAGGAAGTCGATGACCTCCTCGGCCGCGCGCCGGTGCTCGAGCTCCTCGCGCCTGGCGCGGCCGATCCAGAGCGCCTGCTCGAGGAAGCCGCAGCGCATCTTCAGGTTGCGCCCGGTCATGATGTTGTCGAGCACCGTCATGCCCTTGAAGAGGGCGATGTTCTGGAAGGTGCGGGCGATGCCCAGGGCAGCGGCCTGGTGCGAGTCCATGTCGCTGAATTCTTTTTCTCTGAACCTGATGCGGCCTTTCTGCGGGTGGTAGACGCCGTTGATGACATTGAGCATCGAGCTCTTGCCGGCACCGTTCGGGCCGATGATGGCGCGCACCTCGCGCGCGCGCACATCGAAGGAGACGTCCTGCAGCGCCTTGACGCCGCCGAAGGCGAGCGACACGCCTTCGACCGAGAGCAGGACTTCGCTCACGCCGCTTTCTTTGCCGCAGAGGGTGCGAAAGTCCTGGCGTCGCGAATCTTCAGGTCGGCGGCGAAGGTGCCGCTGCGTCCATCCTCGTACTTCACGTCGGCCTCGACGTGCACCGCGGCCTGGCCGGTGTACAGCGCGTCGACCAGCGCGCCGTAGCGCTCGCCGAGGAAGCGCCGGCGCACCTTGCGCGTGCGCGTGAGCTCGCCGTCGTCGGCGTCGAGCTCCTTGTGCAGGATGAGAAAGCGGTGGATCTGCGAGTTCGCGACTTCCGGCTCGGCGGCGAGGTCGCGGTTCACCTTCTCGATGCACTCGCGCACCAGGGCGTACACCTCGTCGCGCGAGGCGAGGTCGGTGTAGCCCGAGTACGGCATGTGGTGCTTCTCGGCCCAGTTGCCGACCGCGTCGACGTCCATGTTGATGAAGGCGCACACCTTGTCGCGCCCGTGGCCGAAGCACACCGCTTCCTTGATGTAGGGGAAGAACTTGAGCTTGTTCTCCAGGTACTTCGGCGCGAAGAGCGTGCCGTCGGCGAGCCGCCCCACGTCCTTCACGCGGTCGATGATCTTCAGGTGGCCGTCGGCATCGAAGTAGCCCGCGTCGCCGGTATGGAACCAGCCCTCGGCGTCCTTCGCCTCGCGCGTCGCCTGCGGGTTCTTGTAGTACTCCTTGAACAGGCCCGGCGAGCGGATGAGGAGCTCGCGCTCCGGCGTGAACTTGAGCTCGACGCCGGGCACCGGCGGCCCGGCGGTATCGGCCTTCACCTGGCCGTCGGGCTGGATGCAGACGAAGACGCTGGTCTCGGTCGAGCCGTAGAGCTGCTTGAGGTTGATGCCGATGGCGCGGTAGAACTTGAAGAGATCGGGGCCGATCGCCTCGCCGGCGGTGTAGGCGACGCGCACGCGGCTCATCCCCAGCACGTTGCGCAGCGGGCCGTAGACGAGAAGATCGCCCAGGAAATACCAGGCCCTGTCGAGCATCGACACCGGCCTGCGGTCGAGGATGGCGCCGCCGGCGCGATTGGCGACGTCCATGAAGCGCCGGTAGAGCCAGCGCTTCACCCGGCTCGCGTCCTCCATGCGGATCGAGACCTGCGTGAGCAGCGCCTCGAGCACGCGCGGCGGAGCGAAGTAGTAGGTCGGGCCGATCTCGCGCATGTCGGTCATCACCGTTTCCGGAGCCTCGGGGCAGCAGATGCAGTAGCCCGTGACGAGCGGCTGCGCGAGCGAGAAGATGAACTGCCCCACCCAGGCGGGCGGCAGGTAGGCGAGGACCACGTCGTGGTCGCCGAGCTTCTCCAGCTCCGCGGCGACCCTGGCGCGATCGATGAGCGCATGGTGCGTGAGCGCCACGCCCTTGGGCGTCGCCGTGGTTCCCGAAGTGAAAAGCATCGCCGCGGTGTCCTCGCCGCGGCCCTTGGCGACTTCGCCATCGAATAGATTCGGATCCTTATCGGCAGCTTCCCTGCCGGCGGCGAGCAACGCGTCGTAGCTCGCGAGCTGCGGCTGCGCGTAATGGCGCATGCCGCGCGGATCGTCGTAGTAGATGCGCTCGAGCGTCGGGCATTGCGGCAGGATCTCGAGCAGCTTGTCGACCTGCTCCTGGTCTTCGGCGAAGGCGAAGCGGATCTCGGCGTTCTGGATCGGGAACGCCATCTCGCTGGCGACCGCGTCCTGGTAGAGCGGCACGGGAATCGCGCCCAGGCTCTGCGCCGCGTACATCATCGCGTAGAGGCGCGGGCGGTTGTCGCTCACCAGCGCCACGTGCTCGCCGCGCCTGAGGCCCGCCGCGGCGAGGCCGCAAGCGAGCGCGCGCGCTTCCTGGGCGAACTCGCCCCAGCTGCGCGTCTGCCAGATGCCGAGGTCCTTCTCGCGGATCGCCGGACGCGCCGGACGCACGCGCGCGTGATGCAGCAGCAGCTTCGGGAAGGTGTCGAGCGTCCCGGTATCGAGCGCCATCGCGGCCTCCTCTTCCGTCGATAAGCCGGCGGATTCTTGCACAAAATCCGCTAAAGTATGGACCCATGAAAGGCACAGAACATTGGCTCAATAAGAAAACCGCCGCGGGCGACGTACGGCTCTTCCTCTGGCAGAAACCCGCGACCGTCGCCTCCAAGGGCACGATCCTTTTCGTGCACGGCTCGTCGATGGCCGGCCAGCCGACTTTCGACCTGCACGTCCCCGGGCGGCCGCACTCGTCGGTGATGGAGTGGTTCGCCGAGCGCGGCTTCGACACCTGGGCGCTCGACATGGAGGGCTACGGCCGCTCCGACAAGAAGCGGCCGATCAACTTCGACATCGCCAACGGCGCCGACGATATCGCGGTCGCGGTCGCGCATATCGGCAAGAAGGTGATGATGTACGGCATCTCGTCGGGCGCGCTGCGCGCGGCGATGTACGCGCAGCGCCACCCCGAGAAGGTGGCCCGCCTCGCGCTCGACGCGATGGTGTGGACGGGCGAAGGCAGCCCGACGCTCGCCGAGCGGAAGAAGAGGCTGCCGGAATTCGCGGCGAAGAACCGCCGGCCGATCGACCGCGCCTTCGTGCGCAGCATCTTCAGCCGCGACCATGCCGGCTGCGCCGACGAGGCGACCGTCGAGGCCTTCGCCACCGCGATCCTCGCGCTCGACGACTCGGTGCCCACCGGCACCTACGTCGACATGTGCTCGAAGCTGCCGCTCGTCGATCCGGCGAAGATCCCGGTGCCGACGATCGTGATGCGCGGCGAGTACGACGGCATCGCCAGCATGGAAGACGTGACGGCGTTCTTCAGCCGCCTGCCGAACACCGACAAGCAGCTCGCGGTCATGGCGGGCATCTCGCACGCGAGCTTCCAGCAGAAGAACTACCTCATGGTCTATCACATCCTGCATTCGTTCTTTGCGCAGCCTGAGCCGATCTATCGCGGCTAGACATGCGTTCAGCCTTTCTTGCGTTACTTGCATTTTTTGTCGTCGATCTCCACGCACAATCCTGGCCGGCGAAGCCGGTGCGCATCGTCGTGCCGCTCTCGCCGGGCGGATTCGCCGACACGCCGGCGCGCATGCTGACGCCGCGCCTCTCGGCGCAGCTCGGCAAGCAGTTCTTCGTCGAGAACAAGCCCGGCGCGGGCAGCACCATCGGCGCCGACTTCGTGGCGAAGAGCCCGCCCGACGGCTACACGCTGCTCCTCACCGGCACGCCGCACGTGATCAGCGCGCACCTCTACAAGAAGGTGCCCTACGACGCCCTGAAGGACTTCGCCCAGGTGGCGCTCATCGCCTCCGGGCCCTATGCGCTGGTCGTCAACGCCCAGTTCCCGGCGCATTCGGTGAAGGAGCTGATCGCCGCGGCCAAGGCGCAGCCCGGCAGGATCGACTACGCGAGCTCGGGCAACGGCAGCGCGCAGCATCTCGTCGGCGCCCTCTTCGCCTCGATGGCCGGCATCGATCTGAACCACGTGCCCTACAAGGGCAGCGGCCCGGCGATGCAGGACCTGCTCGGCGGCCAGGTGAAGGTGTCGTTCGCCGGCATCCCGAACGTGCTCGGCAACGTGCGCTCGGGACGGCTGCGCGCGCTGGCGGTGACCACGCCCAAGCGCTGGAGCGAGCTGCCCGACGTGCCGACGCTCTCCGAAGCCGGCGTGCCGGGCTACGAGGCGACGCTGTGGCTCAACATCGCCGCGCCGCCGGGAACGCCGCCGGAGATCATCCAGCGCCTCACGGCCGAGATCGGCAAGGCGCTCAAGGATCCCGAGCTGCAGCACAGCTTCAAATCGGCCGGGGTCGAGGCCGCTTATCTGGGGCCTCACGAGACCGAGGCCTTCATCAAGGCCGAGTACGAGAAGTGGGGCAAGGTCGTGCGCGACACCGGCGCCACCGTTAACTAGCCCTCAAAAAACCAGGTTGGGGCGGAACACCACCGTCAGCGAGTTCCTCGCCAGCGGCGCGAGCTCGCCCGAGTACTTGGCGGCGCGCTCGTAGATCACGCCGAAGTCGAGCTCCCAGGCCATGCGGCGCGATTCGAGCGGGAATTTCTTGCCGAAGATCACTTCCTGGCGAAGCAGCGATCCGTCGCTGCCGAACTCGGTGAACAGGTCGATGCGCGAGTTGTCGAGGAAGGAAAGGAACGTTCTCTTGAAATCGAGGTTGGAGCGCCGCAGGCCGAGGTAGATGGTGTTGGCGATGTCGTGGTTGCCGTTGAGCTTGCCGCCGATGCGGAAGCTCCAGTCGAGGCGATCCTCCTTGAACACGCGCTCGCCTTTCATCTTTGCTTCCAGCTCGATCCAGTTGTCGTCGATCTGCACGTTGTTCTTGATGTGCTTGGTGCCCCCCGAGAGCAGGTAGCCGACGTAGCCGCGGTTGGTTTCGCGCTCGCCTTCGCCCGGGCGCGTGAACTTCATCTGGCTGCCGAAGAAAGCCGACACCGCCCA
>WNFL01085871.1_pt1 | contig 13259 bp, 13 predicted proteins | sample 5400361 | NCBI WGS metagenome assembly WNFL01 (sample SAMN13153351, study PRJNA577476) | soil metagenome | isolation source: 40 cm soil on Douglas fir-dominated hillslope | place: USA:California | collected 2013-09-17
CCGACCCGGCGCACCCTTACCACAGCAACATAAGCGGCCTGCAGCCGACCTACCGGGTGGCGGACCTCAACAATCCTATCCTGCAGCCCTGGGTGGTGGAGCGCTTGAGAAAAACCAATGAATGGGTGCTTTCCGGAAAGGTGCCGTTCCAGGCTCACGAGCGCTGCTGGCCGACGAGCGTTCCCGGCTTCGAGGTCTTTTCCCTCATCCGGCCGATCTATTTCGTCCAAGGGCCCAAGGAGGTCCTGATCATCAACGAAGGCGACGTCCAAGTGCGGCATGTTTATTTGAACGTGCCGCATTCGAGGAGTCCGAAGTTGAGCTGGTACGGCGAATCGGTCGGCCATTATGAGAACGGCGACACGCTGGTCGTCGACACGATCGGCATGAACGACAAGAGCTTTGTCGACAATTATCTGACGCCGCACACAACCCGACTTCACGTCGTGGAGCGCTTCAAGCTGACCGAGGGCGGCAAGACGTTGGAGGTCCTGATCAGGGTCGAGGATCCAGGCGCCTTCAAGATGGCTTGGTCGGCGGTACAGCTCTACCGTTTGCAACACCGGGGTGACTGGGACGACGACATCTGCGCCGAGAACAACGATTCCTATTTCAACTACGAGATGGCGCCGATGCCGCAAGCCAACAAGCCGGACTTTTGAGCCAAGACGAGACGACCCACTTGTTCATGGGCTCAACTCGAAACGACGGCTGGCACGCTCCTCACGCAGCTTTCTTCTTCGCCTTCGTCTTCTGCCGCAGCTTGGGCAGCACGTCGCGGCCATAGCCTTCCAGGAATGCGCGCTGGTCGGGGCCGGCGGAGTGGAAGATCAAATGGTCGAAGCCGATGTCGATATAACGCTGCGCAAATTCCACGTGCTCGTCGGGATCATCCGAGATGCAGGCCGATTGCGCGATGGTATCGGACCCGACGGCTTTACCGTTCTTCTCCGACATCTCGGGGGTGTAGATGCGCTCGGTGAAGAGCGCGGGGACCGACGTCCCGGCCCAATAGGCTTTACGGATATCGATCGCTTGCTTCTTGTCCGCTGTATAGGCCACCGCAAGCTCGATCATGCGCGGCATGCGTGACGGAGTTTTGCCGGCTTTCTTCGCCCCGGCTTCGAACTTGGCGAGAATCTCGCGGCCGGTCTCGGGCTCTTCGCCCGTCGTGATCAGCCCGTCGCCATGCTGGCCGGCAAACTCCGCGCTCTCCGGCACCATCGCGGAAACGTAGATCGGGATCGGGCCGGCGGGCTTGGTATAGAGCTTGGCCTTGCGCGTCTGATAATGGGTTCCGTGGTGCGTGACTTTTTCGCCGCTCCACAGCGCGCGGATGAGCTCGATCGCCTCTTCGAGGCGCGCGCGCCTTTCGTTGTAGCTCGGCCACTCGCCCGTCGCGGCGTATTCGTTGAGCGCTTCGCCGGTTCCGACGCCTAAGTAAAACCGTTTGGGCGCGAGGCACGACATGGTCGCGGCGGCTTGGGCGATGATGGCCGGGTGATAGCGCAGGATCGGGCAGGTGAGGCCGGTGCCGAGCACGATCGTCTTCGTCCTCGCGGCGGCCGCGCCCAGCCAGCTCCAGACGAAGCTCGCCTGGCCCTTTTCCGCCCAGGGATGGAAGTGGTCGCTTGCATCCAAGGAATCGAAACCCGCGGCCTCGGCCGCAACCGCATAGTCGAGGAGCTCTTCCGGCGGATATTGCTCCGTTCCGGCTTTCCAACCCAGTTGCAGCATTGAAATCTCCATCCGTGAGTTGCTGTGAGAGGCGTGTCTCCTCTACGCGCGATTGCGGTCACCGTTCCCGCGCGTGTTAAGCTCCGGCCACACCGCAACACAACGACACGTCGGGGGAGCAACAATGCCATCGTCATCCGTCGTCGGCCGCCTGGACAAGGTGGTCGACGATTTCTGCCGCCGCGCGCGTTTTTTCAAGGAGCCCATGACAAAGGGGCGCGCGCGCATGTTCGTCGTGCAGCACCGCCTCAATACGCGCCAGCGCAACTCTGTCTTGAAGCTGCGCGTCGCCACCAATTGTCCCGATTGGGACACGCGCTTGAGCATCATCGGCGCCAGCGCGCAGGAAGTGATTGCCGATCACGAGCACGGCCATGGCAAGGCGCACTGGCAGATCCTCGAGGAGCTCGGCACTTTCATCGGCATGAAGCTGAAAGACATCCGCGCCGCGAAGCCCATCGACTCGACCGAGATCGCCTGGGCGGCATGGGAAGGCCTGATGAGCAACCGCCATTGGCTCGAAGGCATCGTCGCCAACACCTGCGCCGAGCGCACCAACGTGCCGGGCTACGGCGAAGGCGTGATGAAGAAGAAGGGCTGGTTCGGCCTGGAGCGAAAGCGCTGGGGCGAGCTCTTCAAGCTCGACAACGACAAGCTCGATTTCTTCGAGCTGCATGAGGCGGCCGACATCGAGCACTCGGATATGGGCTGGAGCGCGATCGCGCGCTTTGCCCGCGAGCTCAAGATGGAGGATGCCGTGGTCGAAGCCTGCCGGAGGAATCTTCTCGTGTGGGAGCTCTATCTCGACGGCATTGCCAAGGCCGGCGACGCGCTCGACCGGCGGTCGTAGCTCCACGCGTCGTTCAGCCGATCAAAGGGCTTTAAACCCGCCCGCAATCCTGCTACGTTGCAAACTGCAACACACAACAGGTGCGGTCTTGATTACCTTGATTTTCTTGATTTCGCCGCGCAGAAAGTGCAGCAATACCAAGCTTTTTTGATTGATATCAAAGCTACGGAAATCAAGCGGCTGGCGTTGGCGGCCAGGGCCCCTCCTGCCATCCCCTGGCTTTTCCGTGTAGGATCGGAGCCTGCTAGACCCGTTGAAGCGGGCGTCCGGGAGAGAGCCGCATGACGAGGACCGTCGACGTCGCCGACGTCATAGATGCGCAGAAAGTCAGCCTTTATCAGTGCTTTATCGCCTTCATGGCGTGGCTGACCCTATTCCTGGACGGCGTCGACAACCAGTCCATCGCCTATGTCGGCCCGGCGCTGACGAAGGATTGGGATTTGGCCCGCGGCGCGCTCCGCGATGTCTTCTCCATGGGCGTCTTAGGCGTCGCCATCGGAGCGCTGATCATCGGCCCCTTGGCCGATCGTTATGGCCGCAAACTGGTGACCGTCGCGACGGTCGTCTATGTCGCGCTGTTCTCGCTCATCGTCACGCAGACACCGGCCATCACGGCGCTCGTGCATCCGTTGTGGCCGCAGGCGTCCAATCTGTCGGTCTTGAGCCTGCTGCGTTTTTTGACCGGTCTTGGCCTCGGCGCCGTGGTGCCCTTGGGCGTCGTGATCGCGAACGAGTTCGCGCCCAAGCGCCGGCGCGCCGCGATGGTGACGCTGATGGGTTGCGGCTACGCGATGGGCTCGGCCTCGGGCGGCGTGCTTTCCACGTTCCTGATCCCGGCCTTCGGCTGGCAGTCGCAATTCTATACCGCGAGCGTAGTAACGCTCCTGCTGGCGTGCGTGCTCGCGATCTGGCTCCCGGAATCGATCCGTTTATTGACCGTCCAGGGAAAGACTGAAGGCATCATCAGGATTTTGCGCAAGATCAATCCGGTCCTCTCATTCCCGAGCGATACCCAGTTCGTGCTGCGCCAGGAACAGCGCGAGGCGAACGCCAATCGCTTCCGTCCGGCGCGTCTATTCATGGAAGACCGTACCGCGAGCACCGTCCTGATCTGGCTCTGTCTGTTCATGAACACTCTCGCACTGAACTATCTGAACAACTGGCTTCCGACACTGACCGCGGAAGCAGGTTTGCGTGCAGGCGATGCCAATCTTGCCGCTTCCTCCCTGCAATTCGGCGGCATGCTGGGCGTCGTCACGCTCGGATTTGTCGCGGACCGATTCGGTTTCTACCGGGTGCTTGCCGGGTCTTTCGCGCTGGGCGCGATGTTCATCGGCCTGATCGGCAGTAATGGTGCGCAATTCTATCCGATGACGGCGACGATCTTCCTCGCCGGCTTCTGCGTGATCGGTACCCAGATCACGCTCGCCGCACTCGCGGCAACGCTCTATCCGACCGACTTGCGTTCGACGGGCGTGAGCTGGGCGCATGGCATTGCCCGCGTCGGCTCGCTCTTGAGCGTGCAGCTCGCGGGCATCCTGCTCGCGCTCCACTGGCCGCTGCAAACGATGTATCTGCTCGTTTCAATTCCGATGGCCTTCGGCTGCTTGTGGATCCTGCTCCTCTCGAATGTCCGCGCGAAGCGCGCGTCCGAGGGAGAGCCGCAAAGCGCCATGGCCTGACTAGTTCCACTTGAAGAGAGAGTAAGGAATGTTCGCTCAGATCAACCACACCGCCATCATCAGTCATCAATACCCGATGCTCGGCAAATTTTACGAGGCCGTGTTCGGGCTCAAATATTCGAGCTTCCGGGTGACGGACGCGCCCATCTATGCCGACGGCTATGTCGGCATGCAGATCATCCCGCGGCGCGATGGCTATGTCGGCGGCATCGATCATTTCGGCATCGTGGTGGACGACGTCGATGTGGTGCTCGAGCGCATGCAGAAGAAGCATAAGAAGGCCAACATCGTGAAGCGGCCCTCGACGCGTCCCTTCGCGGCCTATAGCGGGCACGATCCCGACGGCAATGTCTTCGATCTCGCGCAGAAGAAGAACGACACCCGTGGTGACCTCTATGCGCAACAGGCCAAGGACAGCTGGAACCAGGACCGCTATTTCAACAAATTCGCCGTCCGGACGCCCAATGCGGAAGCATGCGCGGAGTTCTTCGCCGACGTGTTCGAATTCCAGCCGGTAAACCGTAAGACCGATACCGGCTATCACCTGACCGATGGGCGCATGACGTTATCCATCCTCCCGTGGTCGATCCCGATCTTCGAGGGGATGTCGATCAAGCGTCCGGGGCCCGATCACATGGGCTTCCATGTCGAGGATATCGATGCGTTCAAAGCGCATGTCGCCGAAGTGGCCGGCATGAACCCGTACCTCGCACCGGTCCCTTTGGGCGGCAGCAAGGAATCGGACGTGCGCAAGCGCTTCCTCGAGAAAAGCGCGACGGGCAAATGGCAGATGTCGGACCCCGACGGCAACTGGCTCGACATCACCGACGAATGAGCGAGGTCTGATCCCCCTCCGGCTCGCACGGTGCGAGGTGCCGCCGACCAGTCCGCCGTAGCCACAGGCGAAGGCGGAAGGCGGCGGTGGGAGGAATGGCGTAGGAAGCAGCAAGGATGTCCGATCCCAAAATCCTCGACATCAACGAGCTGATCGAGAATCAGAAGCTCGGCGCGTTTCAGATCGCGCTCGCCTCGCTTCTCCTCCTTTGCATGTTCGTCGACGGATTCGAAGCTCAAGCGCCGGGCTTCGCCGCGCCCGCGATCATCGCGGACCTGAGCATCCCGCGCGGCGCCATGGGACTCGTGTTCGGCGCGGGGAATCTCGGGCTCATGCTGGGCGCCATTGCGCTCGGCATCTTGGGAGATCGCAACGGTCGCAAGCGCACCATCCTCATCGGCTGCATCGTGCTCGCGGCGTTCAGCTTCGCCACCATGTGGGCGACCGATCTCCAAACGCTTCGGCTTCTGCGTATCGGTTCTGGCATCGGCGTCGGCGGCGTGCTGCCGAGCGTGATCGCGCTCGGCACCGAATTTTCGCCCAAGCGCTATCAGGCAATCGCGATCTGGTTCCTGCTTATCGGCTATCAGGCCGGCGCCTCGTCGGGCGCTCTCGTCTCGACGTTGCTCATCCCTGCGTACGGCTGGCAGGCGATGTTCTTCGTCGGCGGCATCTTGCCGATCGTCGCCGCCGGGCTCGTGCTGTTCTGGTTGCCCGAATCCGTCAAGTTCCTTGCGCTGGATCCTCAATCGCGCCAGCGGCTGATCGCGACGCTCGCGGGTTTCGATGCCCGTGCCGCCGATCCCAATGCGCGCCTCGTGCTCGCCGAAGAAAACAAGGGCGGCTTCAAGCTCGCCTATCTCTTCGCCGAGGGCAGAGCGGCGTTCACGGTGCTCCTCTGGTTCGTCTACGTCGCCAATCTGATGGCGCTGCAGTTCTTGGTGGCTTGGCTCCCCACCGTGCTCGAAAGCCCCTCGGTCTCGCGCGGGGCGGCGGCCACGGTCTCCGTGCTGGTGCAGGTCGGCGGCATCTTCGGCGGACTTGTTCTCGGCCGTCTGCTCGATAAGGGCAGCATCATGCCGATTGCGGCCGCGTTTGCGCTTGGCGTGCCGATGGTGGCGCTGATCGGCTCGGCCGGGGGCTCGACGGCGCTGCTGATCCTGGCAACCTTTGGCACCGGCTGTGCCATTCTCGGTGGTCAGACCAATCTTAAAGCGATGGCGGGACGTTACTATCCGACGTTCATCCGTTCGAACGGTGTCGGCTGGGCGAACGGGGTAGGGCGCATCGGCTCGATCTTGGGCCCGGTCATCGGCGGATCGCTGATCGGGCTTGATCTTCCCAATTCGCAATTGTTTCTGTTCGCCGCAGTGCCGCCAGCCTGCGCCGCGATCGGCTCACTTGCCATCGCGCGGCTGCAATCGTCCGCGCGCGCCGCCGATCTCGCCACCGACCCTATCCGCTGATCGAAAGGACCATCATGTTCGCCCAGATCAATCACATGGCGATGATCAGCCCGCGCTATCCGATGCTCGGCAAGTTCTACGAGGCCGTGTTCGGGTTGAAACCTTCGAAGACCATCCGGCCGGCCGCAGCGATCACGATCGGCGACGGTTATGTCGGCCTGAACGTGATCCCGCGCCGCGACGGCTATGTCGAGGGCCTCGACCATTTCGGCATGGTCGTGGACGACGTCGCGCCCGTGCTCGAGCGCATGCAGAAGAAGCATAAGCACGCCAACATCGTGAAGCGTCCTTCGGCGCGGCCCTTCGCCGCCTATAGCGGACATGATCCCGACGGCAACATCTTCGACTTGGCGCAGAAGAAGGACGACACGCGCAAGGAGGTCTATGCCGAGATTGCGGAGCAGGGCCGGCATCAGGACCGTTACATCAACAAGTTCGCCATCCGCACGCCCAATGCGGAAGCCTGCGCCGAATTCTATCGCGACGTGTTCGAGCTCGAGCCCGTCAACCGCAAGAGCGAGGCGCCCGGCTACCATCTGACCGATGGCCGCGTCACGCTTTCGATCATGCCGTGGTCGATCCCCGTCTTCGAAGGCATCTCGATCAAGCGCCCTGGCCCCGATCACATCGGCTTCCACGTCGAGAATCTCGACTCGTTCAAGGCGCACGTCGCCGAAGTTGGCGGAATGAATCCCTATCTCGCGCCGGTGCCTCTGGGCGGCAGCAAGGAGTCCGATGTGCGCAAGCGTTTCTTCGAGAAGCACGCCACCGGCAAGTGGCAGATGACGGATCCCGACGGTTCCTGGATCGACATCACCAATGAATGATGGGGTCGGACACCATCGCCTCGCCATCGCAAGACTGACACAGACGGAGCAAAGGGTTGTCTGACTCCAGTTCCCGTATGCTACAAAACCCTCGAACAGCGATAGGAGTAGGAGCATGAGCAGCGACCTCATGACTCACATGAAGGACAAATTCGTCACCATCGACGGGCTCAGACTGCGCTACATCGAGGAAGGCGAGGGTCCGGCCGTGATCCTCTTGCACGGCGCCTCGCTTGGCTCCTCGGCCGACGTCTTCATCCGCAATCTTGCTCCCCTCGCGCGTGCAGGTTTTCGCGCCATCGCGTACGACCAGCCGGGCTTCGGGCTATCGGACGTGCCCGGTGATCTCTCGCCGGCCTATCGCCGCGACTCGATCCCGAAATTCATGGATGCGCTGGGATTGAAGCGCGCCGCGCTGGTCGGTCATTCGCAGGCCGGAAACCCGGCGGTCCAGCTGGCGCTGAAAGAGCCCGGGCGTTATTCGCACATCATCGTGCTCGGAACGGGAAGCCTGCTGCCGCCCGTCGACGGCGCTGGCGAGAACGAAGGCGCCGCTCAAGCCCGCCTCGAGCGCCGCATGGCCTCCGCCGAGCCCACCCTCGAGGATACGCGCAAGCTTCTTGAGGCCACTCTCTTCCATCACGAGCTGATCACGGCGGATGAGCTCGCGCTCCGTCACGCCCGCAGCGTGGGTCAAAACTTCCAAGCCTTTGTCGCCCGCAACGAGGCGGCCGAGGCCGCGCCCGCGAAAGAAGCGAAGACGCCGCTCTGGCAGCGTTTGACCGAGCTCGAGATGCCGCTCTTGATGATCTTCGGACGCGAGGACCGCGCACGGGCCGCCGAACGCGCCACGCTGCTTAAAGAGAAATACCCCCATCTCGATGTTCACATCGTCAGTGGCTGCAAGCATCTCGTGCCCTGGGATGCGGCGGACGAGTTCATCCGCCTCGGTGTCCCATTCTTGAAAGCGTGAAGGATCACATGCCGAACAAAACCATCGCATCGGGAACCGTGGCGGATGCCTATCTGGCACTCCTCGCCGACCGCGGCATCGATTACCTCTTCGCCAATGCCGGCACCGATTTCGCGCCGATCATCGAGTCCTATGCCAAGGCGCAGGCGCTCGGCACCAAAGTGCCGCAGCCGGTCACCGTTCCGCACGAGAACGTCGCCGTCAACATGGCGCAGGGCTACTACTTGCGCACCGGCCGCGTGCAGGCCGTCATGGTGCACGTGAACGTCGGCACCGCGAATGCGATGTGCGGGCTGATCAATGGCTGGCGCGGCAACATCCCCGTCCTCTTCACTTCGGGCCGCACGCCCTATGCTGAGGAGGGCGGGCTCCCCGGCCAGCGCAGCATCGATATCCACTGGCCGCAGGAGATGCGCGACCAGCGCGCCATGACGCGCGAGTTCATGAAGTGGGATTACGAGCTCCCGAACGGGGCGGTGCTCGAATCCGCCGTCGACCGTGCGCTCAACATCGCCATGACCGAGCCGCGCGGGCCCGTCTATATGACCTTGCCGCGCGAGACGCTCGCGGCGCCCATCGAGAATTTCCGCTACGCCTCGCCCTCGCGCCATGCGACGCCCTCTCATCCCTATCCGGACACGAACGCCATCGAGAAGGCCGCCGACCTGATCGCGGCGGCGGAAAATCCGCTGATCATCACCAACAGCGCAGGCCGCGAGGAAAGCGACGTTCCGAAACTCGCATCCCTTGCCGAGCGCTTCGCCATTCCTGTCGTGCAGCGCAAGCACCGCTATATGTGCCTCTCCTCGAGCCATCCGATGAACATCGGTTACGATCTGGATGCATATTTCGACGCCGCCGACGTGATCGTGGTCCTCGAATCCGACGTGCCTTGGATTCCGAAATCGAGGACGCCAAAACCCGACGCCAAGATCATCCATATGGGCATGGATCCGATCTTCGCGAGCTATCCGCTGCGCGGGTTTCTCTGCGATCTCGCGGTGACCGGCATCATCGGCGCCTCGCTGCCGCTTTTGTATGACGCGCTTGCCGCGCGCGAGAAGAACGGCGCCGCACGCACCGACGCGCGAAGGAAGCGCGTCGCACAGATCCGCGAGAAGCTCAGTGCGCGCTGGGCCGCCAATCTCGAAAAGGTCAAGCACGCTTCGCCGATCCATCCCGGGTGGATCAATCACTGCATCGACCGCGTCAGAGGTGACGACGGCATCCTGGTGAAGGAAGCGCTGACGACGACGGATCATCTGAACTTCACCAAGCCCGGCACGTTCTACTCGCTCGGACAGGGCGGCGCGCTCGGCTGGGGCTTGGGCACCGCGCTCGGCATGAAGGCGGCGAGCCCCGACAAGCTCGTCATCTGCGGCATCGGCGACGGTTCCTACATGTTCGCCAATCCGGTGGCCGCGCATTATGTGGGGAAGGCGGAAAAGCTTCCGACCTTGACCGTCATCTACAACAACGAGATGTGGCACGCAGTCCGACGCAATACGCGCGACGTCTATCCCGATGGTTATGCCGCGAAATCGAACCGCGAGCCGCTGACCTATTTCGAGCCCGGCACGCGCTACGAGAAGACGATCGAGACCGTCGGCGGCTATGGCGAGCAGGTCGAGAGACCCGACGAGCTCCCCGCCGCACTCGATCGCGCGCTCGATCAGGTTGGCTCCGGCCGCCAAGCATTGCTCAACGTCGTCTGCGGGGCCGGGTAGAACGTCTGCAAAAGCGGACGGCCTGGGTGGCCGTATTCCCTTCGGTTAAGGGGATCGATAGAGAAACCATAACAATTGATCGCAAATCGAACGCGAGACGTAATCGATGGTCAGCATATAGGCTCTAATTTTCGTCGCGGACCAACTTCCGAGGCGATCATGTTTCAGCAGCCGTTCAACTTCGCCATGCAGAGGACAGCAATCCAGGCTGTCGGATGGTACGTTTTCTTTCTGCTGCTTGCCGGTTTGGCGGGTGGCCTCGCGGTGCTGCTCGCACACGCGATAGCCGGTACACCCCTGCCTTTCCCCGACGCCGTGCGTCTCGGAGCGAAAGTTGCCCCGATATTCGCGATCTTATTGGGCGTAGGCTTGCTTCGCGCCCGGCCGATGAATGCGAGCAACGTTCTTGTAACCGCGCTGGCATCGGTCTTCTCGTTCTTTGGCGGCTTTCTCGGAGCCGGCCTGTTCCTGGCTTACCTGACGACGCGGCCATTGAAAGGGGCGCTGACGGCGTAAGCGATCTGTTTCGTCATACGACAACCATCGCTAACGCGTTCCCAAGTCGAGGCGAGGCGGCAATCCTACTTTAATTCCTCTTCGGTTGCCAGAACGCGATCGTGGCACCGGTCGGATCGATGACGATCGCAAACTTACCCATGCCGGGCACCTCGCTGACGTCGCGAATGATTTTGGCGCCAAGCGACTTGGCCTTGGCTGTCGTCGTGGCGACGTCCTCGACCAGTATGTAGGGAAGCCACGACGACGGCTCTCCCTGCATCGGATGCTTCATCATGCCGCCGCCCGTTCCCTCGCCGACCTTGATGATGGAGTAGGTCTCGCCACCGCCCATATCGTGGTCTTCGAGCTTCCAGTCGAACAGCGAAGTGTAGAACGACTTCGCCTTGTTGACGTCCGTGGTCGCGAGTTCCACATGCACGAAGGGATTGGCCATGTCCGTTCTCCTGTTCCAGTTGCCCGCGAGTGAATAGGATAAGGCCTGCCGCCGAGGCCATCCCTCGCTAGACAACGCGGAATCCGAGACTTGGTTCAGCTTGGACGGGAAGTCGCGAAGCTAATTCGCGTTCGCTTCCGCGACGTCGATATACACGCCTTCGATGTCGGTGAGATGAAAGCAGCCGAGCGGGCATTTCTGGAACAGCTTCAGCCGCGCCTCGCCCTCCGAGCCGTAGCCGATCGCGCGCGTGCGCATATGCGGGTTCTCGCCGATCAGCCATTCGAGCTCGCCCTTGATCTTCTGGACGCTCTCGACCGTGAAGCCGATGTGGTCGAGCCCGACCCGCGCCGGGTCCTGATCGTAATAATCGGCGAGCTTCCATGGGATGACCATCAACGTCACGCGGCCGTCGGAGAGATAAAAGTTCTCGTCCTTGGGCGTATTCAGGAGCTTCAGCCCGAATACTTCGGCATAGAACTGCGCGCAGCGCTCGGCATGGCGCGTCCTCAGCGCGATATGGCTGATGTGGCGCGGCGCGTCCCAACGGTTCTCCGCATAGACGTCCTTCTTGTCCATCTTGGGACCCGAAAGGTCGAAGATGTTGCAGTCGGGATCGTGCGCGCTATAGGCGGCGAATGGGCGGATCGGCGGCCGCTTCACCGCATCGAGCGTCGGATCGAATTTGCGGATCCGCGCCACCGTTTCCTCGACGTCGTCGACCTCGATGCCGAAATGATCGATCCCGCTGGTGCGGCCCTCGCGGCGGGGAATGCAATTCATGCCGACATAACCGTCGCCCAAGACGACCGAGCGGGCAGGGCGGGGCTTGCTCGAGGGCTTCATCCCGAACAGCGCCTCGTAGAAGCGGCCGTTGAGCGCGTATTGATCGCTCGCGATCGCGATATGATTGATGCGCGCGGCCATCAATTCAGCTCTTGATCGGTCACGTCGATGAACACGCCTTCGATGTCGGTCAGGTGCAGGCAGCCGAACGGGCATTTCTGGAACAGCTTCAGCCGCTCTGTGCCTTCGGGCCCCAGCCCCAAAGGCCTGGGCTTCATGTGCGGGTTCTGGCCGGCGAGCTCGTCGAGATCGCGCTCGACCGCCGCCACACTCTCGACTTTGAAGCCGATATGGTCGAGCCCGGTACGCGCCGGGTCCTGTCCCACATAATCGGCGATCTTCCATGGCATGATGACGAGTGTGACGCGCCCATCCGAGAGATAGAAGTTCTCGTCGCTCGGCCGATTCAGCAAGGGCAGCCCGAACACTTCGGCGTAGAACTGCGCACAGCGTTCGGCGTTCTTCGTCCTCAGCGCGACGTGATTGATGGTGCGCGCGTGCGCCGCTTCGCCCGTATTCTCGGCATAGACGTCCTTCTGAAAGCCGATGTTCCGCTGCGAGAGATCGAAGATGTTGGTGTCGGGATCATGCGTGCTGAAGGCGGCATACGGCCGGATCGGCGGGCGCTTCAGCGCGCCGATCTCGGGATCGAATTTCCTCATGCGCTCGATCGCGTCCTCGATGTCGTCGACCTCGATGCCGAAATGATCGAGGCCGGAGAGCCGTCCATCACGCCGCGGGATATGCGTCATGCCGACATAGCCGTCTCCGACCGAGATCGCGCGCGCCGGCGGCAGCGTCTTCTTGGTACCAGTCCGCATGCCGAACAGCGCCTGATAGAAGCGCGCGTTCATGGCGTAATAGTCGCTGGTGATCCCGAGATGATTGATCCGTGCGGACATGCCGTTCCTCGTTTCCTATGCCTGTTCCTTACCGCCCCTGCGCAGGCCGAATTCTTAGCCGGCGCGGTTCTTCTACCGTAAGCCGGACCCTTAAAGGGGAGCAAGACCGCCAGGAACAATGCGTCCGCGCTCCATGATTTTCCTGATTTTCCAGCCCCTTCTGCTGGTGCCGCTGCGATTTGACCGGCTGGCCGCAATCGTGCGACATCGGGCCGAATTCACAGGCAACCAGCATTTCTCAGCTCTTAAGGAATTCCCGTGACCGGCCGCGTTCTCAAGCTCGATTTGCAGGATCCCTTGCAGGCAGGCCCGCGCGAAGTGTGGGTGACGGACGCTGTGATCGCGGGCTGGACGGGGCGCGACTCGAATGCGGTCGAAAAGCACATCGCCGAATTGGCGGTTCTTGGCGTCAAGCGACCTGCGACCACGCCGATTTTCTACCGCGTCGCGGCTGCGCGCCTT
>WNFL01399508.1_pt2 | contig 13259 bp, 13 predicted proteins | sample 5400361 | NCBI WGS metagenome assembly WNFL01 (sample SAMN13153351, study PRJNA577476) | soil metagenome | isolation source: 40 cm soil on Douglas fir-dominated hillslope | place: USA:California | collected 2013-09-17
GGCAGCGAGGGGTATGCGGGCCCTGGTCATTTGACAAAATTGGTTGGGTACACGGACCAACGTAGAATGGAGAGAGAGGTAGGACAAACGCACCTGTACCCAAAATAAGCGAAACAAAAGATGACGAAGAATAATGCGAAGACGATAGCACCAGAATAGTACCGCTGTGTGAAATACCATATGGCAATGCCAAGAGTATACAGAATGGTGAGGATGAGGGTCATGTGCAATATCTGGCGGGGGAAAGTACGAAGGAGGACGAGGAAGCCGAGTGTGAGGGCAAGAGCGAAGGCCGTTATTAGCAGCATCAGGTAGATTGCGTGGCTGGTGAATTGATCAGTCACAAGCTCGAGGGCTCGATTAGAGGGAGTGAACGCACGAATTGAGAGTCAACGTTGAACCCGTGGCAGTACCACCTCCTACACCAGCGTGACTTGCGTCACCTTGCTGTGCATACGACCATAGTGCTAATGCGCTGACGACTGTGAACCCGGCGACCTGGGACACGATGAGCGGCTCAAGTTTGCGGACCCACAACCGACCCGCGGACGCACTGTCAAGAGGAAGAGGACGAGAAAGATTAGGTCGTTGAATTTCCTCTTCTTGGGTTGCATGACCGTTCCATACTCCTCAGTCTTTTCGTTGTACCACTGTGGGGCGACGGGAGCTGCACCACCGTTGGAGCCATCACCATTACCATCACCATAAGGCGGTTGAGGTGGGTATGGGGAGCCCTGAGCATATGGAGCAGAATGTCCTGGGTTCGGAGGTGGCTGGTATTGAGGCTGCGGGGCGTAAGTGGGGTTGTTTGACATGGTTCGATCCGGCACGCCAGGGACACAGCGTTACTGGCGGACTGATAGTGATAGTGGGTATTGGAGCCAAGGAGGCCAAATGAACCAGTGCACTCGTCGTCGAGGCAGATATCTCCGAGGCAGGGGCAGTCACAATATTGCGGAAGGAGGACAAGCCGCGGCCCCAATTGCAGCCCAACCCAACAACAAAAACAAAGCTACGAGCTGCCTTATTGTGATATCATAGTGGTTAATTAAATGTTTATTTGTTTACTTATAATAATTAATGCCTTACTGTTAACCGAAATATCATCATATTATGTTATCATGCTCAACTCGATGCTCGTTACTCAGGCCAATTTGCCCAGTAATCCCATTCGTAAGTCTCTGGTCTGCCACATGACCCCCTCATATATGGTGAAATGGGCATGCTAACGGCCCGTGCAAGAGTCCGTAGCGGGTGAATCCACATAAGGTTAGGTATAACTGTTGTATGGCGTCCTGGACGGAGATGAAATGAATACGAACTGGAATCAATATATAACCAGTGGTGGAAGTGTGCACCTCGTTCCTACACGTCTCGTTGCTGGCGGTCACTTTACTTTAGGGACAAGCTGGCGTTAATCAAGCACTTTATCAACTAAGAAAGTGAACAACTCAGCCTGGTGCGGCTTCCGACAACCTTAACCTTCCTTTCCACTTTCCACATCGCCACCCTCGCCATGGCCAGCTAGATTACTCTGAGGGAACGACGTCGTACATAAAGTCGGTCCGAACGCTGTACTTGACACCCTTGGTCACCTCTTCGCCAGAATGTGGAATACCGTCCTGCTCGAAGACAAGGACGCGCCCTGGGAGGGGTTCGACGTCGATATAGGTTGCACCTGGGTAGAGAGATAAGTCGCAATCACCTGGTGGGAGGACTGGTTGAGGGCACACCCTGTTCTGCTGTTGACCATCCGCGATGAAATGCTTCTTTTCCAAAGATACGAGTGGCGCCACCTTCGGGTGACTCTACACCCACCGTCAGTCGTCACTACGTGACGCCAATTATCGGGCAATTGTGACTCACCTTCATTCTGTTCTCCGCTCAGATAGACCTGGAGGGTATAATAGCTGACCTCCTTTTTATCGGGTGTCCAGTACTGCCCATCGTAATGTGGGTTGAAGAACATTCCCTCCTCATACCGTAAGAACCGCAGCCGCTCATTCAGCCTCGTGCACTTGGCAACAGGTTCCTTGGGTTTGGCATTGTTGGTATCCAGAACACCCTCGTCGGACTGCTCCTTTGCCTCTTTGTACGCAGGACTGCGAATTTGGGCGTGATGGAGCGCTTTCGGGATGGAGACGACGTGGGCAGGGAGATGAGGCTCGATCTTCTCAAAGAGCCATCCAGCGAGCTCGTGGCTGTCCAAGATGATCCGACCGGAATTCCTGTAGTCCGTCGCGAGGACTTGGAGCCCACCACCGACGTGGACTTCGGCCGCAGTCCACTCGCTGCTCGAGACGGCTGAAGTGTAGAGTTTGTCCACGTCGTCTGGTGTGAGTAGGTTGTCGATGATGATACACGTGCGAGAGGATAGCTCCGGGAAACCGTACTGCGCGAAGTCGACCTGCAGGACCCGCAGTGAGCCGTCTGGTGGAGGCGCAGGTAGAGTAGGGATTTTGCGCGCGCGCGCGGCCTTGGAGCGGAGGAAGTTCATTGTGCCTAATGAGAGATGAGAGGGAGAAGGATGGCTGATGACGGATGACGGATGACTGATGCCCTTATATAAGTAGCCGCGGAACAGGCATATGACTCTGAAAAAGGCGCCGTGACGACTCGTGACACAATACAGTCGGGAAACGGAGAACAGCATTACCATTAGTTGTAGATCAGGTACCAATAAATGTCTAGAGCAGGATCGATCATATCTATCACGACAAGAAGTTCTTCAAATATTATATTGACACTAATGAAGCCGCGATTTCGTTGTGTACTCTGATGTAAGCTTGCCGCCACGATTACTAGTATTACGGGAGGGTTAGTCAATGCACAGGTACGTATACTGGTTGGCTATTTCGTGGGTGCGAACAAGAGGTGGTTGGGAGTTACGTAGCTGGAAAGCATTATATAGTCATTTAAGGTATATTAGAGGCGTATTTATATTCGGAGATTTGTGCCTCTGGCTCACCACAAGGAAATGTTTAGGGGTGAGTAGGGGGATGGCGAGTGTATGTCTATATCATGTAGAAGCGCGTATACTGACGTCTGTAAATACGTCCTACATGAATGGTAAAATCACAGCGGAAGGGAGCTGAACTCCTCAGGCAGAGTGCAGCGGGGTTGGACAGAGCCTGATCAGGGTGAGGCTTGCGCCCTCGTGGGACGAAGCGCAATTCGATCGGTACGTAATGCTCTGGTAGGAACGAAGGTTGCGGTGCTATGATCTATCTGGACTCCTGAATGTCGTGATATCATGTTCCTAGCTTACAAATAAGCCTAGTTCAATAGCACAGGGCTCCACTATGATGATACCATAGTCAAGGGTCATGGATACGCATCTATTATCACAATTGAGACACTGAAGCATAGTTGCGCGCCTACGAACGAGCGCCTGACCTTCCCATGGATCTTCACTTATCCTGTGGCACGCCAGTCTCCATTCCAAATCCCTCTCACTATACTAATAAGGACCACCCTCTCCTGTGGCGCCCAAAAGCCACATCGAACCCATACATCACTCCACCACCGCCCGCTATAAAATAGCCAGTGGTATGTCCACAGTCGCAGGAGGACAACACTTGACCGCGGATGGATCCTCCGGTTAGACCAACTCACTAATGGTAGTATGAAGCTCCGCTCGAATAGGATCGCGAACGCCTGGCTTGTGAAGAATAGGATGATATCAAGGTCGGCCCAGGGTGGTGTCCAAATGGCATCGAGTATACGGTTACGAAGAACAGGATCATGACCTCCCAACTCGTAATATGGTCGGAGGGAGAAACGCTGTGTTCGGTGCATGAGGGTTATGTGAAGTATCGCAGAAAACGCGAATGTAAGGACAAACTTGAGGACACGTCTTGCATGATTGGGCGTATTCGGTATACCAAAGAGGTACACTAGAGGGTCTACGAGCCGCTGGAACGAGTTCTTGAATATGTGGTGCCATGCAGACCAAAAGCCTGCAACGGTCCGAGTGTGGAGGGAGATTGGGTTATGGAAGAGAGAAAGGAAAGCGTTGCTATTTATGCCCAATCGCATGGATGGGAACAGATGGGAGAGACCAACACAGAATATTGCGAGGGGTGTATAGAACACCTCAAGCGCAAGCTGCGTTAGAACGCAGACCGAGAATACGAAGGGAGGCTGCTGATACCATGGAAGTGAGGTGACAGGATGGCGATATGATATCTCCAATCTTGCAACTTCCCTTTTGGATGAGCCGGCGAGGATAGCGGAAACCACGTCCTCGGCATCAGTCCAATGGCGGGATTTATTGAGGGTATCGAATATGTCCACAAGGACAAGACATAATACGAGATATGCGAACCTTTTCCGAAGGAAAACCCTAAGTGGAACGGGTGGTTCAGAACGATCGCGTTCTGTTCTTGAGGAGAGGATTGAGAATTTGCGATCGTTAATCCAAGAAACCCCACGAACGGATGTGAGAAGATCGAGAGTATACTTGGCTCGATCTTGTCGGTGGCTGGAAGTGCTCCCATCCTTCAACCGGGGACTACTCGCGTCTTGCCCTGTCCTCTCTGTCCTGACTCCCGACCGCGGTAAGCATTCCCAATATGGGAGGCCAATACCATCAATTATACCCGCAAAGCACGTCTCCCACACTCTAAATATTCCGTACATCCCGACCGTTGCCTCACCAACTTCGAAGTGAACCATCGAAGCGCTATGCCGCGCTAATACCATATCCAGGAAGAAGATGGTACTTGTGGCTCCGAGTACTGAGTTGCGGATATAAGTGAAGGGCGTACGGTCGTACCCGAAACGTTTCCGTGTTGTGGGTGGTTTTCCCGTAGGATCGTTTGTGGATGAGGGCGCTTCGCTGGATGGAGTGAAGTATATCGCCAAGGAGAGGAGTGCGAGGCCTGCGAGGAGAGAGAGACCGCATGTGGCCTGTGAGGTGGGGGTACCACAAATCACTGTCCAAAGCGATACGCCATCGCGCCAAGCAGCAACGATAGTTTGCATTCTCCTTAGTTAGTGCGTGGACAGATTTTTTATTGCTAGCTGGCGAGAATCTATCGGTGTGTCGGTTTTTACGATGGAAGTGCCATAAACGCAAGGGACGGACTTGCAGAAACGGAAGAGCACGATGGTACTAGACTAACAAAGTTTATATATGGAAGTCGAATGGATTCCGGGAACAAGAGCGAGATTGACTTGAAACGGTGGGGGACTGAGGTGGCACCCGAAATGGAAGCCCAAAAAATGTATTCAAAGCGATACACCTACTATCCAGAATACCAACCAGGTTCCTCCAATGCTCAAGAAAGGTGCCATTTCAAAACAAAACGAGAATGACGGGACTCGAACCCGCAACCTTCCGCTCCGGAAACGGATGCCCTACCATTGGGCCACACTCTCCTCAAATATAGAGCGCGCGAGTAAGATATATATATTCTTATTTGAACTTATCACTCGCTCCAACTTGAATTGGGGCCCCTCTTTTGGTTGATCCGTAGGACCCTGATTTTACGATTGGAATTTTCTAAAGAGAGAGAGAGAGAGAGAGAAATCTATATTTTTGAGTTGAAACTTCCGTGAGTGTTCTCTTCTGACGTGTTGAATCATTCGTCCAGTGACCGAGGAAAGCGAGGGCAAGACAAAACATAAGCAAGGTGGTGGAAACGTGGGTGATGAGAGGATAGGATAGTAATGACGCCATCCCCAAGCTTCAAGCTTCAATAGGGTGTCGAAAAGGGTGTCAAATTCGTTCGCGTCGAGCGGGATGCGAAGCGAGGGGTGCGATGTGCTTCGTGGATAGTTGCCCTAAATCGCCGTATCCTGAAGTTGATTGGAATGGCCATAAATAGTCTTGCGTTGACCCTCACTTCCTGGAATGAGGACGAATATACTTGGAGCTAATCACCCGCGGACAAGAGTCAGGCAGCTCGGTGACAGCGGTGGCCTGATGGCCGGACAGCGAGGCTGGGGACGGCTGTTGAGTGCTACTCCTTTCCAAATAGTTTCATCCAGAAAATACGACGAGAACCCTCGTTGCCCATCTTAGACGACTGCAAAGACAATCCTATACGCCTTCTTGATTGCAGACTACAGTCAAGAAGGTAGTTCGCAAACCAAACATGGTCATGGGCATATTCACGAACGCATAGGTGATCACAGTCACGAGTATATGCTCGAGGGAGTGATAGGAACGGGGAAAGTGGTAGCGAAGGGGGAAAGAGGTGAGTTTGGAGATCTGATCAAGGGGAACAGGACTAAAACAAAATAACAAGAAAAGATCGGAGAAAGGGGGGGGGGGGCAGAAACCATCGAGGGGGGACCTTTTAGGATGTTCGGGAGACGATGGCTACGAGCTCAACCTCGAAAACAAGGGTCGATTGCGGCGGAATTAAATCAGAAAAACCGCGGTCACCTAGATCAAAACCGAAACTCGTCAACACCAATGTACCCACACAAAGCGTGGAATTGGTATAAGATTAGACTGCTGACCATAAGCCTTGTGGGGTGGGATAGTGAGCCTCCTCCGCTCGCCTGGGACCATGTCAAGGAGGCCTTCGTCCCAGCCATTGATGACTTGACCCTTTCCGAGATCGAATTGAAAAGGATCGTTGCGATCGCGAGAGGAGTCGAACTTAGCACCGGTGGTGAAGAGTGTTCCGGTCTGGGAATCGGGTCAACCGATAGCCGCCGTTGGCGCTACCGATGCGATGGAAGGACGTACGTAATGCACTTTAACGGTGTTGCCTGGCGCTGTCCGAGGCTGCGATTGGGTGACGGCTGGAATGTAGGTTCTCTCGATCAAGAGTTCAGTTGGGGGTTGTGCGGAAGACATAGCGAATGCGTGCGTGCGTGCGAGTGATGATGATGATGTGACCGAACCAATACGACGAGCAATATATCACGGCGATTGGTACGAGTGCTAGAGGCGAGATCGAGTTGGGATGGAGCAGATGTCCAACGTGTACGACAGTTTGGCGCAACCGCAACGGGATTGGGATTGGGAACGGGCGCAACGGGATGACATAGTTGAGCGCAAAGACGTACGTGTTATCGCACCTAATCTAGCATCTAGCGTCCAGCCTGAAAAGCCTATTGGCCCTCCGCCTCAAGTACGGCCGGCAATCATCAGCCCAGCATCAGCCATCTACGTTCAGATCGCAATACACGACTCGAAGTCGACATGCCAGACCTGCTTATCAACCCACAGATCAGTAAGATCAGTAAGATCAACAGACCACAGACCGCAGACCACAGACCACAGACCCCTATTGGTCGCCCATCTTCTACGCCTTCTACGCCTTCTGACAAAAGAGTTTCTCCATGTAGATGATATTCCGCGTTCGTCCCGTGTTCGACCCCCGGCGCGGTCTGGTCTGGTCTGGTTTGGTCTGGTCACGTTTCCCTCTTACAATTATTATTCATGGCATATCAAGTGAGAACAAGGGATTTGTGAGGTTAGATACAAGGGTGATACTGTATCAATATTTTCATCGAAGAGGTGTACTCTCAACCCAGACGCGAACCATGCCGTACACGCACATCGAACACGGCGCTGAATATTGCTTACCGCTTGTAAGGAAGATGATAGATGGACTAAGAAGTAGCTGACTTGACGTATGCGGTGACCTTCCAAGCCGTTAGCACCGTAGATCGTAGGCTGTATAGTCGAATGCGACCGGTCTGGGGCAAAACCAGAACCAGAATCGGAATCTTTGCCATTTCCAAACGACTTGTCCGCATGGTCCAGGTGGAAGTGGGAAGTGGTCCGATATCGGTTTGTTTGGGTCTGTATTTGGCTGTGTGGCATCCCAAACCTTGGAGCCTGAGCCTTTTTCACCTTCGCCTTGGACCATCATTCGACATTCGACTCGCCATGGTCAGCGGCGCCTTGGCGCTCTTCATTATGGTGTACTGTGTGCTGGGTGCTGATTACTTGATTTTTGGGCATTGCTCGATGTTCAGCCATCGCAAAAGACATTCCGCACAAAACGCATCCTTGCTAAGGCGTCGCGCCAGAACCGGTATGAACGATTTCATGACGCCCTAATAGTCTGGTACTAACGATTCTCGTTCCATAGACCGGTACCGCAATGGTTTCGCTTGAAGACGGACTCCAAAATCCAGGTCTGTATCTGCCATGCATGCTACTTGGTTGAAGTGTTCACAGTACCTGTTTCTACCGTAGTACAACGCAAAGCGCAGGCACTGGCGCCGCACCAAGCTGAATATCTAAATGATCGTCTAGCCTTCATCATGACCTACGGCACCCCATGCCCGATGGTGGAAGAGGTGTTGAAGGGTATAAACAGGCTTGACGACTTTGGGCCGACTCTTTCCATTTCCATTTCCATTTGATCGAACCTGTATGCCGACGTATGTCTTGTACGGCTTCCTTCCATGCATCCATGCCACCAGGCAGCCATGCAGCCATGCATCAAATGCATCGAATGATACGCAAGTATGCACCTCGAAGCACCTCGAAGCATCTCTGGTCCCTCTAGTTGTAAATTAACACCTCGCCGGCCGGGCCGTGAATTCGCCGCTTGCTCGCTGTATCGCTGTATCGCTGTATTACGACGTCCGTTGTTGTTTGACGAGTTTCACCTCTGTGGTAGCTGTGGTAGCCTGCCACCTTTTGCATTCTTAGTTTTCCCATCTTGTGCCGACCCACCGCGTCACCATTCCGGCCGACGCGCAGAATACCACAAACGACCGCCAACGATAGTAATCAGACGTCTCCTTGACATATTTCGGGTACAATATCGACAAAATGCTCCAAGTTGCGCGCCGAACTGTCTCTTCGCATCGTCAGCAGCACCGAGCGATTCATTTTCTGTCGTCTACGGTTCGACCTCGGGTGCACCCGATACCAAATCGACAAGCCTTGATCAATGGAATGCGGAGCGTACATGTTCGTGCTATCAGCTATAGCGCCTTGCCAAAGTTTGTTGCACGGGCTTTCCGCGTTCCAATTGCCGGCGTAGGTTTAGGTGCGGGTGCATTTGGTTACGCAAATTATAAGCTGGAAAGTACGTCGCACTTAGTATCTCTCTCTCCAACTCTCTCCAACTCTCCAACTCTCTCGTGCTGAGTGAAGCTTGAGCGCGCCGCGTGTTCAAAGGACTGAAAGGACTGCCAGAATGTGGTGTGGACGACGACGATGACGATGAGGGCGTGTACTCATAATTTGAATCACCCGTGTGCACTTGACCACCCCAACAAACATCACAGTCTTGAGCTCATTTGCTCAGTCACCCGTACCTTTTGTCCAACTGTGACTCTGAGCATATGCACGCAATGGTCGATAGCCCTATCGTCTAGCACTACTCACATGAGCGGCCTCTCTATGCCCCCAGTCTTAATCCCGCCTCCACCTCTACCTTCGTTCGTGTTGACAACTTTCGCAGGACTTCGCGAACAAACATCAGGATGGATATCCTCTGCGCAAGATACGCTAACTGACATCAAAGACTCTGCCTCAGACGTCTTTAGCTCTTTCAAGGCACAAGCCGCTTCCATTGAACTTCCAACCGTTGAACGGCCCGCCTTTTTTGACCGCATCAAATCGACAGTAAACGAAATGTTGACTCCCCAAACCGCTGAGGAAACGGGAGAGGAGGGCCATAGAGCGGAAGGGTCGCCAGAAGGAGGAGATGGGAAGGACGTCGCAGGAGTCGCGGCTTTAATAGCAGCCACTATGGCCTCACCCGTAGAACCCGACAAGGAGGAAAAGGTGTCGACCGCGCGGGGTGGCAACGATGAGGGCTTAATGAACCTCACGAGAAAGTTGATCGGAATACGGAGTATTTTACTCAGTATTGACCAGAGGTACGCCCGCCTGCCCCTGACTTATGACCTGCGCATCATTCCTCTTGACTGCTTGCTAATTCGAGTTGATAGCGATAGACTCAAGCTCCCCAGTATCATCGTCATCGGCAGCCAGAGCAGTGGGAAGAGTTCAGTATTAGAAGCGATCGTTGGCAAGGAGTTCCTACCAAAGTAAGTCGTGAGTGTTGGTGGAGGCTTTTTCCGTCGAGTCGACGGTGGGTGTGCCACCCTCCCTGTGAGACTCGTGATCTCGATCCTACCCTCATCCTGGATGAGTTCTACCCCAGGTTTCGCTTCACCGGGTTCATCTTTCGTACGGGTACGACTTACGCTGATATTTGTTTCAAGGGGCAACAACATGGTCACTCGGAGGCCAATTGAACTGACACTGATACATACGGATACTCCCGAGGCGTATGGCGAGTTTCCTTCGCTCGGTCTTGGCAAGATGACGTCCTTCCAACAAATCCAGCAGACATTGACGGACCTCAATCTCGCTGTACCCGCAAGCGAAGCTATCTCCGACAAACCCATCGACCTCCGTATCTACTCGCCTACTGTCCCTGATCTCACTCTTATCGACCTCCCTGGCTACATACAGATTACGTCCATGGACCAGCCCGATGGTCTCAAGGAGAAGATCGCCGCTCTTTGTGACAAGTACATTCGTGAACCCAACCTCATTCTCGCAGTGTGTGCCGCCGACGTCGACCTAGCCAACTCTCCTGCATTGTGGGCAAGCCGAAAAGTTGACCCACTCGGTCTGCGTACCATTGGTGTCGTTACGAAGATGGACTTGGTTGACCCACAGCAGGGGCGGGGTATTCTGGAGGGAAATCGATACCCACTCCATCTCGGATATGTGGGAGTGGTTTGCAAACCTGGTACGACGCTGCTAGGAAGAAAAAAGGACAACATAGGAGACGCGGTAGCAAAGAGGGAGGAGAACTACTTTGGGAAGCACATCGACGTGTTTGGTACTGGCGGAGGGAAAAGCGGGCTCATGGTCGGGACGGCTACTCTCCGACGGCGGCTGATGGACGTCTTGGAAAGCTCGATGGCCAGTTCACTCCACAGTATCACCAACGCAGTGCAGCTCGAGTTGGAAGAGGCAACCTACCAATTTAAAGTTCAATACAACGACCGACGAATATCCGCTGAAACGTATGTCGCCGAATGTGTCGACCTGCTCAAGACGCGATTTAAAAATCATGCTGAGCAGTTCTCGAAGCCACAAGTGCGCGAGCGACTGAAGGCAATGTTGGACGACAAGGTGATGGGAGTGCTTGAGACGTTATACTGGAGCGACAAGAGAGCCCCAGAGCTCACCGGTCTAATACAGGATTCGAAGATTAAGACTGGTTCTGACGTTGAGCCATATTGGAAGTACAAACTCGAAGCTGCAAGCTCGTTACTCACGAAGAGCGGGGTGGGCAGAGACTCGACCGCCCTACTGGCCGATGGATTACGTGCACTAGTTGATTCGATCACTACTGGCGACCCGTTCACCTGGCACCCTGGCACGTCGGAGCGCATTGTCCAACTGTCACACGGTATCCTCCGTGAACGACTGGGAGTAGCAGCCGACCAAGTCGAGAACTGTATCAAGCCCTACAAGTATATGTCCGAGATCGAAGTGCAGGGTAACGAATGGGAAGTCGGGAGGGAGAAGGCGATCGCCTTATTCGAGAAAGAGATGAAGATGTGCGGGGAGAAGGTCGGGGATATTCGTCGGAAAGTGGGTGGTAGTCGGAGGTTAAGCAACTTGATGAACTACGTCCGTACGCTCGAGGTGCAGGAGCAAGAGCGACGCGAGAGGAGACTCGCACTCGGGGACGCCGCAGCTGATGACGCCTCTGATAGTTTGCCAGAGTCGTATCGTTATAATCCGGCACAGATCCTTGATGGTGTGTGTGTGTGTGTGTGTGTGTGTGGTGACCGTGATTTCCCACTGACCTACTTCTGTACTCAGCCCGACACGCCTTGCTATACACAGACCGACTCGCGATACTCAAGTTGCGACTGGCCGCTCTAAAATCCAAGAAGTGCAAAGCAGGTCCTCAGAACAATGTGCTTTGCCCTGAGGTTTTCCTTAACGTGGCGGCGGATAAGCTTGCGTATATGAGCACGATGTTCATTAATATCGAGCTCCTTGACCAGTTCTTCTACCAGGCTCGTCTTCATTATTCGGCTTCGTTCCGCTGCTCTTGCTCATTCCCGATCTCCTATAGTTTCCACACGAGATCGACTCGCGATTGGTGTATGACCTCGATCGTGCAGAGATCTCCAAGTTTGCGAGGGAGAACCCAGCCATCCGAAGACACCTCGAGCTCCAAGAGCGAAAGGATAAGTTGGACGAGGTACGCTGTCCCATACGGGCTCATTAACGTGATATCAACCATTTCCCTGCCCTGTACAGGTAATGAAGCAGCTCCAGAGCCTCGTGAGCTTGCGGAAGGATACCGAGCCACGACCCAAACGGCAACAGGGACTCTTTGGTGGCTTCTTCTAGCAGGAGGTTCGCGGCCTTATGTACCTTACGGATATACACCATGACTTGTTAAGAGGAAAAGACATGTATCATCTCTTCTCTTTGCATGCCCACAGGGACACCTTCGACTTGACAACTTCCAGGCCTTGTCAGTGTGACACACACCCTCGACCTGGACCTCTAAGTCGCCTCAAAGTGATCGAGTATGGGGGAAGGACATCTGGACCTGGACACCAAGCACAACATGTATGCTCAGGCAGGAAAACAAAATGGGAATAACAGGGAAAGCGCGATGTTAAGCATACAAGGCGAATCATGACAAGCACACACGAAGCAAATGCCAACGGTTAGATAGCCCTCCATGCCTGGACAGGCGAGCGGGCGACCCTACTCCGTCTCAATGAGTGCTTTCCAAGTCTTGAGGAGCTGAGCGGCTTGTTCGGCAGTCTGAAGCCTCATCTTAAAGCTCGCGGGTTTGCCATTGGAGACTCCAACAAACGAGATGGCCTTGTCCACGGCTTTGGGCGACAACTGCGGGAAGAAAGCAAAGTTCTTCAAATGCCCACCATTAGCACGCCAAATACCGCCAATGGCCATGCCGCTCACCATAACAATATGCCCTGTCTTTGAATGTCTTGCCAGAATCCTCTTCGAGCCCGTGATGTTATGCTTCTTAAGCCGCACAAAACTAACCCCGAAATCGATCCACTCTACACCAGCACCCTCCTTCTCCTTCCCATCCTCGCCACGGGCCTTGCCCAACTGCCAAACTTTGGCCCGCCAACTCAGCCCTCCAACAGTCTCCTCGTCCTCCTCGCCAGGACCTTCGACGTCGTACCGCTGCTCGGCAGAAGGCACCTGATCTTCTCCTCCACTTGTTCCATCGGGCAGCACAGTGGGCGTTTGAGTGCCCGGGGGGCCCCGTGCTGGAGTAGGCGGTAATGTACCGAATCCGAAG
>WNFL01086316.1_pt10 | contig 13253 bp, 11 predicted proteins | sample 5400361 | NCBI WGS metagenome assembly WNFL01 (sample SAMN13153351, study PRJNA577476) | soil metagenome | isolation source: 40 cm soil on Douglas fir-dominated hillslope | place: USA:California | collected 2013-09-17
CCCGCCGGTAACTCCAGTACCGAATGCGCCCGCAGATTCAACGCGATTCTTCCGCGCACCATATTAGGACGAATCTTCAGGATCTTCTTGTTGCGCGACAGGAACACCACGTCGATCGGAAACTTCATCCCGAACGTATGCACGCCCTCGCAGGGCGCGATCCACAGTCCCTCGCCGCGATCCAGCTTGGTGTGCTTGAGTAACCCTCGCCGCCGAGTGGCGCCCGTATCGGCGATGTCGGCGCGGTCCGCCAGTACACACGTTTTGGTCCGGTTAGAAACTCTCAGCTTGAGCAACGTAAACCTCAGCGTCCTTGCGATTGGCGGATAAATCGGGTCCCGCCCTGAAACGGTCTAGCGTATCTTAGGTAGAGCTTCGCTTGCAATCCGCGAAGTTGTCTACGATGGTCGTGCGCTTAAAATAGGATCAGTGTCGGTACCGCCGATCCCAACCCCGCTCGACGACCTGGGTCGACGACCCTTCTCCTTCTATCCGCCCATCGTCGGCATCGAACACAACGAGTGGCTCTACCAGCGCGCCACCTGGAGCGAAGTCCAGGTCATCAACACCAAAACTAATAGCGAGCTATGGCTGCCGCGGCGCTTTCTGGGCGCCGTCTCCAGCATCGAAGAGCCGATCATGATTGTCGGACTCGCCAAGGAACTCGAGTACAAAGGTGGCTCGCTGATCCCGCTCGAACGTCGCGTGATCGAAATGCCGCGCGCTGCGATTCACTCCCCGCGCTTCCCCGGTTCCCCAGCTGAGCCTGAGCGACCCGCTCCCGTGGTCGGCATCCGGCTCGAAGGCGGCGCCGAATCCCGCGTCGGACGACTTCTGCTGGGTGCGATCGCCGCAGGCGTGCTGGTCTGCGTGGCGGTCGTCATCGTCTTCCGCGACGGCCAGATGGGCTCGCGCGTTCGCTACTCCCCGGTCATGCAGAGCGCCCTCCCGTTCACTGCGCGCGACGACTACTATTCGATCGTCAATCAACTCGGCCCGCCCGGCGACGATCGCTGGCAGTCCGACCGGGGCGAGGTGCAATACCGCCGTCTGTGGTATCCCCAGCAAGCCTTTGCGCTCATTCTCATGGGCAGCGATCGCAACAACGCGCACTACCTCGGCGCGCTCGATCAGAACGGCCGCATCGTGCATTCCGTCAATCTGCCGGGTGGCCAGAACTCCGCCGCGATGTTGAAAAACCTGAAGAAGTTTTGAGGTTTTCCGCATGACGATGACGCGTCTCGGGATCCTCGCCGGCGCCTTCAATCCCGTTACTCGCGCACATCTGGCTCTAATCGATGCTGCCGTCGCCGCCGCCCGCCCGCTGGTCGACCACGTCGTGTGCGTAGTCCCGCGCGCCTATCCACACAAGGAGTTTCACGGTGCGGCGCTCGAGCAGCGTCTCGAGATGCTTCACGCCGCCCGCGGCCAGTATGACGTTGAGCTTACCGACGGCGGACTCTTCATCGAGATCGCGCGCGAGCTCCGCGCCCGCCACCCGGACGCCGAATCCTGGTTCCTGTGCGGACGGGACGCCGCCGAGCGCATCATCAACTGGGACTATGGGGACGCCGGCCCGATCGATCGTCTGCTGGACGAATTCGGACTGCTGGTCGCCGCACGACAAGGCGAATACACACCGCCCGATCGCTTGCGTCATCGTGTCCGCCCGCTTCCAATCCCGCCCGGGTTCGACCACCATTCCTCCTCCGAAGTCCGTCGCCGCATTTCAGCAGGCGAGGCCTGGGAGCATCTGGTGCCCGAATCGATCGAGCAACTCGTCCGCCGGATTTATCTCGGCTAACGTATCCCCTGCGGCCTGCTTACCGTGACAATCGCGGAATCCTGGCGCATACTGGAAGCATCTAGGTGTTGTATAAGGAGTTGCCTCGCATGAAACTGCTTCAGACTGTAGTGTTGTCTTTCCTCGCCACGGGTGCATTGTTTGCGCAGACCCAGGCCATTAACGGCAGTATTCGTGGACGGGTGACCGATCCGACCGGCGCCGCGGTTCCACAAGCGAAAATCACGGCCGCGAACAGCGATACGGGGTTTACGCGGGCGGCCGATTCGAGCGAGGACGGGTACTTCGTCCTGCCCAACCTGCCGCTGGGGAACTACAGCGTGACGGTCCAGAAAACCGGCTTCGACACACAGAAGTACACCGGTATTTCGCTGGCCGCTGGCGTGGAGGCCGTGCTCGAGTCGCAACTTAAGGTCGGCGCGGTTTCGACTACGGTCGAGGTCACGGGAGGCGCACCGGTGATCGAACCGTCGCGCGTGAACACGGGCCGCACCATCAGCCGCGAAGAGATCGACAATCTGCCGCTACCGTCGCGTAATCCGTACAACTTCGTCATCTTTCAGCCGGGCGTGAGCGGACACCCCAACGCGGAGCTGGGCATTCCGCGAACCATCAATACCAACGGGCTGCTGGATCGGATCAATTATCAGATGGATGGCATGGTGGGAACGCAGAGCGACCGCTACGGAATCCGCCTGTTCCCCATTTCCGATATTTACGTGCGCGAAGTGCAGACGGTGTCGAACAGCTTCGCGCCGGAGTTCGGCAACACCGCCGGGATCATTTATAACGTGATCACGGGATCTGGCTCGAACACGCCGCACGGCGAGTTCTCCTTCATCGGGCGGCCGACCAACGCGTTCGCGCGGCCGATTCTGCTGGGCTCGAACAAGCCGGCGCCGATCATCGACGAACACGACTACGCCTTCAACCTGGGCGGTCCGGTGAAAAAAGACAAGCTGTTCCTGTTCGGCGGCTACGAACACCTGCTGCGTGGGTTGCCTTCGGCGAATACGATTGACCCGACGCTAGCCGCGCAGATCGGGATCAGCCCGTCGCTGCTAGAGACCGCGCCCAGCGTGCAGAAGGTGCAGTTCCTCAACCTGCGCGCGGACTGGGTGATTAACGACAAGCACCAGTTATTTGCCCGCTACAACTATTTCCGCAACGAATATCCGTTCAACACCGCGGTGGGCGGGTTGAACGCGCTGGACGTCGCGGCGGATTTCAAAGATCGCGCGCATATCGTGGGCCTGCAGTTTCTGTCCACTTTTTCTTCGACGTTGCTGAACGAGCTGCGCGCCTCCGAGCCGTATCGTAACCAGACGCACGTGGCCAATCCGCTGGACGGGCCCGGCCCGCAGGTAGTCATCACCGGAATCGCGACTTTTAATGGAACCAGCGCCATCGGCGATCGTTTCGCCGAGAAGATCCCCAGCGTGAGCGACAACGTCACCTGGATTAAGGGCCGTCACACGCTGAAGGCCGGGTTCAGTTTCCAGGAGAACAACGACAACCAGGTGGGGAACGTCTTCAGCCGTTACAATTTCTCCAGCATCGCGAACTACCTGGCGGCGAAGAATGGAAGCAATCCGCTGTCCTACTCGACCTTCGCGACGGTGCTGGGAGTGCCCGGCGTGTCCTACAAATCGCACTTCTACAATTTCTTCGCGCAGGATAGCTGGCAGCTCAAGCCGAATTTTCTGCTGATCTATGGCCTCCGTTACGATCGCTACCAGGCACCGGATGCGAATCCCAACGCGCCCTTCATCTATTCGCGCGATTATCGGACGCCAGGCGGAAACTTCGCGCCGCGGCTGGGTTTCGCGTGGCAGATACGGCCCAAGTTGGTGTTGCGCGTGAATTCGGGAATCTTCTACGAAGCTCCGGCCACCAACTTATGGTTCAACGCGTTGAACAACGACGGGACCACTCGATCGTTCCAAACTTCTTTAGCGCCGACCGCGGCGGGCGCACCGAAGTTCCCGGCTGTGTTTAATGGCTCGGCCACGTTTCCGACGCCGAGCCCGTACGGCGTGACACCGAACTTCAAGAACGCCTACACCATCAACAACAGCATTCAGATCGAGCGCGAATTCACGTCCAACGATTCGTTGAAGGTGGGTTACGTGCACACCGCCGCCCGCAACATGGTATTCCTGCGCAACTACAACCTGATTAATCCAATCGGGAGTCTGGCAGACGGGCGCCCGATCTTCTCAGGAACAGTCAGCGCGGCTACCCGCCTGTTCCCGCAATTCAACGGCATCAACTTCCAGGATATCGGCGCGATTTCGGATTACAACGCGCTGGTCGTACATTTCCAGCACCGCATCTCGCAGGGCTTTCTCATGCAGGCGGCTTACACCTGGTCGCACTCGATCAGCGATGCGCCGGACGTGAACAGCTTCGAGCAGAACGCGTTCATCTCCGATCCGACCAACCGGACCCGCGATCGCGGCAATTCGATTTCGAACCGTCCCTCTGCGCTGCTGATCAGCAGCGTGATTAACCCGACGGTGAAGCTGAACAGCAGGTTCTGGAATGCGCTGGCCAACGGAAACATGCTGACCCTGCTGGCAAATCTCGGGTCCGGCGACCAGCAAAACATCACCACGGGCACGCTGCTGAACGGCGATTCGCTCGCGTCGGCGGTACAGCGGCCGTTGTTCGTCGGTCGCGGAACAGCGCGAACCAACGGCATCTACCAGGTGGATGCGCGCTATACGCGGTCGATTTTCAACTATCGCGAGAGACTGCACGCGCGGGTGCTGGCAGAGGCGACCAATATTTTCAATCGCAAGAACGTGACGTCGATCAATACGACGGCGTCGGTGAATTCGGCGGGTGTGATCACCACGGCTCCGACGCTTGCGCCCTTGTCCTCGGTGCTCGAATCGCGGATTTTGCAGTTGGGGATTAAGATCGACTTCTAATCAGTGGGGCAGGCGATCTTTTTCTGAACCCGCAAGCGGGGTCGCCTGCCAGTTTTCGCAGGCGGAAACGGCGACCGCCCGCGCTACTAGCCCAGGGCTTTTCGGAAACGCGCGACGATTTCCGCGGCGGGAACGCGCGCCCAGGTCTCATTCACCTGCAGCGTCATCCATTGACTCCCGGGGGGCCGGGCGGTAATGCCTGCGCCTTCGAGCCGGTCGCGATACACCGGTGAATTGACGCCGCCGGGACGCAGGCGGAAAATATTGGTCCCATTGGGGACGCGCTCCACCTCGAAGCCTTCCGAGGCGAGGGTCGAAATCACCCGCTCCGAAGTTTCAACGCTCTGGCGGAAGCGTGCTTCAAATCCATCCAGGTAATGCAGCGCGATCGCCGCGAACGGCCATACCTGGTGCAGCCCGCCGCCGAACATGCGGCGCGTGTGATACAAATCCGCCACCAGCGCCTTAGGACCCGCTAGGATCGCACCGCTGGCCGCGTTGAAATACTTGTACATCGAAATGTAGACGGTGTCGAACAGCGCGGCGTACTCGCGGACAGATCGCCCGGTGTAGGCGCTTTCGAGAAATAATCGCGCGCCGTCCAGATGCATGCCGATGCGGCGCTCGCGCGCCCAGTCCGTGAGCTTTTTCATTTCGCCGAAGTCGAAGCGTTCCCCGCTGCGGCGGCGGACGGGAGTCTCGATCTGCACTGCTCCGATGGGCGTCTCGACGCGGCCCAGCATGGAAACGTTGCGAGCCTGCTCGGCTTGCTCCAGTGTGAAGGTCGCCTGGCCGGGCGCAAGGGGAACCAAAGTGAGCCCGCTGAGCGTCTGACAGCAATCGCCACAATCGTTATATAGGTGGCTTTCGGCCTGGACCAGCACCCGCCGCTTCGATCCGGCGAGCAATCGCACCGCAAGATGATTGGCCAGTGTGCCGGTGGGCAGCCACACGGCGGCCTCTTTTCCCAGCATGGCGGCCATGCGCGCTTCCAGTTTTTCGACCACGCCGCCGCGCGAATAATCGTCGGCTGCGGAATCCGCGCCGGCGGTCGAGCGGGCGAGAAGCTGCGAGTATTCCTCGGGCGAGAGCGGGACGCCGTCGCCGAAAGCGTAAACCCGCTGCTCGGCCGCGGCCTTCACGACCTGGAAAGCGAACGGAGCGGCGAGTAAGCTCCTGCGGCGCATGCTTAGGAGATCATAGCAGCGAGCGGATGCGGGTGCGAGACCGTTCTACTTTTCGGCAGTCGCGGTGCTGTGAGCTGCTGCTTTCCGGGGGGCGAGCATACCGGAATCGACGGTCTGTCCGGCCCGGGAGATGGTCTGAAAATGAAACTCGTCGCCGGCGATCTCGCCTAGCAGGAAGGTTTGGTCGGTATCGAATCCCTTCTCGGTTTGATCCGACGGCCGCAGATCGTGGGGACGCAGCTCCCCGGAATTACCCACCACCCAGTAGCGAATTTCCTTCTGCGGCTTGAAGCGTTCGTATACGTGATCGTGACCGGAGAAGACTATGCTGACGCCGTTCTCCGCGAAAATCGGCTCCAGCCGCTTCCGTAAGTCGGGGTCCGCGCCGTGGAAGCGTGCGTTGCTATACAACGGATGATGAAAAAAGCAGATCTTCCACACCGCCGGCGAGGCGCGCAGTTGGACGCGCAGCCAGTCCATTTGCGCAGGATCCATATAATTGCTGTCCAGCGCAAAGAACTCTGCATTCTCCACGCGGAAGCTGTAAAAGCGTTTCCCGCCCATGTTGAAGGGCTTGTAAAAGACTTCGTCCGAGCCGTCATGATTGCCGAGAGAGGCATAGAATTTCACGCCCTTGCCCAGCAGGTCGCCATAAGGGCTCTCAAATTTTTTCTTAAAGTCGCCGGGACTCTTGCCGCCGTAGATATTGTCGCCCAGCATAATCACGAAGGTGAAAGGAAACTTCTGGTAGCCTGCCAGCATATCCTGGGCGATCTGATACTGCGGTTGTTCTCCTGTCCCGGAATCACCGATGACGGCAAAACGCACCGATCCGGCGCGCATGGGGAGTTGGACATCGATGGCCGCGCTTCTAGTAAGCGCGGTATGGGTGAGCAGAATCGCAGCCGTCAGTCCGAGAAGCACAGCCCAGCGCCGCATGTGTCGCATTCTAGACCACCACGTCAGGAATGATATCGAGAATCAAGTTCGCCTCCACGTCGCGCAGAATCAACTTGCCCCCCACCACCCGATAGTCGACCTCCTTGGGCAGTTGCGGCAGGTTCAGCAACAGCGACGGCGGTGTCGACTGTAAAGGAATTGAGTTGGGGTACGGATCGTTCACTCCCAGGGGCAGCGTCACCGGCTCGGCGCTTTTCAGGCTGGCGCGAATCTGCTCCGCGTCTTTGCCTTGCAGGCTGATCCCGATTAAGCGGCGAAATTCCGCGGTCACAGCCGGCGTGAAGATGTCGCCCACGCGTGCACCGGCGCGCGCTGCACGAATCTTGCGCGCGAGCAACTGGGAGCGGGCGGCGATCGCTTGCTGCGAATCCGTCGGCTTAAGCCGGCCGGCTCCGGCGACTAGTTTCGCCCGCAATTTCAGATAGGCGTTCAAGCGCAACTGGAATTGACGGGCCGGCAAGGGCTCGGGTTCCTTCGCCTTGGGTTGCGCGCCGCCCACGAATCCGCACAGAGCCATGGCCACCGCGGCGCTCAGTCCCAGTTGCCGAAGAATTCCTCGCGCCTGACGTCTCATGAGCTTTTCTTAGGCGTTTCCGCCAATTCTGCTTCCTGCTGCTCTTCTTCCTGTTCCAGCCGTTCTGCTTCCTGCTGCTCTTCCTTCTGTTCCTGCGCGTCTTCGATCACGTTCTGGACTACTTCTTTTACGGCCGCCTTCACTGCGTGCCGCACGCTATCCTCGACTTCTTCGGCGCTGACGTCAACGCCGGAATTGTCTCCTGTCAGCTCGCGGATCACCACCTTGAGCACCGGGGCCACCGGCGGCAGATCTTTGGCTACCGCTTTAGCCACTCGTTTCGCCACCTTCGATCCGGCCGCTGCATCGTCCTTCGCGTCCTGCGCCTTGGCGTGTTCGGCCTGGCTCCAGTCCTCCTCGAATACTGCGATCAAGCGCCTGGCAATGGAATCATCGCGGCAAATGATTCCGATTTCGCGGCGCGAGTCGAGCTCCACCCTCCGCAAGCTCTGGCTCCCCATGAAAATGTGCATGCCATCGCGAGCCATCGCGCGCGCGTGCAGGCGCAAGGGCGGCCTGGCCGCGGCCAGCTTGTTACTTCCGGAGGTGATTCGACCCAGAACTCGAACATCCACTCCTGCCTTCGCGCGTTCCTCGAGAATCCGCTGCATGGCGGGATCGCTGATGGTCGGATCGTAAATCAGCAGCTGCTTCTGGGCGCCCTTGATGAACGCCGCCAGCTCCTTGCGCGCGTTGGTGGGGCTGACGACGAAAGTGGGAGAGCCGGGATCATAGGGACGCCGCTTGGAGTCCGCGTCAAACAGACGCTGAGCTTCCTGCAAGAGGGCCCGCTGCGTGGTCACGATCCCGAAGCTGCGGCTGCGCTCGATGTCCAGATAAGTGTAGTTGAACGTAAACACCCATAGCTCACGCCGGTCGACGATCATCATCTTACCGTGATAGCGCGCCAGATCGCGCGCGGTCCGGGTGACTGTGACGCCGGCCGCGAGCAGGCGCATTTCCAGGTTGCGGAGGCTCTGCTCCCCCGCCCGGCTGGTGTGCGCGATCAGCGCGTGCACGGAGACGCCGCGCGTGACCGCCGCGGCAAGCGCACGCTCAATCTCGGTCCTGTCAAACCGGAAGACCAGGATTTCCACACTGGTCTTCGCACGCTGGATGGCCCGCACCATGGGCATGAGTCCATCGCCCGGTTGTACGAAGAGCTTCATGGAAAGGCTCCTTTTCACCGTCACTACCAGCGGTAATGCAGGTTGGCCACCGTTTTGCACCTACAGACACCGTAACGGTGCCGTGGAAGGGAGTGCGCCTCGCATGTTGAAACACCGAAAACTACTTGTGCTTCTGATGGCCGTACTGGCCGGATCTCTTTCAAATTCGGGAGAGTTGAAAAAAGAGCAAAAGAAGGACGGTCCGAGGGTAGAAGTTACCGGATCGGCCCCTGTCGTCTTATGGCACAACCCGGTTGACATTTCCACCCGCGATTTATTTTACGGAGCCGGTGGGAAGGATCATGAGCCCCGCGGCGGGTTCACCTTTGTCGAGGAGGACCTGGAAGGCTCCAATCCGAAATTCGTGGTGCGCGACGAAGACGGCGTGAAGTGGAAGGTCAAGCTGGGCAATGAAGCCCGCCCGGAGACGGCTGCGGCGCGGCTGGTCTGGGCGGCAGGCTTTGTCACCAACGAAGACTACTTCGTCCCGGAATTGCACGTGAGCGAGATGCCTACACACTTGCATCGCGGGCAGAGCCTGGTGGGTCCGGGCGGCACGGTTCACAACGTGCGCCTGAAGAGGCATCTGAAAGACGAAGAGAAAACCGGGATCTGGAGCTGGCGCGACAATCCGTTTCACAGCACCCGCGAGCTGAACGGGTTGCGCGTGATGATGGCGCTGATCAACAACTGGGACTTGAAGGACGTTAACAACGCCGTCTATCAGCAGAAAAAGCCATCCTCGAAAGGCAAGGCCGGCGCGAAAGAGAAGGCCGATGGGGCCGAAGCGCAAGATGGGGAGGGCGCGAAAGACGGGGACGGACCGAAGGACGGGGCGGACTCGAAGAAGAGCGCTAGTGAGAAAGATCGTGCGGGCGCGAAGGATGCTTCCGCAGAAGGCGGGTCCGAAAGAATCTACGTCGTTAGCGACCTGGGCGGGAGTTTCGGCAGCAACGGTATCCGGCGAACCCACGCGCAGTCCAAGGACAATCTCGAGGCGTATACACGCTCGAAATTCATCACTCACGTGAACGGCGACTACGTGGATTTCGCTACACCGGGACGGCCCGCACTGATCGTGCTGTTTAGCCCGCAGGACTATTTCCGCCGGCTGGGATTGCGTTGGATCGGGCGTCAAATCCCGATTGCCGACGCGCGCTGGATGGGCCAAGTGCTGGCGCAGCTCTCACCCAAGCAGATCCGAGACGCTTTCCGCGCGGCGGGATACTCACCGCAGGAAGTGGAGGGATTCGCGACCGTCATCCAGGACCGCATCGCCCGGCTCAATCGGCTGTAGCAAGCCAGATTGAAGTCTCCAGATCGGAGTGGTTATGAACGCTCGCGTTTCAATCGCGATTCTCGCTCTCGCGGGAACCCTACCACCAGCAGTGGGGCAGTCTCCGCAATCTCCTCCGTCGCCTCAGGAGTCTCAAAAAGACGCCTACCTGAGGCAGACATTTGGGCTGGATGCAGTGGGCCGCTCGGTCGCGGGCGCGAGCATCCGGCAGATGCAAGGCAGTCCATACGAGTGGGGCGGAGGGATCAAGGGATTCGGCAAGCGCCTGGCGTCGGGGTTCGGCTCGCACTTGGTGAAGCACACCATCCAACTCGGCGTCGCATCCGTTCGCCACGAACGAATGGGTTACCAGCGGTCGCAGGACCAAGGCTTCGGCCCGCGGCTGCGACACGCTCTTGCGGCGACGGTAGTCACTACCCGGACCGATCGTGAGGGGCAGACCATAGCAGCCGGACACATCACCGGCGTGGTCGGTGCCGGCTTCATTTCGCGGCTGTGGCACCCGGCTCGCTTCCACACGATTGCCAGCGGGTTCAGCAGCGCCGGACTGATCTTCGCGTCCGACGCCGGCGGCAACGTGCTGCGTGAATTCTGGCCGGAGATCCGGCATCCCCGCAGCGGCAAGCGCAACACGGTTCCCAAGTCGGCTGTGAAGAACTCCAATACAGCGGCCATGGTCAACACTGCTTTTGAGAAGCCGTGAAGATGGCGCAGGCAAGCCCTTCGCCGCCGCTTAACGAGTCTCTTCGTACTCGGCAGACTCGGCCGGGCGGAATTGCAGCTCGTAGAGTTCCGCGTACAGGCCGCCGGCGCGCAACAGATCTTCGTGCCGGCCGCGCTCCACGATCCCTCCGTCCTGCACCACGAAAATGACGTCGGCGCGGCGAATGGTGGCGAGGCGGTGCGCGATCACGATGGACGTCTTACCTTCCATCAGGCCGTCCAGCGCCTCGAACACCTGTTTTTCAGAGGCTGCGTCGAGTCCGCTGGAGGGCTCGTCCATGATCAGGATCGGTGTTTCGCGGATGATCGCGCGAGCGATGGCGATGCGCTGTCGCTGCCCGCCGGAGAGGGTCATCCCGCGCTCGCCGACGACGGTGTCGTAACCCTGCGGCAGCGTTTCGATAAACTCCTGTGCGTTGGCGAGTTGGGCGGCGCGAAGAATCTGTTCCCGGGTGGCTTCGGGACGTCCATAGCTGATGTTGTGCCAGATGGTTCCGTGGAATAGGACCGTTTCCTGGAGAACGAAACTCATCTGCTGCCGCAGCGAGGCCTGCTTGAAGCGCCGGATATCCTGCCCGTCGATCATTACCCGTCCCGAGGTCGGATCGTAGAAGCGCGCGATCAGGCCGGTGATGGAAGTCTTGCCAGCGCCAGTCGGGCCCACGAATGCGGCGATTTGCCCAGGCTCGATTCGGAAATTCACGTCGCGCAGAATGACCCGCTCCTGGTCGTAAGCAAAGCTGACGTTATCGAACTCGATCTGCCCGCGCAGCCGCGGCGCCGGGATGGCGATCGGAATATCTTTCACTTCATCATCGGTTTCGAGCACTTCGCGGATGCGTTCGTAGCCCACCGTGGCCTTCGAGAGCGCATCGGTCATCTTGGAAAGATCCTGCATCGGCTTGTACATCTTGCCCAGATAGAAAATGAACAAGACCAACGACCCCGCGGTGAGACTGCCGTCCAGCACCATCCGCGCACCGAACCACAGCACCAGGCAGGTGCCTACCGCCACGATGATCTCGACCAGCGGCGATAGTTTGGCCTTGAGTCCGCGGGCGCGCAAGGCGATGTCGACGCCTTCCAGACTCTCCTCCTCCAGGCGCCGCTGCTCGTAGTCTTCGCGCGAGAATGCCTTGACCACGCGGATCGAGGTAAGGACTTCCTCGATCACCGAAACGATTTCACCCTCTTTCTTGCGCACTTCTCGGGCCGCCCGCTTGATGCGGCGCGTATAGGTGTAGACCACCACCGCCAGCAGCGGCGCCACCGAAAGCGCGATCAGCGTGAACTGCCAGTTGAGAACGAACATCACCGCCAGCATGCCCACCAGCGTCAGCCCGTTGGCGAACGCACTCAGCAGGCCGGACGCGATGAAACTCTGAATCGCGTCGATGTCGCTGGTCACGCGGCTGATCAGGTCGCCGGTCCGCTTTTGGTCGTGGTAACCGAGCGATAGCCGTTGGATGTGGAGATACAAAGTTCGCCGGAGGTCGTGCATCACCCACTGCGCGACGCTGGTGGTCAGAGACTTTTCAGCATAGGAACAGATCGCGCCGAGCGCGGCGATCGCCAACATCGCGAGGGCGCAGACCTGCAGGATCGCGAGGCTGTCGGAACCGGCGATAGAGATCACCAGGTTGCTGAGCCAACCGTGCGCCGGCCGGGTTGCCACGACATTGTCCAGGACAACCTTGAGGGGCCAGGGTTCCGCCAGGTTGGCTAGGCCCTCGCCGATTACCGCTACCAGGCCAAGCACCAGCGCCTTGCGGTGCGGCCGCAAGAGTTCGTTCAGCCGATGCTTTCTCTTCCCAGGTTGGCTCATAGAGGCGAGACGGGTTTCCAAGTCTGCAGAGCGGTAAGCTTTTCCGCTCCGGTCCGTCTTTTATTGTCTCTAAATTGCTGATTTCCGGTAGTCTAGATGGTTTGCGAACATCTCCGTGCATACCTAGAGCAGGCCCGTTGCCAACTGCCCGCCACCCCGCGGACGTCCCGTCGCCTCGCCTAAGCCGGGGAAGGATCAAGTTCGCGGTACAGATCCAGAACGGCCTGAAGGTTCTGACGATCGGGCACGATTGCTGCCGTGCGCGCGACCCGTGCCGTTACCGTTTCGAAGACCGCCGTGGCGAGCGCCGTCGCATCACCCTCGGGAATGAGACGGACGCCCGCCGGGCGCATTCCATTATCGGTCGCGATGACCGGCGTTCCTAGTTGCAATGCTTCTCGAACCGAGAGAGCGTCGCCATCGTACCGCGTAGTGCGCAGCAGGACCCCCGCCCGAAGGATCGCGGCCAGGGTTTCGCCGTGCGGCACGTCGCCCGCGAGCAGAATACGATCGGCCCACGGTTGAGCGCGGATAGTGTCGCGCAATTCCGCCTCCAGACTTCCCGATCCGATGATCAGCAGGGCACCATCCGCAAATTTCCCGAGCAGTTGTCCGATCGCCTGGATCTGGAGAGGAAGGTCGTATTCCGGTTCGAGGAGCCCGACGCTCAGGAACACCGGACGGTGTGCCGCGAAGAATGCCGCCAACTGCGGGGGAAGCTCCGGCGCGATTTCGGCGGGATCCAGGGCCGCCGGACTGATGCAACGCAGCCGATCCG
>WNFL01124880.1_pt2 | contig 13253 bp, 17 predicted proteins | sample 5400361 | NCBI WGS metagenome assembly WNFL01 (sample SAMN13153351, study PRJNA577476) | soil metagenome | isolation source: 40 cm soil on Douglas fir-dominated hillslope | place: USA:California | collected 2013-09-17
AGGCCGCCAAGCCCGATCACCGCCGTGATCGTCACGAGGCCGATCGTCGTGACGGTCGCGATCCGGACTCCCGCGAAGATGGCCGGCAGCGCGAGAGGAAGCTCGACGCGCAGCAGGCGCGCGATCGGCCGGTACCCCATGCCATCGGCGGCGTCGACGACGTCTGGCGACACCGAGTCGAGGCCGACCACGACGTTGCGCAGGATGATCAGGACCGCGTAACCGACGAGCCCGATCTCGGCGGTGGTGGCGCTCAATCCCGTGTAAGGGATGAGCAGCGCAAACAGCGCGATCGAAGGGATCGTGTAAAAGATTCCGAAAACCACATAGGCCGGATTTCGCACGGCGCGCCACCGATGAGCCGCGACACCGAGCGGGACTGAGATCACGAGCGCTAGCGCGACGGCGATCAGGGTCAGCTCGATGTGCTGCTGCAGCGCGTCGGTGAACCGTGACACGTGGGTGAAGAGCCAGTCCCACAGGATCCAGGGCTGCTCCTCCGCCTGCAGGAATAGGCCCACCGCCATTGAACTACCGTAATCGAGGCGAGATGATCACGCTCGAGCACGTCACCAAGGGATTCGCGGGCGGCTCCAACGCCGTGCGCGACCTGTCGTTTGAGATCCCGACCGGACAGACGTGCGTGCTCCTCGGGCCGTCCGGCTGCGGCAAGACCACGACGCTGCGCATGATCAACCGCCTGATCGAGCCGGACGGCGGACGGATCCTCGTCGACGGCGTCGATACGAAGCACGTCGATCCCGTGCAGCTGCGACTGAAGATGGGCTACGTCATCCAGCAGACGGGCCTGTTTCCGCACATGACGGTGGCCGACAACGTGGCCACGGTGCCCAGGCTGTGGGATTGGGACGCGGCGAAGGTCAGGGCGCGGGTCGACGAGCTGCTGGAACTGGTCGGGCTACCGCCGCGCGAGTACCGCAAGCGCTACCCGCATCAGCTGTCCGGCGGCCAGCGCCAGCGCGTTGGTTTCGCGCGCGCGCTCGGCGCGGACCCGCCCATCCTCTTGATGGACGAGCCGTTCGGCGCTGTCGATCGCATCACGCGCGAACGGCTGCAGCACGAGTTCATCAGCATCCAGCGCTCGCTCGGCAAGACCGTGGTCTTCGTCACTCATGACATCGACGAGGCGGTGATGGTGGGCGACCGCATCTGCCTGATGAAGATGCAGGCGGAGATCGCGCAGTACGACACGCCGGACGCGATCCTCACCCGACCGGCCAGCGACTACGTGAAGGAGTTCCTCGGGCGCGATCGACTCGTGCGCCGGATGTCCATCGAGCCAATCCATCCCGACGCGCTCGAGCATCCCGCCGGCGGTCCGGCCGCGAACGAGCCGCGCGTGCCCGTCACGAGCACACTCAGCGACGCGTTTGCGGCAGCGCTGTCCAGCCCGACCGAAAGAGCCGCCGTGTTCGAAGGCGAACGCTACGTGGGCTCGTTTTCCGCGACCTCGCTGCTCGAGTCAATGCGTCGAGAAAGCCCCGGCGCCACCACCGAAGGAGGTTCACAAGTTGCCTCAGGAGTTTGACGTCGTGTGCCTGGGCGGTGGAGTGGCGGGCGAGGCGATCGCGGGCGGGCTGCAGGGCAGCGGACTGACGCTGGCTGTCATCGAGCGCGAGCTGGTCGGCGGTGAGTGCCCTTACTGGGGCTGCGTGCCCTCGAAGACGCTGCTGCGCTCGGGCGAGACACTGACCGAGGCCGGGCGCGCCCGCAACCTCGCGGCATCACGCGTGGAGTGGGACCTGGACTTCCCGAAGGTCTCCAAGCGCGTGCTGTGGATGGCGCGCGACCTCGACGACTCGCGGCCGGCTGCCGCGCTCGAGGCCACCGGGGCGAAGCTCATCAGGGGCGAGGGCAAGGTCGTCGACCTGCGCACAGTCGAGGTCGAGGGCGGCCAGTACGTGGCCACCAAAGCGCTGGTGATCGCGAACGGCGGCACGGCGGCAATTCCTCCCATTCCCGGGCTGGACCAGGTCGAGTACTGGACCAACCGCCAGGCAGCCGTTCCACGCGAGCACCCGGAGACGCTGATCGTGCTGGGCGGGGGCGCCGTGGGCGTCGAGCTGGCGCAGGCGTTTGCCCGGCTGGGGAGCAAAGTCTCGGTCATCGAGGCTGGACCCACGTTCCTCAGCCTCGAGGAGCCCGAGGCCGGGATGGCCCTGCGGCCGCACCTCGAAGAAGAGGGGATCACGATCCTGCTGGGCGACGGAGCCGAACGCGTCGACAAGGGCGGCGTCGGCGTCGTGGTCAAGCTGAAGTCGGGGAAATCGGTCACCGGCGAGCGGCTGCTCGTCGCCACAGGCCGCCGCGCGAACTTCGAGGCCTGGCGCGACGCGGGCCTCACCCGCACCGAGCGCGGCTGGCTGAAAGTCGACCCTGAGACGCTCGAGGCCCACGCCGGCATCTACGGCGCAGGCGACGTCACTGGGCTCGGCGGATTCACACATCTCGCGTACTACCACGGGCAGATCGTGGCTCGACGCCTGCGCGGCGAGGACGCACGCGCCGACCACAGCGCCGTGCCTCGCGTGACGTTCACGGACCCCGAGGTGGCGTCGGTGGGTCTGTCCGAGCGGGCCGCGCGTGAGCGGGGCATCGAGGTGGTGACCGCGTTCACCGACCCCGCCGAGACGGCGCGCGGATACATCCACGACTTCAAGCACGGCGTGGTCAAGCTCGTCGCCGACAAGAAGAAGGGAGTGCTGGTGGGCGCGACACTGGTGTCGCCGCGGGCGGGCGAGATGCTGGGCGAGCTCATGCTGGCGCTCAAGGCGGGAATTCCGCTGAGCGTGCTGGCCGACGTGATCCACCCGTTTCCGGCCTTCAACCGGGTGCTCGGGGCGGTGCTTCAGGAGCTTGCCGCCAAGGCGGCCTAAACCACGGACCCCTGTTCATACTGATCCCCGATGATCGACATCCGCCTCGACACCGACACCATCATCATCTGGATCCTGGTCGGCCTCCTGGCCGGCGCGCTGGCCAGCAGGGTCGCCTTGGGTCACGGTCTCGGCCTGTTCGGGGACATCATCGCCGGCGTGATCGGGGCCTTCCTCGGTGGGGTGCTGGCGGGCCTGTTCCACATCAAATTCACGATCGCCGGCCACCCGATCATCACCGAGATCATCGTGGCGTTCGTGGGCGCCGTGATCCTGCTGTTCGTGATGCGATTGCTGGGATTCGGCAGGGGCAAGTAGCCGCTTCTTTACATCGCTAAACCAGCACGGGTAGGTCCTGCAACCCCCGCGTTTCTATCAGCACAAGGGGGATTGATAAATACATGGTCGTAAACCTCGACTTCGACACGATCCTGATATGGCTGCTCGTCGGCCTGGTCGCCGGCTTCTTCGCCAGCCACATCGCGCTGGGCCGCGGGCTCGGCATCGTGGGTGACGTGGTGGTCGGAATCATCGGCGCGTTCCTCGGCGGGTTTCTGTTCAACGCGTTTCACTGGAGCATCGTCATCGTCGGGCACCCGATCATCAGCGCGATGATCATGGCGTTCCTCGGTGCGGTGATCCTGCTGCTGATCGTTCGCCTCTTCGGCATGGGCCGAGGGGCGAGGCGCCCTTCCTGGAGCTAAGCGGGGAGCTCCGAACAGCGATGTGAGGCGTGCCCGGAGCTGCTTTCCGGGCTCGTCTTTATGTTTGCGAAACGACCTCGAAGCGCAGCCGGGCCTGCACGCGCGACAGCGCCGCCAGCACCGGCGCACCAAGCAGCAGCACCATAACCACGTTGCCCACGGCGCGAAACGTGTCGTAGGCGAGCGAGGTCAGAAGGTAGAAGCGCGCGAAATGCACCAGGTTGGTGGCCGCGCTCATGCCGGGCTCCCAGCCTAGAGTCGGGTTGCCCCGATACGCGGCCACCCAGTCCTGGATGTCCCAGAGCGCGCCGACGACCCAGCCCATGACCGCGCCGATGAGCGCAAGCACCGCCAGGTCGCGCCAGCCGGGTAGCCGGCCGCGCCACCGGCCCGCGAGCCCGGCGAGCGCCCCGACCCAGCCGATCGCGAACACCTGGTACGGAACCCACGGCCCGACTCCGCCGCCGACCATCGCGGATACCAGGATCGAGAGCGCGCCCGCGAGGAAGCCGTACGTCGGGCCGAACACGTAGCCCGCGCAAAGAACGAGAAAGTAGATTGGGCTGAAGCCGCCGATTCCCTCGATGACTGCGAGGCGGAGAACGGTGTCGATGGCAGCGATCGCAGCGAGCAGCGCGACGCCGCGCGAGTCCAGTTGGCGAGTGCCCACCTCGACCAGCAGGAGCGCGCTGACCGTGGCCAGCATCAACGTCCACGCGGGCGTCGAGGCCGGGAGGTCCGAACCGAAGAACGGCCAGACGAACAGCACCAGCCCGGGCAGCGAGATGAGCGCGACGGGGAGGTTGCGCGCGCTCATGCGGTCACCGCTTGGGGCGCGCGCTCGGTGACTGTGCCGTGTGCGACATCGACCACACGATCCGCTAGCGCCACTTGCAGGTCTTCATCGTGGGTCGCGATCACGACCGCAGCTCCGCGATCGCGGAGATTTGCGACGACTGCGATGAGGGCGCTGCGCGACGCGAGGTCCATGCCACGAGTCGGCTCGTCGAGAAGAACGAGCTGCGGGGCGCCGGGCAGCACCGCTGCTATGGCCGCGCGCTGACGCTCGCCGCTCGACAGGTCTCTCGGATAACGATCCGCCAGCTCAGCGATGCCGAGCCTGCTCAGGATGCGTTCTGGCCTTTCTCCATCCTGTCCGCCCGCACGGTCGATGGTGAACTGGACCTCTTCGCGCACCGACGGCCGGTGCAGGAGCGCGACCGGATTCTGCGGCAGGTAGGCAATCCTGCCCGGCGGGCGCGTGACAGTGCCCGACATCGGCGCCGCAAGGCCGGCGATCAGCCGCAGAAGCGTGGTCTTGCCGCCGCCGTTCGGACCGGCCAGTGCGACGACCTCTCCTGCGCGGCCGGCCAGGTTGGCGTCCTCGAGCACGGGCAGGCCGTCGAAACCGACAGTGGCGCCGACGACGCTCCAGGCTTCCTGCCCTGGTGCGCGAAGCCTGGGCGCCGGTATGACGGCCGGCGGTCGCCACGCCGCCGGATCGGCCTCGGTGACGCGGCCCTGGTCGACGGCCACGAGCGAAGTGGCCCCAGGCATCAGCCGGCTCAGCCGGTGCTCGGACACGATCACGGCCCGCCCGTCGGCGGTCGCTCGGCGCGCCGCCGCCAGCAGCAGCTCGGCGCCATCCGGGTCGAGCTGCGATGTCGGCTCGTCGAGGACCACGAGTCGAGGCCGCATGGCCAGCGCCGATGCGAGCGCAACTCTCTGGCGCTCACCACCACTCAGCGTGCGCACGGCGCGGCGCGCGAGCTGCTCGATGCCGACCTCGTGCAGAGCGTCGCTCACTCGCGTGGCGATTTCCCTCTGCGGAACGGCGGCATTCTCAAGTCCGAACGCGACCTCGCGGTCGACGGTCGCGTAAACGGTCTGCAGCTCAGGGTCCTGGAAAACGAAGCCGGCGTTGCGCGCGAGGAAGCGCGTCGGCGTCACCAGAACATCGAGGCCGGCAACAGTCGCGGCTCCAGAGACGCGGCCGCCGTGAAAGTGCGGCACCAATCCATTGAAGACGCGCAGAAACGTCGACTTGCCGCTTCCCGACGGACCCGTGACGACGGTCAGGCCCGACTCGATCCGAACGCTCACGTCACGCAGGGCGGCGCCGGTCGCGCCAGGGTACGAGTAAGTGAAGTGGTCTAGGTACGCGATCGCCATTGCAGCGCCGGCGTGAAAAGTAAGAGGCATGCGATCAGCGGACGCGGATCGATTGATGGCGCCGTCAACAACGGGTACGCGGCCCACGGCATGGCCCAGCCGGCCGCGATCGAAATCGCGAACAGCACCGCCGCCGATGCCGACGCGGCCGCGAGGACCCAGTCCCTTGAGCTCATACGCACGGGACTCATGTGCGTACGCGGGCCGGAGCCGAAACCGCGAGCCTCCATCGACTCCGCGAGCTGAATGGAGCTCTCGACGCTGGTCAGGACGACAGGCACCGCGACCTCTGCCCACGAACGCGGTCCGCGCGGCCGCCACCCTCGCATGCGCTGGGCCTCGCTGACCTGGACGAAGGTCGCACCTACCGCGGGCACCAGGTTCAGTGCGGCCGCGAGGGCTGCACCGGTGCGCGAAAGGGCGGCAGGCAGCGCGTCCATCACCTCATGCGAGGCGAGCAGCAGTGAGAAAGGCGCGGCGGCGAGGATGGCGGCCGCGACCGTGACCCCGCCCGTCGCGCCGTACGCCAGCGCTTCGAGCGTGTAGGGGCCGCCAATCGCGGGCAGCTGCGCCGGCAGCGTGAACAGGACCGTGGCGCCTAGATGCGCCGAGACCAGGTTCAGCACTATCGCAAACGTGGCGACCAGCACCGCGGCGAGGAGCAGCCGCTGCGTCCGGCGGAAGCCGGCGCCGGCGACGAGCGCTGCAAGCGCCGCCGCCAGCACCAGGGTCTTGTAGACGGGATTGGTTGTAGCGAGCACGATGACCAGGCAGGCGCCCGACCACGCCGCCACCGCTCGTGCGTTCAGGTGATCCGTATCAGCTCTCATTCGCCAGCGGCGGCGGAGCGGGTGAGGCGTCAGTCGCCTGCACGTAGTGCCAGCCGATTGCGTCCTTGTCGTGCAGAGTCACGTCGGTGTAGCCGGTCTGCGCAGTGGCCCACGCTCCGCCCGTCTCCACGAACAGCGCCCAGTAAGGCGCGTTTTGGGGCAAGCATTGAGTGAACTGCGCCGGCTCGTTGTCGACGGCGCACGCGGCCTTGCCGAAGCTGTAAGTCTGGGTCTGGAAGTTGATGCCTGACTGATCCATCAGTGCCTGGCCACCGATGGTGTCGCCGCTGAAGCCGACGCACTTCTGCACCGACTGGCCGGACAGGTGCTCGACCACGACGTAGGCGTGATGCGACGCGCTCGCGTTCACGCATGCAGGCGTGGGACTTCCGGATGCCGAGGGCGTTGAGCTGCTGCACGCAGCAGCCGCGAGGACGATGGCCAGTATCGCGCTGGCCGGCAAGATGTGCTTTCGCACGGGCCGTACCTCCAGGCGGTCGCCTACCGAACGCGCCACTGAAAGCCGACCGCCAGGAGCTTCCGTGCCGTTGCGCGCGGACGGTTGTCTTCATTCGGGCATTCAGGTCTCCTGGCTCGCGAATCGTCACCTTCGCCTGCCTTCCCGGGCTCTCACCCAGTGGCGTTATTCAGGCTCAGGCTCCTCGCTCACAGTTGCGCGACAGCTCCGGCATCACACCGGATTCCCTTGGTGCCCGTGGAGATCTTACGCGGGCTCGGCGGTGAGACGCACCCAGCGCTCGTCGCTGGTCGCGGGCATCGCAAAATCGAAACGATCAGTGGCGAGCGCGAGGTCGAGGTCGTTGGCGGGGAAGCCCGGCCAGTCGCCGCGCGCGAACTTCTGATAGCGCTCCGAGTCGATGAGCGACTCGAGCAGCCGCGATAGCACGCGTGGTCCTCCGGAAAGTCGCCCGACGCCACGAGGGTCACGGTCTGCGGCTTTCTTAACAGGCAGGCTTGAGCCGTCGCCCGGGCGACGACCAGACTCGCTGCATACATGGCATCAGCCCCTGCGACCGCGCGGATGGCTTGCGTGCCCGCGCTCGTGCGCTGGACAAGCGAGTGTCCTTGCACATCGGCCTCGACGATCTGCGTCGGTGAGTTGCTGATCGAAATGCCCGCGACTGGAAGAGTGTCCACCTCAGCGGAGATGATGGCGCCAGGCGTGGCTGCCGCCAGCGCGCGCGCTTCATCCACAGTCGTGACAAGGAGGCACTCGCGTGCCCCGCCGGCGAGCGCGTATGCGCTCACGGTGAATGCCCGCAGGACGTCGATGACGACGACGACGCCCGCTGCGCTGCGCGCCCCATCCACGCCGACCGCGTGCACGACCTTCACGACGTGCACACGGTGCGACAGCGGCGGCCGAGCATGATATGTGCGGTGTCAGAGCAGGGCTCCGGCGCACAACATCGTGCCTTAGGCTTCGAGCAGATCGGCGACTGCGGCTCGATGCGCGTGGTCGGGCTGAGTCTCGAGGCAGGCCAGGACGTGCCCGAGCACCGGAACGCCATCCCGGTGGCGCTGATCGTGACCGTCGGCGCGTTGCGGTTCCACGACGGAGAGAAGTGGGCGGAGGTTCTCGCGGGTGAGATGTTGCTAATCAACCCGGGCGAACGGCACCGTTACCACGCTGATGTCGCGACGTCGGCGTACCTCGTGTTCGCGGGGCTGCCGGGCGTACGCAGCCGGACGTGGACAGTGCGCCGGCGCTGAATCACGCCGAGTTCCACAAGGCGAGCTCCCGACCGCGATCCGTGGCGGCGAGCTGGCTGAGCGTGGCGACGTCGAGCCGGAACTCCGACGCGGTCGTGATGTCGAGCGTCAGCCAGGCGGCCGCGACGGCGCGAAGGATGTGTCCGTGCGCGAAGGCGAGCACGCTTCGACCGCCAGCGGCGACGGTGGTCGCGAGGTCGAGAAACTGCTGCGCTCGTGCGTAGACCTCGGCCGGCGACTCGCCTCCGGGGCATCCATCGTGATAGATCTCCCAGCCAGTGCGCGAGGCTCGGATCTCAGCGCTGGTCAACCCCTCGTACTGGCCGTAGTTGAACTCTCGAAGCAGGTCGGTGACCTGAGGCTGCGGGAATCCGGCAAGTTCCGCAGTGCGCCGAGCGCGCTGCATCGGGCTCGAGAAAACAGCCGCGAACCGCAGTCCCGCAAGCCTCGCTCGAAGCGCCGCCGCCCTCTCCTCACCCCGCGTTGTGAGCGGCAGGTCGGTGCTTCCGGTGTGACGGCCGCCGAGGCTCCACTCGGTCTCGCCGTGACGGGCGAGGTAGATGTCTAGCGTCAGGCCGGCTTGCCGAGCATCTCGGGACGTCCGGACCGAAGCGATCGGCTTGCGCTCTCGATCACCGCGCCCGCGCGAACGCGCTGGCCGGGCCGGACGCATACGAGGCCGACTGTCGCGCGTCCACCGGCCGCCTTCAGAGCCTCGTTCACCGCGGCGAGCACGCGATTGGCCGCGTGTGCGGTCCCGGCGACGTCGGTGTCCGGAAGAATCGCGAGCAGCTGCGGCGGGGTGCGCCCCAGCACGCCTGGCGTGTCGACATCGCGCACAGTGCCCGCAAGGGCAGCGGCGATCGTCTTCAGCATCTCATCCGCCGGTCCGACCTCCGCTCCTTCGATGAGCAGGACACCCAGGTTGCGCTGATAGCGGTGCGCGCGCGCGAGCTCGTCCTCGAGCACCGGACGCACGAACCTCTCGTTGAAGAGACCAGTGGTCCGGTCGACGATGTGCAGCGGTTCGGCCTGCGGGTCGTCGGCTCGCACTCCACAAGACGGACAGAAGATCGCGCCGCTTGGAAGTGGAGAGCCGCAAGCCTGGCAGGTTGTCGCCTCCGGCCGCCGGCGGAGGAAGTCGCCAATCGGCATCCGGTAAAGCCTATCAGTCATGCCTGCGAAACCCGAAGCGGGACGAGCACCGGCGCTCACGCGCCGCGACCGATCAGCCGACAGCGGCCGCCGTCGCCTCCAGCCAGCTCTCCGCCCAATTGGAGATCGCGTTGAGCACGGGCTCGAGCGCGCGTCCGCGAGACGTCAGTCGATAGCTCACTCGCACGGGCGGACCCGGATCCACGAGTCGCTCGACGATTCCTTCGGCCTCGAGCTCGCGCAGTCTTTCAGTCAGCACTCGATCGCTGATGCCCGGAATGCCCGACAGCAGTTGATTGAAGCGAGCCGGTGCGGGAATCAGAGCCTTGACAACTGCCCCGGTCCAGCGCTTACCAATTAGCTCGATGGCACGCTGAAACGGCGCGCTGTAGTCAAGTCCCCCACCGACCATGGGGAGTGATTCTATGCGCTTACAGCATTCGCGGACGGGGCACCTTTGGGTAAATCAACAATATTTTTTTGGAGGTGAGCCTGTCCCGATGAGAAGCGATTGCTTAAGCCTCTGTCCAAAGAGTCAGGTGTGGAAAAACCTGTGACTAACGTGAGCGAGCCGGCCAAGGTTCAGGCTGACAACGGCAGCGTAGACTCCGTTCGATGATCGTCGACGCCATGCATCTCGTCGTGCTGATCGTCGCAGTCGGATTCGGTGCGTGGTCACTAATCGCGTTTCGCGCGCGACTGCCGCGAGGCCGCTTCATCATCTTCACCGCTGCATCCGCCGGCGCGCTCTTCGCTTGCTCCGCGGTCGGAGGCGAAGTAGGTCTTATGTCCCAACAGGCCTGGTTCGCCATCGTCATCGCCTCGCTCGCGGTGCTCGCGATCGGCGGATACGTGGTCGGTCGGCGTCAACCCCGATGGAGGTAGGCAGCCGAGTCGTCGTCGTCACCGGTGCCGCTCGCGGCATCGGCCGAGCTCTCGCGCGAGGGTTCTCCAAAGCGGGGGCGGCGGGCGTCTTGGTTGCGGACATCGATGGTCGTGGCGCCGAGTCCGTGGCTCGGGAGATCAAGGGCACCGCAGTGTCATGCGATGTCGCCGATGAGTCGTCGGTGCGCGCGATGGTCGCTAAGGCCGAGTCCACCTATGGCCGGATCGACATCGTGTGCTCCAACGCCGGCATCGCGGTCGGCGGAGGTCCCGAGGCGGCGAACGAGGACTGGCAGCGCATCTGGGCCGTCAACGTCATGTCACACGTATTGATCGCGCGGCATGTTCTCCCAGGCATGCTCGCCCGCCACGAGGGATACCTCGTGGGCACGATCTCGGCTGCGGGCCTGCTGAATCACGTGTTCGCAGCGCCGTATGGAGCGACGAAGGCGGCGGCGCTCTCCTTTTTCGAGTGGCTTGCAATCGCCCATGGAGAGGACGGAATTCGCGTGTCGTGTCTGTGTCCCCAGGGAGTGCGCACAGACATGCTCGCGGCCGAGTCACGACTCGGTCTCGAGTTCTTGACCGCCAACGCTTTAGAGCCGGAGCAGGTCGCCGATGTCGTCCTGGCGGGCATCCGCCAGGAGAAGTTCCTGATCCTTCCGCATCCCGAGGTGGCCGAGTACTTTCAGCGCAAAGCGACCGACTACGATCGCTGGCTCAACGGCATGCGCAGGTTGCGCAAGCGAGTGCTGGCAGCCTCGTCCTAGTGGCTCGCTGGATCGCCGCCGTTGCGGGGTTGGCCCTGGTCGCGATCGCATTCATCGCCGCGACGCATGTCTCCGATACGCGGGAAGGCCTGATCGCCGAGGTCGTCACCCTGCTCGCCGGCCTTGGCGGCGTCGTGCTACTCCTCTACGGCCTGGTGCCGAAGCGCGCAGCCGGCACGCGCGATGCGACACCGGCGTCACCGTCGCTGCGTCGAGCCGGCCCGCGGTCGGCCAACGACCTGCTCCTGGGCTCGGCGGGCTTGCTGGTCGCCGCGGTGTTGCTCACGGGGCTCGTGATGAGCGGCGGCTGGCAGTGGGCCCTGGTCGGTGGGCTGCTCCTGCTGCCGATGATCGCCGGATGCGTCTACCTGTGCGCCGCGTTCTTGGCCGCGCCGGAGCGCGACTGGACGATCAGCTTGAGGCGTCTGATCGGCCGCTGAGGGTTACTGCTGGCTGCGTCGATCCAGAGTGCGTGCGAGCAGCAGGACGCCGAGGATGATCAGGACAGAGGGCCAGATCACCGACCACTGCACCAGCCCGGTGTTGGCGCCAAGCAGGATCAGGCCCACGGCGACGAGCACGACGCCGAGCCCGATGGACGTGCGACCGGTCGAACGCGTGGATGCAGGGGCGCTGTTGCTGGGTGCGGTGGTTTCAGATGGAGCTGGTTGCTCCTGGGTGGGGGCCGGCTTCGGCGTGCCGCCGAACTGACTCCGGAGCTCAGCGCCGATCCGCCTGAGGTCGGCCGACATCGAGTCGAAGCCGGAGTGCATACGGTCCTGGCCATCGACCTGCTCCGGCATCACCAGCCACAAGACGATGTAGATGAGCAGTCCTACTCCTTGCAGGAACGCGAGCAGCACAAAGCCGAGACGCACCCACAACGGATCGATTCGAAGGCCCTCTGCGAGCCCCGCGCACACGCCGCCGAGGATTCGGTCCTTGCCCCGGCGAAATGTCTGCGTGGCCTGCTGCTGCATTTATCTAGCCTACATCTCGCTGCGGCACGTTCTGGGAAAGGGCCAGGATCTCACCGACCAGGTAAAGCGACCCGCACACAATCACGTTGCCGTCGGTGCCCGCCAGCTCCCTGGCTCGCGCAAGCGCCGCGGCTGCCGGCGTGACCGCCTCACCGTGTGACCCATAGACCTCCGCAAGATGAGTCGCGGAGACGGCGTGGGTGCCGGCGCTCTCGGCCTCGGTGAACACCGCCGCGTCGGGGCGCATCGAGCGCAGCGCAGCGAGAATCTGCACCGGATCGCGTTCGCTGAGCATCCCGAACAGGGCGACCAGCCGCTCGCCGTTGATCAGGGCGCGCAGCGCTGCCCCGGCCCGTGTGAGAGCGGCGGGGTTGTGCCCGCCGTCGAGGATCACCCGAGGCTGCTCCGCGATCAGCTGCAGCCTGCCCGGCCATTCAGTTGACGCGAGGCCCCGACGTATCGCGTCGTCGGTTACGTCACCCATCGCGTGCGCGCACGCCACGGCGAGCGCGGCGTTGGCGGTCTGGTAGTCGCCAAGGAGGTGCAGCTCGAGGCCGGTGTGCTCGAAACCCGGACCGCTGACCTCGTGGCCGAGCCGCCACAGCTGAGCGCCGGCGGCGGCGGCATGTGATTCGACGATCTCGAGCGCCACTCCCTCGCAGCCCGTGACGACCTTGTTGCCCGGCTTGATGATCGCCGCCTTCTCGTTGGCGATCTGTTCGATGGTGTTGCCGAGATATTTCTGATGGTCGTAGTCGATGTTCGTGATCACAGCTGTGCCGAGGTCGAGCGCATTGGTCGCGTCGAGCCGGCCGCCGAGGCCGACCTCGCACACGAGCAGGTCGATCCGCGTTGCCATGTATGCCAGTGCCAGCACCGTCAGCATCTCGAACTCGGTGGCCTGGCCCAGCTCGGCGGCGATGTCGTCGAGGGTCGGCCGCAGAGCTTCGAAGGTCGCGACGAATTCGTCTTCGCTGATCGGCTCCCTGTTGATCTGGATTCGCTCTGTGTACGAGACCAGGTGCGGTTTCGGCATGAACCCGACCCGGTGGCCGCCGGCCTCGAGGATGGCCGCCAGGCAGACACCGGTCGACCCCTTGCCGTTCCTGCCGGCGATCAGCGCGCC
>WNFL01033077.1_pt1 | contig 13251 bp, 13 predicted proteins | sample 5400361 | NCBI WGS metagenome assembly WNFL01 (sample SAMN13153351, study PRJNA577476) | soil metagenome | isolation source: 40 cm soil on Douglas fir-dominated hillslope | place: USA:California | collected 2013-09-17
GCAGTCCCGCACGAACGGGTTCCCGATCTGCGAGCCGAAGGTGAGCAACGTCTTGCTCACGAGCCCCCCCGGGTCGCGGCGGAACGCGTCGTAGCAGACGAGCGAGCCCAGGCTGTGCGCGCACACCAGCGCGAACGAGCCCCGCGCCAGCGTGTCGAGCAGTCGTTTGCGGAGCTGCGCGCGCAGCCGGTCCTCCGAGCTCCACTGCGCGACCATGCCCGCCGTCCAGCGGATTGCGTCGGGTACGTCGAGCAGCCCGCGCGTCGCGCCGAACGCGTCGCCGATGCCGTGAATCACGCCGCTCGCGAGTAACTCGGCGAGCGCCTTGCCGTACACGAGCGGGTTCAGCGGCGCGTGCGCGAACAGATCGTCGTAGCGCAGAAACTCGCACTCGACGGCGAGCTCCGGCTGCCAGCGGCGCAGATTGTCCGTGATCGCGCGGGTCCAGCCCGGCACGAGCTCTTCGTCGTCGTCCCCGTTGCCGGAGCCGTGAACGCACAGGACCGAGAACGCCGTGGCCATCGCCGCCTCCTCAGGTTTCGCGCGGCACACGATGTCAGAGCCGCGCCGGATCAGGAAGCCCGAATCGCTGACTTCCATCCGCGGGTTCCGCGGAGACTTCGGCGCTCTCGGGCGGGCGCTACCTGTTGCGCTCTCGCCTCGGCGAGGAGTGTCGGGCGTCGTGTATCGGGCCTGGGACCGCGAGCTCGGCATGGACGTCGCCCTGAAGGAGCTGCGCCGCGCGGGCTCCGGGGTGTTCAGCGAGAGCGAGTGCTTCTTCAGATGGAGTGGGCGGCCCGCGCGCGAAGCGGACCGAGCCTGAGCGACGGGCTCGGCGAGCGGAGCGTCGACGCTGGGAGAGCGGGCTCTCTCCCAGAGTACGGTCGGCCAGATACCGCGGTGTCTTCTAGCGGCCGGCCGCTTCCCGCTCGAGCTCCCGGGCGCGGGCCTGCAGCTCGGCGAGCGCGGTCGCGTCGTGCGCGCCGAAGACCCGGCCCTGCAGCAGTGACTGCAGCGCAGGGCGCGCACTCGGGTCTTCGAGCAGTCCGAGAAAGAGCGGCGGCATGCGGTAGAAGAGGAGGATCAGCTCGCGCCAGACCTCGCCGCCCCGGCGGACGGTGGCGTCGTACGAGGCGAAACACTCGCCGGCGCGCCCCGGATCGGCGAGCGCCTCGGCGATGGCGCGCGCGGCGAGGCGCGCGGACTCGGCGGCGACCGAGACGCCGGACGAGAAGACCGGGTCGACGAACTGCGCGGCGTCGCCGAGCGCGATCCAGCCGCGACCGGCGACGCGCTCGCCGAAGTAGCTCTGGCTGCCTTCGAGCTCGAGCGCGTGCAGTGACTCCGCCTTCGCCATGCGCGCGGCGAGCAAGCCGTGACTCGCGATCATGCGCGCGAAGAAGCGCTCGCCCGAGTCGCCGCGGCCGAGGCCGGGCTGGCCCTCGCACACGACGCCGACCGACGTCACGTCCGCGCCGATCGGGATCTGCCACGCCCAGGCGCGCGGCGCGGCCAGCACGTGGATGTGGATCCAGTCGGCGGTCTCCGCCCGGCTCCGGTCGACGCCGCGGAACCAGCCGTGGACGGCGATCTGATTGAGCCGCGGGTCGTTGCGGCGCGTGTGCAGCTGCCGGCCCAGGAGCGCGGCTCGGCCGCTCGCGTCCGCCACGATGCGCGCGCGCAGCGGCTCGAGTGTGTCCGCGACGTGAACGCTCGGAACGCTGCCGTCGCCGAGCTCGACCCGTTCGACCTCCGCGGCCTGACGGATGCGCGAGCCGCGCGCGGCGGCGTGCGCGAGCAACAGCTCGTCGAAGCGCGCGCGGTCGACGTGATACGTGTGGTCCTGCGTGATGCCGAGGTCGGGCATGGCGCTGAACGGCAGCGCGACCTCGCGCCGGCCGTCGTCGAGCGTGAACACCGCGCCGTGTTTGCGCACGAAGCCGCCGCCCTCGAGCTTGTCGAGGAAGCCGATCTCGTCGAAGACGCGCGTGGTCGAGCAGACGAGTGACTCGCCGACGTGGCGGCGCGGATGTACCGCCCGGTCGAGCACCACATGGTCGATGCCGGCCTGGCCGAGATATGAGGCAAGGATCGAGCCCGCGGGGCCGCCGCCGATCACCACCACGTCGGTCTCGGGCGCGGGCCGAGTGGACTCGCCGGACGCGAGCGCGGGCGGGGTCTCCTCGCCCGTCGCCTCCGAGACGCCGATCCCCGCGAAGATGGCGCTGCGGGCCGCCACGTAGCCCGGCGCGCCGAGCGCGCGCGGCCGCGCCAGGTCGACCTGCACCACGCGGCGCACGGTCGCGGGGCGCGGGGTCAACACGAACACGCGATCGGAGAGCTGCACCGCCTCCTCGATGTCGTGAGTCACGAACACGATGGTCTTGCGCTCGCGCTGCCAGATTCGCGTCAGGTCGGCGCGCAGCTTCAGCCGAGTCAGGTAGTCGAGCGCGCCGAACGGCTCGTCCATGTACAGCACGTCGGGGTTCGCGGCGAGCGCGCGCGCGAGCTCGACCCGCTGGCGCATGCCGCCCGAGATCTCGTGCGGGTGACTGCGCTCGAAGCCCACCAGCCCGACCAGCTCGACGTAGTGCGCGACCGTGCGCGCCCGCGCCTCGCGCGACAGGCCCGCGAGCCCGAAGGCGACGTTCTCCGCGACCGTGAGCCACGGGAAGACGGCGCTCTCCTGGAACACGAAGATGCGTCGCGGGTCCGGGCCGCGAACCGGCTCGCCCTGCACGCGCACCTCGCCGCGCGTCGGCCGCAGGAAGCCGCCGATCACGTTGAGCAGGGTCGACTTGCCGCAGCCCGACGGCCCGACGACGCAGACGAACTCGCCGCGCGAGATCTCGAAGCTCACGTCCTGGAGCACGCGGGTCGGCTCGCCGCCGGCGCGGCCCGGGAAATCGACCCACACGTCGCGAACCGAAATCGCGGGCACCGCGGCCTCAGTGGGCATAGCGCCAGCGCACCCACTTCAGCTCTTCGAACAAGCGCATCACGCCGTCGAGCAACAGCCCGATCAGCCCGATGATGATCATCCCCGCGATCACGAGGTCGTAGCGGTTGCCCGCGTTGCGCGAGTCGATGATCAGATACCCGAGCCCGGAGCGCAGCGCGATCATCTCCGCCGCGACCACCACGAGCCATGCCACGCCGAGCCCGACCCGCATGCCGACGATGATCTGCGGCAGCGCCGCCGGGATCACCACCCGGCGGAACAAGGTGAAGCGCGAGACCCCGAAGTTCTCGATCGTGTGCACGCCGGCCGTCGTCTGCACCACCAGCGGAAACACCGACGAGATGAAGATCAGGTAGATCGGCGACGCGTTCCCCACGCCGAACCAGAGGATGGCGATCGGAATCCACGCGATCGGTGAGATCGGCCGGAGGATCTGGAAGATCGGGTTCAGCGTGTCGAACGCGCCGCGCTTCCAGCCCATCCAAAGCCCGAGCGGCACCCCGATGGCGACGGCGAGCAGGAAGCCCGCGCCGACGCGCATCAGCGACGCTCCGATGTGTAGCCAGAGCGTGCCGTCGCGAATCAGCTCGATCGTGCCGGTCACGACCTGTCCCGGCGTGGGAAAGATCACGCTGCCCGTCGTGACCACGACCCACCACCAGAGGGCGATCAAGAGCGCCAGCACCGCGAGCGAGGGAAGCACTTGTCGGATCCGGATCATGTGGGCTTCAAGAGTTCCCGGATTCGCCAGCGAAGTCGAGCCCACGGAGTCTCGGGGAACGGCTCGACCCTGACGGTGAGTTGTCCGCTCGCGTGCGCCGTGCAAGCGAACTGGTAGTCCGAGGCCACCGCGAACGGCAGCCGGAAGCTCTGGCCGGGCATCATCAGGGTCGGGCCAAAGGTCTGCGGGACGTCGTCCTGGTTCTGGAGCACGAGCACGTCGCGCACGCCGAGCGTGAGTCGGATGTCGTCGGGCAGGATCTCCAGCTTGTCGCCCGCCATGCGCCGCGCCCAGGTGCCCTTCGGGATCTGGAAGATCTCCTCGCGCGAAGCGGAGCGGATCGGAGTGAGTCCCGCCCAGCCGACCGCGCCGAGCGCGCAGCTCGCGACGAGGATCGCGACCGGCGTTCGCAGCTTCACGGCCGCAGCAGGATCCGCAGGTCGTGTGCGTAGTCGTCGGCGCTCTGCCCGTAGGGCATCAGCGCGCGCATCAGACCCTCGCGGTCGATCAGATAGGTGTACGAAGAGTGGGAGAACGTGTAGCTGTCGCCCGAGGTCTTGCGCGTGGCGGTGATGCCGAACTCCTTGCGCACCGCCGCGAGCTGCTCGTCCGTGCCGGTTCCGCCGACGAAGCTCGGGTCGAACGTGGCGAGATACTTCTTCAGGCGAGCGACGCCGTCGCGCTCGGGATCCACGGTGACGTAGACGACCTGGACGTCCTTCGCCTGCGCGCCGAGCTGCTTGCGCGCCTGCGCCAGGGTGGCGAGCGTCGTCGGGCAGACCTCGGGGCATGAAGTGAAGCCGAAGCCCAGCACGACGAGCTTGCCGCGGTAGTGACTCAGCCGGAGCTCCGCGCCATCGGAGCCGCGCAGCGCGAAGTCGGGCGCGGCGCGAGGCGGGTCGAACGTGCCGGCCTTCAGCGTCGCGTCGTCCGCGGCGAGAAAGAAGAGCGCGAGAAGGAGACCCCGCATCCTCAGAGGTCGATCGCCACCGGCTGGGCGCTCTTCGCGAAGCTCTCGTCCAGGTAGCTCTCGCACGGGATCGGATGCTTGATCGTGCCCGCTTCGATCGAGAGCTGCATCAGCTCCTCGAACTCCTTGCGGATCATGCGCAGGTCGCCGTAGGTGACTCGGTCGGTGGGATTCTCCATGACGAACCGGAGGATGTTCGGGTCCTGATTGAAGTACCCCCGGCCCGCCGCGATCGCGACCGCCTTGTCGCGGTTTGCCTGCTTGGCGTCGAGCCAAACGCCCGCTGCCAGCACGTGATTCACGAGGTCCTGCAGCAGTGGCCGCTTCTCGGCGATCAGCTCGTCGCGCGCCGTCAGCACGCAGCAGATGTACTTGGGCCACTCGTCGCGGGTCATGCGCAGCGGCCGCGCGTAGCCCGCGCTCTGCGCCGCCGCGCCGAAGGGCTCGCCGGTGCAGTACGCGTCGACGGCGCTCGCGTAGAGCGCCGCGGGCATGTCGGGCGGCGGCATCTCGACGATCTCTAGCTCGCCTGGCGTCATGCCCTCCTGCGCGAGCATCTTGCGCAGGAACAGGAAGTCGACCGCGAAGCGGCTCGGGATCGCGATGCGCTTCCCCGAGAGCTGCTTGAAGTTTCGATACGGCGAGTCACTGCGCACCATGATCACCGCGCCCGAGCGGTGGCCGAGTGACACGATCTTCACCGGGATCTTCTTGTCCGCCAGGTCCATCACGAGCGGCGCGAGCATGTACGCGGCCTGGATCCGCCCGGCCATCAGCGACTCCTTGATCTCCGGCCAGCCGCTGTACTTGCTGTACTCGTAGCGCCCCCCGCCCGCCGCCGCGCACGCGACCGGCAGGGTGAGATTGCAGGTGACCGGGAGCCCGCCGACGACCAGCGCCTCGGCCGCGGCAGCGCCCTTGCCTTCGTCCGTGGAGCTCGAGCAGGAGAGCGCGCCCAGAGAGACCGCGGTCGCGACGGCGCCCTTGAGGAGCTGTCGGCGATTCAGCCGCAGCCCCGCTTCGTTCGCTCGCTCCAAGGTCACCCTCACCCGCAGAAACCGCGCCGGATTCTAACCAAACGCGGTGCAACCGTCTAAGCTCAGGGCGAAGCTTCCAAAACGAGCACCCAGTCACTGTGCCCGTCGCCGTTCAGGCCGGGCGGGGTGAAGTCGCGCCGCCCGGAATTGGCGAGCGGCGAGCCGGCGATCTTCCGGAACGTGCCTCGGCTCGGGTCGTACCACGACGCGTTCGCGGATGGACCCCGACGGGCTCGGCGTGGTCGGCAGATACGCCATGACCAGTGACCCGTCCGGCGTGCGCGCGGCGGTCACGTAGTCGTTGTTGCCGATCTGGAGGTCGCTGTCCGAGAACGTGCCGTAGCCCGCGGTGACGACCGAGTGAGTCTGATCGGGAACCAGCTCGTACCAGCGCCGCGGCTCGAGGAGTCGCTTCACGTAGCCCATTTGAGTCGCGCCTGGCGTGTTGTAGTGATTCTGCCAGCCGTCGAGGAAGGGCCAGGTGTACTTGTTGCCGTACATCTGACCGGTCGCGCCGCTCAACACCGCCCACCAGGCCTGCCGGCGCAGGATCTCGGTCGCGTTCGGGTCCTCGGCCTCGTGCTCGAACTCGTAGTTCGCCTCGACCAGGAAGGTGGGCAGGAAGTTCCCGCGGTTGTAGTCCTTCAGCACCTGCGCGTAGGTGGGGTAGTAGGTGTAACTCGCGTTCAGATGGATGAGCGGCGCCCAGCTCGGGTCATCTAGTGAGCCGCTGAGCAGGAAGTTCAGCTCCACCGTATGGATATGACTGTCGTCGAAGTCCTGGATGCCCCGAGCGACCGCCTGCACGACGTCGTTCTGCTCGGGGCTCGGCAGCTCCGTCTCGTGGAAGTCGTTCCCGCTCATCCAAATGATGTTGTCGAAGCCGTGATAGCGCTTCCCGAGATACTGCCCGTAGGCGCGCGACTTGGTGGCGCCGTTGTCGAGAAGGACCTGAAGGAACGAGCGCGTCTCGGCGGGATCGAGCAGAACGGTGATGCCGCGCCTGGCCGCGAGGCGGAGGATGGCGTCGACGCGGGAGAAGTACGCCTCGTTGGGCTGCGAGATATCGAAGCCGTTCATGAACGGGCGAATCCCGTCGAACGTGCTGGCGTCCCAGCGCCCGCCCGATCGGTCTCCGGTGATCAGATTGATCCAGAGCGCGTTGAAGCCCTTCTTCTGGCGGTTCGAGAAGAAGGACGCAGCCTGGGATTCGGAGAGATCGACCATCAGCGACTGCGTCGAGTCACCCGTGATCAGGAAGGGGTCGCCGTTCTGGTCGATGAGGTAGCGGCCGCTCTCGCCGACGCCGAGGGGATACGCCGGGCTCTCCGGCGCGTCGCCGCTGTACTGGAACGCGGCGAGCTGGGTCACCCAGCCGGTTCCCGACTGCCGACCGGTGACTCGGTAGCTGCCCGCCGCGCCCGAGAAGCCCTCGGCGACGAGCTCCCCGCCCCGGCGCGCCCGCGTCTTGAATCCGCGAGTGAGTCCCTCGACGGACGAACCGTTGGACGCAGCGCCCAGGAACAACAGCTCCGTGGAGCTGCTCGTCTCGAGGGGTCCACTGTCGAGCTCCGCGGCCGTTCCGGATGCGCCGGTCGCCGCGTCGAACGGCTGGACCCGGCCGAGCCGGGTGTATTCGTGGATGTACAGCGCAGCGTGCCTGGTGATCGGAGTCGCGAAGCTCGCCGTGACGGTGTTCGCACCGCTCGCGATGCCGCGGGCGTAGAAGATCTGCGTCCGGAGGGAACCATCGCCGGAGGACGCGGGACCGACCGGCGTCGTCTGATACGCGTTGCCGTTGCTGTCCGCCAGCGACACCGATCCCGGGTTGTCCCACACCACGAAGCCGACGATCGCGTTCCCCGACTTGTTGGGCCGCGTGAATCCGACGCTCGCGCTGCCGCCCGAGGCGATCTCGCCATCGCCCTTCTGGACGAACGCGCGCGGCGCCGCAGCCTCCGCCGGAGCGACGAGCAGCGCGGAGCTCGCGAGCGCAACGCAGAGCGCGAGCGCCAGGAGAGACAGACGAGGGGCCTTCGCCATGGAGCGGTGACTATCGCACATCGTCGCCTTCTGTGAGCTGCGCACGAAATGCATCTTGCTGATCACGCTTGACCTGCGCCGCCCAGAGGCGAACCTCGAGGATCGATGCGGCTCCTGCTCGCCCTGACGGTCTATGCCTCGTATCTGCAGGCTCTGCCGGCCATGACGGCGCCGTTTCTCGCGGCGGAGTTCGGGCTGGACGACGCGCGCATCACGGCGATCGCCGGCTTCGTCTCGCTCGGCGCGTTCGGCACGGCTGCGCTCGCGCGCATGGCCGATCGGCACGGGCGGCGCCGACTCGTGGTGGCTTGCTTCGCGCTCCTGCCCGCGCTCTCGCTCGCGTCCGCGCTCGCGCCGGGCATCGTGAGTTACACGGTGGCACAGATCGGCGTCAGCGCGCTGATGGGCGCGCTGTTCACGGGCATCGTGGTCGTGATGATCGAGCGCGCGTCCGAGTCACGGCGCGCGGCGGGCCAGGCGTGGTTCGGCTTCTCGGGCGCCGTGGGCGGAGGCCTCGCGGTCGGGTTCGCCGCGCTGGGTGAGCGCATGCCATGGGGCTGGCGCGGATTCTGGCTCGTCGCCGCCCTGCCCTTGCTCGCGGTCGAGGTCGTGCGGCGCGCGCTCGGCGAGACCGAGCGCTTCAGGCGCGCGCGCGCCGAAGGTCACGTCGCGGCCTCTCACGCCCGCGATCTGTTCCTCGGCCCCTGGCGGCGCCGCTCGATCGCGCTCCTCTTCGTCGCCGCGCTCCGCCCGATCGCGCTCTTCGCGACCGCAAACTGGCCCTTCTACTACATGGTGAAGTCACTCGCGCTCTCGCCCGCGACCGCGAGCCTGGTCTTCGTCCTCGGCGGCGGGATCGGTCAGCTCGGGAACCCCGTCGGCGCGCGCCTCGCGAACACCTGGGGTCGCCGCCCGACCGCGGTCTGGGGCTCGGCGCTGGCGGTCGCGAGCGGAATCGCGTTCTACTGGATCCCGCTCGGGCCGGACGCAGTGACTGAGCTCGTGGCACTCACCGCCGTGAACCAAGCCGCGACCGCCGCCTTCTCGGTCGCGGACCGCCTGCTCGCGAGCGAGCTCTTCCCGACGCCCCTGCGCGCGACCTTCTCGGGGGTCACCGCGCTGATGGTCGCGGGCGCGGGGCTCGTCGCGAACTTCGGGCTCTCGTTTCTCGTCGCGCCGCTCGGCGGGCTGGTGCCCGCAATCACCTGGTTGTCGGTCGTGACCTTCGTCCCGGCGACGCTGATCTTCCTGGCCGCGATTCCTGAAACGCGCGGGATGTCACTCGAAGAGGCCGCGCACGAAGAGGCGGCGCCCTAGCGTCCGTCACTCAATCGGGATCCATCGCGGGCCGACAATTGCTCATATGGCTCGCCTCGCGCTGCTCCTCTTTGCCGCCCTCTTCGCCGGATACTGCTTCTGGAGCGGACGGCCGATCCCTCAGCCGCCCGGAATCCTCGCGCCGAACGACCCGCTGCAGGAGAACGTCGAGGATGGGCAGCACTGGGAGATCGAGGGGTACGACGTGCACGCGCTGGCGCGCTTCGAGGTCGACGCGCGCGTGCTCTCGGCGGAGCACTACCGCTGGGATCGCGAGGCCGACCTCTCGCCGGTCGACCTGGCGCTGGGCTGGGGGCCGATGTCGTCGAACGAGGTGCTCGACACACTCGACATCTCCCAGCACGGCCGCTTCTTCTTCTACTCGTGGTCGAGCAGCGGCCCGAAGATCCCGCCGGGCGAGATCACCCGGCACGCGTCCAACATGCACATGGTCCCGCTCGACGAGCCGACGCGGGCGATCCTGCTCGGCGCGCGCCGCGGCAACCTGGTCCACTTGAAGGGCTGGCTGATCGAGGCGCACGCCCGGGACGGCTGGAGGTGGCGCAGCTCCTTGTCGCGCAGCGACAGCGGCGGAGGCGCCTGCGAAGTCGTGCTGGTGGAGAGCGCGCAAGTCGACTGACGGCGAGGGCAGGAAAACGGCGCGTATCCGAGCCAGCAAATGGGGTGGGTGTCGGCTGCGCGGGTGCTGAGACGTCTCTATGCAGGGAGGCCTGGAGATGGTCCAAGCAGACTTCGCAGTCGTGATCTTCACGGTGGTCGGCCTGTTCGCCTGCATCGCGCTCCCGTCGCGGCAGGGGTGGTGAAGGCGTTGTCGGCTCGCTGCTCGCATACTTCGCGCGATGACCTTGCTCGCGAACCTGGTCGACGCCTCCCGGCGAGTGAGCGAGACCCGCGCGCGCCTCGCCAAGGTGCGCGAGCTTGCCGCGTGTCTGCGGTCTCTTGACCCCGATGAGCTCGAGGCAGGGGTCCACTACCTCTCTGGAGAGCTTCCCCAGGGGCGATTCGGCGTCGGCTACGCGGTGATTCGCAACGCGGCGGAGAGCGGCGCCGCGAGCGAGCCCACGCTGTCGATCGCGGACGTCGACCGCCGCTTCACCGAGATCGCCGCGACCCGCGGCGGAGGCTCGGCCGAGCGACGCGCCGAGGCGCTGCGAGAGCTGTTCTCGCGCGCGACTCAGTCGGAGCAGGCGTTTCTCGTCCGGCTGCTGGGGGGCGAGCTGCGCCAGGGCGCGCTCGAAGGCGTCATGATCGATGCGATCGCCGCGGCGGCGGACATCCCCGTCGTCCAGGTGCGCCGTGCGGCGATGTACGCGGCGAATCTAGCGGCCGTCGCCCGGGTCGCGCTCCGCGAGGGCGCGGACTCACTCGCTCGGTTTCAGCTCGAAGTCCTGTCGCCGATCGCGCCGATGCTGGCGCAGACCGCGGAGGACGTGACCGATGCGCTGCGACAGATCCCCGAGCGCGTGGCGTTCGAGTGGAAGATCGACGGCGCGCGCATCCAGGTGCACAAGGGCGGCGACTCGATCCGCGTCTATACCCGCAACCTGAACGACGTCACGGCGGCGATCCCGGAGATCGTCGAGGCGGTCCAAGCCCTCCCCGCTCGCGAGCTGATCCTCGACGGAGAAGCGGTGGCGCTGACTCCGGCGGGCCGTCCGCATCCGTTCCAGGTCACGATGCGCCGCTTCGGGCGCAAGCTGGACGTCGCCAAGCTCCGAGAAGAGCTCCCGATTCAGGCGTTCTTCTTCGATTGCCTGCGACTCGATGGAGTGACCCTCGCGGATCGGCCGGCGCACGAGCGCTTCGCCGCTCTCGCTCGAACGGTGCCCGCTGCGCTTGCGATTCCGCGGCTCGTGACGTCTTCCCCCGCCGAGGCTCTCGCGTTCTACGATGCCGCGCTGGCGGCAGGGCACGAGGGCGTCATGGCGAAGTCACTCGACGCCCCGTACGCGGCGGGCAGCCGGGGTGCGAGCTGGCTCAAGATCAAGCGCGCACACACCCTCGATCTCGTCGTGCTCGCCGCGGAGTGGGGGCACGGACGCCGCAGCGGCAAGCTCTCGAATCTCCATCTCGGCGCGCTCGATCCAGCCACCGGTGAGTACGTCATGCTCGGAAAGACCTTCAAGGGACTCAGCGACGCGATGCTCGAGTCGCAGACCGCCGAGCTCCTCGCGCGAGAGATACGGCGCGATCGCCTCACCGTTCATGTCCGCCCGGAGCTCGTCGTGGAGATCGCGTTCAGCGACTTGCAGGCCAGCCCGCGATACCCAGGCGGGATCGCCCTGCGCCTCGCGCGCGTGAAGCGCTACCGGCCGGACAAGGCCGCCGCGGAGGCCGACACGATGGACTCGGTGCGGAGGGTATTCGCGTCCCAGAGCTGACCGGCTGATCCTCGGCTGTCGGAGTCGCGCCGCCTGGCTCGTCCTTGGGGTGAGGAGACGCCACATGCAGCACAAGATCGTATCGCGGGACGCGTGGCTCATCGCCCGGAATGCCCTTCTGGTCGAGGAGAAGGAGCTCACGCGGGCGCGGGATCGCCTGAGCGCCCGGCGGCGCGAGCTGCCCTGGGTGAAGGTGGAGAAGAGCTACGCCTTCGAGGCGCCCGAGGGCAAGGTCAGCCTCGCCGACTTGTTCGGCGGGCGCAGCCAATTGGTCGTCAAGCACGTGATGATGGCTCCGGGACAGAAGCACCAGTGCGTGGGCTGCGCGTTCGAATTGGACCACGTCGGACCCGCCCTCGTGCACCTCGAGAACCATGACGTGTCGTACGTCGCGATCGCCCCCGCGCCGCTCGCGGAGATCGAGCCCTACAAGAGACGCATGGGTTGGCGCTTCACCTGGGTCTCGTCCCACGGGAGTGACTTCAGCTCCGACTTCGGCGTGCCTCCAGGCTTCCCACGAGGACCCGTTCACACCGTCTTCCACAGGAACCAGGACGGCGAGATCTTCCACACCTACTCGGCCTTCGGGCGCGGCGCTGAAGAGGTGATGACGACTTACATGTATCTGGATCTCACTCCCAAGGGACGCGACGAGCCCGATCGCGGCAATCTCACCGAGTGGGTGCGGCCGCACGACCGCTACGGTGCCGGCGGCAGCGTCGACACGACGGGTCGCTACAACCCCGAAGGCTAGCGGGAGTCCGAGAGATGCTTTCCTCGCTGGAAGAAGTCGAGCACCTCGGGGGCGACCCGGCGGAGCGCGTCGGGGTCGGAGCGGAAGAGCGAGAACGCCTCCGCGAAGGCCTCGGCCGCGCTCTCGCGGCCATAGCTCGTGATCCCCGAAGCGGCGCCCGGGACGCGGCTGAACGCAGTCACTGCCGGACCTGCGGGATGAGCCTCTCCGATGCCGCGGCCGCGTCCAGCGCGCGGCGATCCTCGGCGGAGGCGAAGGCGCGCCGCGCATGATACTCGTCGCTCGTCTTCTTCCCTTCGTCCGCGAGCGCCTGGAGATCGCGATCGAAATCCAGCACCGGCTCGATCGCGATGACGTGCCCGATCTCGTGGAGGATGAGTCGAACCGACTCGCGCTCGGGCGCCCTCGGGCTGCCGACGAACAGGATGTCGTCGCTGCGGAACGCGCAGTCGTACATCTCGATCCAGCGCTCGCCTCGCTCGACGTGCGTGATGCCGCAAGCCCCCTTGAAGGGAAGCGGCCGCAGCGGCCGACTCTCGCGCCGGAGCTCGACGCCCCGGATTCTCGCGAGCTCGCGGTCGGAGAGATGCGCGAGCGCCCGCTCGAGCGACTGGCGCTCCGCCGCGGACCACCGGCCCGTCCCGGCGTCGAGCCGTCCGATTCCGAAGCGCTTGCGCAGCTCCGCGTCGCCAGGCGCGGCCCGTTGCACCTGTGAGACGAGACTCGCCGCCGCGACATCGGTCACAAGCATGCGCCCGTCGAGCTCGTGCACCAGAGTCACGTAGTGAATGCCGCGAGCCTCCGTCCCGACCCGCAAGTCGAGCTCGACCCCCTTCAGCGGCGCCGTCGCCGCCACCCGGATCGCGATCAGCACCTCGACCGGCGCCACGACGAAGCCCGCCTTCTCCCACGGCGGCGCGAAGCGGGTGACCTGTGCCCCGTCGTCGTATTCCACCTCGGTGACTCCGCCGCGCTCGAGCTCGACAAGCATCAGGTGCCGCGCGTCGAGCCGCTTGTGCTCGTCCATGCGCGGGAGCTCGCCTCC
>WNFL01147912.1_pt3 | contig 13251 bp, 15 predicted proteins | sample 5400361 | NCBI WGS metagenome assembly WNFL01 (sample SAMN13153351, study PRJNA577476) | soil metagenome | isolation source: 40 cm soil on Douglas fir-dominated hillslope | place: USA:California | collected 2013-09-17
GCTTCCACCAGTACATCTACTACCTCTACGGCAAGCTCTCGCCGCACAGCTGGTACAACGAGGGCACGGGCGACTTCTACTCGGGCTACCAGCGCGGCAAGAACGGCCACTTCGAGCTGGAGAAGTTCTCCTGGCGCAAGGACCTGATCGCGGGGTCGGTGCGCGAGGGCAAGTACGTGCCGCTCAAGGAGTTCACCAAGCTCACGCAGCAGGAGTACTACGGCAAGCTCGACAAGTACGGCACGGACATCGGCATCCACTACGCCCAGGGCTGGTCGTTCATCTACTTCCTGCGCACCGGCAAGGAGAAGCACGCCAAGGGCTGGAACCCGGCCTGGGAGAACATCCTGCCGACCTACTTCAAGGTGCTCGGCTCGACCGAGGACCTCGAGCAGGCCGTCAACCAGGCTTTCGACGGCGTCGACTGGGACGCGCTCGAGCAGTCCTGGAAGGACTACACCAAGTGATGTGCCGCGGCGGGATCCTGCTCTGCGGCGCGCTGCTGCTCGCCGCGCCGGCGCTGGCGCTGGCCGACCGGGTCCTGACGCAGGACGGGCGCGTGCTCTCGCCCAAGAAGGCGCGCGAACAGGGAGCCGGCTACAAGTTCACGTTCGAGAACGGCGAGCTCCTCGTCAGCGACAAGAAGGCCGTGCAGTCGGTCGAGATCGAAGGGGACATGTCGGAGTACGTCCCCAAGAACGACGACGAGAAGAAGAAGCTCGCCGACGGCTTCGTCAAGTACCGCGGCAAGTGGTTCTCCAAGCCCGCCTACGAGGGCGAGCTCAAGAAGGAGCACGAGACGAGCAAGGCGCGCACGGAAGCGCTCGCGGCGCACGGCGACTGGAGCAACGCCTGGACCAAGGAGACGGCGCACTTCGTCTTCAAGTCCGACACTTCGCCGGAGGTGCTCGACTACTACTGCGAGCTGCTCGAGTCCTACTACAACCTGATGGACCAGCGGATCGGCATCAACCCGACGCCCGTGATGCGGCGCACGAAGATGACGATCAACATCTACAAGAGCTACGAGCAGTTCCAGGACCTCGCCAAGCCCGAGTCCCCGGGCGTCGTCGGCTTCTTCTCGCGGATGGACAAGACGCTCAACTTCTTCCACGAGTACTCCGAGCCCTCGATGTCGACCTGGGTGGCGCTGCACGAGTGCACGCACCTCTTGACGTACCTGATCGACCAGCAGTACGTCTCGCAGATCTGGCTCAACGAGGCGATCGCGGACTACTTCGGCTCCTCGAAGGTCGAGCGCGACAAGAGCGGCAAGCTCACGATCAAACCCGGCGAGCTGCAGACCGACCGCGTGCTGACCGTGCAGCAGGCGATCAAGGTCGAGAAGGCCGGCGGCGTGCAGACCGGCTCGAGCGCCGCGCCGGCGAAGTCCGGCAAGGGCAAGGACCCCGACGAACGCGCCTTCACCAAGCTGAGCGAGCTGTTCGTGCTGACGCGCGACGAGTTCGACGCGTTCCAGTACGCGCACGCCTGGTCGTTCGTGTACTTCCTCAACAACTTCGACAACGGCAAGTACCAGAAGGCCTTCAACAAGTTCTTCAAGGGCCTCTACACGCTCGAGAAGGGCCTGGAGGTCGAGAGCGTCGCGACCGGCGGCCTGACCGGCAACGGCAAGCAGGTCTCGCCCGAGAACATCCGCAAGTACCTCTTCGCCAAGCTGGGCCTGAAGGACAAAGACCAGGAGCAGCTCGAGAAGGACTGGCGCAGCTACATCGAGAGCATCCCGATCGCCGGCCCCGAGGCGCGCCTCAAGCGCGGCCTGTACGGACTGCGCAGCGGCGAGTTCGCGGACGCGCTGGCCGATCTCAACGCGGCGATCGAGGGCGGCTCGACCGATCCGCGTGCGTACTGGGCCCGCGGGATCTGCACCATGCTCACCAAGGGCCCCTCGGCCGGCGTCGCCGACCTGCAGAAGGCGGTCGAGTTGGAGCCGCTCAACCAGCGCTTCCACTACGACCTCTCGTTCGCGCTCGCCGGCCGCGCGCGGCGCGGCAGGCTGGCCGCGACCAACGCGGACGACGACGCGAAGCTCGACAACCCCGAGGCCAAGAAGGAGGCCGGGCTGGCGATGGAGCTCGACCCCGAGAACGACGGCTACCGCGAGTGGTTCGCACGTTTCCAGTGAGCGCGCTCCCGCGCATCGTGCTGCTCGCTGCGCTGGCACTCGCGTGCAGCGCCTGCGTCGGCTCGCGTCTCCTGGCCGACCCGACGCTCTCGATCCGCACGCCGAAGGGCAACGAGCTGGGCGTCGCCACCGACCACGGCCTGGTCTTCCTCGGACACACGGCCAGCTCGGGCCGGGCCGAGGTCACGGCCTGGTACGGCGACGGCCCGAGCATCGAGCCGGTGGTGATCGAGCCCGTGGGCGGCGGCCTGTACACCGCGGAGACCGAGATCCAGCTGCCCGCGGTCACGATCAGCTTCGTCGACCCCAAGCCGGGCGAGAGCCTGACCGTGGTCGGCCGCAACGCGCAGGGCACCTGGGAAGCCACGGTCGCGGTCGCCGACGAGCCGCGCGCGCTGGGCATCCTGACCAGCATCCCCAAGGAGCTGCGCGGGCGCGACGACCAGACCGGCGCGGGCGTCTTCGTCCAGGACCCCGAGGACAAGCGCCGCCGCCAGCTCGTGGGCCTGGTCGCGGGCATCGTCAGCTTCCAGTCGGCGGGCGCGACGCGCGAGTACCTCGCAGTCGTCGGGCCGCAGGACCTCTGGCGGCTCGTGACGCACCGGCACGACGAGCAGAGGAAGCGCCGCTGGATCTACCGCGAGGACATCAACTGATCAGCCGCGGCGCGCCCCGAGCGGCGGCGTCCAGCGCGGCCAGGGCCCGTTCTCGCTGCGGCGCTCCTCGCCGTCCTGCGTCCCGAGCACGCGCCGCGAGGCGAACTCGTAGAGCGGCTTGACGCCGCGCTTCCAGGCGCGCGCGATCCAGGAGCGGCGGTAGGCCGCACCCGCGCCGGCCTGGCTCTGCCCGCGCGGACCGCGGCCCAGGCGCGTGTAGCGCCGGCGGTGCTTCTCCACGTGGCGCAGGTCCTCGCGCACGCGGCTCGCGAACAGCGCACCGCGCCGCGCGTGCACGCTGGCCAGCTGGAAGTCGAGCAGATAGGGCAACCCGTCCGCGCCGACCAGGATGTTCTGCTCCTTGTGCAGGTCGTTGTGGCACACGCCGCGCGCGTGCAGCGCGGCCACGAGCCGGTCGAGGTGCTCGAAGAAGTCCTCGGGCAGCTCCTCGGCACGCGAGAGCGCCCGGCCCTCGATGAAGCTGCGCAACACGACTGCGTCCGGACGCGGGGCCTCGAGTGCCGGATCGCGCACGAGCCGCGGCACGCCCTCGAGGCCCGCCAGCGCCGCGAGCGCGCGCCGCTCGCGGCCCGCGAACAGCCGCGCGAGCAGGCCCGAGAGCGGCAGCGCGCTGCCGGAGGCCACGCGCCGCACGCACGCCCCGTGCGCGCCCTCGACGCGCTCGACGCGCCCGAGCTGGTCGCGCTTCAGGACCGTGATCGCTTGCTGCTCCGCCATCGCGCGCCTATTCTGCCGCACGCAGGCCTTGAACGCAGTCACTCCCACGACGACCGGCACGATCCGCGCGCGCGGCCTCGTGCGGCGCTTCGGGACGAAGACGGCACTCGCGGGTGTCGACCTCGCGGCCGGCCCGGGCGGCGTGATCGGCCTGCTCGGGCCCAACGGCAGCGGCAAGTCGACGCTGCTGCGCATCCTCCAGGGCCTCGTCCGGCCGGACGCGGGCACGGTCGAGCTGGACGGCGCGGCGCTCGAGGGCGACGGCCTCGCGCTGCGCCAGCGCGCCAGCTACGCGCCGGGCGAGATCGCGCTCTACGGCGAGCTCAGCGGCGCGCGCCAGCTCGAGTTCCTGCTCCGCGGGCGCGAGCGCGAGGCGCTCGACAAGGCCACGGCGCAGGCGCGCGATCTCGGCCTGCCGCTCGAACGGCGCGTGCGCGGCTACAGCCACGGCATGAAGCGCCAGCTGCTGCTCTGCGCCGCGCTGGCGCCGCGCGTGCGCGTGCGGATCCTCGACGAGCCCAGCGAGGGCCTCGACCCGGCGAAGCGCGGCGAGGTGCTGGCCCTGCTCGAGCACGAGAAGGCGGCCGGCACGACGATCCTGCTCTCCTCGCACCACCTGGGCGAGATCGACCGCGTCTGCGACCGGCTGGTGTTCCTGCACCAGGGCAGGAAGATCGCCGACGAGACGCGCGAGCACGTGCTCGAGCGCGCGCGGCGGCTCGTGCGGCTCAGCTTCGACGAACTTCCGGACGAGCGCGTGCTGCTCGAGCTCCCGGGCGTCTCGAACGTGCGCCGCGCGGACGCGCGCGTCTCGATCCAGCTCGCGGGCGACGATCCGCGCCCCTTCCTGGCGGCGCTCTCGGCCGAGAAGCGCCTCGCCGCCCCGCGCACGATCGAGTACGGCGCGCTCTCGCTGCCCGATCTCCTGCGCGAGCTCTACGGCGTGGAGGCCCTCTGATGCGCACCGAGCTGCGGGCCAAGTTGTGGATGGGCCTCGCGTACTTCGTCGTGCTCGAGGCGCTGCTCGTCGCGGCCATGCTCTACTGGCCGCAGTTCGCCAAGAACCTCGAGCACTTGAAGTCGCTGATCCCGCTCCAGGTCCTGCGCGAGATGGCGGACCGGATCGACGAGTCGGGCGCCAGCGCCTACGTGCACGCGCAGCACTTCTTCAAGGGCTGCAACGCGCTCGGCGGACTCGTGGCGGTGATCTTCGCCATGAACGCGGTCGCGGCCGAGGCGCAGCGCGGCACGCTCGAGATCTGGCTCGCCCGGCCGCTCTCGCGCCGGCGCCTGCTGCTCGAGCGCTGGTTCGCGGGCGCGTTCTGGATCAGCGTGCCGGTGCTCGTCTCGACCGCGACCGTGCCGCTGCTCGGGCGCTTCGTCGACGAGTCCTTCGACACGCCGATGCTGCTCCTGTGCGCGCTGCACCAGAGCCTGTTCCTGCTCGCGATCTACTCGATCACGTTTCTGCTCTCCTGCGCCTCGAGCAACCCGCTCGCGATCGGCTTCTCGATGCTGCTCGCGGCGATCGCCGAGCTCTCGCTCTACATGATCGAGCGCCTGACGCACTGGTCGGTCTTCCGCTTCGCCGACGTGGGCCTGTACCAGCAGATCTACGACGGAGGTACGCTGCCCTGGCGCGTGACGCTGCCGCTGGCGGCGGTTTCCCTAGTGTGCGTGCTGGTGTCGTTGCGCGTCTTCGCGCGGAGGACGCCTTGACGCTACGGTGCCAGAGAGGCACAACATGAATTAGGAATCGACTTGGGCCGTGGTTGCGGGTGTGTCCCCAGAGGAGCCCGCCGCACCAACGGAAGGGGCCGGGGTTCGGGGGCGGGATACCCCGGGCCGGCCGCCGTCAACGCGCACAAGATCCTGAGGCCCCTTTTCCTCTTGACACCCAGAGTGGCCGACCGCATCGTCCGAGTCGTATCGGCAGTCCGCCGACTACAAGAAAACCCAGGTCGCTCGGCTTCACGACGACCAGTATCCATCAATCGCGCGAGCGATGAGGAGTTGGAAATGCAACGAGAGAAGTTGAAAAAGTGTACTGACTGGTTCCGAGTCGTCGAGGTCAAGTCGCTCGAAGACCCGAGCCGCCAGGTCGCCCGCAAGGAGTTGGTCGTCGCCCTGGATCAGTACCCTACTGATTTCAGCCTCGGTCCGAATCCACGCGAACCGGTTCTAACCTCGCCGGTCTCGAAGAAGATCGAGGAGACCTTGAAGGAGAATGGTGAGAACTTCCATCTCCTGAATCGTGGCATCACCATCGTCGCCAAGTCGATGGAGTACGACAACAAGACGCAGAAGGTCCATCTGACCTTGGCTGAAGAAGACGACGAGGAGCGATTCTACGGCATCTTGGACGGCGGCAATACCAATGCACGCATCAACAAGTGGCGAGACGAGTTGTCTGATGCCGACGCCACCGAGCTCGTCAAGCGCTTCGTGAACGTACAGGTTCTCATTCCGAACGCGGATGATGCGCCTCGGACCGCGGGGATGAACGAGCTGCTCAACGACATCAAGGAAGCCCGCAACACCAGCGTTCAGGTGAAGACCAAATCGCTCGCTGATGCTCGACGCCAGTTCGACCAATTGAAAGACGTCCTGAAGAACGAGCCCTACGTCGCTGACATCATGTGGCACGAGGGGCAGGGGGGCTCACTCGATGGGTTGCACCTCCTGATCTTCCTCATGATGTTCTATCCGACGTTTTGCAAGGACGCTGACGGCGGGGAACCGAGCAATGCCTACGGCCACAAGGAGCGGTGTCTCACCGCGTTCCTCGACTATGCGGACAAGGAGCACGAGGAGCTGGAGAAGTGGCTCAGGGTCCTCCCGGACATCGTGCGTCTGTATGACACGATTCAGTTCACCTTCCCTGACCACTACGAAGGAAGTTTCGGAAGCATCAACGCGGAAACAAGAAGTACAGCAAGACTCCGAGCGCGTCGACCTACTTCCGCGAACCAATGAAGTACTCGTACCCGACCGGATGGCTATACCCCGTGCTCGCCGCGTTCCGTGTGCTGGCTAGTCAGGACAAGACGACGAAATCCATCCTGTGGAAGAAGCAACCTGTAGAGTTCTGGAAGCGGCATGCGGCCGAACTCTGCAAGCGCTTCGAGCCGCATATGAAGGAGGCTGGCTACGACGTCAAGAAGATCGCGACGAACCTCATCTGCTATCAGGCGATGCGGCAGGCCGTCTTGGACCTGTACAAGGACGAGTTACTGGTGGAGCACGGAGTTGAGGCGTAGTCGACGAACCCGACGCCGGCTGCTCTTGTCGGTATCGGAGATGATTCAGCGATTCAACTCGCATTGGGACGTGCTCTAGGCCAATCACGCGGCCGAACACGCCGATGCAGCGGATGGCCGGCTGTGCCCGGGCACCACTGCATCGGCAATGCGTTCAGCAACTACCGCGCGCGGGCGAGTAGGAGAGAAGGACCCCTGGCTCCGGGTTCACGCGACGCGCCGCAGCCACGAGAGCAGCACCCACTTCGCGTCCGCGCGCTTCTGGTACTGCGCGCGCGACTTGGTCACCTCGCCGACGCGCGCCAGCGCTGCGCGAGCCTCTGCGCCGCGGTTCAGGCCGCGCAGCGCGAGCGCGCGCCGGTACAGGCTCTCGGGCGTGTCGCCCTGGCAGCGCTGGTGGCGGTCGAGCGCCTCGAGCGCGCGCGCGGGCTCGTCCGACTCCTGCTCGGCCTCGGCGAGGCGCAGGAGCATGTCCCCGTAGGCGTACTCCTCGTCGCGCGCGGCGACCTGGGCGAGCTCGCGCGCCGCTTCACCCGCGCGGCCCGAGCGCAGCAGCGCGACGCCGTAGCGGTAGCGCCACTCGAGCGACTCGGGCTCGCCCGCGACGGCGCGCGCGAGGCACTCGGCGGCCGGGCGCGGTCGGCCCTGGACGAGCAGCAGGCTGCCGAGCTTGCCCTGGTTGTGGGGCGTCTCGACCGCGCCGAGCTGGCTCGCCGCGCGGCGGAAGCGCCGGCGATCGACCGTGCGCGAGCCGAGCCAGGCGAAGAACGAGCTGACCAGGATCGCGGTCAGGAAGAAGCCCAGCAGCGGGATGCCGAAGACCGCCGACAGGCCGGGGATCTGGCGCAGGACCCAGAGCAGGGCGAAGGTCAAGAGGAAGAAACCGACCAGCGGGAGCACGCGCAGATTGTGCCGCGCTAAGCTGCGCGCCGCACGCGATCGCTTCGCCGATGGGCGCACCCCCCTCCCCCGATCTCCTGGTCCTGCGCGAGAGCTCGCGCGACGCGAGCGGGTGCGGCGCGAGCTGCGCGGCGATCTCGCGGCTCCGCGCGCCCCGGCCGAGCCGCCCCCGCTGCCCGACCTGCGCGGACAGCGGCCGCTGATCTTCCTCTCGGCGGCCGAGGCGAGCGGCGAGATCCACGCCGCGAACCTCGCGCGCGAGCTGCGTGCGGCCTGCGCGGCCGCGGGAGCCGCCGAGCCGCGCCTCGTCGGCCTCGGGGGCGCTCGCCTCGCCGCGCTGGGCGTCGAGCTCGTCGGGCGGCCGGTCGAACGCGCGCAGATGGGCCTCTCGGGCATCGGCGCGAACCTGGGCTACTGGCTCGGACTGGTGAAGGACTGCGCGCGCGCCTTCGGCCGCGAGCGACCCTGGGTGTTCGCACCGGTCGACTCGCCCGCGCTGCACGTGCCGCTCGCGCGCATTGCCCACAGCCACGCGATCCCGGTCGTGCACTTCGTCACGCCGCAGTACTGGGGCTGGGCACCCTGGCGCGCGAAGAGCTACGCGCAGGCGGTGGACCGCGCGCTCTCGATCCTGCCCTTCGAGCCGGCCTGGTTCGAGCGCGCGGGCGTGCGCGCGGCCCACGTCGGGCACCCGCTCCAGGACGCGCTCGCGCACGTGCCCGCGACGCGGCCCGCGGCCGATGCGCGCGCGCTCGTGCTCCTGCCCGGCAGCCGGGCCGGCGTGGTCGAGCAGAACCTGCCCTGGATGCTGGGCGTCCTGGCCGACGTGCGCGCGCAACTCCCCGGAGTCGAGTTCGTCGTCGCCCACGAGGACCCCGCGCTCGAGGCGCGCCTGGCGGAGATCGTCGCGCGCTCGGGTGTCCCCGGCGTGCGGCTCGCGCTGGGCGATCTGCACGCCACGCTCTCCCGCGCGCGGGCCGCGTTCTCGGTCTCGGGCACGGTGCTGCTCGATCTCTTGCACCACCACCTGCCCGCGGTCGTGCTCTACCGCCTGGGCAGCGCGCGCGAAGCCTGGCTCGGACGCCACTTCCTCTCCGTGCCCTGGTTCAGCTCGGTCAACCTGCTCGCGGACGCGGAGGCCTACCCCGAGTTCAGCTTCCACGGCGCGGGCCCGCGCGGGGAAGTTGGCGTCGCGCTCGTGCGCTGCTACAACGACGAGCCCTGGAGGAAGCTCTGCGCCACCCGGCTGGAGCTCGCGGCCGGGCGCCTGGGCGGCCCGGGCGCCTGCGCGCGGGCAGCCCGGCACGTCCTGGCGAGCCTGCGCCCCGCCCCCCCGCTTGGCCCCCGCTGAAGAAAAGAATCGAGCTGGCTCGAAGGCCGAGCCGCCCGAGGGGTACGCGGAGTCCGCGATGTCCTGCGAGGCGACGCGGCTGATGCTCGCCACCAAACGCGGCGAGCGCGAGGCCTACGACCAGCTGGTGAAACAGCTGCGCTCGAAGGCCTACGCCCTGGCCCATGCGCTCGTCGGCTCGCGCGACGACGCCATGGAACTCTGCCAGGAGACCTTCCTCAAGATCTACCGCGCCCGGGAGAGCTTTCGCGACGAGGATCCCTTCCTGCCCTGGTTCCACCGGATCCTGCGCAACACCTGCTATTCGTTCCTGCGCGAGCGCGGCCGGGCCAGCGAGCGCTCGGTCTCGGCCCTGCCGCCGGGCGCCGACTCCGACGAGGGCGACTGGCAGATCCACGACACGGAGGCGCCCGTGCCCTCGCTGGAGCTCGAGCAGGACGAGCGCGCGCAGCTGTTCCAGAAGGCGCTCCACCGGCTCTCCGCGCACGACCGCGAGATCCTCGTGCTGCGCCACTACCAGGAGCTCTCGTACAAGGAGATCGCGAGCACGCTCTCGATTCCCGAGGGCACCGTGATGTCGCGCCTGTTCCACGCCCGGCGGCGGCTGCGCGACAGCCTGCCGAGCAGCCTCCTGGCCGAGCTCGAGCCGGACCTCCGGAAGGAAGCGCGATGAGCGAACGCGAACCGACGCGCGACGAGCTGCAGGCGATGGCCTACGCCGACGGCGAGCTCGCTCCGGACGAGCGCGCGCGCTTCGAGCAGCGCCTGGCACGGGAGCCCGAGCTGGCGCGCGAGGTGGCCGAACTCAAGCGCCTCGAGATCCTCGCGCGCCACGCTGCGCCGCCCGAGCCAATGGACCACGAGTGGGAGCGGCTCGCCCGCTCGAGCGGCCAGCGCGGACTGTGGAGCGCGGGCTGGCTGTTCTTCGGCGCGGGCCTCGCGGGCCTCGCGGCCTGGGGGTTCACCTGCCTGGAGTGCTCGCAGGCGTCCTGGGTGCCGAAGCTGCTCGTCCCGCTCGCGATCCTGGGCGCGCTGCTGCTCGTCGCCGCGGCCGTGCGCGCGCGCGCGCGCACGCTGCGCTACGATCCCTACCGCGACGTGAAGCGATGATCCTCACCACCACCGAGAGCGTGCCCGGCCGCCAGATCCGCGAGACGCTCGGTCTCGTGCGCGGCAGCACCGTGCGCGCGGCGCACGTGGGCACGGACGTGCAGGCCTGGCTCAAGAACCTCGTCGGCGGCGAGATCGAGGAGTACACCAAGCTCCTGGCCGAGGCGCGCGAGCAGGCGCTCGACCGGCTCGAGGCCGAGGCGCGCGCGCGCGGCGCGGACGCGGTCGTCGGGCTGCACTTCTCGAGCTGCGAGATCGCGGCCGGCGCGGCCGAGTTCCTGGTCTACGGCACCGCGGTCAAGCTCGCGCCGCGCGCGTCGTAGCGCCCGAACCAGCGGCGCACCTCGCAGAGCTCGGTGCTGGTCGCCGCGCGCGAGCGCAGGCGCTCCAGGTCCTGCGGAGTGTCGACGTCGTAGCCGGGCATCAGCTCCACCACGACCAGGCGCCGGTCGCGCGCCAGCTCGAGCGTGCGCGCGTACATCCCGGGCTGCGACATCTCGACTTCAGTGAACAGCACGCCGCAAGGTCTGCGCAGGCCGACGAGGTAGTAGCCTCCACCCCTGTCGGGGCCGAGCACGAGGTCTGCGCCATCGGCCAAGCGCTGGTGCGCCTCGAGGACATAGGCGAGCGGCACCTCGGGACCGTCCGAACCGAGCACGACGGCACTCGCGAGCCGGTCCCGCGCGAATGCCTGCTCGAAGTGCGCCGCGAGACGCTGGCCGAGATCGGCGCCCTGCTGTGCAACGATCTCGCGCACTTCGGGGAAGCGCGCTCGGAACCAGGGCTCCGAGCCGGGCGGATGCACCGCGAGCTGCGTGTGGAACCCGCTCGATCCGAGGCAGCGCGCGATGCCGTCCGCGAGCATCGCCTCGGCCAGCCCCGCGGCCTCGAGTCCCGTGAGCGGCGGGCACAGGCGCGTCTTGACCTCGCCGGCGCGCGGCAGCTTGGCGAACAGCGTGGTCAGGCGCGCGCGCGGCACAGGACGGGCATCCTAGCGCGGAGCGCGGAACGGCCCGGGTTCGCCAGCGGAATTGTTCACAAACCTTCTGCCGGCGCTGCGTGGTTGCTGCAGTTGGTTGGCGCGCTAGGGAGCACTACGATGGCACTCCTCATGAACGTCCTCGCCCTGCTGCTCCTCTCCCTCGCCCCGCTCCAAGCGCCGCCTGCAGCGGCACCCGCCGCCCAGCAGCGGCCTCCCGATCTCGAAGAGCCGGTCGACGAGGTCGTCGCCTGGCTGCGTAATTCGCAAGACCGCGTCAGCGGCTGCTACGCCGGCGGCGTCGGGGGCACCTCGTGGGTCTTGCGCGCGCTGGCCGACTGCCGCCGCAAGTACCGCCGCATCGACGGGCCCTTCGTCGCCAAGGCGCTCGACGCGCTCGCCGCGCGCCAGGACAAGGACGGCTCGATCCACGATCCGGGTGCCGGCGCCGAGGCCGTGCGCGCACAGACCGCCCTGGCGCTGATGGCGCTCGACCGCCATGCCGACGAGGCGAGCAAGTCCGTGCTCTCGAAGGCGCTGGCCTACGCGGCGACGAACAAGGTCGAGCCCGCGGGCACCGACATCGGACCGCCCGGCTCGCGCGAGGAGGCGCTCAAGCTCGCCGTCACGCTGCTCGGAAAGCGCACCAAGGACGGCGTCTGGGACGGCCCGCGCGGGCCGGTGATCGAGACGGCGCGCGCGCTCTGCGCGCTCAGCGCCGCGGCGCCGCTGCTGGGCTCGAAGTCCGAGACCAGGCCGGCTGCGAGCCTGCCCAAGCTCGAGGAGGCGGACCGCGCCAAGGCGCTCGCCGCGCTGCAGCGCGGCGCGGACTACCTCGTGACCCAGTGCCTGCCCGATCGTCCGGGAATCTTCGGCTTCGGGGGCCGGGCCGACGCCGGGTTGACGAGCATGGCCGTGGGCGCGCTGGAGTGCGTGCCGGAGCCGCGTCCCGCGCAGATCCAGAAGGCGATCGACGGGGCGCTCGCCTGGCTCGTCTCGCTCCAGAAGCCCGACGGCGCGATCCACGACGGCATGCTGGCCAACTACTGTACCTCGGCCGCGATCATGGCGCTCGCGCGCGCGAAGAAGCCCGAGTACGAGCCGCTGATCGTCAAGGCGCGCGAGTTCCTCGTGCGCCTGCAGAACGACGAGGCCGAGGGTTTCTCGCCCGACCACCCCTTCTACGGCGGCAACAGCTACGGCGACGAGCAGCGGCCGGACCTCTCGAACGTGCAGATGGCGCTCGAGGCGCTGGCTGCCTCGGGTCTGGACAAGAACCACGAGGCCTACCAGCGCGCGCTCAAGTTCCTCCAGCGCTGCCAGAACCGCTCGGAGTCGAACGACATCCACATCGAGGACGGCGGCAAGGTCGTGGTCTCCGGCGACGACGGCGGCTCGGCCTACTATCCGGGGAACTCCAAGGCCGGCTACATCGACCTGCCCGACGGCCGCAAGGTCCCGCGCTCGTACGGCTCGATGAGCTACGCGCTGCTCAAGAGCTACATTTTCTGCGGCGTGCCCAGGGACGACCCGCGCATGCAGGCGCTGCTGGGCTGGCTCAAGAAGAACTACACGCTCGACGTCAATCCGGGCTTCAGCGGCGCCAAGGACCCGACCGAGCCCTACCAGGGCCTCTACTACTACCTGCACACGATGGCCAAGGCGCTCGACCTCTACGGCGAGGAGGAGATCGAGGACGCCAGCGGCCACAAGAACCCCTGGCGCAAGCAGCTCTCGGGCCGGATCGTCTCGATGCAGAACAAGACCGACGGCTCGTGGTCGAACCAGAACGCCGCGCGCTGGTACGAGGGCAACCCCGTGCTGGCAACAAGCTACGCGCTGCTGGCGCTCGACCGGGCGCTGCCGCACTGAGCGCCCGATGGCCAGCGTTCGCAGCCTGCGCGTATACACGCTCGCCTCCGGCACGCGCAGCTACGTGATGGAGGTCGACGGCGCCTGGCTCGACCTCTCGGCCCACCTCGCCTCGCGCGGTCTGCCCATCGACCTCGCGACCTCGATCGAGTCGCACTACTTCGCGCGCGAGAACCTCGAGCGCGATCTCGCCGCGGGCAGCTGGCCCGAAGCGCAGCCGGTCTTCGGCGAGTTCGGGC
>WNFL01324460.1_pt2 | contig 13249 bp, 7 predicted proteins | sample 5400361 | NCBI WGS metagenome assembly WNFL01 (sample SAMN13153351, study PRJNA577476) | soil metagenome | isolation source: 40 cm soil on Douglas fir-dominated hillslope | place: USA:California | collected 2013-09-17
TGCATGTGGAGTATAGTCACCGTATTATCGGCTTCGAAGGGAACGCGACCCGCTAACATCTCATAGAGCACAGCGCCAAGAGAATAGATATCCGTGCGATGATCGACCTGATCGCCACGCGCTTGTTCAGGGGACATGTAAGCAGGTGTTCCACTTACCAGGCCTGAAGCTGTTTGTGTGGCTGCGTCCACGATACGCACAAGTCCGAAGTCCGTCACGATTGCCTCAACACCGTTTGTTAGAGGTTTATCCAGTGGGACCTCATCCGCCATGTTATGTAGCACGATGTTACTTGGCTTGATATCCCGATGAATGACGCCCTGCTCGTGGGCGTAATCGAGGGCGGAGGTCAGCTTATTAAGGAGGCTTGCTACTTGATCGAATGGGATGCGCTTTTTCCGCTGGTGCAGGTTGCGCAGGTACGTGGCGAGCGTTGGACCCTTCAAATATTCCATAACAATATATGGATGACCATCTGTAGAGTCGAAATCATAAATCTGGACTATATTCGGATGCCGTAAACCTGCCACCACTTTAGCCTCACGCTGAAATCGCTCAAGCAGAGCTGGTTCTTCTTCGATGTAACTGTGTAGCAATTTGACAGCAACCGGGCGCTCAAGATTCAAATGCATACCTAAATACACCTCCGCCATTCCCCCACGGGCAAGGAGTTTTTCAATTCGAACCTTTCCGATAGTTTTCCCAATCCATTCAGGCATATGGAAATTATACGACAATTAAGCGGAGAACTCTAATCCAAAATGTAGGACGTTCTCAAAGTAAGAGAGCAAGAGCCAGATCCAAAATGGAATCTACATTGACAAACCAGGTCTAAATTATTAAAATACAATTAACAATTTGTTAACCGCGTTATAGGTGCCAATTTGAATTCATGCTGTTATTTTGAGATCATCTGAATATATGAAACCAGCACCCACTTTACTTGTCTTATATATCAAGGTAAAGTGTTTTCATTATTAAAGGCAGGATAACAAAATGGAAAAAAGGAAATCAGAAAGTCTGCGAATTGCCATTTATTCACAAGATGGATTTGGTCTTGGACATATGCAGCGCACTTGTTCCATTGCGTGGGAAATCTACCGTCTTCGCCCAGAGGCTTCGATTCTAACTTTTTCCGACTCGCAATTAGGTCAGTTCTTTCCAATTTCACCTCACCATGATTATATAAAACTTCCTTCCATCGCAAAAGACAGTCCTGGAAATTGGAACGCAACTCATCTAAGTATGTCGTTCCCGGAAATCCTACACTTACGCAAACAATTAATCAGTAATGTGCTTCTAAATTACACCCCCGATATATTTCTGGTGGATCATATGCCACATGGCGCAATGGGAGAGCTTCTTCCCGCCTTGGAGGCTATTAAACATTCTCGAATTCATACCCAAGTTGTATTGGGGCTGCGGGATATTCTCGACAGTCCCGAAGTAACAATAAATCGGTGGCAGGTAGAGGGCGCCTATGATGTCATCGAACGCTATTACGCGCGGATTTTGGTATTCGGGATGCAGGATGTATATGACGTTGTTGAAAAATATAAAATTCCTGAGGGTGATGCCAGAAAAGTATTTTATTGCGGTTACGTAACTAACCTGGCTACTGCAAGCAATGCCAATACTATTCGCGCGCGATACCTGGGCGATAAATCCACCAATGCTCGACTGATTGTGGTAATGGCAGGCGGTGGCGCAGATGCTTACCCAATGATGAGCACTCTTATCGATGCGCTTCCAAAAGTTCTGGAAGATCAGCCCTGCATTGTAGCAGTGGTCACCGGACCTTTCATGCCGGCTGAATTAATTGCCGATCTGAACCGTCGAGCCACACAACTCCCCATCCATATGATGGAATCTGTAAATGATTCGCTGAGTCACATTTCTGCGGCTGATTTGGTAATTGCTATGGCAGGTTACAATACCAGCGTTGAGATACTTCGTATGAAAAAGTCGGCTATACTAATCCCACGCGCCGGTCCAAGCGCGGAACAGCGCACACGCGCAAGGCTATTTGCCGATAAACATTGGGTGCACATGATCGATCCCGACGAACTTACACCAGAAAACCTCGCTCAACAGATTTCTAACTATCTGAGGCATCCCAACGAGAACAACCTAAACCACCGCCCCAATTTGCATGGAGCTGCCGCAGCCGCAAAGCATACCTTGGCAGCGCTTACTTCAAAAAAAGAACGGGTTCTCACTCAACTCAGTTAATTTCACCTCCACAGTGGATGTACGACGCTATTTTATTCAAAAGCTGAATCACGAGAAACGGAAAAAATATACTACCACCATGGTGAAAATGATGAAAGCAAGCAGGGATGTGAAAGAAGGAGTTCAGACCGCCATGACTGATCCTACTCAAAATGACGGCGAAACGGTCCCTAGAACTAACGGAGTCCTGCTCCAGGGCAGGGGGCTAACAATTCGCACACGTGCCGGAGAGAGCTTACTTTCTGATATATCCTTCCATATCGAGCCGGGGGAACTGGTTGTGTTAACAGGCCTGAGTCATTCGGGAAAATCCACTCTCATACAAAGTCTTGCTGGTCTTATGGAACCAGCAAGTGGCGAGATACTTATCGATGGGATTAATCTTTATGCAAACCTGAAGGCGTTCAGTTCGACGATCGGTTTTGTGCCCGCTGAATTTGCTCTGCAACAGAACCTCACTGTGGCAGAAATTCTACAAGACGCAGCTACGTTGCGCCTGCCACGCAGCGCTTCTTCACATGACCGTACACAGAGGGTGCTGACCTTAGTGCAGGTTATGGGACTAACACAAGTGATGGATCGCCGGGTGGCATTGCTGAGCGAGGTGGAGAAACGAAGATTGAGCATTGCACACGAGCTAATTGGTTATCCAAAGCTACTCCTGCTTGACGAAACAGTTAGGCCGCTCTCCCCTTTTGAAGAGGTACAAATCACCATATTGATGCGGGAATTATCTCGCCAGGGTCTCACGATTATCCAGGTCGATGCGCGCTCCAGAAGTGCGGGAGTATCTGACAAGATCATTTTTCTGGCGCCAGGAGGCTTATTAGCCTGGTGCGGACCTTCCCATGAAGCTTTCGCTTATTTACGAAGTCTTATTCCCCGAGGCGTCGTCAAAGATTTGTTTGGGCTCCAGGAAGCGCTTGCGATTCTGGTAAATCCGCAGTTACAGGATGGAATTGAATGGGCAAAGCGTTTTAAAGCCCATGCCACATACGAAAAATATGTGGATGATCCCCTACATAACAGGTACCCGGACCTCTTGCTTCAGACTCGTCCCCTGCTACGAATACGATTACGAAACAGTTCAAAAGAGAAACTGCCGCCAGCGATCCTTCCAGGCGCGACCGTTGCGCAGAAACTCATCCTGCTGCTCAGACGTAATATCCGTTTACTGTGGCGAGATAGAACAGTGTTTTTAATGCTTGCAATCCCGCCTCTTATTGCGCTTGTTCATTTTTTCCTTTCTTCTAACACTCAATTGAATCCCGTCATCGGGGCTTCAGGCCGCCTGCCGATTGTTTTAGATCTGCCTATATTTCTCGTTACTGTAACTGCGGCCTTGTTGGTCCAAAATGAAGTCTTCAAAGAGAGGGCGGTTTACCAGCGCGAATATAGAACTAGCTCTTTGTTGTTTCCATACATTTTTTCCAAAGTATGTTTTGTTAGCATTTTGGCAGTCTATCAGGGAGTGGTTTGGGCGACCATCCATTCTTTGCGAGAACTAGGGATAGGTCCGGCCGGAGGGCCCCAGACACTACTCCCTTCTGGAATTAATCTCTTCCTAATTGCGTTTGTTGGTGGAATTTTGGGGCTAATGGTTTCAGCTCTGTCAAGAACGGCAATCACGACCGCCGGTTGGGTACTTTTACTAATAGTCCCACAAGTATTATTTATTGTTAATCCATTAAGTAATTGGTCAAAATTAGCATTCATCAGCCTATTCTTGATTGTTCTTTTGGTGGGCATCCAACATCGAGTAGCGAGCGTCCGGATATGAATGAAACTCACCACGTCAATTTTAAGGCGGTTTGTCATAACGCTGACAACGCTTTGGTCGTCTGTAATTCCTCTCAGACGCGGTCTGCCGCCAGTGCTAAGTGGCTCCCGGTGACACACTGAAACGCAAGGTAAGCTTCGAATAACGATCATAGGAGAGTAGGCATGGACTACCGTTTCGACTTTGACGATCAATTACCAGATTTGCCAATTGCGTTCGATTTTGATGAAGTGGCGGATCTGTTCGAACGCAAGTTGTTTGTGCCTAATTCTGCCAAGGATCTAGTGGGCATATTAAGCATCAAGAAGTTGCAGGATTTGAAATACAGACCCTCCCACCGCTGCGTGACGACATATGAAATGATTGTCGGAAAAGCAGATAGTTCTCCGGAACGGACCATCGGCGTTCTGGAATTTACTCCCGAGGGGGTGCTACCACGCCTTTACACAGCCGACGACCGTCTTCCGTGGTTGTCCCTTGCAACCGATATGAGTGAGATGCAACGCCGCTTTTCTGAGCTGCCAGGATTTGGCGAGCAGATAAAACTGCTGGAAATCTCCCCGATTCGTTATAAACCTGGTTTGCACTGTGTCATCCGTTATACAGTGCAAACATCTTCCGGTAAAGCAGTGTTTTATGGAAAATCATTTTCCGGCAACGCTCAACGGCTTATGAATACCCTCACCGATCTTCATAAATCCAGCCAGGAAAATTTGGACATGCCGTTAATTTCTGCGCCGGTGACGATCTGGTCCGAAATGGAAATGATTTTACAATCAGCCATTCCCGACGGGGTTGAATTTACGAATTTTGCTTACGACCAAGCTTATGACGATTCGGTTCGAGAAAGCTGGATGGTAAAAGCGGGTCGTGCGCTGGGTGTATTCCAAAATAATGCAGCCGCTCCAAGCGAAATGAAAACGATTTATGATGACCTGACCGACCTGCATGAATATACGTTGATTATGGCCAAGGTGAGGCCTGATCTGGCGACGAAATATGAAGATGTCATCCAACAAATCATCACAAAAGTAGATCATTTTAGGGAACCCAAGGCCGTCGCGAGCCATGGTGCGATGCGCACGGACCAATTCATCCTGCAGGGGGAGCGCCTGGCCATTATAGATCTGGATGGCTACTGCTGGGCAAACCCGGCGCGTGATATTGGGAATTTCCTGGCTTATTTATGCTGGAAGGCGATCCGTCAACCAGAACAAGCCCAATTTGTGGAACGCGCCGGTCGAGCGTTCCTCGAAGGCTACCTTGAAGTGCAGCCTGATATCGACGAAAAATGGTTATCGGTCTACCAGGCAGCGTCTCTGTTGAAGATTGCCGGACGACGTTTTAGAAGCCTGACTTTTCTGGAATGGCCCTTGGTTATTCATCTTATCCACGCCGCCTTTGCTGCGATTAGTGAGGACTTAAGCAATCTGGAGGCAGGTTCAGTCGGCGACCTGCACGGGACGCTGGTTGCCCATCTCCGGACATCTAGCAGCAAAACGAAATTCCCACGGGTCTTCGAAGACAAACCGTTTCCGGCCTTATGGAGCGCACTGAATGTCGAAATAATGAATGTCGATCTCTCACCCATGCTCGCTGATTTCTGTTCGGATACATCGGCGCGAATTGTCCATCGGGCAAAATTACTTGCATATAAACCGGGCAAACGGGGTGTCATTCGTTACGACCTGGATCAGCTGGAGTGCCAAAAATATTTCTCAGTCTACGGCAAACTTTATCCGGAACCGTATTTATCTGAGCGGGCTTATAAAGTCATGAAAACGCTGAACGATGAGGTATTTGGGGATGACAACGATTTAGGGGTACCCAAGCCATTAGGGGTGATCCCAAATCTATCAATGCTCGTTTTTATTCCGGCGGAAGGTAGATTGCTCGGCGATTACATCGCGAAGCGCTCATTAGACGGCGATGAGGTGATCCACGCAATGGAGCTTGCTGGAAAATGGTTGGCGCAATTGCATACTCACCAAATCCCGCTCGAAAAGGAATTCAAGGTTGAGAATGAAGTGGATAACATACGCGAGTGGGCCGAACTGATCTCTAAAAAATATCCGGATGAGAGAAAGGCGGCTAATCACGTTGCAGATTACCTCGTCCAAAAGACATCCGAGCTTGACTTTAGCGTTCATGTTCCCATCCACAAGGATTTTCATTACGAGCATATCCTGATCGATGGCGGCTTAAAAGTATTTGATTTTGACGAGATGCGCCTGGGTGACCCAAATTTTGATCTGGCTCATTTTTGTGCCAATTTTTACCTGCTGGCATATCGCAACCAGGAACATACGGCGCAGTTTACAGATCTCCAAAACCACTTTTTGGACGCTTATTCCAATGGAACGGGATGGCAGTGGGACGAGAAATTCCTATTCTTCTACATCTACTCCTGTCTCAAAATTGCCAAGCAGTTATGCAAGTTGCGTGGTCCCCGCCCCTGGCCGGAAGGAGAGGAACAACAGGCGCAGGTCTGGTTAATGATCGAACAGGGTTTGACAATCCTAGAAAGCGCTAAAACCAGAGCCTCACAGAAGGAAATCGAAGTGCCCGTATATGAATTCGCAGAAATCAAGAGGTCAACTCGATGGTCCAGAGCAGCTCAAATAAGCAAATCGGCTACCTCCTCCGCAGCTATCCGCGTCTCTCACAGACCTTTATACTGAACGAGATCCTTGCTTTGGAAAAGATCGGTGTATCGATCCAGATCTTTGCCTTGACCAACCCTCATGAGAAGGTTGTGCAAATGCAAGTAGACTACGTTCGAGCCCCTGTAGAGTATTTGGCTGATGTCATACAACCGCGGCCTTTGAGGAATGTGCTTAAACAGAATATTGAAGTAGCCAGACGACATTTCAAGGGATATATTTGGTCCCTGTTTTATATTGCGGTTAATCAAAGCATCGATCGAGGCTATATTGTCAGCAACCGCTGGGAGGGTTTTCTTCAGGCTGTACACCTGATTAACCTGTTCATTCTGGATGAACGGAGAACTGGAAAAAGGATAGATCACCTGCACGCCCACTTCGCACATGACCCGGCTCTGATCGCCTATCTGGTACATCGCATTATAGACATGCCATTCAGTTTTACAGCCCATGCCCGTGATCTTTATCAGGTGCCCGCAGAGGTTTTGACAGATCGGATCAGTCAAGCCAGTGCCGTAGTAACCTGCTGCCGGGCAAACCTGGAATACCTGAACCAGATTGCGCCCTCAGAGCAGTCGAAGTTCTCGCTTGTCTACCATGGCGTGAACCTTGAAGACTTTCGACCAGTCCAGGACCGGTCCGCTCCCGCTTTAAAGCATCCCTTAATCCTATCGGTAGGGCGATTGGTGGAGAAAAAAGGATTCCGGGATTTATTAGAGGCATTGCTCCTCGTTAAACGGAGTGGTGAGCATTTTCGGTGCGCTATTTATGGAGATGGACCACTTTGCCAGCAGTTGAAGGAGTGGATCGATGAACAGGGCATGACTGGCGAGGTCATGTTAAAAGGTGACTGCACCCAACAGGAGTTAATTTCTATATATCAGAACGCCACCATTTTTATCCTGACACCGATCCAAACTGATGATGGCGACCGAGATGGTATTCCCAATGTTTTGGTCGAAGCCATGGCTGTGGGTCTGCCAGTAATTACAACTGCGGTTGCCGGGATTCCAGAACTGGTTGAAAATAACCAGAATGGACTTTTATACCAACCGCATGATGTTGATGGCATTGCTTCAGGGATCATTGAACTTCTACATAACGCGGCTAAATGCAGGCAATTAGGCAGCGCAGCCTCGAAAAAAGTGACGGAGCAGTTTGATATTATCCAAGCGGCGAACCGTTTAAAAGCCTTGTTTATCTGAACGTATGATTTTCACCTGTTGAGCATAAATGATTATGACGAAATCCTGATGAGCTGAAGGTTCAAATGAAAGTATCCTTATCCATGTTACTGACTGCAAAAAATTGGCCACGATGTATGATTAATTATTATATTTTGGGTTGGTGAACTGATGAGCAAAACTAAAGATTCTGACGATCAAAAAACTTCTGCCAACCGCTTAAATTTCAACCGGCTGGCGGGAATGATTACGCGATTTTCGGGAGATTCGCGGCGCATTTTTATATTGGCTGTGATCATGTTGATTCTTGAGGCAGTCACAGCCCTATCGATTCCCAATGTGATCGGTTCTGTGGTTGATTACGTGCCGCAATACATCAAGTACCTCGATCAACAAACTCGCGGAACCCTAGGAGTTTCTCCGCCTCCCAGCCTCTTAGGACGCATGGGCTTAATTTCTGCTATTGGTCCTCTTTGGGAAACCGTTGTTCTTGCTATGCTTGGCATTGTCATCTTGACCATGATCAACAGCCTGTGTGACTCATTGACTGAGATTTACCTTGCCCAGGGTGGTCGCAGGGTCGGCTACAATATCCGCGTTTTCCTTTATGGGCACCTGCAAAAACTTTCCCTGACATTCCATGGTCAGAGTCGCACAGGCGATATCCTCACGCGGGTTACGTCAGATGTGGTTGCAGTGGAAGACTTCATCGTTTCCAATCTTTCAGATTTCCTTGGGAGCGCGGTGTTCCTCGTTTCCGCTTTGGTTCTAATGTTCTGGAAGGCCAGGGGGATCTGGCAAAGCAGTCGCAATATCGCTGTGTTCATTATCCCGCTGGTGGCTATATCAATCATCCCGCTGATGGCGTTGATTACTGGTTATTTCACCAGCCGGATCAAGGCGGCCAGCAAAAGACTGCGCTCCAGCGAAGGTGAGCTGGCTTCTGCCGCGCAGGAAATGTTAGCCTCGATCCGGGTCGTGCAGGTTTATGGTCAGGGCAACTACGAACAATCTCTCTTTTCGGGCCAGAGTCAGAAAGCCATGAACGCCGCGCTGGATGCCGCTTCTTATCAGGCGCGCTTTAGTTGGGTGGTGAGTGTTTTAGGTGCTGTCGTAACAGCTGTGATCATTTGGATTGGGGTATGGTTAATACGTGGGAATTCGACTAGTATTGGGGTTGGTTCTATTGATGGTATGTTTAAACCCACCAAGAGGCTGATCGCTGAGTGGAACGCTTTTGGTAAGTTGTCCGCCAGTCTTGAAAGGATCGGCGATATTATTGAATTGGAACCTGATGTGCGCGATAGGCCTGGCGCGATTACCGCGCCGCCTTTTCGTGGACGAATTGAGTTTCGAAATGTTGTTTTCTCGTACCCGACCATCGAATCTTCGAAAAAAAAGGGAGATACAAAACCGCGTCCTACTTTGAACGGTCTCTCCTTCGATATACTACCGGGCCAGGTTGTAGCAGTGGTCGGCCACACCGGCGCCGGGAAAAGCACAATCGCGCAACTCCTTCCTCGCTTGTATGACCCGAATGCAGGCCAGATTTTGATCGATGGACAAGATATCCGCAAATTTACCCTGGAATCGCTGCGCGCAGAGATGAGCATGGTACTCCAGGAGTCCATCCTTTTCACCGGTAGCATCGTTGAGAATATTGCCTATGGACGCCCCGATGCAACCGGCATAGAAATCATCGAAGCAGCCCAAAATGCCAATGCAGATGAATTTATCTCGAAATTTCCGGATGGCTACTATACCATCTTAGCGGAGCGCGGATCGAATCTATCTGGCGGACAGCGCCAGCGAATTGCGGTTGCGCGCGCCTTTATCCGCAACACACCTATTCTGATCCTGGATGAACCAACCACCGGGTTGGATGCAGAATCAATTGACCTGGTGCTGCAGGCTTTGCGGAAATTGATGGAAGGCAAGACCACCATTATTATCTCCCATGAGCTCAATTTGATTCGCGAAGCAGATAAGATCATCGTCATTAAAGAGGGAGAAATCGAGCAGATGGGTACGCACGATGAATTGATCCGCGCGGGCGGGTTGTACGCTAACTTGTATGCCATGCAATCCGGTCAAAGAGCGATGGTTGAAAGCGCTCCCCCCGTGGCGGAGACAACCAATCCACAAAATGTGAAAGGGTCGTAAATCGTTATGGCAAACCCAGCGATTGAAAAATTAATAGAAAGTCTCGATAATGATTTGCCCCGCAGCGCTTTGTTTCAAAAAAAGGTTCCCGCGCTGGCTGAAGCCTTTGATGCCGACCAGATGAAGCAAATCTTGCAAGGTGCACTCCTTGACCCAAATGACGGCCATTATTCCATTGTTGAGTGTATCCCTGGAAAAGCGCTTTACCTACTGGACCACATCATTAATATGCAATACAAAATGAAAATCCTGGATAACACCAATAATGAGACAATCGCTGCGCTGGTCAACGCGCGGCTTTTCCAGGACTTATCTGGGTGCAAAACATATCTGGATAAGATGCTGACGCCCATTGCCGCGAGAATGAATGATCGGCCTGAAATACAGCCATTTGCCAGACCGGTCACAATCATCGAACATTTAAATATGGTGCTATCCGCCTTCCCCATTGACGGTTTAATTCCGATCTTGGTGGATGCGACAGATCCCAATAAGATCGCCAATCTTTTAGCTAAAACTCTGCCAGAGGCTTTGTCGGGTGAATTCTTAATTAAAGATGTGCGTCTCCTCCCCGCTCATTATGGGCGGTATAAACGTTGTGTCCTGCGTTATTCGGTTGAAGGCATGCAAACTGAGACGCAAACCCCGCGCACGGTAACGGTTTATGGAAAAGTCGATGCGGATGGGTTGGGTGATTTGACGGTCGAGATCATCTCCGCTTTAAAAGAGAAATTGCGCGAACCTGAATTGCTTTATCGATTCCGAATTCCCGATTCGTTGGGTTATTTTCCAGACCTACAACTACTGCTGCTGGAAGCTCTTCCGGGAAAACCTTTTTTCAAGGAACTGTTGAAAACTTGGACAGGCAATAGTCCGGGGAGCGGAAATGATGTGCCGCTGGAACAGGCCGTTCGGACCTGCGCTCTGATCGCAGCCACACTTCATAGCTCCAATATTAAGTTGGGCCGGAAAACCACGCTGGAGCTTCAAGTTGCTAAATTACAGGATGCGGCAGACGTTTTATACCAGGTTTACCCGGCTTTCGGCGCGCAAGTCAAATCCTGGATTAACCAGACGGTTGAATTTGCCCAGGCTTATTCAGCCATGCCGTTATGTTTCAGCCATGGCGATTTTACCTACACTCAATTGATCTTTGATGGTAAAGCAGGCGGACTGGTTGACTTTGATACCATCTGCCAGGCCGAACCTGCGCAGGATCTGGGTCATTATCTGGCATACCAAAGGCTGAACATTATTAAGGATCAGGATCCAAATTCCCCCTTCGCGCCCGAAGCGATCGAGCGTTTATGCGCTCTGTTCCTTGATACATACATCGAAGTATCCAAAGGTTGGATCGCCGACGAAGGGCTTTTGAGAGGCCGCGTCGCTATTTATGAGTTGATCAGTCTCATCCGCCTGACATTGCACAGCTGGGAAAAAATGAAAGGCAGCCGATTAAAGCAAACCATTTCTTTGCTCGAGGAGAGAATCGAATGTCAGAAACAGATCAGTTTATCGGTCAAATACAAGACGCCATAGTCTGGGAAAGCCTCCAGACATTCCGGGTCTTGCCTGATTGGATGATAGCCGCCAGAGATCCCGACCGCATTCGCGCGGCTCTCTCCCGGGCTATTCCCGAATTCCGTTCGGGCCAGCTCATCCTGCGCCAGTGCGATTCAAGCAACATTCGTTATAAAGCTAAAAACTGGTCAGGCTTTTTTGAATTAACCATCAGCAAACCTGGTGAGCCTAACTTGAGTACGATTGATCTTCGGGGTATTATATATCCGCCGGGTGTCATTTCGAGTTGGCCACTCTCGGTAGAAAATTCCCTCGGAAGTAATGAATGGCATGCCGTCATCCCAATACTGAATCTCGAATTGTGGCCCAAACAGCCCGAAGCTGTATTATCCGCGCTCGAACTACTCACTGACCCGGAGCAGTCTCGTGCGTACTTAATGAGCCGCATCCGGACTGCATCGCCAGCCTATCAAGATTTGCAAATCCAGACTTGCCATCCCAAAATAGCCCGCTATAAACCGGGCAGCCGTTGCACGATTGTCTACCATCTGGACTATCTGCCCGAGGCAGATGTTCATCATCACTGGCCCGATCTGGTGGTTGCCAAGACTTATCGTAAAAAAAAGGGACACAATGCTTATGAGAGTATGTTGGCGTTATGGAATTCGTCTCTGGCTTTCAGTAAGGCCGTGAAGATTGCCGAACCGTTGGCGTATGACCCTGAAATGCGCGTGATGATTCAGGGTCCCATACGCCAGGAAAAAACCCTTGAAGACTTAACAGTCACGGCGATTAAAGTTGGAACGGAGGAGGCAAGCGCGGAATTGATAGATGCTATGTGTAAAACCGCGCGGGGTTTGGCTGAACTTCACCGATCGGAAATTGCCTTAGGCGAGGTGTTTGGCTGGGAGAATGATATGGCAGAGGTACGCGAAGTTATCGAACGTCTGTCGGTTTCCATTCCTCAACTGACTCCGGCTGCATATTCTTTCGTTGAAAGATTGACTAACCTAGAGGCTAGCTCGCACCCGGATGTACTGGTCGCCTCGCATGGCACATTCCGCCCGGCGCAGGTGTTGATGTATCAGGAAGAGATTGGTTTCATTGACTTTGATTCTTTCTGTAAAGCTGAGCCAGCCAAGGATCTTGGTCTATTCCTTTGCGCTTTCATGCGGGCGGGTATGGCGACAGTAAATTATGATGATATCGAAGTCAATCCAGAGCCGTTGGATGATGCCGCCCGGTTGGCACGTTTCGAACGCTTGATCTCAGTTAGCGAAAGATTTCTGGAAGAGTATGAAAGTCATTACATGCCTGTGAACAGGCAGCGCGTGGCCCTCTTTGAAGCTCTGGAGCTCTTCATTCTTATTTTGCATGCCTGGACGAAAGTTAAGGCGCGGGAATTAAAGGATATCATGTACGTGTTGGAGCATTTTCTCCCGGCTTATAAGATCCTGAATCTGCTATGAAGCAGGAAGATATCCTCTCCGGAAAAGCTGGCCTGGCTGGGATCCAGTGGGCATTAAATGGCCAATCGTCACGCCGCCTGCTGAGAAGTGAAGCGCAGAATATGTTGCGACCGGGTTATCGCGTTGGACCATTCCACATGACGCGTGCCAAGTTCAAACCCGAACGAAAGCTGCTGGCATACTTCACCTTCCCCGTACTTGATGCTGCGGGCCAGGCAAGCCATTCAATTCACCTCG
>WNFL01089292.1_pt1 | contig 13248 bp, 14 predicted proteins | sample 5400361 | NCBI WGS metagenome assembly WNFL01 (sample SAMN13153351, study PRJNA577476) | soil metagenome | isolation source: 40 cm soil on Douglas fir-dominated hillslope | place: USA:California | collected 2013-09-17
GAGCCAGACCTCTCCGAAGAGAGGTGTAACTATCTAGCTCCCCAATACCGCGCGACCCAGACCCTGACCATCCAGAGCAGCCGGTCCGTAACCGACGAGACCCGCGACGCCGATGCGAAATCGGACGACGAGGCCTGCTCGAGCGCGCCATGCGGCGGCGGCAGCTTGAGCTGCGGTACGTCGGGCTCTCCGGAAACGGAGAGCGGCCCTGCGCCGGATTTGGAGCCGATCACGGACGACCGCGCGTCCGACGAGCTTCCGAAGGACGTGCGTGCGTGAGCAGCGCTCCAGCTGCAACTCAAGGCCGCAACCAGGAGGAGGATCAGCGGGATGAGGAACCTACCGCGTTGAGCATGCATAGCTGTTCGCGTTTCCTCCAGTGCCACAGGGTGAGAACAACCCGCTGCCTCTCGTCGGCGGAGGACCGCCAAGAGACTTCTGTCTTTCATGTCGAGGGGACCAGCTTCCTGTGCCAACGGGAGTATCCACCCGTGTTCCGCAGGGGGTCAATGGATTTGAGAGTTTGGATGCGGGGACGGAAAGAGACATTAGGGTCCTGAAGTCGAGACATCCCCGTCCTCCGGCGACTCCTCGGCCGCCATCCGCGCCAAACCGTAGCGAAGGCCTTGGGTGGAGCAGGTGAGGGCCGGGGCCTGGAAGCGCTCGAGCAGCATTCCCACCACCAGGGCGCCCGCCACCACGATGTCCGCGCGGCCGTCCCCGACGATCGACCAGCTCCGGCGCTGGGCGTGGGTGGCCTCGGTCAGCTTTCGAATCAGCGGGTCGAGCCGTTCCCGTGGGATGGACCAGCCCTCCAGCAGCAACGGGTCGTAAACAGTGATTCCGCGGTCCAGGGATGCCAGGACGGTGACGGTCCCGCCCACCCCGGCGAGCAGTGGGGCCCGCTCCGGGAATAATGCACATCCACGCATAAGTTCGGCGCGGACCTGGTCCTGGAGCGCCTCGATCTCCGAGCTGCTCGCGGGGTCCGAGAGCAGGTGGCGTTCCGTCAGGTTCACGGCTCCGAACGGCAGGCTGGTCCAGCGCCCTGTCTGCAGGCCCAGCCCGCTCACCACCTCGGTGCTTCCGCCGCCCAGGTCGAACACCACGCACGGGCTGCGGCGCGCCGGCGAGCCGAGCCCGGCGACCACCGCCCGGTAGACCAGCCGGGCCTCGTCGTCGCCGCTCAGGATGCGGACCGGAAGGCCGGTGCGCTGCTCGAGCAGGCGCGCGACCTCCGCGCCGTTGGAGGCGCTGCGCAGCGCGGCGGTGGCGCCCACGATCACGCGTCGAGCCCCCAGCGCCTGGGCGCGCCTGCGGAACTCCGACACGATCGAGGCCGCCCGCTCGATCAGCTCCGAGGGGATGGGGGCCCCACGATGGAGGCCGCTGCCCAGCCGGCAGACTTCCCCTGCGCGGGCCACGGTGGTTTCCGGTCGCGCCTCGGAGCCGGGCACGAAATCGGCGACCAGCAGCCGGATCGAATTCGATCCGATATCAATTGCACAAACACGCATACGATCGGGATGCGCCATCAGAGAAGGTAATCCTCGATGTCGGAGCGGATTCGATGGGCCGCAGAGCTCACGGCTTCCTCCAGTTTCGGCGAAACGGGCGCTTCGTTCTCCGGTTCAGAGCCTCCGGGCCCCCGAATCCGCTGCCGAGCCGATTCCGGCTCGGCCGGCGGCACCTCAGGTTCCCGTCGTTTGGCCCTTTGGGAACCGCGTGGATCTTCGTGGCTCCTGGCGGCCGCGGGCACCGGTGTCGAAGCGCCCTGGGTTCGGAGCGCGATCGCCAGGAGCCCGGCGACGTCGGCGTCGTCGAGGCGCAAGGCGTAGATCACCCGCTTGCCGTCCCGTGATCCGCGCACGATGCGCTCCCGCTCGAGCGCCTGGAGGTGACGGGTGGTGCAGGACTGGGAGAGCCCGACCGTGCGGGCCAGGTCGGTGACGCAGCGGCCGCCGTCCTCGAGCGCGCGGGCGATGGCCCAGCGCGAGGACTCGCCGAGCACCAGCATCATCCTGCGAATGCGGAGGGAGCCGGAGACCATTGCACGCACATGCATACCATCGTTACCCGATTGACCGCAAGGTTTTGGCTTTGATACGGTCGCGTCGTCGCCCAAACCTGACATGTCCACGCTCCCTGCCTCGATCGGTGGCGCGTCGCCACCCAGCTTCTACGACCTCTCCCGAGAATCCCTCACCCGGCGTCTCGCGGAGTTGGGGCTTCCCCCGTACCGGGCGCGGCAGCTCTTCAGCTGGGTCTACCGGAAGCACGTCCTCGAGCCGGGCCAGATGAGCAACCTCCCGGGCCGGCTCCGGAACGAGCTCGGCGGAATCCTCGATCTGGATCTGCCGGCGGTGGAATCGGTCCACGGCACCCGCGACGCTCTCACCCACAAGTTCGTGATCCAGCTCGCCGACGGCGCCCGCGTCGAGTGCGTCTCGATGCGCACCGAGCGCCGGCTCACCTTCTGCCTCTCGAGCCAGGTCGGGTGCGCGCTCAAGTGCTCGTTCTGCGCCACCGGCCTGATGGGGCTCAAGCGCAACCTCCGCCCGGGCGAGATCGTCGCCCAGGTCCTGCGCATGGGCGACTTCCACCGCTGGGAGGACGATCGCTTCAACCTGGTTTTCATGGGCATGGGCGAGCCGCTGGCGAACTACCGCTCGGTGCTCGATTCGATCCGGATCCTCCACGACGGCGAGGGGCTCAACCTCGGCGCACGCCGGATCACGGTGTCGACCGCCGGCATGGTGCCGCAGATCCGCCAGCTCGCCACCGAGGGGCTGCAGCTCGGGCTCGCGCTCTCGCTCCACGCCACCGAGGACGGGCTGCGCAACGAGCTGGTGCCGCTGAACCGGCGCTGGCCGCTCCAGGAGCTGCTGCCCGCGGCCCGCGACTACGGGCGCACGACCGGACGGCGCGTGACGCTCGAGTACACGCTGATCGCCGGGGTCAACGACCGCACCGAGGACGCGGACCGGCTGGCGGCGGTGGCGCGGGACCTGCCCAGCAAGATCAACCTGATTCCCTACAATCCGGTCCCCGGCCTGGCCTGGCGACGGCCCTCGCCGGAGGTCGTGCAGGCGTTCGCCGAGCGTCTCTACCCCCGCGCACCCGCGGTCACGGTGCGTCAGACGCTGGGCGGCGAGATCTGGGCCGCCTGCGGTCAGCTGGGAGGACTGGGGTCCGGGACCTGATCCGGGGGGCGTGATGGACATCGGTCGGACGGGCAGCATGCGCCGATGACCCTGCGTGTCCGGCTGTTCCTCGCGCTGCTGCTGCTCGCGCTCCTGCCCACCACGCTGTTCACGATCTTCACCGTGGCGCAGCTCGATCGCGCCACGCGCCGCTGGTTCAGCCCGGGGGTGGCGGGCGCGCTGGAATCCGGCGAGGACCTGAGCCGCTCCGGCCTGGCGCGGCTGGACGGCGTGGTGCGCATGGCCGCGGATCGCTGGGCCGCGCACGAACCAGCCGGCCGGGGGCGCGGGCGCGATGCGGGCGCGCGCGCGGACGCCGAACGACGCGAGGTCGGCGCCGCCGGGCTCGATTTCGTCCAGGTCTACCGCCTGGAGCCCGACCGCTGGCACCTCGAGCGCACGATCTCGGCCGAGAAGGTGCTGCTGGTGGACAGCCTCGATCTCGGCGACGAGCTGGCCGCCGCGCTCGACGGGTCGCGCATCGTGCACTCGCGGCGCGGGGCGCTGGCCGGGGTGGCGCGCACCGGCCCGTCGCGGGCGGTGGTCGCCGGGATGCGCCTGGCCCCGGATGCCTTCGACCGCCTGGCGAGCCTCGATCAGGGCCTGGCCTACTACCGCCGGCTCTCGGTCCTGGTGGACGTGCAGCGGCGCTGGGTGTGGGTGCTGGCCCTGGTGCTGTTCGCGGTGGTGCTGCTGGGGGCGGCGCTGCTCGCGGACGCGATCGCGAGAGAGACCGCGCGGCCGCTGGCCGAGCTGTCCGCCGGGCTCGAGCGGGTGGCGGCCGGGGAGCTCGAGAGCCGCGTCCACCCGCGCGGCGCGCCCGAGCTGCGCGCCCTGGGCGACGCGTTCAACCTGACCACCGAGCGGCTGGCCGCGGCCCGAGAAGGCCTGCGGCGGGCGGAGCGCGAAGCGGCCTGGCGCGACGCGGCCCGTCGCCTGGCGCACGAGATCAAGAACCCGCTGACGCCGATGCGGCTCTCGCTCCACCGGCTGCAGAAGCGCGTCGACCAGGTCCCGGCCGGCGAGCGCGCCGCGGTCGAGGAGAGCCTCACCGCGTTGCTCCACGAGGTCGAACAGCTCGCCCACCTGGCCACCTCGAGCCGATGGACCTGGGCGCGGTCGCGCGCGATGCCGCCTCGCTCCACGGCCAGGGCGTCCCCGAGGTGCGGTTCGTCGCCGACGGTCCGCTCCCGGTGCGCGGCGATCCGGTGCTGCTCGCGCGCGCGCTCAGCAACCTGATCCTGAACGCCTGCGAGGCGAGTCCGCCGGGGACGGCGGTCGAGGTGAGCGCGCGCTCCGAGGGCGGCGACGCGGTGGTGGAAGTGCTGGACCGCGGACCGGGACTCGACGAGAGTGTGCGCGGCCGGGTCTTCGAGCCGTACGTCAGCACCAAGGCGCGCGGCAGCGGGCTCGGCCTCTCGCTGGTACGCGACATCGCCGTGCAGCACGGCGGACGGGTGTCGCTCGAGTCCCGCGGCCACGGCGGCGCCCGCGCGCGCTTCGTGCTGCCGCTCGCCACCGGGGCGGGGAAGGGGGACGGATGAGCAGCGGCCGGAAGCTGGACGTGCTGGTGGTGGACGACTATCCGGGCGATCGGGCCTCGATGCGCGGCCTGCTCGAGGACGAGGGCCACCGGGTCACCGAGGCCGCCGACGCCGCGCAGGCGCTCGAGGTCCTCGGGACGCGGCGCTTCGACGTGGTCGCGCTCGACGTGAACATGCCGGGCATGAACGGCCTGGTGGCGATGATGCGGCTCCAGGAGCTGGACCCCGACGTCAGCGCGGTGATCGTGACCGGCGAGGACGCGATCCGCACCGCGCGGGAGGCCGTGATCCGGCTCGGCGCCTTCGACGTGATCGGCAAGCCCCCGGACCCCGAGCACCTGCTCGCGGTACTCGAGGAGGCCTCGCGCCAGACCCGGATCCGCCGCGATGCCGGTACCTCCGCGGGCGACGACCTCGGCATCCTGGGTGAGAGCCCGGCGATCCAGAAGCTGATCGAGAACGTGCGACAGTTCGCGGCGTCCCAGGGCCGGGTGCTGATCACCGGCGAGAGCGGCTCGGGCAAGGAGTTGGTCGCCCAGGCCATCCACCGGCTCTCGAAGCGCGCCAGCGGGCCGTTCGTGAAGCTCAACTGCGCGGCGATCCCGCGCGAGCTGCTGGAGAGCGAGCTGTTCGGTCACGAGAAGGGCGCGTTCACCGGCGCCCACCAGATGCGCAAGGGGCGGTTCGAGCTGGCGGACGGCGGCACCCTGTTCCTGGACGAGATCGGCGATCTCTCGCTCGACGCCCAGGCCAAGGTGCTGCGCGCGATCGAGACCAGCGAGGTGGAACGGGTGGGCGGCTCGCGCACCATGCACGTGGACGTGCGGCTGGTCTCGGCGACCCACAAGGACCTGCAGGAGGCGAGCGCCGCCGGCGAGTTCCGCGAGGACCTCTTCTACCGGCTCAACGTCCTGCCACTCCACGTCCCCCCGCTGCGCGAGCGGCGCGGCGACGTGGCGCAGCTCGCGGCCCACTTCCTGGCGCTCTCCTGCGCCGCCGAGGGCCGGCCGGCGAAGCGGCTCTCCCCCGACGCCGAGACCCTGCTGACCGAATACCACTGGCCGGGCAACGTGCGCGAGCTGCGCAACCTGATGGAGCGGGTGGCGATCCTGGCCGGAGGCGAGACGGTGGAGCCGGCCGACCTGACGGTGTGGCTGGAGCCCGCACCCTCGGGGGAGAACGCGGTGGGACTGCGCGGCGAGCTGGACCGGCGCGAGGCCGAGAGCATCCGCCGCGCGCTCGAGGGCGCGAGCTGGAACGTGACCCAGGCGGCGGCGAGCCTGGGCATCGACCGCACCAACCTGCATCGCAAGATGCGCAAGTACGGGATCTCGCGGCGCGGGTAGCGCCTGACGTACTCTCGGCGGAATGATCCGACCGTCGAGGCTGCTGCGATGCGTGCTCGCCGCTGGCGCGCTCGCCCTGGCGGCGGGGCCGGCGGTCGCGGCAGATTCCCTCGGGGTCTCGATGCCGGCCCCGCGCGAGACCGCCGACACGCTGCGGCTCGCGGTGGCGCCGCCCAGCGACTCGATGCTCGCGGTGCCGCGCGGGCGACGCGCGGCCGACCTGGATCCCGAGGACCACTGGCTGCGGCCGCCGTTCGGGGACCAGCTGCTCACCGACGTGGACCAGTGGCGCAGCGCCGGCGGGCGCGAGGTGCGCTGGCGCGCGCGCTTCGACTACAACCGCGTGGATCCGCTGCGCGCCGGGGTCGGCGTCCAATGGATGCCGCGGCGCCCGTTCGTGCCGCGGATCGGGACGCGGTTCGAGTACGCCTTCGGGCGCGAGCGCGGGCTCTACGGCGCCGAGATCGAGCAGCCGCTGGACCCGGGCCGGCGGCTGACGGTCGGAGCCTTGGCGGTGCGCGCCACCGACCACAGCGAGCTGCAGCAGGTCGAGAACGTCGAGAACAGCCTGACGCTGCTGCTCGGCCGCACCGACAACCGCGACTACTTCGAGCGCGAGGGGATCGGCGCCTACCTGTCGTGGCGGGTGCCCGACTTCTCCACCGTCAGCCTCCACCTGCGGCGGGACGAGTACCGCTCGCTGGCCCGCCACCCCGACGCACGCTCGATCTTCTTCCAGGATCGGCCTCTGCGCGACAACCCGGGGGTGGACGAGGGCGAAGGCCACACGGTGACGCTGCGGCTCGAACGCCTCGCCCACCGCACCCGGCGCACGCGCTCGGGCCTCTACCACTGGATCGAGATCGAGCGCGCCGGCGGCGGGCTGGGCGGGGACTTCGACTACGCCCGCGCCCTCGCCGACGTGCGCAGCGTGCTGCGGCTCTCCCCCACCACCACGCTGGTGGTGCGCGGCGTGGCCGGGCACGGCACCACCGGCGAGCTGCCGTTCCAGAAGCAGTTCACGGTCGGCGGCGTGGACGGGCTGCGCGCCCACAGCTTCGACCAGTATCGCGGCGACCAGATGGTGCTGGGCCAGGCCGAGTACCTGGCGAGCCTGTGGCGGATGCGCCCCGGGGCCTACATCTCCGGCCTCCACCTGCTCACGTTCCTGGACGTGGGACGGGCGTGGAGCGATCCCGAGCACCGGTTCGAGCCGTGGCGCCAGCCGCTCCAGGCCGACGGCGGATTCGGGATCGGGGCCTACGAGGACGGCCTGCGGATCACCTTCGCCCGCAACCTGCAGAAGGCGCGAGCCGACTTCGTGATCAGCGCGCGGCTCCAGCGGCCCTTCTGACGAGCCCGCGTGCGATCCGCGATCCCTGCCGTCCTCGCCGCCGCGATCCTCGCGATCGCCCTGCCGCCGTCCGCCGCCGCGCTCGACCTGGCGCTCGGGTTCCCGCGCGGCATCGGCGCGGACGCGGTGGTGGACGTGCGGCTCACCGAGCCGTTCTCGGGCCGGATCCGCGAGAGCCTCGCGCGCGCCATGCCGGCCACGCTGCTGATCCACGTCGAGCTGTGGCGCGCCCGCAGCGGCTGGTTCGACCGGCTCGAGACCGGCTACGACGTGCTGGTGCGGCTGCGCTACAACGTCGCCGAGCACGACTACCGCCTGGAACGCCGCGGCATGCCGGTGGTCGCCGCGCCTTCGCTCGACTCCCTGGAGGGCGTGCTCGAGCGGCCGTTCGCGTTGCCGGTGGCGCGTCTGGAGACGCTGCAGCCCGGGAAGCGCTACTACGTGGTGGTCGGCGTGACGATGCGGCCGGTGAGCATCGAGGACGCCGAGGAGATCGACGACGTCATCTTCCCCGACGCGACCGACCGCGGGCCCGGGCTCGGGATCATCACCGGCGTGCCGCGCGCGATCTTCGACGCGGTCCGCAACATCGCCGGGCTCGGGGACCTGCGGGCCCGGGCGCTGTCGCAAACCTTCCGAGTCGAGGATCTCAAGGCGCGCTGAACGCCGAACCGCCGGAGCACCGGAGCGGGACGGCCGGCCTCCCGCGGCGTCGGGCCGCGGCGGCTAGTTCAGGACGGTGACGCGCGCGACGGCGCCGTCGCCGCGACGCAGGCGCGCGAAGGCGGTGCCGAAGAACCGCTGGCCGGCGGCCCCGCGGCCGTTCCAGCGCCACGCGGTGCCACCCTGGACCGCCACGGGGGCCAGCGTCGCGAGGCGGCGGCCGGCCAGGTCGAACAGATCGAGCGGCGAGTCGCTGGAGCCGGAGCGCATGAACTCCACCGCGCCCCGTACCGGGTTCACGATCGGGGCGAGCGCCACCGGAAGCGGGCCACCGGTCAGGCTCTGGATGAAGCTCCAGAGCCCGGCCACCTGGCTGGGGGGCGTGATCGCCGAGTTCTCGACGGTCTGCGAGTAGTTGGCGAGCGGGTCGCCGAACAGCGCCCGGAAGTCCTCAGCGAAGATCTCGTGCGGCCGGTCGGCGTGCGGAGCGCCGGCGAAGTAGACCGACGCGTCATCGATCCCGCGCAGTGCGCGATAGGCGGCCCAGCTCGAGGCATCGTGGTCCGGCATGCGCGCGTACTGGACGATGTGCCCGAGCTCGTGGGTCAGCTCCGAATGCTGGTGCTCGCGGCTCAGGGGGCGCACGCCCGGGGCGAGCAGGATCAGGCCCGGTCCGGCCGCGGACTCGAGCGCGCCGGCGCGCGGGTATGGGAGCAGGAAGATCTCGGCGGCGATGCGGTCCAGCGGGTAGCGCACCGCCGCCAGCGTGGCCCGCACCTCGGCGGCGTCGTAGGCGTGGAACTCGCCGTCGCCCTTGTTCACGATCGAGGGGTCCGACACCGAGGTCACCAGCTCGAACGAGGCCCCACCCGGCGCGTTGAACCACAGCCGGCCGGTGGGGTCGCGCCGGCAGTAGCGAGTCAGCGTCTCGGCCGCGTCGTGGATCACGATGCCGCCGGTGCCGACCTGCACGGAGGTGGCCCACCAACAGCGCGCCGGTGACGCCGAGCGCGCGACGCAGGACGCTGAAGACCTGGTGGGAGCACAGCGCCACGTAGACGCCGAGCGCGACCAGGGCGGTCCCGATCATCCCGAGGAAGGCGCGTCTGCAGAGGTCGGTGAGGGTCACGACCATTCCTCATCGCCACATTCGTGCCACCCGCACGCGAATTCATTGCAACTTGAAGGGCCGCGCCCGATTGCCGGAAGCCGTTGCGGGCGCGCCGGCTGCATCCGACGCGGGGAGCGTTGCCCGCGCGGACATCTGCAGTTCGCAACCCGCGCGCGTCCCGCGATGGGGGTTTGTCCCCAGACGCGAAAGCGCCCTGGGGTGGGATCCCCAGGGCGCGGGAGACGCGCGGGCCGGCGCTATCCGGTCGCGGGCGGAGGCGTGCTCGGCAGCGGGCCGCCGATCGGCGACGGGGACGCGACCGCCGGCCTGGGCTCCCGCGGCCTGCCGCCGGCGCGTGAGAGCAGGAACGCCCCGGTGCCGAGAATCGAGAGCCCGGTCACCAGCAGCAGGCCGAGCAGGGTGAAGAACAGTCCGAGCGATCGCGTCATCACGCCCTGCGGCGTGCCCAGCAGCGCGCCGGTGACGAAGAACAGGGCGACGAACAGGCTGCCGGCGACCGCCGGGCCGAAGATCGAAGCCTCGCCCGCGCGCCGGCGCATCAGCCGGCATCCGAGCAGGTAGGTGGCGGCGATCTGGCCGGCCCACACCGCGACCACGTAGAAGAGCGGCAGCAGGAAGGCGATCGGGAGCCCGATCACGGTGACGAACAGCAGCAGGCACAGGATCACGACCAGCGGCAGCGACACGATCCCGAGGAAGAACGAGCCCGCCGGGTTGCGCGACACGGTGCTGGCGACGCGCAGCACGCGCTCCGGGAGCAGCATCGCGAGCAGCCAGCTCATGAACACCGTGAGCAGCCAGCCCACCACGATCGTGAGCAGCAGGATCGGGAGCGTCGGCAGCCCGAACGACACCGGGAGGAAGCCGAGCGAGACGGTCTGGTCGCCCACCGAGGCGCCGTCCGGCTGCTCGAGCACGCCGCCGATCGCGACCGCGCTTCCCTCCACCACCGCACCGGGCTTGAGCAGCACCGATCCGCACACCGCGACCACGTCCCCGCGGACCCGGCCCTCGACCGTCACCGAGCCGATCACCGCGACGACGTCGCCGTCCACCACCTCGCCCTTGGCGACGTGGATGTCGGAGAACGCGCGCACCATGGCGTCCGAGCCGCCCGAGCCGCCGTGGACGTGCACGCCGGGGATGTCCACGTCGACGCCGCGCCGCTCGCTGTCGCGGTCGGCGGCATCGATGCGGACACCCGCCGGGCCGATCTGGACGCTCGCACCGCCGCGTCCACGCGGCTGGGCCTCGCCGGCGTCGTGATCCTGCCCCTCGATCTCGATGCCCCCCGGGCCGACCTTCACGTGGCGCACGGTGCGCGTGGTGTCCTCACCCTTCGCCAGGGCGTGGGCGGGGAAGGCTTCGACCAGCGCGATGGCGGCCATCACGGCCAGCGCCAGTGCGAGCAGGCCGAGGCCGAGTCGTCGCATCACCCGCAGGGCCTCACCCCAGGATCGCGACATAGCGGACCTCCTTGGCGCCCGCGCGCTCGCGCGGCCGCATCCACCAGATCACCGCGATCGACACGGCCGCCGCGGCGGCGAGGGTCAGGGCGACCGCGGGCTCGGACACCAGGGTGCCGATCCCACGCAGGACGGGGGCGAGGCGCTGGCTCGCGGTCGCCAGCCACTCGCCAGCGCCGGCCGAGCGGATCGCCAGCCAGGTCACGGTATTCAGCACGAACTCGAGGGTGCGCAGCACGCGGTGCGAGGCTTCGCCCGAGAGCGCGGCCAGCGCGGCCCGGCCGAGCGGCTGCGACACCGCCGCCACCATCGCCACCGCGGACACTGCGATCGAGGCCGCGTAGCCCCAGCCCAGCACCGCGAGACGGCGCTGGCGCCGCACCCGCGAGGGCAGCACGTGGTCGAGCACCCGTTCGGTGAGCGCCGGACCGGGGTCGAAGGTCGGGGTGTCGTCGAGCGCCGCGAACACGCGGCGGTAGAGCGCCAGCTCGAGCCGGCACTCGCCACATCCCCCGATGTGGCGCTCGTAGGCGCGGGCGTCGCTCTCGGCGAGCACCCCGTCCAGGTAGTCCTGGACCTGCGGAAGGTGGGTGCAGCGGTTCACGACGTCTCTCCTTCGAAGCGCTGCTTGAGCAGCGCCCGGGCGCGGTGGATGCGGGCCTTCACGGTGCCGAGCGGCAGGTGCAGCATCTCCGCGATCTCCTCGTACGACAGGTCCTGCTGGTGGCGGAGCAGCACCACGATCCGGTAGTGCGGGGGCAGCGTGTCGATCAGGTCGCGGACCCCGTGTTCCTCCTCGGAGTGGACCGCCAGCTGGTCCGGGAGCAGCCCCGGATCCTCGAGCTCGACCGCGTGCTCCTCCTCGCTCCCCGGCTCGCTTCGGAACAGGGGCACGGTCTTCATCCGCCGCCTGCGGATGTGGTCGATGCACAACCGCGAGGTGATGGTGAAGAGCCAGGCCTGGAAGGGCCGGGCGGGATCGTATCGGTCCAGGGCCTTGAACACGCGGACGAACGTCTCCTGGGTCAGATCCTCGGCGTCCTCGGCGCTGCGAACCATCCGGAACGCTACCGAGTAGACCGCCCTCTGGTACCGCCTGACCAGATCGCGGTAGGCGGCTTCGTCCCCCGTCAGGCATCGGCGGAGGAGCAGCGGGGTGTCATCCTCGGGGGTCACGCCCCGCCCCTCACGTCCGGTTACGGGACGAAGGCGCGGAAAGTTTCATGGCGCCGCACGATAGGCGGGCGTTTGGGGGTGGTCAAGAACCGGACAAACGGGGCACGTACGGGCAGTGCTTCGAGCCCGGCGTTGGGTCAGGCCGCCCGGCGGCGGGCGATCTCCTCGAAGACGGGGACGGCCCGGTCGAGCTGTCCTCGCAGCACCTCGAGGGACTCCCGGGCTCCGCGCAGGTCCCCCCGGCGCCCGATCAGCTCGAGCTCCTGGGCCGCCGCGGCGGCCGCATCGGCGAACAGGGTCCCCAGCACCCCCTTGAGGGCGTGGGCCGACCGTTCCAGCTCGCGGGCGTCACTGGCGGCGATCGCGTCCTCGATCCTTCTCAGGCGATCGGGGCAGTCGACCAGGAACATCCCGGCCAGCTCGCGCACCATCTCGCGGTCGCCGTCCACGGTGTGGAGCAACTGCTCCTCGTCCACCACCGGGCCGCTGCCGTCCGGGGACTCGGGGAGCGCGGCGGGCTTGACGACCCCGGCCTGCGGGTTCGGGAACAATCGCTCGAGGGCCGCGAACAGCTCGGCCGGCCGGATCGGCTTCGCCAGGTAGGTGTCCATGCCGGCGTCCAGGCAGGCTTCGCGGTCACCCTTCATCGCCAGCGCGGTGAGCGCCACGATCGGGATGTGGACGCCGGTGCCCTGTTCGCGGCGCCGGATCTCGGCGGTGGCCTCGAAGCCGCTGAGCCGCGGCATGTGCACGTCCATCAACACCACGTCGAACCGGCTCCGGGCCAGGTGCTCGAGCGCCTCGACCCCGTCGGCGGCGACGGTGACCTCGTGGCCGCGCTTCTGGAGCATCACCATCGCCACGCGTTGGTTCACCGGGTTGTCCTCGGCCAGCAGCACCCGCAGCCCCTGACGCTCCTCGTGGAGCGAGTGGCGCGTGATCAGGGGCCGCACCGGTCCCGGCGCCGGCTCGCCCTCGGGCGCACCGGCCGGCGCCGAGGCCACCCGCGCCAGCACATCGAACAGCATGCTCTGCGACACCGGCTTGGTCAGGTAGGCGGCCATGCCGAGCTGCCGGCAACGCGCGGCATCGCCGCTCTGTCCGCCGGAGGTGAGCATCATCACCGAGTGGGTCACCAGCCCGGGACGCTGGCGGATGTGCTCGGCGAGCGTGAACCCGTCCACCTCGGGCATGTTGCAGTCCACGATCACCAGATCGAAGACCGCGCCCTCCTCGCGCGCCAGCGCGAGCTGGACCATGGCGTCGGCGGCACTCTCGACCAGCGCCGGCCTCATCCCCCAGGCCCCGAGCATCTCCCCGAGGATGCGGCGGTTGGTGGGGTTGTCGTCCACCACCATCACCCG
>WNFL01352511.1_pt1 | contig 13245 bp, 15 predicted proteins | sample 5400361 | NCBI WGS metagenome assembly WNFL01 (sample SAMN13153351, study PRJNA577476) | soil metagenome | isolation source: 40 cm soil on Douglas fir-dominated hillslope | place: USA:California | collected 2013-09-17
ATGGTGGGCCGTGTAGGGATCGAACCTACGACCAATTGATTAAGAGTCAACTGCTCTACCAGCTGAGCTAACGGCCCATAAACCTTTCAATCGACAAACCCGACTCGAACCCAGCTACCAAAGTGGGGTGGACGACGGGACTCGAACCCGCGACGGCCGGAATCACAATCCGGGGCTCTACCAGCTGAGCTACGTCCACCATCGTCGTACCCCCGACAGGTGGCGCGCCCGGCAGGAATCGAACCTGCAACCGCCGGCTTAGAAGGCCGGTGCTCTATCCGGTTGAGCTACGGGCGCCTTATAAATCAACAAGTTACAGCGCCAATCGTAATCTTTCAGGCCGACGTTCCGGTCCCAAGCAAACCGAATCGGAAGTGCGCGCGGATTATATAGGAGTTTCCTGGTATTTGAAGCGCCGAATGGGTCCACACGCACACGCCGTCAAAGACCGATCTCCGACTCCGGCACCCATTCAATTTTCAACGGCACGCTTCAGCTTCGCAAGCGCGTGGTCCCATTGTCCAGCGATCGCTTCCAACGAGCGTCTCGCCTCGTCCAATTGCGCGGGCTCGAACTCCCACAGGCGCTCGCGCCCGACTTTCACGTCCCGCACGAGTCCCGCCGCCGCCAGTACGTCCAAGTGCTTCGTAATCGCCTGCCGGGTGATGTCCGTTCCCGAGGTGAGTTGCGTGATGGACATTGCACCCCCGACGCACAGCGCGGCGATCAACCGCAGGCGCATTTCGTCGCCCAGCGCCGCGAATATCGGCGCGCACCTGTGCAGCGGCTTGCCGGCCGGCGCCGCCTTACGACGCAGCGACATGCTTTTCGATATTTTTCATCTGCTCGTCCCACCCTGAAGTGTTCATGCGGAATACGGTCGCGCGGCGGGCGGCCGGAATTTTGTCGAAACCGGATTCAACGACGCTGAGCCAGATGCCGCCCTCGCCTTCCTCGAGTTCGAAGACGACCAGCGTCGTCGGTTCCTGCGAATAATCGACGGCCGGATCCATGGCGGCCGGATGCCAGCGCCAGGACAACAATCGCTGCGGAACCACGCGTTCTACGAACACCTCCATCACGATGTGCTCATAGCCGGGATAGGTGATCTGTCCCTTCAGGGGCTTGCCCTCGACGAAGGCTTTCCCCTTGAAATCGACGCCAAACCAATCGCCGAACTCTTTGGCGTCCGACAATGCGCGCCAGACGCGAGCGAGGGGCGCCTTCAATAGAATCTTTCTCTCAATGCGGTCCGTAGCGGTGTTCATATGCAACCTCCTGGATGCATATTAAACGACCAAGCCGAAAACCGCAACCACTTAGTTGCATTTGTGGGAGACATGCATGCTGGACGGTCAGTCCACCAACACATCCTTGACGCTGCAAGTTCAGGTCGCGGAGCGCCGCCCTCGCAAAACCGCCAAGCACCCCAGCAATAGCGTGAGTGCGCTCGCCACCGAGGTCCGGTCAATTTCCGGCGCCGCCGTGAAACTGCTTACCTTGAGTTGGTCGACGAACGTAGTTGAGGGAGCGTTGACGAGGCCGACCACTGGGTTGCCGCCGCTGTCCAAATACCCGGATGTATCGGTGGTCGAAAAAGTAATCTTGTTCACGCCGTCGATGTTCAAGCCGGCAAAAAAGTCGCCGCCCGCGCCCGGATAGTTCTCCGTGACACTCTTCACCAAGGTCGTGCCCCGGTATCCGGAAACCACGGTGGTGTAGTTGTTGAAAGTGGTCCCATACGTGAGGCCTGACATGAAAATCTGGTAGTCAACGCTGTTGAGGTCAAAGAGATTTGCGCGGCTAAATTCAACGATGGAGGCGGCGGGGCTCGTCAAATAAAATATCTCTGCATCCGGTCCGCTGTTGATGGCGGTCCCCCAATTGAAGCCGCTCTAGCCGGCCGGAACGGGACCTGCGGGCAGATTTGCGCCGAAGTTGATGGTCTGCGAATTGGCGAAGGAGGCGAAGAGAGACAACGTTCCCGCTGCGGCGGCGGCGGCGAATAGGCGACGAATTTCCATTTTCATCCCATCCCTTAAAAGGTTATTAAGGCGAGCCAACTGACGGGGTATAGATGATGCGTGCGCCGCCTAACATATTCTCACCCGCGCCTTCTGTCGAGCGGTTTTGGGCGCCTGCTGCAATGCGTTGGCGACGCAATGAACCCCATCTGTCCGGTTAGGACCTTTGGAAATTGGTCGGGGTGACAGGATTCGAACCTGCGACATCTACGTCCCAAACGTAGCGCTCTACCAGTCTGAGCTACACCCCGGCGAGAAACGCGGGAATCGGCGGCGCGCTAGTGTAGGGGTTGGTGGGCGACCAGGCAACAGCGCTCGAATCTGCATTTCCTTCACACCGACTTGAGGTTCGACCGGCGATGCATCACGAACGCGAGGGCGACGCAGGCGAACGGCAACAGCACGACTTCTTCCACCTTGTGCACGATCAAGGCGCCCGACAGCAGCGCGCCGAACAGATAGGAAACCACCACCGCGCTTTGGATCTTCACATCCTTGAGACCCGCCGCATCGCCGTTGGCAAGCGAATCGGCAATGGTCCCGACCAATTTGGTCAGCGTCGTCGTAAACACGATGGTCGTCAGGCTGATGGTTTGACCGATGACGGCTTGCAATCCCATGGCGACGGCCAGCAGCAGGATCTGCAGGTGATCGGAAGGCGCATGCGCGGTATGCGGAGTCCACATCGAGTACAGCGCGAAAAACAACAGCAGACCCGCTTCGCTCGCGATCAGTATGTTGAGCGCCTGTGCCTGCGCGCGGCCGCGGCGCTGGAGTACCCCGACGGCGCATCCAATGGCGAATCCGGACAGCGCAACGACCGAGCCCATGGCCGACTGTGAATCGCTCTGTGCGACGTAGTACGCGAGCAATGCGAAATTGCCGGTCATCGCCGACGCGAATACGCCGCCCAAGGTGGCAAAGCTGATGATGTCCACCGCGCCCGCCGCGAAGGCGGTGAGCAGCAGCATCCATTCAATATAGGAGAATTGGGCTTTGTCCGGCATGATGTAAAGACTACAACAAGCGGGCGTCCGCCGGTTCGATTGTTGCGGCCCGTTACGGCGCGTCGACCTCGTATCCCTTGGCGCGAAGCTCGTCGAGCACACCGCCAGGCTCCAGCAACATGTCGAAGTTCATCACCGCCACGGTCACTCCCGCGTTCTGCAGGTGCGCCTCGACGGCGCTCAGCCACGTTCGGCGCATGCGGGCGATGAGATCGGCCGCTCCCACTCCGGAGTCGAGCGCCGCGCGGCAGGCGTCGACTTCCGCCGGTTCGCGCAATTTCTGGATGCGCTCGATATTGCCGCTCGCCCATGCCTGAGCGCGATCGACCAGACGCGGCAGATCGCTTTCGACCGTCACCAACGATGCCGCGACACAGGCGTTTTCGGTCGCCGGCGGCAAGGTTTTGAGGGCTTCCATCACATCACTGACGCCGGCGATCTTGATTTCCTCGACACGGACATGGTGTTTTTTCGCGAGGGTGCGCATCGCGGCGCCCAGGTCCAAACGCGTGGAGAGCCCGACTTGGTGGAGTGCGGCCTGCTGCAGGAAGGCCGCCGCGATGATGGGGCGAAATCGCTCCCACTTGTTGGGATCGTCGGTATATTTGGCCCGTTGAGCTGCAAAGCGAGCGTGCAATTCCGCCGGCAGCACGTCTTTCAAGCGCTTGCCGCCGGTGACCATCAAAACCCTGCGCTCCGTCAACAGGAGCCACAATATTCGGGCGATGCCGATCTCGAAGGGCTTTTGCACCAGCACCTGGCTCGTGCCCCCGAGCACCTGCTCCACTTGCCGCGAGCGCCAGGTGATCGCCTTGGGCAAGGGCGACATGCTGCCCAGGATCCACACCTGCGCGGCGCCGCGATGCACGCGCCACATGCCGGGTCCGGTGCGTTCGCCGGTGACCACCAGTTCGTCCATCACCGGCGGCGGCGCCTGATCCGCGCGGCACGCACCCGGCAAGAGTCCGGCCGCCAACAGGCCCGCCGCAATGATTACCGCTGTCGGCGTTCGCATTTGTCTTATCCAGCCCCTTCGATCTTCACGGCGTCCGTGCGCCGCTATCGACGATCCTTGACGCGGCTGGCCTTGCCGGACGAGCGCGGCAGCGAGCCGCTCGCGGCCACGCGAATGTCCGCGGATATTCCAATGTTGTCCTTTACTTTTGCGGCGAGCAGCAGGGCTGCGGACCGATGTTCATCGTCGCCGAATTCGGGGCGGGCTTCCACGACGATCGTGACTTCATCCAGGCGATTCGGCCGCGTGACCTCGATCTCGTAGTGGGGCGCCAAGCCCCGGCAGTGCATGATCTGTTCCTCGATTTGCGACGGGAAAACATTGACGCCGCGTATGACCAGCATGTCGTCGGTGCGGCCGCTGATCTTCGCCATGCGCCGCATGGCCGTCAGGGACCCCGGAAGCAGCCGGGTCAGATCGCGCGTCCGGTAGCGGATCACGGGCATTGCCTGTTTCGTCAACGAGGTGAACACCAATTCGCCTTGCTCGCCGTCCGCGATCACGCGGCCGCTCGACGGATCGATGATCTCGGCAATGAAGTGATCTTCCCAGATCGTGGGTCCCTCCTGAGTGCCCGCGAATTCCTGGGCGACGCCGGGTCCCATGACCTCCGACAAACCGTAGATATCGCAGGCGACGAGATTGAACGCGGATTCGATTTCCGCGCGGATACCGTCGCCCCAAGGTTCCGCGCCGAAGATCCCGATGCGCAGCGACGTCGACCGCGGGTCGTAGCCCAAGCGCCGAAACTCATCGAGGATGGCGAGCATATAACTCGGGGTAACCATGATGATGTCGGGTGCGAAATCGCGAATCAGCTGCACCTGTCTTGCCGTCTGGCCTCCCGACATCGGGATCACGGTGCAGCCCGCGGCTTCGGCCCCGTAATGCGCACCCAGTCCGCCCGTGAAGAGACCATAGCCGTAGGCGACATGCACCGTCATGCCGGCGCGTCCGCCGGCCGCCCGGATCGACCGCGCGACGAGATTGCCCCAGGTGGCCAGATCGTACCGCGTATAGCCGACGACGGTGGGTTTGCCGGTGGTGCCGGAGGATGCGTGAATGCGCGCGACTTGTTCTCTGGGTACCGAGAAAAAGCCGAAGGGATAAGCCTCTCTCAAGTCGTCCTTGGTCGTGAACGGAAAGCGGGTTAGATCAGCCAGCGTGCGCAGGTCATCGGGATGGACGCCCGCCGCGTCGAATTTTCTCTTGTAATTGGGGTTGTTTGCGTAGGCGTGCTGCAGCGTCGACCGCAGGCGCTCGAGCTGCAGGCATTCGAGTTCGTCGCGGCTCGCGCCCAGAATCGGCTCGATGGCCGCCAGCTCTTGAATGTGGTGCGAACTCATCTGGGTGCGGCCGGTCCTGGAGGCTACTCGGGCTTGTTCTGATCGAAAGCGGGACGGCGCTTCTCGCGCGCCGCGGCCAAGCCCTCGCGCACGTCCGCCAACCGGAAACCCAGAAATTCCAGGGCCAGCGAGGCATCGAAACTGGGACCGGCCAATCGCAGCCAGTTGTTCAGCGCGTGCTTGGTCCAGCGCACCGCCGTGCTGCTGCCGGCCGCCAGCGTGCGCGCTACGTCGAACGCGCTTTCCAGGACCTGGGCATCGGGGACGGCCAGGGCGATGAGGCCGATTCGTTCGGCTTCGGCGCCCGACAGGGGTTTGTTCGTCAACAGGTGGTATCGCGCCTTCGCGAGACCGCAAAGCAGCGGCCAGATGATGACGGCGTGATCGCCCGCCGCGACGCCGAGCTTGGTGTGGCCGTCGAGAATGCGCGCGTTGTCCGCGGCGATCGACACGTCGGCCAACAGCGCGACGGCGAGACCGGCTCCCACCGCGCTGCCGCGGATCGCCGATACCACCGGCTTGGAACAATTGATCAGGTTATAGACGAGGTCGCTCGCCTCCTTCCAGACGCGGATCAAGGTCGCTTCATCGTCGATCATGCGGCCGATCATGTCGAAATCTCCGCCGGAAGAGAAATTCGATCCTTCCCCGCGGATGACGACCGCGCGGACCGCATCGTCCGTATCGATCGTACGCCACACCAGGGCGAGGTCGCGGTGCATGGCTTCGGTCGCCGCGTTCAGGCGGCCCTTATTCGCCATCACCAGTTCGAGTATTCCCGCCTCCGGCGCGTGGAATTGCAGGCTGGAGAAGTCCCGCGCGTAGCGGGCGACGTCGATGGGCATGTTCACTGTGCGTTCGCCTTCGAATCGGGAACCGCGTGGATGCTGACCATGGTGAGCACTTTGTAGGCGGCCACCGTCTCCTGATTCTGGTTGGTGATCTCCGTATCCCAGGCGACTTCGCCCCAGCCCTTATCGGCGCGCAAACTCTTGGAGAAACAGGTGAGGCGTACCTTGATTCTATCCCCCGGCTTCACGGGTTTCACGAATCGAAGTTCATCGATGCCGTAGTTGCCGAGCACAGGGCCATAGTCCGGATCGACGAACAGGCCTGCCGCGGCCGAGATGAGGAAATATCCATGCGCCACGCGTCCGCCGAACAAGGGGTTGCGGGCCGCGTCGGCCTCGTTCATATGGGCGTAAAAAGTGTCGCCCGACAACGCGGCGAAGCGTTCGATGTCCTCGATCGTGACTTCGCGCTCGCTGGATTTCAGCGTATCGCCCAATTCCAGATCGTTGAATGGAATTCGGAATGGGTGTCTTCCGGGATCGCGCAGCCGGCTGCCCCGCACCCAGCGGCCGCTGGTCGCGGTCAAGGTGTCCGGCGAACCCTGCACCGCGGTGCGTTGCATGTAATGCAGGACCCCGCGAATACCGCCCATTTCCTCACCGCCGCCGGCACGGCCCGGACCCCCGTGGATCAATGGGGCGAGCGGAGAGCCGTGACCCGTGGACTCTTTCGCGCACGTTCGGTTCACGACCAGGATGCGGCCGTGGTACGGCGCAAGCCCGAGGACGATGCGGCTGGCGAGGGAATCATCGGCACAGAATACCGACGCCGCCAGACTGCCCTCGCCGCGCCGGGCGAGCGCGATCGCCTCGCCGGTATCGCGGTACGGCACCACCGTCGCGACGGGGCCAAAGGCCTCCACGGCATGGATCGCGCGCGCCGCGGGGGCATCGCGGGAGAGCAGCAGCAGCGGCGGCACGAACGCGCCGCGCGCGCGGTCGGCGCCCGTCACCTCGAACTGCTCCAAGTTGCCGGCGACCAGATCGGCCTCGCCGCGCAGTTCGGCGACGCGAGCCAGGACGTCGCGGCGCTGTTCCTGACTCACCAAGGGGCCCATGCGCACGCCGTCCAAGCGCGGATCGCCCACGACGATCTTCTGCAGCGCCGCTTGCATGGCGGCGATCACATCGCCCACCATCGTGGCCGGCACCAACGCCTTGCGAATGGCGGTGCATTTCTGCCCGGCCTTGACCGTCATTTCGCGGGTGACCTCCTTGACGAAGAGATCGAACTCCGGAGTCCCGGGAGCGGCGTCCGGCGCCAGTATGCTGGAGTTCAACGAATCGGTTTCCGCGATGAAGGGCACGGCGTGCCGAATGATGCCGGCATGCACGCGCAGGCGCGCCGCGGTCTGCGCCGATCCCGTGAACGAGACGGCGTCCTGGCAATCGAGATGATCGAACAAGTTCCCCAGGCTCCCGCACACCAGTTGCAGCGCGCCCTCGGGCAGAATCTTGGATTCGATGATGCGGCGAACGACGAGTTCGGTTAAATAGGCCGTGGCGGTCGCGGGCTTCACGATGGCCGGCACGCCGGCCAACAGCGTGGGCGCCAGTTTCTCGAGCATTCCCCACACGGGAAAATTGAACGCATTGATGTGCACCGCGGCGCCCTCTCGCGAGACGTAGAGGTGCTGGCCGACAAAGGTCCCTCCCTTCGACAGGGTTTCCACATCGCCATCGACGTAGACGCGTGCGTTCGGCAGCTCACGCGAGCCTTTGCCGGCAAAGACGAATACCGTGCCGATGCCCCCATCGATGTCGATCATCGAGTCGTTTTTGGTGGCGCCGGTGCGGTACGAGAGTGCATAGAATTCTTCCTTGAGTTCCGAGAGACGCTTGGCGAGCGCTCTGAGTACACCGGCGCGCTCGTGAAATGTCATTGCGCGAAGTTCCGGCCCGCCCACGCCGCGGGCGTGCGCGAGGACGGCGGCGAAATCGACGCCGGCGGAGGATGCCTGTGCGATAAATTCGCCGGTCGTGGCGTCGCGCATCGCAACGCCGTTATCCCGGCCGCTTTGCCAGGTGCCGCATACATAGCTCTGCAAGTTCATGCGTTCAAATCCTCGAGATCACGCTGATGGGGCCGGTCCGCGCAGGCGTGAACAGCGTCCACGGAAATGCGCGAGTACCTCGCCGGAGGCTGCGGTCACGGCCACGTCATAGATCCCATGACGTGCGCGGCGCGACACTTCGGTGGCGGTGGCGGTCAAGCGCTCGCCGCGCGGCGTCGGTGCGAGAAATTCGATGCTGGCGCCCGCCGCCACCATCGGATCGCCATGGGAATTGCATGCGAAGGCGAAGGCGCTGTCCGCAAATGCGAAAATAATGCCGCCGTGGCACATGCCATGCCCATTGAGCATGTCGGCACGCACGGTCATGGCGATTTGGACTTCGCCGGGAGCGACGTCGATGATGTCGATCCCCAGCGATTGCGAAGCGAGGTCGGCGAGATACAGCGACTGAACCACCGCTCGGGCGCGGTGCACCGCCTCGTCCGCCGCGGCTCCGGTCTCTCGCGGCATGCTCATCGTCCGGTGAAGCGGGGCGCCCGCTTCTCGACGAACGCGGAAACACCCTCGGCGTAGTCGGCGGATCGGCCGAGCTCGCCCTGCGCGTCGCGCTCGATGTCGAGCTGCTCGGCGAGCGAGTGCTGCCAACTGCCGCGAATCGCCGCCTTGGTCCAGGCGAGCCCACGGGTCGGCGCCACAGCCAATCCTTCAGCGAGCGCATCGACGGTCGAGCCGAGATCGGCGTCCGCAACGCATTGCCAGATCATTCCCCAGGCCGCAGCCTGCTCCGCCGGCAGCTTGCCGCCGAGCAAGGTCAAGCCCAGCGCGCGCGCATTGCCGACGAGACGCGGCAAGGTCCACGTTCCGCCCGAATCGGGCAGCAGCCCGAGCTTCGAGAAGGCTTGGACGAAACTGGCGGAGCGGGCGGCGATGACGAGATCGCAGGCGAGCGCGATATTGGCGCCCGCCCCCGCCGCGACACCGTTGACCGCAGCAATGACGGGCATGGGCAGCGTGTGCAATGCCAGCACCAAGGGTTTGTAGTACTGGTCGATCGACTCGCCGAGATCGACGGCTCGAGAGCCCGGAGCCACCGCTCGATCGCCGAGATCCTGGCCCGCACAGAAGCCGCGGCCGGCGCCGGTGAGGATCAATACGCGAGCGGCGGTACCGGGCAAGCGCCCGAGCGCGTCCCGCACTTCGCCGTGCATTTGCGTATTGAAGCTGTTGAGCTTGTCCGGTCGATTCAAGGTCAGACGGGCGATTCCGCCGTCGACACTGAACAATATGGTGTCGTATGACATCTCAAGTCCCCCGGGAAAATCGGTCCGTCTATTTGTGATCGTAGCTGATTTCGAGCGAGGCGGTCGTCGGCCGGGCCTGACAACACAGCACGAACCCCGCGTCGGTTTCCCAGGGCTCCAAGGCGATATTGTGCGCCATCACTGCCGCGCCGTCCGTGATTCTCGCGCGGCACGTCGCGCAGATGCCCGATCGGCAGGAAAACGGCAGCTCGAGTCCCGCCCGCTCCGCCGCTTCGAGCACCGACGCGTCGCTCGGCGCCATCGGGAAACTGCGCCGCCGGCCATCCATGACCACCGAAATGGTGGCCAATACGGCTTGCGCGGCGGGTGCGGCGGCTTGCGGCGCGGCGCCGCGCTCTTCGGCAATCTCGGCCGATCGAGGCGTACCGGCGGCAAAACGCTCGAATCGAATCGCAGCATTGGCGTTCAAGGATTTAATGGCGGCGCGGACCTCGTCCACCATGTCGCCGGGACCGCAGATCAAGTACTCGTCCGCGGACGACACCTCGGCCATGTGGCGCGCCAGCTCGCGGATCTTGTTCGCATCGATTCGGCCATTCAACCATTCGGTCTGCTGCGGCTCGCGGCTCATGACAAAATGCACGGCAAAGCGCTCGATGTAGCGATTCTTGAGCGCCAGCGTCTCTTCGAGAAACATCGTGCGCGACATGCTGCGGTTGCCGTAAATCAGCGTGAAGCGGCTGCGGGGTTCGCGCGCGAGAATATCCGCGGCGAGAGACAGTACCGGCGTGATGCCGCTGCCCGCGGCGAAGGCCACATAGGCATGCTCGCGCTCGGCGCTGATCGAGGTGTGGAATCGCCCCATCGGAGTGCCGACGTCGAGCGAGTCGCCGGGACGCAGCCTTGACGCAAGTTCGCCGGACATCCGGCCGCCCGGCTGCACTCGGATACCCAACTTGAGCACCCCGCCTCCCGGCGCCGTCACGATGGAGTAGGTCCGGCGCTCCTCGCGCCCCTCGATCAGGCGTCGCACCGTGACGTACTGTCCCGCGTGATGAGCGAACGCATCGCGCAGCGCCGTGGGAATCTCCACCGTCACGCATGCGGCGTCTTCGGCGACCCGCTCGACGGCGGCGACTTTCAAGGGGTGGAAGTTAAGCATGCGCGATCGCCATACGAGTCAGATGCATTTGAAGTATTCGAACGGCTCGAGACAGGCGCGGCAGCGATGCAGCGCCTTGCACGGGGTCGAGCCGAATTCGCTGACGCATTCGGTGTCGTTGGAGTGGCAGCGGGGACAACCCACCGCCCGACGCGGGTTCAGAATCTCGCGCAGGGATGCGGCGGAACGCTCCGGCGGCACGATGCCGTAGCTCTCGAGTTTGCGCCGGCCCTCGGCGGTGATCCAATCACTGGTCCACGCCGGCGACAACACGTTGATCACCGCAAAGGCGCCGACGCCCGCGTTGCCGAGCGCGTGCTCCACCGAGCCTCGAATGACCTCGGTGGCCGGACAACCCAGGTAGGTCGGAGAGAGCCCGACTTCGAGTGTGCCGTTGGACGCAAGTTCGACGGAGCGAATCAAGCCTAGATCGACGATGCTCAACGCCGGGATTTCGGGGTCGTCGACGGCGGCAAGGGCCTGCCACGCCAGCGACAGGCGCCCATCACCGTCCGCGGGTGCCGGTGCCAGTGCGGGTGCAGGATCGCGAGTTTCGGCGTGCATCGCGTTCACCAGCGCGCTCCGGGATACGTGCGCTGCAAGTGCTGCATCTCGGCAAGAATGTATCCGAGATGCTCACTGTGCTGGCCGCGCTTGCCATGCCAGGAATGCGGCCGATCCTTGGGACGCTGCAGTGTCGCCTCGGCCAGTATCTCGTCGATGCGTCCGAGCCAGGCCGCCTGCACGTCGGACAATCGAGGCGCCACGGCCCGGTCCGCCATCATGCGATCCAACTCATCCTCGGCGAACAATTCCACCGTGTAGGGCCAGAGGGTCTCGAGAGCCGCTTGAACTCGCGCGTGGCTTTCCGCGGTGCCGTCGCCGAGGCGCACCAGCCAGCCGCGGCTGTAGCGCAGGTGATAGAGGATCTCTTTCACGGATTTCGCCGCAATCGCCGCCAAGCGCGGATCCGTGGAGGCCGTCATGCGCTGGTAGAGCTCCAGCTGGAAAGCATCGATCAGGACCTGACGCACGATGGTCTGCCCGAAGTCGCCGTTCGGCTGTTCGGCCAAAATCGCATTCAGGTATTCGCCATGCTCGCGCAGAAAGGCAATGTCATCCTCGCCGCGGCCCCGGCCTTCGACCTCGCCGGCATAGGTCAGCAACAACCGTGCCTGGCCGATCAAGTCGAGCGCGACGTTCGCCAAACCCAAATCCTCCTCCAGCGCGGGAGAATGTCCCACCCATTCGCCGAGCCTCTGCCCGAGGATCAAGCTCAAATCACCGAGGCGCAGCACGTAGCGGAACAGCGCCTGCGCGCCGGCGTCGAACTCGCATGCCTCGACCGCGGGCGAAACCGTGCTCACAGCGTCTTGACCTCGTCGGGAATGTCATAGAACGTCGGATGACGGTAGATCTTGTCGCGGGCGGGTTCGAACAAGGAATCGGTCTCCGCCGGATCGGAGGCCGTGATGTCCTTGGAGGGCACCACCCAAATACTGATGCCTTCCTGCCGCCGCGTGTAGAGATCGCGCGCGTGATCGATGGCCATGCGCGCGTCGGCGGCATGCAGACTGCCGACATGCTTGTGATCGAGACCGCCGCGTGCCCGGACGAAGACCTCGTACAAGGGCCACTGGCGGCTATCTTCCGTCGGGGTGCTCATGGGCTACTCCTCGTTGCGTCGTTCATGGGCTACTCCTCGTTGCGTCGTTCATGCGGTACTCCTCGTTGCGTCGTTCATGCGGCAAGGATTGCGGCGCGTTGACGCTGCTTCTCGGCATGGGCGCTCGCGGCGTCGCGCACCCATGCCCCGGCGGCGTGCGCCCGGCGCCGCGCGGCGAGGCGTTCCGCATTGCACGGTCCGTTGCCTTTCAGGACTTGATCGAACTCGGTCCAGTCGATCGGTCCGAACTCGTGCTGCTTCTTGTCCTCGTTCCAGCGCAGCAGAGGATCAGGAATGGCGAGGTCCAGGAACTTGGCCTGCGGCACCGTGAAATCGACGAACTTTTGCCGTAGTTCATCGTTCGAGAAGCGCTTGATTTTCCAGCGCTGTGAATCGCCGCTGTGCGTCGAATTGGCATCGGAAGGACCGAACATCATGAGTGCCGGCCACCACCAGCGGTTGAGCGCCTCCTGCGCCATGCGCTTCTGCTCCGGCGTGCCCTGTGCGAGCCGCATCATCAGATCGTAACCCTGCCGCTGATGGAAGCTCTCTTCGCGGCAGACGCGCACCATGGCACGCGCGTAAGGACCGTAGGAGCAGCGGCACAGCGGGATCTGATTCATGATGGCGGCGCCGTCGACCAACCAGCCGATGGCGCCCACATCGGCCCACGTCGGGGTCGGGTAGTTGAAGATGCTCGAATACTTGGCCTTCCCCGACAGCAACTGATCGATGAGCTGATCGCGGCTCACGCCCAGAGTCTCGGCCGCACTGTAGAGATACGCGCCATGACCCCCCTCGTCCTGCACTTTGGCGATCAGAATCGCCTTGCGCTGCAGCGTGGGGGCGCGAGTGATCCAGTTACCCTCGGGCAGCATGCCGACGATTTCCGAGTGT